>Ga0082212_10013272_pt1 | contig 10314 bp, 1 predicted proteins | sample TergutNt197P3_FD_71548 | JGI IMG/M metagenome (GOLD analysis project Ga0082212, IMG submission 71548) | Neocapritermes taracua P3 segment gut microbial communities from Petit-Saut dam, French Guiana - Nt197 P3 | ecosystem: Host-associated > Arthropoda: Insects > Digestive system > Gut ...
ATGGGTTGGAGTCCTCCCCAACCGGCTTTAGCGTCTTAGCGGATACAGAGCTGGCCAATACAGTCTCTTTTGCGGAAGGCAATTCTATGGGCTACGGCAGTAATGGCAAATTTTTGGCGCCTATTGAAGCGCCTGACCCGGATGCCGTCAAAATCTACACGGCCCAGGATTTGCACAATATCCGAAACAATTTGGGCGGTTCTTATGTTCTTATGAATGACATCAATTTGGCGGGTTTTAATGGCGGGCAGTGGGCGCCGATTGGTGATGATTTTTTCAATTGTTTTGTAGGCACTTTTGACGGCCAGGGCTATGTGGTCAAAAATTTGGCTATAACCGGTGATACATACCAATATGCCGGTTTATTTGGTTATTCACGTAGCGCGACTATTAAAAATGTTGGTATGGAGGATACTTGGATAGCTGGTGCTAATATGTCGTATGCCGGTGGTATTTGCGGCCAGAGTAACAGCCCAATTTCTAATTGCTATAATACTGGCGTTGTTTCTTGTGCTACTTATTCCGGCGGAGTCTGTGGCTGGAGTTCATCTCCTATTTTTAGCTGTTATAACACGGGGGATGTTTCTAACGCTACTTATGCAGGCGGAATCTGTGCCTGGAGTTCGGCCCCTATTTTCAACTGTTATAACAAAGGAAATGTATTTGATGCTACTTATGCAGGAGGCATTTCAGAGAATTCTTATCGTAACGCTATATTCAATTGCTATAACGCAGGGAATATTTCTGCCTCTGATCGTGCCGGAGGAATCTGTGCCTATAGTACTGCCAACATCTTTAATTGCTATAATGCAGGGAATATTTCTGCCTCTGATTATGCCGGAGGAATCTGTGCCTATAGTACTGCCGACATCTCTACTTGCTATAATACAGGCTTTGTTTCGGCTACGGCCTCTTACAATAGTTCACAACCTATGGCTGGGGGAATTTGCGGCTGTACATCTGAGAATATCTCCAATTGTTATAATAGGGGAGATATTTCTGCTTTTTCTTTTTACTATAGCGCAACTGCTGCAGGAATTTGCGGCTGTACATCTGAGAATATCTCCAATTGTTATAATACAGGAGATATTTATGCTGAAAGCTCTTCTACGTTTGCTTTCGCTATTGTCGCCGGAATATGTACTGATCAAAACGGTCCGGTTTCTGCTTCAGTTTCAAATTGTGTTGTTCTATCAAGCCAAATATCTAGTAAAAGCACCAGAAGCTCCGGCGGTAACATACGCTATTTGGTTAGTTTTTTGGGAACCAAAACCAACAACCGGGCTCTTTCCAATATTTTAGGAGATGCTACTAACGATGCAACTAGCCTAATTTTATTGGAAGAGGCAAAAGATCAAGTTACTTATAAGGACTTGGGTTGGGATTTTGACAGCGTATGGGATATAGACCCAGCTATTAATGACGGCTTTCCCTATTTGCAGGGAAAGCCGTCTATGAAACCACCCGAAAATGAAGAGTATACATATACTGTGTCGGAAAATAGTGTGATAATAACAAAATATACCGGTAGCGGAGGGGATGTTATTATTCCCGAAGTGATTGACGGCTTGTTCGTAACCGCGATTGGATACTATGCTTTTGGAGGAGATCTGTCTGTGACGAGTGTGGTTATCCCGGACAGTATAACGGATATCGGCGACCGTGCCTTTTCTCAATGCTCCCGCTTGACGAGTGTGGTTATCCCAGACAGCGTAACGGGTATCGGCGACTACGCCTTTTCCCAATGCTCCAACCTGACGAGTGTGATTATCCCGGACAGCGTAACGGGTATCGGCGACTACGCCTTTTCCCAATGCTCTAACCTGACGAGTGTGATTATCTCGGACAGCGTAACGGGTATCGGCGACTACGCCTTTTCCCAATGCTCTAACCTGACGAGTGTGATTATCCCGGACAGTGTAACGGGTATCGGCGACTACGCCTTTTCCCGATGCTCTAACCTGACGAGTGTGATTATCCCGGACAGCGTAACGTCAATTGGCAATAGTACCTTTTTTCAATGCTCCCGCTTGACGAGTGTGGTTATCCCAGACAGCGTAACATCGATTGGCAATAGTGCCTTTTCTCAATGCTCCCGCTTGACGAGTGTGGTTATCCCAGACAGCGTAACGTCGATTGATGATAGTGCATTTGGCAGCTGCACAGGGCTGACAAGCGTGACTATTGGAGACAGCGTGACGACGGTTGGTGACGGCGCCTTTGCGTACTGCTCAAACCTAACGAGTGTGATTATCCCGTATACCGTAACAAGTATTGGCACTGGCGCCTTTTACAGTTCACCCAATGTTGTCATTTATACCTTTCCGGGCTCCTATGCTGAAAGCTATGCCATTTTACGGTCGATCCCCGTAAAATATTTAAGCGGAGACACAGCATCAATTGAGGTTTCTCTGCCTACGTCCGCACAGTATAGCAATATGATGATCACGCTTAGTAATAAAAACACAAACGCCACGTTATCCGTAAACGTGACGGATAAATTTGTGTATTCATTTAACGGCCTGGATGCGGGAGGCATTTACAAATTGGTATTGACCAACCATTTGGGCTACGTGATAAGCGAAATTGACGATATTGTTATTGCGGAAGGTGTAAAAAAAGTAGCCTTTACAAACTTGCTTTCAACAAAAACCGTTTCTATTAAAGTAGTGGATAATCATAATACGGATGTTACGCCGCAAACCAAAATTGTCTGGTACGATGAAAGAGGCAGCTATTTATCTCAGGGAAGCACCATTGCCGATGTAATGACCGCAGCAAAACTGCAGTATACGATTGAACTGGGTAGCAGCTTGGGCAGCCAATTTATTGATCCGGAGCCGTCTGACCATATCGTTGCCGAGAGCGGCAACAGCATTGAAATCCGCCTTTCGCCGATTCAGGTCGTTAACATTAGCGGAACGGTAAAGGATGCTAAGACCGGCGCCGCATTACCGGGCGCCACGGTTTCTGTATCACACATGCTCAATGACAAATACCCCAATACCGTTGTTGCCACAGCAAACAGCGAAGGCATATTTACCGCGCAAACATACAGCAGCGCCGGCACAATTACGGTTTTCTGCAAAGATTACCTTAGTCAGAGCATTAGTAAAGCAGGCTTTGCCAACAATGAAAATATGGGGGAAATTAAGTTAACACCCATTTCCGGCGCGGTCATAGCCTTAGATATACGGTATATACACAGCGCAGAACCGGGTGATGTGCCGCTTACATCCTCCACGCCGCCCAATCATCTGAATTTGCAGTTTGAGGCGTATAATCAGACACAAAACAAAGCGATCACAAGTTTTATTTATCAATACCCAACTATCATTATCCCTGACGGGGCAGCGCCAAATGATGTTATCCAACTGCGCGTTTTGGGCGGAAATAATTTCAACGAAGCGCAAACATCCATCACTTTGGATAATGCTTTGAAGGCTACCGCACCGTTTGAATTGACGCAGCATGGCTCATTAAAGGCGGCGCTTGTCAACAGCCCCAATGAAGAAAATGTGATGCTTGTTTACAACGCAAGCGGCAAACTTGTGAGCTCTTGCGATTTCCAGCAAAACAGCGCAAATACCGATCCTTTGCCGGATGGCAGATATACGGCTGTATTTATGGGAAAAAGCCTATTCTTCGACAGCATCCAAGATATATCGGATCTTGCTGCAACAGGGCTTTCCCTGGATGTGGATTATTTTGCAAGGCAAGTTGAGGTCTTTAGCGGGCAGATCAGCCTGATAGGCAATGTAAGCATTCCAAAATTTGACTTGGGCAAGTTTTATTTTACGGATACGGACATCACCATGTTTTCCGTGAACAAAACAATGGCTGCTCCCGGCACTTATTTTATCCTGCGCAGTCAATTTGAGTTTATGGAGGATTATAAGGACAAAGTCAGCAATATCAAACTTGTGATCCCCCTCCCCGATAACTGTGAATTCCTTGAGAATTCCATACTGTGCGGAAGTAATAATGCCAGCGCCAACTATACGTTGAGCAATCATACGCTAACCGTATTTCTTACAAATGCCAGCGACGTTGTGCGTTTTTGCGTAATACCTGTGCGGGGCGGCGAGTATACCGTTAACGCCTTTGTGGAGTTTACGCTTAACGGCGCCACCATAAAGCAGCCACTAGGCGCGGCGCGTTTTGAAACAACGTATTTTAAGCTTATGATGCAAAACTTTACCGGAAAACCGTCTGTTGGCATAAGCGGCATTACGTTACCGGCTAGCGGTATTGTTGTATACGATGACGGCTTACCTGTAGGTCAAACTAAATCAATTTTAAACGGGAACTGGGCAACAAAGTTTGATTTACACGATCCGCAACCGGACTCATTTCACAATATTTACGCAGAGATGACCTCAGTATCCGGAACAACGGTTTATTCAGAAAGCAGGCAAATAGAATTTAGCGATAAGTATATTGAAGTTTCAAAAGTTACGCTGATGCATGCCTATGAAGAACTCGAAGTAGATTTTCTGAATCAAACCACGGAGGAATTGCATTACAGGTTTTGGCCGCACACTACAAATTCATTTACATTTTTAATTGAATTCACAGACAACGACCCGAAGCGTATCTCCGATGTTTATCTAGACATCGTCGGCCGCCAGAAGCTAAAAGCTACATATGCGGCGGACAAGGGATGTTGGCTTGCCAGGTACGATGTGCCTGTCCGGTTTTGGGTAGGGTGTGGTAACAAAGGTTGCGGAAGAATCGCCTCTTGGCCTTCCGGCACCCTTCCGGATAGGATAAGAGTGGATTATCGCTATACGGTTGAAGAAATTAGCGTAACGACAGAAGATATAAATAAGGATAAAGATATTAAAAGCGATTATAACTATGATTCAAAAAAAGAATATTGGTATAGCGCAAGGTTGCAGGGGGCATATAGCAATAATACCTCTGGGGAAAAGCTTGAATGCGGCTTTTTCTACGGCAAGTCACCTGACGCTCTAACAGATCAAATTGAAGCAGGTATTTTTGACTCCGAAGCAACCGAATTTTCTACAGTCTATGATAAGTTTGAACCAGGCACAAAATATTATTATCAGGCTTATGCAGAATCTCAATCTGGCACAATAAAAGGGCCCGTAAAAAGCTTCAATACGTTTTCAGTCTTTATAGACCCTGGGCATAATGCTATTTTCCGAGGAGTAGAAAGAGAATATAAAGGAATAGTATATAGAGAAGAAGAATTGAATTTGGAATTGGTAAAACACTTGAAAGGATATTTAGAAGCTAAAGGATTGCGGGTGTATATGTCGCGAGAATCAGAAAATGCACTTGGTAATAGTTTAGATGCCGACTTAGTGGAAAGGGCTGAAAGAGCTAATAGATTGCGCTCAGAGGTTTTTGTCAGCATTCATCATAATAGCGGGCAAAATAACCCTAACATATATCATGGAATCCGGTTTTTTTATAAACCAGATAATGAAAGTTTTCACCTTGTAACAAATATAAGCAAAATGTATGATTGGTATTACATGAATAATATTGTACATTTATTTAACCTGTTATACTCTGCTGGAGATTATAGAGTTTTAAATGTTGCTGAAATACCAGCCGCTTTAATAGAAACGGGGTATTTATATTCAGACTATGATTTAGAATATTTTACTAAAGAACATAATAAGATAAATATCGCTGAAGCAATAGGGGAAGGAATTGTATTATTCCTTATGGAAGCTACCGACTATTTTCACGAGGAGGCTCCAATACCCACGGAAGATAATACAAAATCCGGAGACATACACATTGTAACAGACCCCATGTGGATAACGCCCATTTGGGACCCCTCCGGCTATGTTTACGAGGCAGTTGAATCTAACCGCCTGCCGGGTGTGACCGCCACTTGCCTCTATCAAGCCACGGAAAAAGACGCGTCCGGAGAAGAGTATGAGGTTGCCAAGTTTTGGCAGGCCGAGGATTACGGGCAGGAAAACCCACTTATCACTGACGCAAACGGTTGGTATGCCTGGGATGTACCCATCGGCCTATGGCAGGTGAAATACGAAAAAGACGGTTACCAAACCACCTACAGCGACTGGCTGCCCGTACCGCCGCCGCAGCTGGATGTAAACATAGGCATGACTTCCTACGCGCAGCCACAGATTCAGCGTGTCAACGGCTATGAGAATTATCTTGTAGTGGTGTTCGACAAATATATGGATATCGCGACAATAGACAGCGCAAACGTTAGCATCAGCCGTAACGGCGCGGCGATAGGTACGATCATCGAATACGTGGACGAAGAAGCCGACCCTGCTAACGACAGCCGCTTTTATGCGAGAACCGTACATATTAAGCCTCTAAGTGGCAAGTTCGATATGAGCGATACGATCGAACTCTCCATTAGACAGTCCGCATCAAGCTACGCCGGCGTCCAAATGGCAGAGGATTTCACCCAGACCGTACCCATCAAACCGGAGCCCAAACAGCTCTCCCTGCCGGATGATATAAATCTTGCCTATGGCGAATCCAAAACGCTGGAAGTCTCCATCCTGCCGCAGGAAGCCGCGGCGGGCAAAAAGATCACGGCGGCTTCCGGCTCAACCTTCCTGGTAACCGTGGATGCCGAGGCCGTTACAGATGCCGGTGGTAAAGCAATGTTCCCCGTTACCGGCGAACTGCCCGGCACAACAGAGCTGTTGTTCAATGTTGATGGCACCTTAATAAGCCAGGGCGTTAAGGTAAACGTTGCTCTTCCCGGTCAGGAACCAGTAGAAGTTATAAAAGCAGCGAAACCAACCGCCAATCTGACAAGCGGGGAAGTAGAAAGAGGCACGTCGCTTACACTTTCTACCGCAACGCCGGGCGCGACCATCTATTATACACTGGACGGCGATTGCCCCTGTAACCCCGACGGCTCAAGAAAGGTTTACACCGGGCCAATTGAGATCAATGAAGATGTTCTGATCATTGCGACCGCCTACAAAGAAGGTATGGACTACAGTGACAGGTTAGGGCTGTCCTTTACGGTCAAACAGCAAACGGCGACCGGGCCGACCGTAGTGGAGTTCACCAGGCTTATCAGAGTAGACCCCGCAACCATGACATACAGCGAAATTCAAGGGGAAATTCAGGGTACGGCCCCCCATTTCACGCTCAACACAACAGGCACCACCAACATCAACGCCAACGGTTTGCCCAACAGGAATTCCGTGGAAGTAAAGATAGAAGGAGTAGAAGGCCAGACCATCTTCATTGCGCCGGTCAACAATCTGGGCAGCGAGGGAGTAAAGATCCAGATGAAAGAAACCGCCCCGGGTTCGGGCGTCTACGCACCGGTCAACCTTGTCAATTACAGTTGGAACGCCAGCCTGCTGTTTGTGCCGCAATATGAGCTGCGTATTTACGCGGATGATACCCTCATAGGCAAACTTACCGTAACCGTGGGCTCAACGGAAAACCCCACGAATGGCCCAACGGTTCTAAGCGCAACCCCCACGGCCGCCGTTGAAAAAATTAGCGGTAACCAAAACATACTGACCATTACCGTTACCGAAAAACTTTCCAACGGAACAACAAACACAATCACCGCAACGTTTTTGATCAACAACAATGCGGCAGGTACGTACAATGTGGGCTCTTACAAGGTGTATGTAGATACTAAGGGAAACACCCAAATACGAGAATGCTATATTGTAATGCCGGCGCAATAACAAGCTGGGAGATGTTTGAGATAGCTAAATTATGGGAGCGACCGAGCAAGGCTATCTACATTAGCGGGAGGAAACCCCGCCCGGAAAGGGACAGCCATCCCACCGGTAGCGAGTCATGGAGCGTACGCAGTAATGGGTGCGTCTAAGCGTTGACAGGTAGGCATTAGGCCGCGTTACTGAGCCCCGAAATAGGCATAGTCGGAGCGGGCCGACGTTGTCCATAAAACGGAAGGCAATATATCCGAAAGCGATAGGGCGAGCAAACGGATACCGCCCCGGGGTCAAAGAGCGGGGCATGATGTACAATGTGTAGATAGCAACTCGGGAGGCCCGCGCCGCCCTCCAAAGGGGAGTATGGTCGTACAACGCTACAAACGGAGGAGACCAAAAGGCGAGCGGGAGTCGGATACTGCCGTAGTACCTAAGATACCGGGCAATGCCGGAGGAGGAAAGGGCGGTACACAAGTAGGCCCTGTTCAAGGGACACATTTTCTATACGCAGGGATAGGAGGAAAAAAATGGGAACAAAACTGGACAGGATAGAAGAACTGTCAGCACAAAACCCTAAGATGGTGTTCACATCGTTATACCACCTGATAAACGAGGAACTGTTGCGGAAATGCCATGAAGAGATGGACGGCAGGAAGGCGACAGGAGTGGACAACGTCACGAAAGCCGAGTATGAGGCGAACTTGGACGAGAATCTAAAAGACCTGGTGGAACGTCTAAAGAGGAAAAGCTACAAGCCTCAACCATCGCTGCGCGTATACATGCCGAAGGCCAATGGTAAGCTGAGGCCGTTGGGCATGGCCGCGTACGAGGATAAGCTCGTGCAATCCGCGCTTGGACGGATACTGATGGCAGTCTACGAGCCAAAATTCTTAAACAACATGTACGGATTCCGGCCCAATCGGGGGTGTCACGACGCGTTGAAGGAGCTGGCACGGCAGATTGAGAGGGAGAAGACAAATTACATTGTCGATGCGGATATTAAAGGTTTCTTTAATAACATCGACCATGGAAAAGTTCTTGAACTCATCAAATTCAGGCTGACCGACCCGAATATACTCTGGCTAATCAAAAAGACACTCACCGCCGGAGTAGAGGAAGACGGCAAGAGGCAGCCAACAGATAAGGGAACCGAGCAAGGAAACCTGGCTTCACCGGTAATCGCGAATATCTACATGCATTATGCCCTGGCACTCTGGTATGAAGTAAAATTCAGGAAGACATGCCGAGGAGAGAGCGGCCTGGTAATCTATGCCGACGATTTTGTAGCGACATTCCAATATAAGGAAGACGCCAGCAAATTTCTGGAGGCGATAAAAGAAAGGTTCGCAACCTTTGGGCTGGAACTGGAGCCAAGCAAGACGCGATTAGTAGAATTTGGGAGGTTTGCGGAAGAAAACAGGGAAAAGCGGGGCGAAGGGAAACCGGAAACATTTGATTTTCTGGGATTCACGCACTATTGCTCTAAGAGCTACAAAACAGGCAAATTCAGGTTGAAACGGAAAACGGCGCAAAAGAAATACCGAATGAAGTTGAGGGAGATGAACCTATGGATGAAGCAAAACCGGCATCTCCGGCTCAAAGACCTGATAAGCAAGTTGAACCTGAAGCTACGCGGACATTACCAATACTACGGCGTAACGGACAACTACGAATGCATGGCAAAATTCGTAGTCGAGACGCAGCGGATGTTGTTCAAATGGCTCAATCGAAGAAGCCAGAAGAAAAGCTATACGTGGGATGGATTCAACGACCTGCTAAAGGTATTCCCGTTGGTGCGGCCACGCATATACTTTAGTGTTTATGACTGACAAGGATCGAAGCTACCTGTGAGGAGCCGTGTGCGTTAATTGCGCCCGCACGGATCTGTGGGGGGTTGGCGTCGTGAGGCGCCAGCCTACCCGACCAATAAAATGACATAATGTTGCCATGATAGCATAATAAGAGCAACAAAAGAGCATGATTTAGCTATGTGGTGATAAGTAGCAGCACAATGCCTGTTTGGGAGTGATTTTCCAAACAGGCATTTTTCTTAAAAACGTTTGCGAAAATTATTTTACTTTTTTAAAATTTTGGCAGGAAAATCCAAATATTTATCGAAGAGGACAAATATTATTTGTTGTCGAACATTGTCGGGATAGTTTGGAGCCTGGCTCGTTGCCCTACTTTCTTCACGTACTTTATAAGGAGGATAATAATCAAGTTGTAGTCAAGAATGTTAAAAAGAACGCTGGTCAGGAACGGAAAAAAAGAGAGCCTCATTTGCTGCCAAGGACAATAGTAGTTATTAAGGTTTTGTTGTCAGAGCAAATATGAAGAATGGTAAATAGGGGGCCAAAAAAATGAATATGAAAAAAGCAATTGCACTGGTGTTTATGGTATCATTGTCTATGGTGCAATTTTTTGTTTGTCCGTTCTTTGCACAAGCAAAACAATTGCCAAATTACCCCACCGCGCCAAGAGAACAGGCAGAGGAAAATCTGCTGCCGGATTACCCGGTGGCCTTTTTAACCCCGGCGTCTAATGATGGCCTGGGGATCAACCAAACCGATCTAAGCGCCTTTTCGAATTTTACAATAGTAGGCTCATCCGGTGATTTTGCATACGAAGTAGTTGAGAACCA
>Ga0082212_10013273_pt1 | contig 10314 bp, 8 predicted proteins | sample TergutNt197P3_FD_71548 | JGI IMG/M metagenome (GOLD analysis project Ga0082212, IMG submission 71548) | Neocapritermes taracua P3 segment gut microbial communities from Petit-Saut dam, French Guiana - Nt197 P3 | ecosystem: Host-associated > Arthropoda: Insects > Digestive system > Gut ...
AGGTCCACGCAAGTGACGGCTCCACTGCGTCCGGGTCGACCTCCGTCCATTTTTTACGTATCTCAAGCGCCTTTTTATGCGCTTCTTCAGCTTCCTCGAACCGGTTCTGCATAATATACAGGTTGCCCAGCCCGTTGTAACTGCCGGCAATCTCGCGCTCTCTCCACTCCAAGCTGCCGTCTGTCCGCCTGAGCCTTATATCAAGCGACGCTTTGAGCATCTCCTCGGCTTCGCCCATGCGGTTTGTGTCGCAGTAGTAGATCCCGAGCATGTTGTACAGAAGTGATTTTTCCTCGTCCGGCACGTCCGAGTCCGTGTTTTCGTAATGGTGGCGTATCCGCTCGCCTATCTCAATGGCTTCGTCGTGCCGGTTCTGGTAGTACAGATGCTCGGTATAGAGCACGGACGCGTTGCGCGGCAGGTTATGCTTCTCCTCAAGACGCGCAGCCTCCTTGTAGCATTCGTCGACGCCATCCCAGTCGAGCATCGCGGCGTTTATGTCTTTGAGCTGGAGCAGCTCGTTGACGCCAATCTGCGCTTCCTTCGCGTATCTGTCCGCTACGTCCTCGCGGTGGCGATTCTCGCCAACTATCGTGTAGAAGTCCAGCACGTCGCGGGCTTCGCTCAGAAGGCCGCGCTCCACAAGGTTGTACGCCTCCGCCTGGCGCCGGGACAGCTTGCCCTGCGAAGTCTGAATGTACATCCCTTCCATTATGTGGTAAAGCTGCGCCTCGATGTCGCGTATCTCCCCTATCGCGTCCTGCCGCTGCCCTGACGCTTGCGCGAACGCCTCGCAGGCTTCCGGGTCGCCGGGGTTCTCCGCGTAGCGGGCTTTCGCCTCAACGTAGCGGCTTTCGATGGCTTCGCGGTTTTGCTTGAGGTTCTGCAGGTTCTCGTAGCCGGAAATGGCCTCGACGTTCTCTAGCCGGAGCAGCGCGGCGTCGCCCTGCCAAGCCTTGCCGTCCTCAAGGCGTATGTCGACGCCTTCGAGGCCGAGCTGCTTTATCTGCATAAGGATCCCGAGTTTGAGGGTGTCTATATGGGCGTAGGAGCGGGTGGAGTGTTGAGAGTGGAGAGTTGATAGTTGAGAGTTAGAGACGAAGGAACGGGTCGGCGCCCCAGCATTACCCTCGTCCGCTGACCACTGATCACTGACCACTGAACACTGGGTTTTCGTGTACACGAAAAGCCTCGGTTTTCCGGCCTTATTGTAACTGTCCAGCGCTGTTTGGTATGTTTCCGGCAGTTCCGCTCCGGGTTCCGCCAGAAAGAAAGCGAGGGCGCAGCCTGCGATCTCGGCGTCCGGGGCCGCGTCGTCGCTCATTCCCCCGCTCACCACCGGATTGAAGTAATGCCCCCTGCTGACGTAGCAGTTGTTGATTCGGAGAAAGAAAACCTCGACGTCTGAGATATCGGGTTTGAGGCTATCCTGCTGTGTCGCTAAAAAGATTTTTGATATCTCCATTCCCGGCTCCCTCCAATTCCACGGTCTATCATTCTCCCGCTGTTTTATAGTATACCCTCCGGATGAAGGGTTGACAAGCGGACCCCTGAGTTACGACCATGCCTTTCTGTGATGGTATACCATATGTAACGCAACCCGGTCACCACAGTATACCACTCCCTGAGAGGGCAATCAAGCGTTAGCAGTTCAGCGACTAAACCACAGTTGCATTTCCGGCGAGTTTGGTATACTATCTGTTGCGCAGATACTATACTACGGATTTGATGAAGGAGGCGGACATGACCTGGAGCGAACTGGAAGAGCAGTGCGGACGCTGCGAAAGATGCAAGCTGCACGGGACGCGCGCGAACGTCGTGTTCGGCGTCGGCGCGCGCGACGCGAGAATCCTTTTCGTAGGCGAAGGCCCCGGCGAGAGCGAGGACCTCAAAGGCGAGCCCTTCGTCGGCAAAGCCGGCCTGCTGCTCGACAATATGCTAAAAATCATAGGCCTCGACAGGAAAGAGAACATCTATATTGCAAACATCGTAAAATGCCGCCCGCCCGGGAACCGGGACCCGCTCCCCGAAGAACGCGAGGCTTGCATCGGCTGGCTCAGGGAGCAGATATCGCTTCTGAAGCCGGAAATCATAGTGTGCCTAGGAAGGATAGCCGCCGTTACCCTCATCGACGAAGACTTCAAGATAACCCGCGAACACGGCAAGTGGTACGACATCGGCGGGGTGAAGCACATGGCGATCTACCACCCCGCTTTCCTGCTCCGCGACCGGAACCGCAGGCCCGAAACATTCGTCGACCTGAAGGAAATCCAACGCGCAATGGCCAATAAAGAGAGCATGACATGAAAACAGTCGCCTGTCACCCGTCGCCGGCCGACGTCCCCGCCCTGCAGGGCGTATGGGAGTCCGCGTTCGGGAGAAATGAAATCGAGCCTTTCTTCAGCAGCTTCTTCGACCCTGAACTGTGCGCTGCCGTCTACTCGGGGGGCGCGCCCGTATCGGCGGGATACCTGATGCCCGTCGGGAGCTTGGTGCGCAACCGCTCCGGGCCGGAAGGTCCGACCTCAGACGCTTCGCCCTCAGATTATTCGCCCCGTGAAGATCGCGCCCGCGACCCGCAGCCGGGCATACCCTGCGCCATGGTGTACGCAGTCGCGACGCTGCCTCCGCACAGGGGGCTAGGGTACGGCGAAGCCGTAGTGCGCGAGCTGGTCGAAGCCGCGGGCGCCGCCGGGTACCCGGCGCTGGCGATTTGCCCATCCGAGGACAGCCTCTTCGGATACTACAGCGCGCGCTCTCCTTTCCGGGAGTGGTTCTACTGCTCCGAGCGCACAATCTGTCCATCCCCCGCCGGAACCGCCTCTTTCATCCGGATAAATGAAGATGAATACAATCTGTTGAGGGAGAACCTGCTAGGGGGCGTCGCTCACATCGAGAACGACCGGCGGGCGCTGAGCTACCATATGCTCCTTTGCAGGGAGAATGGCGGCGGCCTGTTCCGCATCGACTGCAGCGGCGGCGCGTCTTGCGCCGCCATCGAGCTTTATCCGGATGGGACCGTCCGGGTGAACGAACTGCTCTCCCCGGAGGGCTGCGAAAATGAAGCCATATCCGCAATTGCAAGCTCTTTCCCCATCGGCGACCTCATCGTCAGGACGCCCGCGAAACCCGGCTTCAGCATAGATGCGGAAAACTCGCCGACGACGTCAATCAGAAGGTTCGGTATGTTGGCTTGCAGTTCCGGTATTTCCGCCCCTTGCCCGCAAAGCGCCCTAAAAAAAGCAAACTCTGCCCCTCTGCCCTGGCTGGGGCTATCCTTTGACTGAGTTGCAGTTTTTTTCACGTTCTTTACATATTTTTTTCAAAAAAACATTGATTTTGCTGAATATTTAACACTTTTGAAATATTTGAGTGTTTTTTGCTTAATAACTAACTGTTATCATAATCGTGCAGGGTCGCTAAGTTATCTTTTTTCATTTTATTATCCTCATAATCTGTTGGGTGAACGGGAGTCTATGACTCCCGTTCATCTTTGCGGAAAAACAGATTCAGTTGCAAAAGTCTTCCGGATAATCTATAATGGCGAATATTCTAACCAAGGTAAGAGGTAACAGTTCACGGGTCGCCGGGGATTAAGCAGTCGGCGCCCCGTGAACAGTAACGACAAGAGAGAGCGCACAATGAGTTTCAATGAAAGATACATCAAAGCCCGCCGCGCCGCGATCGAGCTTGACTTTGACCGCCTCAACCCCCCCCAGCGCGAAGCCGCGATGACCACGAGCGGTCCGCTGCTGCTGCTCGCAGGGGCGGGCAGCGGGAAAACAACAGTGGTCATAAGCCGTATAACGAACCTCCTCAAATACGGCTCCGGTTCCGACAGCGACTACGTACCGGACCACGCCACGCAGGAGGACCTCGACTACCTCGAAGCATACGTGAATAACGCCCGCGCTCAGCGCGTCTTGATCGAGTCGCGCGGCGGAGATGAAACCCTGCGCTTCGACGATGAAGAAATCCGGCGGCTCTGCGCCGTGGACCCGGTGGAACCCTGGCGCGTCATAGCCATAACATTCACGAACAAAGCAGCCGGGGAGATGAAAGACCGCCTCGAACGCGCGCTCGGCGCGGAAGCGCGCGACATATGGGCCATGACCTTCCACTCCGCGTGCGCCAGGATACTGAGGCGCGACATTGACAGGCTCGGCTACAGCAGCTCCTTCACGATATACGACTCCTCCGACAGCGCATCGCTGATGAAGCGGATCATGAAGGAAAAGGACATCGAAGAGCGAGACTTCCCGCACAAGATGATACTCGGCGCGATCAGCAAAGCCAAGGACGCCATGATATCCGCTGCGGAACTCTGCGAGTCCGCCGCGCAAGGCTTCGACCTGCGAAGGAAGATCATCGGCGAAGCCTTTTTGGAATACGAAACTCGCATGAAAGCTTCGAACTCGCTGGACTTCGACGACCTGATTCTGCTCACCGTGAGACTATTCACCGAAAACGCGGACGTCCTCGAGCACTACAGGAAAAGGTTCAAGCACATCCTCGTCGACGAGTACCAGGACACCAACAACCTGCAGTACCTCCTTGCTTCCGCCATCGCCGGGAGCCGGGGCAACATCTGCGTCGTCGGCGACGACGACCAGAGCATATACAAGTTCCGGGGCGCCACGATAGAGAACATTTTAAATTTTGAAAAGCATTTCAAGAACGCCCGCGTTATCCGCCTCGAACAGAACTACCGCTCCACGGGCCACATACTCGGCGCCGCGAACGACGTGATACGCAACAACAGGGGCAGGAAAGCGAAGAAACTCTGGACCGACAAAGAACAGGGCGCGAAGCCCGAGCTTCACGTCACCGGCGACGAGCGCGACGAGGCGAGGTTCGTGGCGGACACGATCAAGGCGAGCGCCTCGGAAGGCAGGCCCTGGCGGAGCCACGCCGTCCTTTACCGCATGAACGTGCAGTCAAACCAGATCGAGACCGCTTTCAAGCGCTCCGGCGTCCCCTACCGCGTGTTCGGCGGGACCGGCTTCTACGACCGCATGGAAGTAAAGGATATGCTCGCGTACCTGTGCGTCATACACAACCCGCATGACGACATAAGGCTGCTGAGGATCGTGAACACCCCGGCTCGCGGGCTGGGCGACACAACGATCGCCCGCCTGTCGGCGGCTGCCGCCGGGGCGAAAAGCTCGCTGTTCGACGCCATCAAGGAGTCGCATAAAGTCGAGAGCCTGAGAAGCGCCGCGCCAAAGCTCGTCATGTTCGCCGCGATGATCGAAGAGCTGCGCGAAGCCGCGGCGTCGTGCGCGCTCGACGAGCTGTACGAAGCCCTCCTGGAGAAAACCGGGTACGCGCGCGCGCTGGAACTCAAAGGCACGGATGAGGCGTACGCCCGCATAGACAATGTACTGGAGCTCAAGACAAATATAATAAGCTTCATGAACGAGAACAATGGCAGCCTTTTCGACTTCCTGAACGAGACGGCGCTCTACACCGACCTCGACAGGGACAAAAACGCCGACACGGTGATGCTGATGACCATGCACAGCGCGAAAGGGCTGGAGTTCGACACCGTTTTCGTCGTCGGCGCAGAAGAGGGTCTCTTCCCCGGCTCCCGCGCCATAGGCGAGCCGGGAGACATGGAGGAAGAGCGCCGGTTATGCTACGTCGCCATGACCAGGGCCATGAGGAAACTCTACCTGACCTGCGCGAGACGCCGCATGATATTCGGAAAGACCTCGTCGTCGCAGCGCTCGCGTTTCGTCGGCGAGATAAGCGAAGAAAACATCGAAACGCACGACGACTCCCGCGGGATCGGCGGCTTCGCCGGCTTCGGGTATTATGATTACGGGGACGATTACGGCGACTACGACGACTATGACGACCACACGGACAGCTCAATCGCCGATAGCGAACCCCCGGACTTGCCGGAGCCGCCGGGGATCGGCTACCCGCGCCGAGCGCCTGCGACAGTCAGACCGGCCCTGAGACCCGGCTCCGCCACGCCGCCGCGTATCCCACAGGGCCGCGGCGCTGCTCATGGCTATCGCGCTCCGGCTAAAGGCCCGGCCGCCCCCGCCCCGGACCTGAAGAAAGGCGACGCGGTGGAACACAAAGCGTTCGGGCGCGGACTTGTCACGAGCCTCGCCCCCGGTGGCGGCGACGTGCTGATCGAGGTAGCCTTCGACGGGTGCGGCACAAAGAAGCTGCTCCTGAATTCCGCGGCTAAATTCATGAAGAAGATATAATGGCCGGCGGCAGAGCGCCGTCGCGACCGGAGAGGAACCATTCCAATGAAAAAATTCTCGCTCGCGGCAAAAAAAATGTGCCTCGTGGTGGTCATATCGGCACTTGCGATAATGATCGGCGGCGCCATTTTCTACAGGACCCTCGAAGCCCTGAATTTCGCCCTTGGCGTGTTTTTGTCGACCGCGCTGACCATCCTGAAAATTTACCTGCTGGACCGCAACGTCAGCAGGATACTCGACATGGACGACGCGAAAGCCGGCAGGAACTACTTCCAGGCCCAGTACATCGTGAGGTACCTGCTGACGGGCGCGGTACTCGTCGCCGCCGCCCTGATCCCGTTCATTAACATTTACGGAGCCGTCCTCGGCGTCCTGACCATGCAGATAGCAGTCTTCGCGGTGAAAATGATGAAAATAGACGAATAAACAAAAAAGACAGTTGAGTGTTCTCACGTTTTATGTTATTCTCACTCTATGCTCGACGCAGCAGGCAGCAAAAGCCGGATCAGGAGAACTCGCAGCAGTGGACTTTCTAATAAACAACCACGGGACGATAAGAATCTTCGGGATAGAGCTCTGGATAACAGACACGCTGATCTCCACATGGATCATCATGGCTGTTCTGATTGGCTTCTCGATTTTCGCGCGCATAAAGCTGAAGAAGTTCGAAGACACGCCCAAAGGCTTCCGGAACGTCGTCGAGTACATCGTCGAAGCGTTCGACAAGTTCTGCGGCGACGCCGGCGGCGAAAAACTCATGTTCCTCGGTCTCTGGTTCTTCCCCGTCTTCGCTTTCGTGCTCCTTTCCAACATCTGCGGACTCTTCTTCCTCCGCAACCCGACAGCCGACTGGGCGACGACCTTCGCCCTCGCTCTCGTCACGTTCGCGCTGATACACGTAATGGGCGCGAAGTTCCGGGGGAAAAGGTACCTGAAAAGCCTGATAGAGCCCCACCCGCTGTTTTTGCCCATAAACCTCATCAGCGAGCTGGCCCGGCCCGTCTCGCTGAGCTTCCGCCTGTTCGGCAACATCCTGGCGGGAATGATTCTGCTGAGCCTTATTTACAGCTCCAACTTCCTGCGCTATATCATACCGGTCCCGCTCCACATATTCTTCGACCTCTTCTACGGGGCGATCCAGACCTACGTGTTCTGTATGCTCAGCCTCTCCTTTATAAGCGCGGCGGCCACTCCCGATGAATAACGAACAACGAGTTTCAAATTACTCATAACGAATAGCGAAAGAGGTACGACAAAAATGGAACATTTGGCCACGGTCCTCGCCGCAGGGCAGTTTGCGGCAGCCATCGCGGTCCTCTCGGGCCTGACGGTCCCGATAGGCCAGGGCAACATCGCCGCCAGGGCGATAGAAGCCATAGCACGGCAGCCCGAATCGAGGGGCGCCGCGCAGTCAACAATGTTCATCGGCTGCGCCCTGATCGAAACGACCGGCCTGTACGGCCTGGTCATAGCGATTCTGCTGCTGTTCGCGAACCCGTTCGTAAACACCTTCCTCGCGCACATGGGGTAACAGCATCATGGAGCTGAGCTTACCGCTATTGCTCGCCGCCGCCGAAGGGCGCATGTTCGCGCTGGACACGCAGACCTTCATCCAGGTTGGGGCGCAGATAATAAACCTCGCTATACTGGCGTTCTTCATGGTCAGGTTCCTGTACAAACCCGTCCGTAACGCCCTGGCGAAGCGCGCGGAAAAGGTGCAGGCAATGCTGGACGAAGCCGCCGGGGAGATGGCTGAAGTGGCGGAGCTCAAAGCCACGTACAAGCGCAAGATCGAGGAGGTGCAGGGCGAGCGCGACGAGATACTCAGCGAAGCCAGGAGGCTCGCCTCAGAGACCAGCATACGCCTCATATCCGAAGCGAAGAAAGAAGCGGAGCACATCAAGGAACGCGCCGCGGCGGGGATGGAGCTGGAATGGGAGCGCGCCGAATCCGATATGCGCGCGGCCATCATCGACATATCGTCGATCATGGCTGAAAAAATGGTAAAGCTGTCCATGTCGAAAGAAGCCGGCGACAAGCTGTTCGACGAAACCATCTCCGACCTGGAGGGCTTCAAATGGAAAGGCTGAGCCTTATCTACGCCTCCACGCTCTTCGACCTGGCGCTGGAAAACGGGGCGGCCCACGAGTTCCTCGAACAGGCCGAGTATCTGAGGGACGTCATGCGCGACAAGGATTTCCTGCAGGTCCTGGTCCACCCTCACATCCACGCAAAGGAAAAGCACGGTTTTTTCGAAGCTGCTTTCTCGGGTAAAATCCATGAAGACCTGCTCTCCTTCCTCTGCCTCGCATCGGAAAAAAACCGCGAAAAATACATACCGGCGGCTCTCGACGCCCTGATAGACATGATAGAGCGGCATCTCGGAAGGGCCATGGCGAAAGTCGTCGTTGCCGCCGATATCGACGACAGGCAGATAGAGCACATGAAACGCATGCTCTCGGAGAAGCTGAACAAGGAAGTCGACGTCTCGCTGGAAGTGGACCCCGATATCATTGGCGGTCCCTACATTTTCGTGGATGGCTACTACATCGACTGGACCGTCAGGAAAAGGCTGGGCGACTTGTCCTCATATATGAAAGAGGTGTACGCGATTTGACTCTGAAACCGGATGAAATGAGCACGGTCATCAAGCAGCAGATAAAGGCATACTCGGAGAAACTGGAAGTCGCCGAAGCCGGCACAGTGATTCAGGTGGGCGACGGCATCGCCCGCGTCTACGGGCTGGACAACGCCATGAGCAGCGAGCTGCTCGAGTTTTCGGGCGGAGTCTTCGGAATAGCCTTCAACCTCGACGAGGACAGCATCGGCGTCGTCCTGCTGGGCGCCGACTCCGGCGTAAAAGAAGGCGACATAGTGAAAAGGACAGGGCGCATCGCGGAGGTCCCCGTCGGCGACGCTTTGCTCGGCAGGGTCGTGTCCGCCATCGGCGAGCCGATAGACGGAAAAGGCCCCGTCGCCTCCGCCAAAATGCGGCAGGTCGAGCGGCAGGCCCCCGGCGTCATTGAGCGCGGCGAAGTTAACGAGCCGCTCCAGACGGGCATCAAGGCGATAGACGCTATGATCCCCATCGGCAGGGGCCAGCGCGAGCTCATCATAGGCGACCGCCAGACAGGCAAGACCGCCCTGTGCGTAGACACCATCATCAACCAGAAAGGCACGGGCGTCCTTTGTATCTACGTGGCGATTGGCCAGAAGATCTCCACTGTGGCCCGCATAGTGAAAACACTTGAAGACGCGGGAGCAATGGACTACACCACCATTGTCGTCGCGGCGGCGAGCGACCCCTCCCCCCTGCAGTACATAGCCCCCTACTCGGGGTGCGCCATAGGCGAGGAATGGATGGAAGAGGGAAAGGACGTCCTTGTGATATACGACGACCTCTCCAAGCACGCGGTGGCGTACCGCGCCCTCAGCCTCCTCCTGCGCAGGCCGCCCGGCCGCGAGGCGTACCCCGGCGACGTCTTCTACCTGCATTCCAGGCTCCTCGAGCGCGCCGCGAGGCTCAGCGAAGCGCGCGGCGGCGGCTCATTGACCGCCCTGCCGATCATAGAGACGCAGGCGGGCGATATAAGCGCGTACATACCTACGAACGTCATATCCATAACAGACGGCCAGATATACCTAGAAACAGAGCTTTTCAACAACGGCATCAGGCCGGCGATAAACCCCGGCTTCTCCGTTTCGCGCGTAGGCGGCTCCGCCCAGATACCCGCGATGAAGAAAGTGGCGGGGCCTCTGAGGATCGAGCTCGCGCAGTACAGGGAGCTGGCCTCGTTCGCGCAGTTCGGCTCAGACCTGAGCAAAGACACCCTCGACCGCCTCAGGCACGGCGAGCGGATAGTGGAGATACTCAAGCAGCCCCAGTACTCCCCCCTCACGGTGGAGCATCAGGTACTGCTGCTGTATATGCTGACTAAGCGCTACTTCGGCAGCGTCAACGTCGAAAACGTGCTTAAAACTGCCGACGAGTTCCTCCTGTTTATAGACGACCGCCACATGGACATCGTCGATGAGATCCGCGGCACGAAAAAAGTGTCGCCGGAGCTCGAAGACCGCATAATAGAGGCGT
>Ga0082212_10013274_pt1 | contig 10314 bp, 10 predicted proteins | sample TergutNt197P3_FD_71548 | JGI IMG/M metagenome (GOLD analysis project Ga0082212, IMG submission 71548) | Neocapritermes taracua P3 segment gut microbial communities from Petit-Saut dam, French Guiana - Nt197 P3 | ecosystem: Host-associated > Arthropoda: Insects > Digestive system > Gut ...
ATTTCCGGCTACGAAAGGGAAGCGGTAACGCACATGACAGTGGCGGCGGCGGTGGCGTGCGGCGACGCGGATGCGGGAATGGGTATCGCCTCGGCTGCTGCGGCTCTGGATTTAGGCTTTATCCCCCTGGGAAACGAGGAGTACGATTTCGCCCTGCCCCCGCGCTTTTTGGAACTGCCCCAGATCAGGCAGTTCATCGATACGCTAAAAACCCCCGCCTTCCATGAGCGCCTGGAGGAAATCGGCGGCTATACATGGGATGCCGCAGGTGATGTTGTGGATATTTGCGACACTTCCCAGTACAGTAAGACACGGTAGCCCTGGGCTTCATAGTAGGCGGTAAGTTCGAATATTGAGTTGTACCAATCTCCTGGCGCATCGCCGTTTTGACCGCATCGCTTTTCGTATAGCCCGTAGGCATAGCGGCGAATTTCTTCTTCCTCCAGAACTTTGACTTTTCCGGCTGGCATCACCGGAACGATGGCGATCGGTTCCGGCCTGGGTATGGAAGGGGCTTCGGTAGTGTCCGGCGGTACCGGTTTTTTTCTGCGTTTCAACGCCAGCAAAAGAATTGCCGCAAGAGCTATCAGCACAAGCGGAATTATCCACCATGGAAATGGGGAACGGGATTCGTCTGATACGCTTTCTTCCTGAATTGGTTCGGCAGCCGGAGTTTCCATCACGAAATCGCAAACCTCCGCTATCGCCGGTACAAGAATAGCGTCATCAAGCGTTATTCTGACACGCCTGTTGAGGCTTCGGCCGTCTTCATCTGCGTTGCTGCCCCATAAATCCACCGAACTGCTGCCGACAGGATCGGCAAACAGGTCTTTTGAAAGGCCGCGTTTTTGCAATTCTTCAATTACAAAAAGAGCCCTCTGTCTTGACAGAACCGCAGGGTCAATGTCATTTGCAAAATCCGCTGCATACCCGTAAACGGATATCTTTCCGGGCGCCGGATTCCTGTCCGCCAGGTATTTTGCCGCATTATCAAGCTGAATCATCGCCTGTGCTTCGTTTACAAACTGATTGCCGCTGTCAGGCAAAAACAGCAAATAATCGATTTCTTCCTGGTTTTCGTCGTCGCCGAAAGTAAAAGACCCGAATAAAACAAATAAAACCAATACCAAATACCATTTTTTAATGTGTTTCATGTCTATAATATATAAATAATTGCCATAATAATCAAGTTTCCTGATTTGCCGTATAGAAATAAAAAACACATTTCTGTAAATTCATTCTATGGCTTTGCAGGCTATGATTGCTAAACTTACCCGCTATCCCGCCAAAGGCTGCGTCGGAGAAAATACGGATAGCGCGCTATTAATTGAAGGAAAGGGGATGGAAGGCGATTTTCATGCCGACGGCGGCCTGCGCCAGATAAGCCTTTTAACAACGGAAGAACGGCGGTGGATGGATGCCAGTGATGCGCCGGGTCTGTGTTTTGGCAGATACCGGGAAAACATCCTTCTTGACGGAATATCGTCCGCCGCCCTTGTACCGGGAACAAGGCTGAAAACCGGCGAAGCCGTACTGGAAATAAGCGATACGGACAAGCGTTGTTTTGAAGAATGTCCCCTGTACCGTAGCGGGAAGAGTTGTTTCCTGGCCGGGCGCAGCCTGTTCGCCAAGGTTGTCAGCGGCGGCCTTGTACGGAACGGCGATACAATAGAATTTATACAATAAAGTTATTCACGGTATTTTCAGTTAAATCAAAAAACAGCAATTTTCCCCTCGCCGGTGAGTCCCTGCCGCACAGCAGTTTGATTGTTTCAGACACCTGGAGGGCGGCGCATAAAGCCGGGGTGAATGCCGGAACCGAGGGGGAAGGGGGCGTTGACGTATTGTAGAGTTTGCCGAGGATTCGATCTCCGGGCATGATGACGGCGATTTGGGCGAACCATTCGCGCACCGCCCCGTGTATCAGCGGTATGTTCAGCGTTTCGGCGTATTGTTCCAAAAGCAGCCGCGATGGCACGTTATCCAGGGCGTCAATAATTGCGTCATGATCACGCAGCAGCTCAGCGGCGTTTTCTTCGTTCAGGAACACCGTATGCGCCCGGACTGTTACCGCAGGGTTAATTTCCCTTACCCGCCGGGCGGTGCAATCGGCCTTTAACGCGCCGATAGTTTCTCCGGTGCAAAGAAGCTGCCTGTTCAGATTGCTCTGCGAAAAAATATCCCCGTCAATAACGCTGATGTTCAGAACGCCGGTCCTCGCCAGCATCTCCGCAGCATAACCGCCAAGCCCCCCGCAGCCGACAACGCACACCCGCCTGGTATGCAGCGCCGTTATTTCATCTTCCGTTAAAGCGCCAAGGGTCTTTGCATATCGCTCTTCAATCATTCCATGCCAATGTATATTATGATAACAATATTTTCAAGCACTTATTTTCAAAATATCTCTCACAGAGGCACATCGAACCTATGGTTCGCGGCACAGTGGAGAATTAAAGATTGGGAAGAGCTTTTTGATTCCTCCGTGCTTCTGTGCCTCCGTGTGATAAAATTGGGAAATTCATGCTATAATAATGCCGCAGGAGGGAGTATGCCAAAGGATTTTACCCATTTTGACGGAAGCGGGAACGCGCTCATGGTGGACGTATCGGCAAAGAAGGTCAGCGTCCGCAGCGCGGCGGCAAAGGGAACCATTTCCGTAAACGCCGAAACCCTGGCGGCGGTGAAAGGCGGAACCGCCAAAAAGGGAGACGTGCTGGGTGTCGCCAGGATCGCCGGCATCACCGCGGCAAAACGCACCGCCGATCTCATTCCCCTTTGCCACCCCCTGATCTTCGATACCTGCAAAATAGATTTTGCTATTGACGATAAAAATCTTTGTATAGAGGCAGTCTGCACGGTAAAGCTGTCCGGCAAAACGGGGGCGGAAATGGAGGCGCTTACCGGCGTTTCGGTAGCGCTGCTCACCATTTACGACATGTGCAAGGCGATTGACCGGAGCATGGTGATCGGCAACATCAGGCTGTGGGAAAAATCAGGCGGCAAGAGCGGCCATTATAAAGCGTCACCTTAGGTGTTACATACTGCTTTGGTACGCCAACTGCTCCGGCGTGGGAACGTCAATTTCTATACCCATGGCCTTCAGCTTGATGCGGCACACCTCGTCGTCGATCTCGGCGGGTATGTCGTAAAGCGCCGGTTTTAATTTTTTGGCATTCTTTGCAACGTGCAGTACGCCGAGGAGCTGTATGCCAAAGCTCAGGTCCATGATGTCGGCAGGATGCCCGTTGCCCGCAACGATGTTTACTAAACGCCCTTCGGCAAGCAGGTTCAGCACTCTGCCGTCGCTGAGGCGGTAGCCGTCGATAAAGGGCTTGCGGTTTTCTTTCTCTACGCACATCGCCTCCAGAGCGGCGCGATCAACTTCCACGTCGAAATGTCCGGCGTTCGCAAGCAGTACGTTGTTTTTCATCACCTTGAAGTGCTCGGTCGTGATGACCTTCGCGCAGCTTGTGGCGGTAACGAATATGTCGCCCAGGGCGGCGGCTTCGATCATGGGCATCACCCGAAAGCCGTCCATCACCGCCTGCAGCGCCTTGAACCGGTCAGTCTCCGTGATAATGACATTCGCCCCAAGCCCCTTTGCCCGCACGGCTATCCCCGATCCGCAGTTGCCGTATCCTGATACCACGACGGTGCGGCCCGAAATCATGTTGTTGGTGGTGTACATAATTCCGTCCCAGGTGGACTGGCCGGTTCCGTGATGGTTGTCAAAAAGGTATTTGCATTTTGCGTCATTGACGGCGAACATGGGAAAGTTCAGCTTGCCGGCATCGCTTCGTACGCGCAGACGGTGAACGCCGGTCGTGGTTTCTTCGCAGCCGCCGAGCATGTTCTTCGCGTAGTGCGGCGCTTCGTCGTGAAGCAGCGTCACCAGGTCGCTGCCGTCGTCGATGATGATGTCGGGGCAAAATTCCAGCGCCTTGAGCTGATGGTCGTGGTATTCCTGCGCCGTCGCGCCGTGCCAGGCGAACACCTCTACCCCCAGGCTGTCCAGTGCGGCGCAGATGTCGTCCTTGGTTGAGAGCGGATTAGATCCGGTAACGGTAATCTCCGCGCCCGCCGCCCGCAGTACCAGGCCCAGGTACGCGGTCTTTGCCTCAAGATGCACGCAAACGGCAACCTTGAGTCCCTTTAGCGGCTGTTCATACTTGAGTTCTTCCTCAAGGTGATTCAGCACGGGCATGAAATCCTTTACCCAGTTGATTTTCGCAATTCCGGCTGCGGCCAGCGACTTGTCCCTTATAATACTCATAAGAATAGTGTATAGTGGTTAGTAGTTAGTGTATAGTGAGTGAATAGGAAGTGAGGTGACGCTGTGGATATTTTGTTTAGCGATATTATCGTGATTACGATGGATGAAGGGCGGCCCGTGCTGCTTCATGGGTATGTCGGGATTGAGGGGAAGAAGGTTTCCTATGTCGGCGAAAAACCGCCTTCGCAGCCTGCAGCCCGCGTGATAAGCGGATCGCGGCGGCTGCTGATGCCCGGCCTTGTCAACTCCCACAGCCATTTGCCGATGGCGGCCCTGCGGGGTTATGCCGACGATTACCGCCTGCAGGAATGGCTGTTCGACCATATTTTTCCGGCAGAGGGCAAGCTGGACGAGCGCTGCATCGCCTCCAGCGTCCGGCTGGGCCTTGCCGAATGTATCCGTTTCGGCGTGGTTAGCTGCACCGAAATGTATTTTCATCTGCCGGCAATCGCCGAAGCCGTGCTGGAAGCGGGGACCAAGGCCAACATCACGAACGCGCTTCTGTGCCTCGACATGGACAAATTTGATTTTGAAAAAGACCGCAGCACAATGGAAGTGAGGGACGTTCTGGCGCGGTACAAAGGGGAAGAACGGATTATTGTAGACGCGGGAATCCACGGGGAGTATACGTCGGGACCGGCGGCGTGGAAGGAAAGCGTGGCCTTTGCCGCCGAAAACAATCTGCGTATCCACCTGCACCTGAGCGAGACGGAAACCGAACACAATAACTGCCTGAAAAAATACGGCAAAACGCCCGCGCAGATACTCTCGGAATCGGGGGTATTTACCCGGAAGGCCACCGCCGCCCATTGCTGCTGGCTGAGCGACGGCGACATGGACTTGCTCGCCGCTAACGGCGCGACGGCGGCGCACTGTCCGGTGAGCAACCTGAAACTGTCGTCGGGTATTGCCCCGGTAACGAAGATGATCGCTCGAGGGGTGAACGTTGCGCTTGGCACCGACGGCGCCTGTTCCAACAACAGCCACGATATGTTCGAGGAGATTAAAGCGGCTGCGCTGCTGCAGAAGTACACCACCGGCGATCCTTCGGCGCTGCCCGCCTACGAGGCGCTCAAGCTTGCTACGGTTAACGGCGCTGCGGGGCAGGGGCGCGAAAACGAAACCGGCAGGGTTATCCCCGGATGCGATGCCGACCTTATCATGCTGAACCTGGACGCGCCCCACCTGTTTCCGCTGAACGATCCCTGCGCCGCCGTGGCGTATGCGGCGAAGGGCAGCGACGTGTGCATGACGATGGTGCAGGGGCGCATCCTCTACGAAAACGGCGAGTACACGACGATCGATCTGGAAAAGACCCGCCGCGAGGTGGAAACCCATGTCCTTCCACGCCTTGGGTGAACGCGGATTGACAGACCCATTCGGCAGAACAATCGACTACCTCCGCCTCTCGATCACCGACCGGTGCAATCTGCGCTGCCGGTACTGCATGCCCGCCGAAGGCGTCGAATCGCTGTCCCACGGCGAGGTGCTCCGTTTCGAGGAAGTGTTGAGGATATGCCGGATCATGGCATCTCTGGGGATTGAGACCATTAAAGTAACCGGCGGGGAACCGCTGGTACGGAAGGGGGCGGCGGATCTTATCGCAGAACTCAGGGCGATAGAGGGCGTTAGCCGCGTCACCATGACCAGCAACGGCGTGTTGCTGGGAAACTACCTTCCGGCATTGGCTGCGGCGGGGCTTGATGCCGTCAACATCAGCCTCGATACCTTGAATGATGAAAGATTTCAGGAGTTAACCGGTATCGAAGGATTGGTTAACGTACTTTCCGCTATAGATATGTCGGTCGAACTGGGGCTGCGGGTCAAGGTAAACTGCGTCCCGCTTAAAGGTTTCAACGAAGACGATATCGTACCGCTCGCCGCGATGGCGAAGGATCGGGACATAACGGTGCGGTTCATCGAACTTATGCCCCTTGGCGCGGCATCCGCCCTGCAGCCCCTTCCCACCGGCGAGGTTATTTCGCTGATTGAAGGGGCATTCGGCCCCCTTAAGCCCTCTGCGGCAAAGCTCGGTTTTGGGCCGGCGACGTATTACACAGCGGCGGGTTTTACCGGCTTCATCGGCATAATCAGCGCGGTAAGCCATGGTTTCTGCAAAACCTGCAACAGGCTGCGGCTTACCGCCTCCGGCTTTTTGAAGCCATGCCTCTCCAGCGACATGGGCCTGGACCTGCGGGGCCTTGTCCGGGGAGGAGCGTCCGACGGGGAAATTGCCGAAACGGCCCAGCAGATTGTCGCCGCCAAGCCCGCCGGACATTGTTTCGGCGATGCCGGAAATATCAATATGTACCGCATAGGAGGTTGACATGGGCAAGGTAATGGCAATTTGCCTCAGCGCCGAAAAGGGCACTGCCAAGCGCGATGCCGGGCAGGCGGAACTGGTGGAAGGACACGGCCTGAAAGGCGACGCTCACGCCGGAAACTGGCACCGGCAGGTAAGCCTCCTGTCGCAGCAGAAAATCGACGCGTTCCGCGAAAAAGGGGCGGATGTGGCGTACGGCGATTTCGGGGAAAACATCGTCGTGGACGGGATCGATTTCGCCAGCCTGCCGGTGGGGACCGTTTTTCGCTGCGGACAGGCGCTGCTGGAGATGACCCAAATTGGCAAGGAATGTCACAGCCACTGCGCGATTTACCACCGGATGGGCGACTGCATCATGCCGAGGGAAGGGGTCTTTGCCAGGGTATTGCAGGGCGGCGAAATAAAAACGGGGGACGGTTTCGATGTCGAATAACGCATACCGCGCCGCGATCATCACCGTCAGCGATAGGGGTTCCAAAGGCGAACGGAAAGATGCCAGCGGAACGGTAATCCATCAAATGATCGAAAGCGCGGGGTATACCGTTGTCAGTTATGCGATACTTCCCGATGAACAGCATTTGCTGGAAGCAGAGATGGCGGGAATCTGCGACGAATGCCGCGCCGACCTGATCCTCACCACCGGGGGGACGGGCTTTTCGCAGAGGGATCGCACACCGGAAGCGACCATCGCCATCGCGGAACGCCTGGTGCCCGGAATCCCCGAAGCCATGCGGATGCAGAGCATGGCCGTCACCAAGCGCGCGATGCTCAGCCGCGCCGCCGCCGCAATCCGTGGAAAAACGCTGATCGTCAACCTGCCGGGCAGCCCCAAAGCCGTGCGGGAAAACCTCGACTTCATCATTGGCGAGCTAAAGCACGGCCTGGACATTCTAACCGGCAACGACAGCGAATGCGGGAAGAATTAGGGACATCATTTCCCTATTTACCGCACGGAGGCACGGAGGCACGGAGGCGCTATTCGCAAATATCTCACGCAGAGGCGCAGAGGCGCAGAGAGCGCAGAGGATAGCGCGCTGCCTTCGAACGGCGCGCATCCATCCTTATTCCCTGACATCCGTGAGATATCGATAGAGGGGGAAGACCTCGGACAAAACGCGTACCGCTTGCGGTACGATGCGTCCTCCGCGCCTCTGTGCCTCTGTGAGAGGTATTCGGAGTAATTTTTTTTGCCACAAAGACTATAATTTTTTCAGCATCAGCAAAAACTCCGAGCCTTTTACGGGTTCGCCGGGTATGAAATTTCGTCCGTCGGGGAGGGACATAAACTCCGATTCAACGCAGCCCAAAATCGAATCGAGGAAGGGCGACAGGATGTCCAGGTCGGGGATGGGGCTTTGCGCGTTGGGGTTGTTGGCGATACGCGCCGAGTAGCGGGTTAATAGCCCTCGGTTGGCGCGGTTTTCGGCGTACAGCCGCCAGAGATACCAGGCCGCGCCGGATCGCTCTACAATTTCGGAAGACGAGGGCTTTGCCTCGGGCCATTCGATCAGGGCCGTGTCCTGGGTAAAAGGAATAAACGCCCGATCGAGAAGCTGGTCAAAAAGCGTTTCAACCGGCACATCCCTGCCCGCCGTAATGAACCGCAAGAGGCTTGTTTCATTTTTGGTCATTTCGATCAGGTCCCTCCAGGTAATTTCTTCCCGGCGGGCCAGTTCCACCGTCCGGCTTCCGGCGTCGTCTTTCAGGTCCTTGAGTTCCCAGGCCTTGTCGCGGAACACCCGGTAGGCTTCTTCGTAATAGGGTTTCGCCGCGAGGAGGACAAAGGCGGAGTCAAAGGCGGCGACGGCTTCGGAAAAACGGTTCAGATAAAAAAGAACCCTGCCGCGTTCGATCAGCAATTCCCCATAGGCGCTTTCGGTTTCCAGGCTCGCCTCTATCATGGCATGACGCCGCGATAGATCCCGTTCCAGCCGGAACGACAGCACCTGGGAAGGGATGTTGGACGGCCACAGGGATTGGGATTTCCGGTACTCCCGCTGTGCGTCGCCGGTCCTTCCCGCCATTAGGTACAGCCGCCCCGACCACGCCGCCAGGAGTGCTTCATAGGCAGGGTCGGCGACGGTTCCTTCCAGGGCGGCAACCTGCCGGCGCGCTTCGGCAAGTTCTTCAACGTCCGCTCCCTCGCCGTCAAGCCTTGTTACGGTTTCTTCCAGCTCGGCAAGATCCCGGTACGCCGTTTCCCCCGCGCTTGAAAGAAGCAAATCCCTCTGCAAAGTCCTGCACCCGAGTAACATTATTGGTAATAAGATCACGCAAAGGCGCAGAGGCGCAGAGGACGCAGAGGGAAGAGGGAATGGGGAAAGACTAGGTAGGAAGTAGGAGTTAGGAGTTAGGAGTTTGTTTTTATCCCACTTCCTACTTCCTACTTCCTCCCTCCTCCTTATTATTTCCCTCTGTGCCTCTGTGCCTCTGCGTGAGGAATTTCCAAAAAAATTCTGCATAAAAGCGCCCCCTTACCTGAATTGCCATATGTGGAGCCGGTTGTCCATGCCGATGCCGGCGGCTTCTGTTTTTCTGTCGTTGTTGATGTCGGCGATAACGGGCCTTCCCCATACCGGTAGGGGGAAGCCGTCCAGCGAGTTGAAATTCTGCGAATAGCCGTACAGGGCGTTGCCTTCGCCGGTAAAAAATACTTCTCCATTCGCCGCCGTGATGTAGCCGCCTTCCTTTACCGAAAGGCGCGGCACTTTGTGAGATAAAACTTCTCCGCCAAGGCTGATTCGGTACAGGGTTCCTTCGGACTCTATTATCCAGAGGTTCTCCCCGTCAAAAACCGGCTGAAGGTAAAAGACTCCTTCAAGCGTGAGGGGAAAGCCCGGAAGGGGTTCGGCGTTTTCCGTGTGAACCGTCAGTTCCCCGGCCTGGGTAACAAAGGCGGCAAGGAGGCCGTCCTTTCCGTTGGGAGGCCGGGCGTTGAATAGCAGGGGCGAACCGAAGGCTATTCCCGAAATGGGAACCGGCCAGTTCGACAGGGGGCTGCCGGCGCCGTCCAACAGATATATTTCCATAAAGAAAAAGCTCTTGGGATAGGCCGCCGCGAAAGTTTTGTTTTTATAGTTCAGGAACGAAGGAGGGGAGCGGAGCGCGGCGGTAAAATCCGTTCCCCATCGGCTTACCTGCGCCCTTGCGTCCACGGTATGAACAGAGCCGTCCTCGTCGCAGAGGAACAGTTTTCCTCCCCAGGATTCCGGCGCGGCGGACAGATGTATCCCCGTGCTCAGGGGGAACCCGGCAAGGTTTTCCAGATTTTTATTCACCAGACTAACAATGCCCTGGGAATCGATCACCCAGGCGACGCCGTCCCCGCTTCCGCCGTTATGGGGAATCGCATAGAGCTGCGCGTTAGGTGAAGCGGAAAACCGCGACTCCATGACAGAAGCGTCAACGGGGTTGACCATCAGCACGTCGCCGCCCCGCGTCAGGATCAGCCGCTGTTCCCTGCCGGAAGCGGCGCTAAAAAGGCGGTTTCCCGCCCTGCCCGCAGTGTTTCCCGCCAGGTCCAGGGGGAAACCGCTTACCGGAATTATGCCCTTGCCCGCGCCGGGAATTACCGACAGCGAAATTCGCAGGACGCTGTTTTCCAGCGAAAGCCGTGCAAGCCCCTGGCGGTACAGCCTGAGCACCGCCGTTACCGCGCTGCCTCCTTTCAGGAAGAAAGGGAGGGAACGGTCGAGCGAATAAAACAGGCTGAATGACG
>Ga0082212_10013275_pt1 | contig 10314 bp, 6 predicted proteins | sample TergutNt197P3_FD_71548 | JGI IMG/M metagenome (GOLD analysis project Ga0082212, IMG submission 71548) | Neocapritermes taracua P3 segment gut microbial communities from Petit-Saut dam, French Guiana - Nt197 P3 | ecosystem: Host-associated > Arthropoda: Insects > Digestive system > Gut ...
TCTTCATATCATAAAAATTTGCGCACAAAGATAGAAAAAAGTTGGAAATAATAGATTTTCCCAGTACATTTGCGCTTTAATCAAATAAAATTTATATCAATTAACAATTTATTTATTTATTTTCCATGAAAAAAATATTAATTTCAATTATGTTTGCATTTTGTTCACTGCTAGTGATCAATGCGCAGGGCGTTGGCGCTACGCCGGAGTATATTAAAGCCATAACTTCCGAATGGAAGGGTGAACGTTTTCCCGATGGAAGGCCAAAAGTGTCGGACGACCTTTTGGAAAGAGCTAAAAAACTTCCCATAGAAGCAATCTGGGGCGCTCTTCGGAATAAACGTTACCAGAACCAGTTTCAAGGAGACTGGCACATCATTCATCCGGATGAAGTGATGACGGGTCGTGCAATAACCGCTCAATACATGCCTTCGCGACCGGATATGGAGACTTATATTAAGGAACAGGGCAAAATTGAAAATCGCAATCAACAGGGGGGTACCAATTCGTGGCCTATTGATATGCTGGTCGAAGGCGACGTCTATGTAGCCGACGGTTTTGAAAAAATTGTGGATGGCACTTTAATTGGCGATAACCTTGGAAACGCCATTTACGCAAAATCAAAAAGAGGAGTCGTTTACTACGGCAGCGTAAGGGATGAAGAAGGTTTGGCCAACATCAAAGGTTTTAACGGATGGGTCATGGGAGTTGATCCTTCCTATATCATAGGCGTTATGCTTACTGCCATCAATCATCCGGTCCGGATCGGCAGGGCTACCGTCCTTCCCGGCGACCTGGTAGTTGCAAAAAAATACGGCGTGATTTTTATTCCTTCCCATCTTGCCGAAGAGGTTATCATCACAGCCGAAGTAACTGAATTGCGCGATGCGTTCGGCCATCAGCGACTGCGTGAAGGCACATACAAACCCGGAGATATTGACAGTCAATGGTCGGACGCTATCAAAGCCGACTTTTTCCAATGGTTGAAATCTTATTCAGGTCCAATAATGCCTAAAACTGTCGAAGGGAAAACAATGACTAATGCTGACCTGGAAGAGTATTTCAAACAGCGTAACTGGTGAATAGATAATTATGAATTATGAATTACAAATGAAAAAACTTTATATATTATTAATGATATTGTCGGCTGTTGTTCCGGTACAGTCGCAATTAGTAAAATGGACGCAGGAAGATATTCAGCTGCTGACAAAAGACTGGGAAGGCGAGCGTTCTCCCGATGGCCGGCCCAAGGTACCGGATGCGCATCTTGAACGGTTGAAAAATGTTACGATTGAAGAGGCATGGGAATTTCTGAGAGCCAGGGGTTATGAAAATCAATTTGAGAATTTCTCAGGCGCCTACGAAAACAGTTGGGTCATCATCCACCCTGACCAACCCATGATTGGACGGGTTTTAACCGCCCAGTATATGCCCATGCGGTTCGATTTTGACGATTATCTGCAGGAAGTCGGAAAAAAGCAGGGTATCAGCCGGGTAAATAACAATTTGCCGGTCACATCCCTGAGCGAAGGCGATGTATATGTTGCCGATGCATTCGGGAAAATTATTGACGGAACCCTCATGGGAGATGCGGTAGGCGGGACGGTTTTCAGAAACAGCAAACGGGGCGTCATACTGAACGGTTCGGTAAGAAAACTTGATGCACTGTATGAAATAGAGGGATTTAACGGATGGATCAGGGGCTTTGACCCGTCGTCCATCAGCCATATGGTATGCGCATCGGTTAACGCGCCGATACGGATAGGACGGGTAACGGTGCTGCCGGGTGACGTGGTTATTGCACGACGCTCGGGCGTGATCTTTATACCGCCACAATTTGTAACAGAACTGATCCTTTCGTGTGAAGTCGCTGCTTTGCGTAACGATTTTAATCAGCAACGCCGCGAAGGTAAAATCGACAACGGAGCCGATTTTAGAGCATGGCTGAACAGTCAAACCAATCTGCCGGCGTCGAAAGCGGAATTGGACTTCTATTTTGACCGGCAGGAAAAACAGCGGGAAAATACGCAGCCTAACAGGTCGCAACGACAATAGGTTAATTACAGACAAATTAAATAATTTAACATACATCATTATGAATACTGAAATCAAAAGGATTATCGAGAAAGAAAAGGCGGAAACAATGCAAACCGCACAGGGAGAAAGTGAAAATGGTCGCAGGGACTTCATTAAGAAAGCTACCTGGGGTGGAATCGCTTTAGGCGCCATGATGGGATCTTCAATCGAAGATACCGTCGCTCACACCACACAGAACGTACAAAGAGCGTCCTCGCCGTCGGAATTGAAAATAACCGATATGCGTTATGCCGGCAGAATCATCAAGATTTATACCAACCAGGACATCTATGGCTTGGGTGAAGTACGCGACGGCGGCGACGTTCGCTATGCATTATTCCTGAAAAGCCGTATACTTGGCCAAAATCCATGTAATGTCGAAATGATTTACAAAATCATCCGTCAATTTGGCTATCATGGCCGTCAGGGCGGCGGCGTATGTGCTGTCGAAATGGCGCTTTGGGATTTGTGCGGAAAAGCCTACGGCGTTCCGGCATGGCAATTATTGGGTGGACGGTATCGCGATAAAGTACGCCTCTATGCCGATACGCCCGACAGAGGCGGCGCCGATGAAATTGCCAAAGCAATCAAAAACAGAATGGAAGTGCAGGGTTTTACCTGGCTAAAGATGGACCTTGGTATTCACCTGATTAAAAATGATAAGAAAACCGGCCTCGTCAACAGTAAATTCTGGAACGGGGCGGGAGGACAGTACGATCTGAGAGAATATATGGGATACGGCCAGCGGGAACACCCTTTTACGCAAGTACAGATAACCGATGCAGGATTGGAAGACTTAGCCGAAGTGGTGGAAAAAGTGCGCAATGTATGCGGTTATGAAATACCGCTATCGTCCGACCACTACGGACATTTCGACGTTAATAATTCCATTCGGCTGGGCAGGGCTTTGGAAAAATACAGGCTGGCATGGCTCGAAGATATGACCCAATGGTATCATTTCGATCAAATGAAAACCATCAAGGATGCGCTTGAAACGCCTATCTGTACCGGTGAAGACATCTTCGGCCTTAGAGGACCCGGTTTAGCACTGGGTTTTAAAGACTTGATTGACTCGAAGTGCGTCGACATCATCCACCCCGACCTGGCTACTTCCGGCGGATTGCTGGAAACCAAAAGAATAGGCGACTATGCACAGGATGCCGGAATTGCCATGGCCATGCATATGGCAGGTACCCCGGTTTGCCTGATGGCCAATGTACACTGCGCGGCAGCGACAGAAAACTTCCTGTCGGTAGAACATCATAACCCCGATACCCCCTGGTGGGAATCGATGGTGAAAATGACAGGAAAACAGCCGATGATCGAAAAAGGGTTCGCCAATGTGCCGCTTGATGCGCCGGGACTGGGAATTGAGCTGAATGATGAAGTAGTAAAGGAGCGGCATCTCCCGCGCAATGACAAGTCTTTCTTTGAACCGACCCCCGAATGGGATGAAAAACGTTCGCACGACAGGCTGTGGAGTTAATGAAAAACCATTCAATGAAAAACGATTCAATGAAATCCTTCAATATCTACAAAATTCTTCTTGGATGTTCAGTCCTGCTGTTCATCATTTCGATGGTAATGATTCTGAATGGGAACATTGCCGCGTCAGGGCCGTTGGTCATCGGCCTTCTGATGTGCCTTGCCATTGGTATCGGCGGCTTTAAAAGTACAAAATCATTTGCTTATACTGCCTGGATATTTACGGCAGTAGCCGCTTCCATGTTTTACCCGCAACTTTTCGGTACCTGGGGTAGTTTTAAGTTGAGCGTTCTCATTGTCCCTCTTCTTCAAATTATCATGTTTGGAATGGGTTCGCAAATGAGTCTGAGCGATTTTAAAGGGGTCATCCAAATGCCTAAAGGCGTGATCATCGGGGTTATCATACAATTCACAACCATGCCGTTTATTGCGCTTGCCATCTCCCGTATTTTCAATTTCCCGGATGAAATTGCAGCAGGCATCGTTCTTATCGGTTGTGTTCCAAGCGGACTGGCATCCAATGTAATGGTGTTCATCAGCCGCGCCAATCTTCCGCTGGCAGTTACCATCGCAGCGTGTTGCACGCTGTTGTCGCCGTTTCTTACCCCTTTGCTGATGAAGTTAATTGCAGGACAGTTTATCGAAGTAAGCGTTTGGAGTATGATGCTCGATATCATGAACATGATTATCCTGCCGATTGTGGCCGGATTCATCTTCAATCTTTTTTACAATGCAAAAGATTCTAAAAAATCCATTGCTGTGCAGTTATGCGCTTATTTTGCTATCATTGTGCTGACCAACTTAATACCTTTGTTCACACAAAATGCAGGTTTTGGCGCTATCGCATTGGGCATTGTCAAATCCGTATCGTGGTTTATCATTCTGCCGATGGTTGGCGCACTGATACTGCGAACTCTACTGAAGGGCGACAGGGTATTGATAAAAACCATTCTGTCATCATTTTCGATGGTGGGTATTGCATTTATCATTACGATCATCACTGCCGCCGGACGCGACAGTCTGCTCACGGTTGGAGCGCTTCTCCTCTGTACAAGCCTTTTGCATAATATCTCCGGTTATTCACTAGCTTACGGAGTTGCAAAGGTATTCAGAATGACGGAACGTGATTGCCGTACGATAGCGCTCGAATGTGGCATGCAAAACGGCGGACTGGCTTCCGGCTTAGCCATGCAGATGGGGAAAATAGCAACTGTCGGACTGGCGCCTGCCGTTTTTGGTCCGCTGATGAACATTACGGGTTCCGTTTTAGCCAGCTGGTGGCGGGGCAGGCCGCCAAAAAATAATGATTAGAGGCTATTGATAAGCAGCCAATAATCATTTATCTTTTATTAATGATAATAAATAAATTATGATCAATTTTAACAGAAGAAATTTTATCAGAACTTCGCTATTGGGTGGTATTGCAGCATCAACAATTCCCGGATATGCAATGAAAGTAATTTCAGAAAAGACTAAAGTAACCGTTGATGCAAATTCACGTGTGTCGCTTGTTACCGGAGCCGATCGTGCAGACATGGCATTCCGTGCCTTACAGCCTTTTTCAAAGGAAATAGCGCAAGCCATAGGAAACAGGCGAATTGTCATCAAACCTAATCTGGTTTCCTCATCCATACAATTAAGCGCTACTCATAAAGAGACGGTTGAAGGTATCCTTGAGTTTTATAAATCAATCAATAAGCTGGAAAATGTTGTCGTCGGCGAATCTGCAGCAGATGGTCCCACCATGGCTGCATACGACAACTATGGTTTTATTCCGGTTGCCGAAAAATATAAGGTAAAACTCACTGATTTGGACGAAAATCCTTCTCAGGTTCTTTATGTGATGGACGAATTGAATCTCCATCCAAAACCCGTAAGAATGTCTTCGTTATTGATGGACCGTAATAATTTTGTTATGTCGGTTGCTCGGATGAAAACGCACGACCGGATTGTTGCCACCCTGACATTCAAGAATGTGGCTGTTGGCGCTCCGATCAAAGACCCCGGTTTTGCTTTTGGTCGAAACAGGGTTGTCGGTACGCGGTCCGATAAAGCGATTGTACACGGTAACGGATTCAGGGGAATCAATTATAACCTGTTCAATATCGCCTACAACATACGTCCCGACCTCTCATTCATTGATGGTTACGATGGCATGGAAGGCGACGGCCCAACCAATGGCACGCTCATTGAACACAGGGTATGCTTAGCCGGTTTGGACTGGATGTCGGTCGACCGCGTCGGAATTGAATTGATGGGGGTCGATCCCTCCACCATCGGATATATGAATTTTTGCGCCGCAGCTGGAATGGGGCAGTATGACATTGATAAAATTGATATCATCGGAGAAAAAGTAACCGATCATATCAAACCCTATAAGCTGTCAAGAAATATCGACAAGCAATTACAGTGGATGACGCCATTGAGAGAAAGAGGCGAATCGTTATACTAATGAAATGAAGAATTCAATAATCACTATTGTTGTTTTGTTTGCCGCCGCTTCCATGGCGAAAGCGCAAATTGAAGTTTCCACACTTGCCGGCGACGATTCAAAAGGTTCATTGATAGCAGCGATACAATCGGCAAACGTTCAAAAAACTGATCCGGACAAACCCGTTATAGTCCGTTTTGCCGGAAATTTGGCCGGTGAAATCGTTTTGTCCATGGATTTGCCTGATATTGAAAATCATATTGTTTTTGCAGGTAATGCCGTAAACGGTACGCCAGCGATCGCTATTAGCGGTTCTGTCAATCCTGCTATCAACGAAGGATTAAAAGGGGGCGTCAGCCCCGGATTCAGGCTTTTTTCAGTAAAACCCGGCCATACTGTATCCTTTGAAAATTTACACCTGATGAAATCCAATAAAAGCGGTATCACCAACGTGGAAGGCGTTGTGACTGTAAAAAACTGTATATTTACATACAATATGGGGATCGGCGACATACATGGTACGGCTGGGGCTATTCAAAATGAAAAAGGCAACCTGACCGTCATCGGTTCCTACTTTTTCTATAATACAGGCGGTGTGGGCGGAACAGATGGTGGCGTAGGTTATGGCGGCGCAGGATGCATCAATGTGGTCAACGGAAATGCAGTAATCATCAATTCATCATTTTTTGAAAACGAAGGCGGATTTGGCGGCGTCGGCGTGGGCAGCGTGGGCGGCGCAGGTGTTTTAGTGGTTCGCGAAGGTAATGTCTCTATGGTAAACTGTACGGCTGCAGGCAATTTTGGCGGTGGCAGTATTGTTACCGGGGCATCCGGAGGATTAGTCATGATCGGAGGAAACATGTCCGTCCTGCAATCAACCATCGTGGACAACCTGGGCGGCGCAGGATTAGGCGGATTCGACGGCGTTGATTTTTGCAGCGGAGGCATTCATGTATTGGCGGGAACACTCGGTTTGGGTGGAAATATCATCGTCGGCAACCATAACGGCGCTGACGAAGCAACTGATGTCGAATCGCAGGCCAGCGGCGAAGTTCGATCTGCCGGCTACAACTTGCTTGGCGCTGCAAAGGTTGAAGTCAACGGAACGGGAGATGCGAATGGACTTGCGTTATACGATGTCGTAGTTACAACTTCCGAAGGAAAGCACAAATCTGAAATTGTTTCAGGATTTCTACCGACAATTGCCTTAACCGACGGAAGCCCTGCTAAAGGCAAAAGCATTAAATTCAACGATTTTGTCCCTGCAAACCTTATCGGCGAACATGCTGTTTTCTTTGCTGATGCGTTGAAAAAATACACTGTATTGCTTGAAGCCGACCAAAACGGGAAAAAGCGAACCGACAATCCAGGTATTGGCGCTGTTGAATAAACTTTTTAAAAGTTATTATTCAATAATATATATCTTATTTCTTTTTTTTATCATTAAAAACTCAAACATTTTGAAGTATGAACAAAATTTTATTTGTTATCAATCGTAATGCACTGCGAAAGACGCTGTTCATTTTCGTGGCGGCATGTATGTGTGTAATTACTGTTTTTGCACAAGGCAACATTCAAGTAACGGGAACAGTAACTGATGAAAGCGGCGACCTGCTGCCAGGCGCGAATGTGACTGTGAAAGGCACATCGACAGGAGTAAATACCGACGAAAACGGCAAATATTCCATTACTGTTTCCAGCCGCGAGGCGGTACTAGTATTTTCTTATGTGGGTTTCACGACCCAGGAATTAACCGTTGGTTCGCGTACGGTGATCAATATAACTTTGATCGAAGGCGTAGAAATAGAAGAAGTGGTTGTTACTGCCCTCGGTATCAGGAGACAAACCAAGTCACTGAGCTATTCTGCAACCGAAGTGAAAGGCGACGATGTTGCGAACACGCCGGATATGAACATCATGAACAAAATGCAAGGTATTGTTCCCGGCCTTGATATTGTTATTGGCGGTGGCGGCGCCGGAAGTTCGTCAAGTGTTACCATTCGCGGTAATACATCCATCAACCGTGGCAGTCAACCCTTGTATATCATTGACGGGGTACCCATTATGCGTAATGCAAGAGACGGTGGCGGTCGTGATTTGGGAGATGTTCTGTCCACATTGAATCCGAACGATATTGAATCATTGAACGTTTTGAAAGGCGCTGCAGCCACTGCGCTTTACGGATCAAGCGCATCAAACGGCGTAATCATGATCACCACCAAAAACGGAAGGGAACAGGTTGGATTGGGAGTCACCTATAACGGAAGTGTTAGCGTTGAAAGTTTTGCCAGTCCATTCAAGGGACGACAGCGCCTGTATGGCAACTCTGGCGCCAACGGCGACAACTCCGATGCCTATTTGAGTTTGTGGAATGCCGAGGTACATCGCGCCTGGGGTCCCAGATATGATGGCAGGACTTTATATACCGAGAGTGGCGAGCAAATTTTTTGGAATAACGAACCGGACAAGCCACTTATCTATGCCGATATGGAAGACCACTGGAATCAATTTATGAACCAGGGTTTGGCAATCAATAACAGCGTAAGCCTGTCGGGTGGTAAGGATAATTCAAGATATCGCGCTTCCGTTTCCGATATGCGTTATTCTTCTCCGATTCCCAATTCGGACATGAACAGGCAAACAGTCAATTTTTCAACCAGCAGTAAGATCGGAAAAAGAATAACTTTCAATGGAAGAATGAACTGGTCGACGTCAAAAACCAATAACCGTCCCAATACCGCGCGTTATATCCAGATACTTTCGTTAATACCTACCAATGTAGATATTGATTGGCTGAAAGGCGATCCCAACATGTGGGGCGCCATACCCGACGGCAGTAAAAAGATGTTGGCGTTCAGTACGAATGACTATTATCAAAATCCATGGTGGTCGGCTTATCAGGACCATCAGGAAGACATCAGAAATCGCTTTGCCGCCAGTGGCGATTTGCGTATCGAAATCATGCCGTGGCTGTTCGCTACCGGACGGTTAGGATATGAAACGCAAATGGTCAGGAATGAATATTTTGAAGCCGACGGATTTATCAGGGGTTCCAATAATGGACGCGGACAGGGCACGATAAATAATTTTATGAATAATCAGCTCAATGCAGATTACAGTATTACGTTCATGAAAAAATTCGGTCATTTTGACGTGAACGCCATGTTTGGCGGTAGCCTCCGGAGAGATCATTCAACCAGTGAAGGCCTCAGAGCTGACGGGATGGTCATTCCTAACTGGAATGTTATTACCAATACGAACCAACAGTCTTTTAATAATGTAGGCGCATCCAATTCCGGCGTCAATTCCATATACGGAAGCGCCGAAATTGCATATATGGATATGATTTATTTAACGATGACTGGAAGAAACGACTGGTTTTCCTATTTGAATCCGGTTGCTAAAAATAATGTTTTTTATCCGAGCATAGGGTTAAGTTATCTGCTTTCGCAGCAGTTTAAACTTCCCAAATGGTGGACTTTTGCCAAAGTGAGAGCCGGATATGCCGGCGTTGGGGGCGGAGCCGGAGCCTATGATACAAAAATTACTTATAGTTTCAATGCACTTGGCTATATGAACAGATCATTCTTGAATTTACCCACTACGCTTAATGATCCATTTCTGATGCCGTACAGCACCCGCGAATATGAAGTGGGATTCGATTTTCGATTTTTTGACAACCGGGTGGGCATCGACTATGCCTGGTACGACAAACTGAGTGTCGATGATATTGTTACGGTAACTACGCCAAGCTCTACCGGAAACAATGGCGCCCGGGTAAACTTGGGCGAGATAGATAATAAGGGTCATGAGATAGCACTTTTATTTGTACCGGTGAAAACCAAGACTTTGGAATGGAAGTTCAACCTTTCTTATTCACATAATATAGGTAAAATATTAAATCTGGGCGGTGTGGATGAAGTTAACCAGTCAAGTCCCGGCCAGGGTGGCGGATTTAATATCCGGCATATAGTCGGGAAGCAGCCTTTCGCTATCTACGGGTATGTACAGAGAGAAACCGAGGCAGGGCAGAAAGTCTGGGAAAAATACCCTATGAGTATGCAGGGCCAGTCATATAATGTATGGTATCCTACACGTGAAACCGAAAGGGTTCATCTGGGGAATGGCGTTCATCCCAATATTGGAGGCTTCTCAACCTCGGTGAGGTGGAAAAATATCACGGTGTCGGCACAAATTGACGGCAAATGGGGCGCCAGGGTTATTTATGGAGCAGAACAGGAAATGATTGAAAGAGGCTTGAGCAAACAAACCCTTCCGGGACGCGACGGTGGACTGTTTTTAGAAGGAGTATACAATACAGG
>Ga0082212_10013276_pt1 | contig 10314 bp, 11 predicted proteins | sample TergutNt197P3_FD_71548 | JGI IMG/M metagenome (GOLD analysis project Ga0082212, IMG submission 71548) | Neocapritermes taracua P3 segment gut microbial communities from Petit-Saut dam, French Guiana - Nt197 P3 | ecosystem: Host-associated > Arthropoda: Insects > Digestive system > Gut ...
GTCCTTTTCCATGTCGATTCCCGGCGCGATTTCCGCCAATGTCATTTTTCCATCGATCAGCCGGAAAACGCAGCGCTCTGTCACATAAAGAACGCTTTGACCCGGAGCAATGTACTGCCCGGCAAATGTGACCTGCTCGACGTCGCGGACAAACTTCTTGATTGTGCCCTCTTTAACAACCGTTATTTTGCCATCGCCTATCTCAAGCTCCGCTTTACCCATGAAACTGCCGCAGAATATTACTTTTGGCGTTGCCCTGGTGATGTTTATAAATCCGCCCGGCCCGGTCAGCCTCGAACCGAGTTTGCTGACATTGTTGTTCCCGAACCTGTCTATCTCGCCGATCCCGAGGCAAGCCATGGACAGGCCGCCTCCGTCGATGAAATCGAACATGGACCCATGGTCGATTATCGCGTCGGGATTATATGCGCTGCCAAAATTGGGGAGCGCAGACGGCATCCCGCCGACCATGCCGCTTTCCGTAGTCAAGGTAATGTGTTCGAGATACCCCTCCTCCGCTATTACCTTGGACATATCGGCAGGCATGCCAATGCCCAGATTGACTACGTCGCCGATAGCCGCTTCCATAGCGCAGCGGCGGCAGATGACCTTGCGGTCATCCAGCGGCAGAGGCTCAATGGCGGACAGCGGTTTTCTGATCTGTCCTGAGAATGCAGGTTCCCAGTATACGCCCTCCGCCTGCCAGCACGCCATTTGATCAGTCGCCTGCACGACATGATCCACAAGAATGCCCGGGATCCTTACTTCTTTCGGGCCGATAGTCTCTCTTTTGGTGACGTACTCGACCTGGACTATCACGATCCCGCCGCTGTTCTTTGCGGCGGCGGCTACTGCGAGCCCTTCGTTGTAAATACTTTCATGCTCGAACGAAATATTGCCGTTCTCATCCGCCGTGGTACCCCGAAGGATGGCGACATCCAGCTTGAATCCCTTGTAGAAAAGGTATTCCTGCCCTTCAAACTCCACCAGTTTGACCAATTCGCCCGTAGTGCAGGAATTCATTTTGCCGCCTTCCAGGCGCGGATCGACGAACGTCCCCAGCCCGACCTTTGTCAGCAGTCCCGGCCGTCCTGCGGCTATTTCCCGCCATAGGTTCACGATGACGCCCTGCGGCAGGCAATGGCATTGGAGCTGTTCCTGCACGGCCAGGTCCCGCAGCGAGAACGCCGACCCTATATGTGCGCCCGACCAATGGGATATCAGGCCGGGGCCCGCCTCTCCAAAGCGGGTCACGCCGCGTTCGCGCCAGTCCCCCATCGCGCTGCCTTGCTTAAGATTCAAACCGCAGGGATGCCCCGTTTCCTTGAACCGGTCGCGAATGGCGCAGGCTACCTCTTCAGGCCAGCCCGACAACCCCATACCCGCAAGCCCAATGGTTGCGCCGTCTGGAATCAATGCCGCCGCTTCTTGCGCCGATATCAGTTTACTCATATCACCAAAACCTCCCGCGTCAATATTTGAGGTTATGATATCATACAAAAAGACCTTCCGCAACGCGCATGGTTCAAAAAAAGTGTTGACCGCATGTGGCATGATGTGCTATAATTTTTTCACCTGTCGGCAGACGGGTGAATTTTTCGCGCCAACGCTTGGCGCACGAAATTCCTTAAGTCTGTCAATATCAAGCAGGGAGGCTATTGGAGGCGCCGCGATGAGAATAAAAATCACCCTAAGATGCAACGAATGCAAACAGAGGAACTACAACACGACGAAGAACAAAAAGAACACACCGGATAAGCTTGAACTGAACAAATACTGCCGGTTCTGCCGGAAGCATACCGTTCACAGCGAGACTAAATAGCCGCGCTACGAAAGGATATTAAGTTATGTCAGAGGAAAAAACAGAACAAACCGCACAACCCGCGCCAAAAACACCGGTGAAGGTAAAAAAAAGAGGCAGCAACCGGTTTATCAGATGGTTCCGTGAGATGCGGAGCGAACTGAAGAAGGTCGTGTGGCCGACGCCGAAGCAGATCGTTAACAACACATTCGTTGCGCTGTCCGTCATGGTGGTCGCAGCGATCGTGGTTTGGGCGCTCGATCAGGTAGGCGCGCAGATATTCCAGGCCGTCAGGCTGCTGGGGAGCTAGTAGCGGCAATGGTTGAAGAAGCAAGATGGTATGTAGTGCATACATACTCCGGCTACGAAAACGCAGTCGCGGCCACAATAGAAAAAGCAGCCGAGAACCGAAAAATGCAAGACCAGATTCTGGAGCTGAGGATCCCGACCGAGACGGTCACGGAGGTCCATGACTCCCAGCAAAAGACATTTGAACGCAAAATCTTCCCCGGTTACGTGCTAATCAAGATGATAATGAACGACGTGAGCTGGCATCTGGTACGGAATGTGCGCGGCGTCACCGGGTTTGTCGGTTCCGCAAACAAAGCCGTTCCCCTGACGGAAGAAGAGATAATGTCCCTGGGAATCGAAAAACACGAAGTGATCGTCGGATATGAGGTTGGCAGCACGGTCAAGGTAACGGACGGTCCGCTTGAGGGTTTCCTCGGAACCGTCGATGAAATCGAGGTCGAAAAAAGCAGGGCGCGCGTCATTGTGTCGATGTTCGGACGAGAAACGCCGGTCGACCTGGACTTCGACCAGATAGAAGCGGTATAGTACCGCCTCGCAATGGAATACATCCGGAACATGCAACTTGGCGATCGAAGTACGATTGCCGTTCGTGGGAGGGGCTTAGGCCCCGAAATCGCAAAGGTGTTTTAAACACTTTCACCACATTTTATTAGGAGGTTCACAAAAGTGGCACAAAAGGTAACAGGAACTATAAAGCTTCAGATCCCCGCCGGCAAAGCGACGCCGGCGCCCCCGGTCGGCCCGGCTCTCGGCCAGCACGGGGTCAATATAGGCGCATTCACAAAAGAGTTCAACGAGCGCACAAAAAACGACGAGGGCATGACAATCCCTGTAGTGATAACGGTGTATGCCGACCGCAGCTTTTCCTTCATCACCAAGACGCCCCCGGTACCCAATCTTCTGAAAAAAGCGTGTAACCTGGAAAAAGCCTCCGGCGAACCAAATAGGGAAAAAGTATCGGAGATATCCAGGGACGAAATCCGTAAAATCGCGGAGTTGAAGATGAAGGATCTGAACGCCGGCAGTATCGAATCGGCGATGAGCATGGTGGCGGGCACGGCGCGAAGCATGGGCATCACGGTAGCGGAGGGTTAAGTTATGTTTAGAGGAAAGAATTATAAAGAAAGCGTAAAGCTTGTAGATAGAATGAATCTTTACGATCCCGTCGACGCGTTTGACCTTGTGATCAAAGCGTCAAGGGCAAAGTTCGATGAAACGGTCGAGCTGCACATCAAGCTTGGCGTCGACTCGCGCCATGCCGACCAGCAGGTACGCGGCGCCATAGTGCTGCCTCACGGGACGGGTAAATCCCGCAGGGTCCTTGTGTTCTGCAAGGAAGAGCGCGTTCAGGAAGCGCTGGACGCGGGCGCGGACTATGCGGGCGGACAGGACATGGTGGACCGCATCCAGAATGAGAACTTCTTCGATTACGACGTCGTCGTCGCAACGCCCGACATGATGGGCGTGGTCGGCCGTCTGGGCAAGGTGCTCGGCCCCAAGGGTCTGATGCCAACGCCGAAAGCGGGGACTGTCAACGCGAACATAGCGCAAGCCGTTTCCGAAATCAAAGCGGGTAAAATCGAGTATCGCCTTGACAAGACCAATATCATCCACTGCCCCATCGGGAAAGTCTCTTTTGGGTCCGAAAAGCTTGTCGACAACTACACCGCCCTGTTGGGGGCGGTGGTCAAAGCAAAACCCGCGGCGGCAAAAGGCCAGTACATCAGAAGCTGCGTAACGGCGTCCACAATGGGCCCGGGCGTAAAAATAAACGCATTGAAGCAGATATAATCAGGGGTCAGGGGATAGGGGTCAGGGGTCAGGGGTCAGGAACCCCTGATCCCCAATCCCTATTTAAGTACCCTTCCAAAATCAACGACGCCGCTACGGCGTCGATGGTTTTTTTGCGTTTTTTCCCGTATACCCCCGTATCGGACAATATCCTGTGCGCGCTTGCCGTCGTCAGTCTTTCATCCCATAAAACGACTTCCATATCGCAATTTTCACGCAAAAGGCCGGCGAGTTTTTCGCTCTTTTCCGCACTCGAACCCGCCGACCCGTCCATATTTTTCGGATAACCGACCACGATGGCGCCGACGCCCCGCTTCACCGCCTCGTCGATTATTGCCGCGGCCACCTTTCCCATGCCGCGCTCGCGAATCACCCATGCCTCTCCCGCCATTGTCGCCGAGGCGTCCGAAACCGCAAGCCCCGTGCGCGCGTCGCCGAAATCGACGGCCATTATCCTCACAAGGTCACTCCGCCGCCGCCGCTTCGGCTTCCATCTCATCCTCGCTGTCGATGGTGTCGAGAAGCTGCCTGTACCAGAAAAGGGCGTCCAGATATGCCTGCGACAAAACCTCTATATCGACGTTATTTCGCACCATATTTATCGAGGCTTCGTGCCAGTCCGCGCGTTCATATGAGAAAATCAGCGACAGCACATCCGCCATTCGCCCCTTCCCGTCGACAAGCGCTTCCCTGATCTCGTCCTCCGCCGCTATCTCGTTGACCGCCTCGCTCATCGGCCTCTGGAGAATAATGTCAAGCAATGAGAACAGCCCCGCAATGAACAGCGAACCGGACTTAATGGCCATTTCAAAGGCCGGCGCCAGATTTTCCGCGAACTTTGCGCGGAGCAGCGATATTCTTGTGATCTCGCTCGGCCTGTCCTCCGCGATGCTTATGGATATCGCCACCGTCGCCCATTTCCGGACCTCCTTCTGGCCAAGAATGGCGACCGCCCCTTGGATGGATTCTATCTTTTTGCTCCGGCTTGGGTTCATGTTGTTGATAAATCGGAGAAGGGAAATGGACATTGACGGGTCTCTTTCGATCGTCCTTGCCGCGTCCACGAGGTCGAAGCTCTCGTCATTGATCTGCTTGATGAGGTGAAGCGCGTTGATTTTCAGAGGCGATATTTCCGTCACGCCCTCCGTGATGGGTTGGCTGTGGAACTCTCCGCATAACAGAACGTCTTTTATCCCTGCGTATTTTTTATATGCGTTTTCGTTCGGGACTTCCGTTATGACAAGCTTTGTCCTCGCCAGGTACGGGCGGAGTTCTTTCAGGTCGATCTCAAAATTCGGGGACTCATAGCTGAGCATGATGTAGTCGAACACCTTGAACATGGTGTCCTTGCTGATCACGCCCGTAAGTCCTTCAATGGCCAACCTGTACTTGTTCCGCTTCAGTATCCCGAGCTTTGCGTATACCGCATTGTCCAGCAGCGACTCCTTGTCAATGACGCAGACAAAGTTCTCGGGCGGTATTTTCATGTTCAGCGGCATCCCGACGAGCAGTTGATACTTTGTGATACTTACAAAAAAGTCTTTGCCGCCGGCGAACGGCTCGACGCCGATATCCTTCACGCACTCGAGCGCGGGCGCCAAAAGCTCGCCTCCGAGCATACGGAAGTCTTCCGCCGAACCCATCAACTTGTCACCGCTGCGCGTCATCATCCTGTACGCGTGGACCGCCATATTCGAATCAAACATCGGTATTGAGCTTATAAAGAATCTCATGGCAGAAGTCTCCCTCCTGTATACATCTTCAATTATACACGATTGTGTGAAAAATGAAAGAAAATATTGAAAATATTGTCAAAAAGTATAATAATGGTTTTCATCTGCGCGGAGTAAGGCAGGAGGTTGTCAAGATACGATGAGCGTTGTTTTGGGTATCGACGTCGGAGGTTCGACGACAAAGATCGTTGGGTTCAGGAGCGCCGGCCGGGCAAACCGGGATAATGGCGACCCGCGGGAGCAAATCGGGATGCTTCAGGTAAGGGCCGCGGATCAAATAACGTCGCTCTATGGGGCAATAGGAAATTTCCTTCATAAATACGATACAGGGCTTGACGATGTGGAGCTAATCAATCTGACGGGTGTGGGAGCGTCTTTTATCGACGATCCAATCTACGGTATCAACACCTGCAAAGTGGATGAGTTCCAGGCGATAGGGCGAGGCGCGCTGCACCTTTCGGGTCTCGGGGAAGCATTGGTCGTAAGTCTGGGTACGGGAACGGCGTTTGTAAGGGCCGGAGCCGAAGGCATGACGCATATCGGAGGATCGGGAGTCGGCGGCGGGACGATCATCGGCCTTGCCACAAGAATGCTCGGCAAGAGTGATTTTGACGCCATTCTTTCTCTTGCGGCGGACGGGAACCTGGAAAACGTGGATCTAACCGTAAGCGATATACTGGGACGCGAGATTCCGACGCTTCCCGCGCATCTTACCGCGGCAAATTTCGGAAAAATCAAGAGTACGGCGTCTGAAGCCGATATTGCCCTTGGCATCATCAATATGGTGTTGCAGGCGGCCGGTATGCTTGCGGTTTTCGCCGCGAGGGGCGACAGCGTGCGCGACGTCGTCCTGACAGGCTCGCTCACGGCGATACCTCAAGCCGAGAGCATATTTGCGCGGTTCAAGGCGACGACCACGCTGGCGTTCAGCATTCCGCCCGACGCCGTCTATGCAACGGCGATCGGTGCGGCATTGCAGGGCGGGGAGGCAAATTGAGCAAGGTTCTGGTCGCCATGAGCGGCGGCGTTGACAGCTCCGTCGCGGCGCTCCTGATCAGGAAACAGGGGTTTGACTGCGCGGGCGCGACGATGAAGCTGTTTGCCGGCGCGGACAGCGCGGAAAACGGCGATTCCATCAATGAAACGCTCGCCGTGGCGAAGCAAATCGGCATACCTTTCAGCGTTTTTGATTTCACGGACGCTTTTGAAAACACCGTCATCAGACATTTTGTGGCGACATACAACAGCGGCGCAACTCCGAATCCCTGCGTGGAATGCAACAGGCATATTAAATTCGGCCGCTTTATGGACGCCGCGATCGACGCCGGATTCGACCACATCGCCACGGGGCACTATGCGCGCATAGAATTTGTAAACGGTAAATATATCCTGAAAAAAAGCTCCGATCCGTCGAAAGATCAGAGCTATGTTTTATATTCGCTGACACAGGAAAAGCTCTCGCATACGTTCTTTCCCCTGGGCGGATTGACGAAATCGGACGTCCGCGACGTCGCCCTTGAGCATAATCTTATCTGTGCGGATAAACCCGAGAGCCAGGATATCTGCTTCATTCCGGACGGCGATCATGCGGGTTATATCGAGAGCCACGGAGGCGGCAAAGCAAAACACGGGCATATAATCGACACTGACGGCAAAATCCTCGGCGAACACAAAGGACTCCGCCGCTATACCGTCGGCCAGCGTCGCGGCCTCGGCATTTCCGCGGCGGAGTCCTTGTATGTCCGCTCAATCAACCCGCATGACAATACCGTCGTCCTTGGAACGCGCGAACACGTTTTCTCCAAAGAATTATATGCGCATGACGTCAATCTTATACCGATCGACAGACTCGACGCACCGCTGCGTGTCGCGGTCAAAATCCGATACAGGCAGCCTGAGCAACCCGCGACGGTGTGGCAACTCAACGACGATACACTGCGCGTCGAATTCGACTCGCCCCAACGCGCGATAACCAACGGTCAGGCAGTTGTATTATACGACGGCGATACAGTGATCGGCGGAGGGACGATCCAAACCTGCCGTAAACCGACCGTCGTCATTGCGGGCCCGACCCGCAATCCACCTGTCTAACCGCTCCGCCCGCGGCGCTTCAGCCCGGCGCCCTGCGCCCCTACTTGAAATACCTCTCGCGTAAACCCTTGAACGCCTTCCCGTGCCTTGCTTCATCGCGCGCCATTTCATGCACCGTGTCATGGATCGCGTCAAGATTCAGCTCCTTCGCGCGTTTTGCGAGGTTTGTCTTTCCAAGGGTCGCGCCGTTTTCGGCCTCGATGCGCATATCGAGGTTTTTCATTGTGCTGCTTGTCACGACCTCGCCAAGCAGCTCCGCGAATTTGGCCGCGTGCTCCGCTTCCTCATACGCGGCCTTTTCCCAGTAAAGGCCAATTTCGGGATACCCCTCGCGGAACGCCACGCGCGCCATGGCGAGGTACATACCCACTTCCGTGCATTCTCCCTGGAAGTTGGCGCGGAGATCCGCGATAACGTCTTCCGGAGCGCCTTCCGCAACGCCCACCACATGCTCCGCGGCCCAAGTCATTTCCTCGGCTTGCGCCACGAACTTTGACGCCGGCGCCTGGCACACCGGGCACTTGTCCGGAGCCGAAGCTCCCTCGTGTACATATCCGCACACAGAACAAACGAACTTTTTCATGTTGACCTCCCGTTTTCTTATATTATTATTAGTTATTTATACTTAACTTATTTCATTATTCCATGAGTCCAAACACTACAACATTTCCTTTATAAGCGTCGAGCGGGGTTTTGCCGATATATATGAAAGAGGTACGTCGAGAACCGTCTTTGCCCCGTACATCCCTTCGCCTGCCATCCTGTGGGCCGCGCGCGCATATGCGGCCATCACGCTCCCGGTGAACTCGGGGTTCGAGTCAAGCTTCAGCGAAAACTCGATCACGTGCTTGCTCTCACCGGTGCTGCCGCTATAAATTACGTTTCCGCCATGCGGCATCCTGGAATGGTTTGCCGCAAACTCGTCTTCTCCAATAAATATCACCGTCGTGTCATAGTCGGCAAAATAGTCAGGCATTGTGACAATACTCTTCTCAATAGCGGATTTGTCGGCCCCCGGCTTCGCCACAACATAACATTCCCTCAAATGCTTGTCCCGTGTACCAAGCTTCGGACGTGAACCGCTTCGGACTTTCTCTACCGCGCCTTCAATGGGTACGGAGTATTGTATGGCGTCCTTCACGCCCTCGACCAGTTTTATCGCGTTTGAGTGTCCCTGCGACACCCCCCTGCCCCAGAACGTATAAGCTTCCCCGTCCGGCAGCGCGGCGTCGGATAACACCCGCATCATGGAGAAAAGCCCGGGGTCCCAACCCGCCGAAATTATCGCGGTCGTCTTTGTGGCGGCCGCATCGACGGCTGCAAGGTAGTCAGGTATTTTAGCATGAGTATCGTAACTGTCCACAATGCTGAATAACGCCGCAAAATGCGGTCCCTGGGCCTGAAGGTCGCCCGATGAGCTGCCGCAGAGGATCATCACGTCGATTTCCGCGGTCATTTTTTCCGCTTTTTCCAGTGCAAACACAGGAACTGATTCGTTTATAAGTTTCAGTGTTTTCGGGTCGCGCCTCGAAAACACACCTCGCAGCTCCATGTCCGTGGCGGCGGCAACCGCTTTCTCAACGCCCTTTCCGATGTTGCCGTATCCAACGAGTCCTATTCGTACTTTTTGCATATATTCAGCTCTCCTTATATGCCTTACTGTCCTTACCTGCACTTGGCCGCCCAATAAATTGTTATTGTTCAATTGCTTTTGACATATGCACAAGCATATTATCTTTTGAAATACGAATTGCTTGCTTTGTCGTTTGAATATTTATGCGGGTAAGGCGGGTCAAATTTCGTTCTCCAGCATCTGTTCAAGGGTCTGTCTTTTCCGGATCAGGGTAAATCGATGGTCTGTGGTAAGCAGCAACTCGGGAATTTGGGTATATGAGTTGTAGTTGAACGGCGACATCGAAGAGCAGTATGCCCCGACGCCCCCAACCACGGCAATATCCTCTATCTCCGGCTCCGCCATGCCGCGTGACACGGAGTGACCGTCCGCGTCCAGCGTCTGGCAGTCGCCGCTCTCACAGCATTTACCGGCCACGACCGCGCTGTATGGGTCGCCGGTCTCGCTGAAATCGGGCGACCATTCGGACGACCTTATCGTTTCCCCGTCCGACGAAACGATGTACACGGGATGCCTGGAGCCGTACAGCAACGGACGCGAGTTTATTTCCATGCCTCCGTCGATGATGATAAAGTCGGAGCGCGCGGTTTTCTTTTTATCTATGACTCGGGTTATCGCATAACCCGCGTTTGCGACGACAAACGTTCCGGGCTCTATCTCCATGAACAGCTTTCGCCCGGTTTTCACGAAGAAGTCCTCGATACGCTCTTTTGCGTATTTGCCAAGCAGGGCTATATCGGCGGGCGCCTCCCCCGGCATTCTAACTTCCTTCAAGCCTCCGCCAACCCCGACGCTTTCCGCGTCCGGAAAATGCTGTTCTATGATGCTAAGCTCCAAATCGATATTCTGCCGCCATATTTCCGTGTCGGCTCCGGACCCAATGTGGACGTGGATGTGCCTGAACTTCAGTCCAAAGTCTTCCGCGAGCGCGTTGGCTTCCCCGACGTCCGAAA
>Ga0082212_10013277_pt1 | contig 10313 bp, 8 predicted proteins | sample TergutNt197P3_FD_71548 | JGI IMG/M metagenome (GOLD analysis project Ga0082212, IMG submission 71548) | Neocapritermes taracua P3 segment gut microbial communities from Petit-Saut dam, French Guiana - Nt197 P3 | ecosystem: Host-associated > Arthropoda: Insects > Digestive system > Gut ...
AAGCCTGCGTTACGAAGACAGGGCAAATCTTACAAAGTTAAAATCTCATTTTCTGCTTAATGCGACAGTTAACCAGAAAATCGGGACGATTTTTTCAGCTTTCGCGGCACTGCGAAATATTCTTAATACATCATACGAGTCATTCGCCGATTATCCCATGCCGGGAATTTCTCTTACGCTGGGGATGCGGGTGCAGTACGAGGTACACTAGGAGGTAACATGAGCAAGTATCTGGCCTATTGTTTTTTATACGATGATGCCGCAGACCTAAAATGCGACTTTGAAATCTTATCTGATGAGATTTCCAGCATGATCGGATTAATGCGCGCGTTGCTGGATGACAAGGACAGGGCCGCCGGGCCGGACCTGGCGGAAGATCTCTGCAGAATCAACGAACTGATGTACCACATTAACCCGTCGCTGCGGACAAGGGTGGCAGTGAACGCGGAGGAGCTGGAATGGCTCCACCAAAAAACCCAGGCTCTGCAAAATGCGGTAGAAGAACCAGGTCCCGGGAATGGCGGTATTGTTTTTGTTATACCCCAGGGTTGTACCCAGGCGGCGTACAGTCACGTGATACGCAGTAAATGTAAAACATTGGTGAGGCTGTTAAGCCGGTATAGGCAGCAGGGAAACACGGTAGATGAAATTCTTTTTGATTTTGTCAATTTGTATTCGGGGTATTTTTATTTTCTGGCATTGTGGTTCAACAAAACCCACGGCGTGGAAGAACGTCCCTTTGTCAGCAGGGTGTATTAAGTGCGTGTAATTAATAAACTCAGTTGTGCATCTTTTTCGTCTCTATTATTAATTGCACTGTTATCGACAGGCTGCAACAAGCGGTTTGAACATCGGGATCTTTATGACAGGACCGGCAGAGCGGTCAGTATCAACGGCCCCTTGAACAGAATTGTTTCCACGGCGCCTTCGAACACGGAAATTATCGTCGATTTGGGGTTGGCAGAAAAATTGGTCGCCGTAGACCAGCATTCGGCGAATATCCCGGGGCTTCCCGCTGATGTTACCATGCTTGATTTCTTTTTTCCCGACGCGGAAGTGATTCTCGGCTTGAAGCCGGACATCATCATCGCCAACGGCCACAACACAACCGGCAGCGGCGATGACCCCTTCCGGCTGCTGCGGGAAATGGGCATCCCCGTGGCCTTTCTTTCCATGAGCAAGAGCATCAACGATATTTACGAGGACATCATCTTTATCGCGGATCTGCTGCAGGAAAAGGAAAAAGGAGAAGAGCTGGTACGCTCCATGCGGGCGCAGGTTGACGGGATAGCGAAGATAGCCGCGCTTGCGCCGGTCAAACGATCTGTCTATTTTGAAATATCCACCCTGCCGGAAATGGTAACCTTTGGGAAGGACAGCTTCCTGGACGATATGCTTTCAACTGCCGGGGCGAGGAATATTTTTGGGAACGATCTCTGGGTATTAAGCCCCTCCGCCGAGTCAATAATCGAACGGAACCCTGATGTGATCCTGACCAATGTCGATTACATCGACGATCCCATCGGAGAGCTGAAAAGCAGGCCGGGATTCGAACATATAAACGCGGTGAAAAATGATCGGGTTTATCAAATAGATTTGGATTCTTCGGTGCGTCCATCGGCGCGTATAATCCTGGCCCTGGCGCAGATGGCCCGCTCTGTGTACCCTGAACTGTTTCCATGAATAATCGAAATCGAATAATTATTAGCTTGTGCGCCGCCCTTTTCGTCATTGCTGCCGCATCTTCCCTGGGCAGCTCGGGCATCAGCTTCATAGATACATTGTCGATAATCTTTCACAAAGTTTTCCATCTTCCCCTGAGGGCAGGGATAGACCCGATAAATGTTTCCATTGTCTGGCTTTTGCGGCTGCCGCGGGTACTGCTGGCATTTATCGCCGGAGGCTGCCTTGCCATCGGCGGGGCGGTAACCCAGTCCATCCTGCGTAATCCCCTCGCATCGCCGTACATTTTGGGCGTTTCCTCCGGCGCTTCCCTCGGAGCGGGGATAGTGATCGTCACCGGTCTTTCAATCCCCCTGATCGGCAGCTTTACCCTGCCCCTGACCGGTTTTGCCTTCGGTGTGGCGACTGTTTTTTTGGTCGTCACCTTTGCCTCGAAAGTCGACAAAAGCGTGTCAAGTAACACCATTATTCTCTGCGGTATGGTTTTTTCGCTCTTTTTAGGCGCCCTGCTTACGACACTCAGTGCGCTTTTCTCGGATGATCTGAGGCGTATTGTGCTCTGGCAGATGGGCACGTTTGCCATGAGAGGGTGGCTGTATATCCAGCTTATTCTGCCGTTTTTTGTCATCGGGACTGCGGGTGTTCTGCGTTATTCCAGGGAAATGGATATTTTAACCTTCGGTGATGAACACGCAAAATCCGCCGGTGTGGAAGCAGGTAATGTACGGAAAATGCTGCTGGTTTTTACGACCGTCCTGACCGGCGCGGCGGTGTCGTTAAGCGGCGTTATCGGATTTGTCGATCTTATCGCCCCGCACGCGGCACGGAAAATTATCGGATCAAAACATGTTTACCTTATTCCCATGTCGTTTATTCTTGGCGGTTCTCTCATGGTCATTACCGACCTTGTGGCCCGAACCATTATCTCTCCTTCGGAACTTCCGGTAGGCGCAATAACCGCGCTTATCGGCGCTCCCTTCTTTGCCTGGATCTACTTCAGAAGGCGAAAGGCAAGGTAGTCGATGATAGAGGTAAAGGAACTGTACGCCGGGTATGGTGGCGAAGATGTTATACGCAATATCAGCTTCAGGGTGGACAGGGGGGAAAGCCTCTGCGTGCTGGGGCCAAACGGCTGCGGTAAGAGTACCCTGCTCAAGTCAATCGCACGCATCATTGATTATCGGGGGAAAATTACCATGGAAGGCCGCGACACTGCGGCTTACCCCCGAAAGGAACTGGCAAAAAAAATTGCGTTGATGGGGCAGATTACCCAGGTTTTTTTTCCATACTCGGTATATGAAACGGTTTCAATGGGGCGGTACGCCTATACTGAAGGTTTTTTGAAAAATCCGTCCGCCGAAGATGTCACAATTGTTGAGAGTGCCATTAAGAGACTGGATATTTGGGATATCAGGGATCGCAAAATTGACGAGCTTTCCGGCGGTCAGTTGCAGCGGGTTTTTTTGGCTAAAACACTGGCGCAAACTCCCGATGTGATACTGCTGGATGAGCCGACCAACCACCTTGATTTGAAATACCAGATAGAGCTGCTGGTGTTTTTAAAATCCTGGGAAAAAGAAAACGGTAAAACCCTTATCGGTGTGTTTCATGATCTTAACCTGGCGCGTCGATTTGGCGATAAAGTGATTTTAATGAGCCACGGGGAGATTGCCGCGGCAGGAAATATGGAAGAAACCCTGAACAGTGAAAAGCTCCGTTCGGTTTACGGCATTGACATTCGCGGATTTATGCTGGAATCATTGGAGCTGTGGAAGTAGTATAATGGGCGGGTACCGCTCTGGTGAAATTCCTCCTTTTAGCCGATAATTAAATCTAGGAGCAAATATGGAAGATAACGGTTTTACCTCTGATAATAAGCCCGTGCGGCGAAAAATACCTCTTTCATGGATATGGGTAATATCCACGGTGCTGCTTTGCGCGGTATTTGCATGTGCCTCGATTCCCGGTGTTTTTGCACAAGTGAGGGAAGGCGGAAATCCGGCTGCCAGCCAAGTCGACAATTTACAGAGAAACCGCAGGTATGTAGATACCATCCAGCAGGTATTCAACTTTATCCAGCGGTACTATGTGGAAGAAGTTGATCCCAAGGTTATTTTTGAAGGGGCAATGACCGGTATTTTTGATGCGCTGCAGGACCCCTATTCGGTTTTTTTGACAGAAGCAGACATGAAAGACCTGAACGACACTACGCAAGGATCTTTCGGCGGTGTAGGACTGTATATCTCCAAACCAGGCGAATATGTGGAAGTAGCCTCCCCTATCGAAGATACCCCCGGCTGGCGGGCAGGTATAAACCCCGGCGATCTGATAATCTCGATAGACGGTGAATCCACCGACACACTTACCCTGGATGAAGTCCTCGCCCGTCTGCGGGGAGCGCCGGGAGTTGTGGTCAATCTGGTGATACGGCGGGGGGAGAGACTGGAATTTCCTGTCAGCCTTACCCGCGCCATAATTGAGGTTCCCACAACCAAGCACGCAATGATTGGGAATATCGGCTACCTTAAGCTCCTTACCTTTACTCCCATGACGGCAGACCGCGCCGCCGAGGCAATTAACGATTTTAAGTCGAAAAATTACTCCGGCATGATCCTTGATTTACGGAACAACTACGGCGGACTTTTACAATCCGCAGTCGATATCTCCAGCCTGTTTCTTGAAGGCGGTGTAGTGGTCAGCACTCGGTCGAGGATAGCGTCCGAAAACCATGTGTTTAATACCCGCCGCCCTGTGTTGGTTGGTGCCAATATTCCTGTTGTTGTACTGATCAACAGGGGTTCCGCCTCCGCATCGGAGATTGTCGCCGGGGCATTGAAAGATCGGGGCAGGGCTTACCTTGTGGGGGAAAAGTCCTACGGCAAGGGTTCCGTGCAGCAGGTGTACCCCCTGGACAATTCCGGTTTTAAGATCACCACCGCCCACTACTACACGCCCAGTAACGTAAACATCGACAAAATCGGCATACCGCCCGATCGTCTGGTGCAATTTCCCGAATTCACCGATACCGACGCGGAGAAACTCAACGCAATGATCAATGACAATAAAATTCCGGCTTATGTAAGCGCCAACCCGCAGGCAAACGCCGCCCAGATCGATAATTTCGCCAAATCGCTGGAAACAGAGTATGGCCTTGATATTTCGCTGCTCAGACGCCTTATCCGCAACGAGCAGAACCGGACAACCATTGCCCCTGTTTACGATCTTGAGTACGATGTCCAGCTTCAGGCGGCGGTGGATATCCTCAACAGCGGTAATTTCCGCAGCCTTATGCAGACCACCAAAACGCTCAGGGTTTTGCAGGATGAGGCTGCCGAGGATCTGGCGCTGGCATCCTGACCGGCTTTTCCGTTTCCGCTTGTGAAACAATTCATCCTTAACGCCCAGCCTAATGGGAACGGTCAGATACGGCTGGAAGGTGACGATTACCGCTACCTTGTCCGTGTGCGCCGCCTTGCCCCGGGCGAATATTTCCCCGCCTTGCTTCCCAATGGCTCCGAGGCTGCGATACGGGTAGTGTCGGTCGATAACCATGCGCTTGTCGGTGAAGTATCCCAAAGCGAGCTTACCCGGGCGCCGTCCAAACTAACGCCCATTATCCTGCTGCAGGCATTGCCCAAAAGTGATAAAATGGACATTATTGTACGGCAGGCCGCCGAGGGGGGAATTGCCGAGATTGTGCCGTTTGTGTCGGAATTTTCAGTTGCAAGGGAAACTGGCAGGCAAAAATTTTCACGTTGGGAGCGGATAATCAGGGAGGCACGGCAGCAAAGCGGCTCGACGACGGCGACGACGCTTCGGCAGCTGGAGCCACTGGATGGACTTTTTACCTACTGGGAGCAAATTAAGACCAGGTGGCCTGGTGCTTTGGGCTTACTTTTCCATCATCAGGCACTTGCAAATGAAAGCCTTCATCGGTATCTTAGTAATTGTTCGCAAGCCAATTGGCCGGAAGCGGTTGCATTGGCGATTGGGCCGGAGGGAGGTTTTTCCCCCGCTGAGGCAGAACGGTTTCTTGCCGCCGGTTTTAGGCCGTTCACCATTGGGGATACCATCCTGCGTACCGAAACAGCCGCCCTGTATGCGCAAGCTGCCGTACGAATACTGTTAGCGGAGAGAGATTCGTGGGAGACGAGATAGTCAGCAAAAACCCGGACAGCGAACGGGTGCTTTTCCTGAGGGTACCTGTCGACATCGTTGAGCCGGACCAGCTTGGCCCTTTGGCGTTTCAGCTTCTGGCAGAGGAGAAAGAGAAAAACATCGTCCTGCTTTCCGTGTGGGACCTCCTTCGTGCCCGGAGGAACGCCGAATACCGGAATTATGTAAACCAGGCCGCGCTGGTTATCCCCATTTCCAAAAGTATCGTCACAGGCGTCCGGTTCCTGTTGGGAAAACAGGCTGTCCGCTATATGCCCTTCGATTTTGTTATTAGCCTTTTGACGGCGCTGGAAAGCTGCGAATTATCCAGCTACCTGTTGGGCAGTAAAAAGCGTATTTTGACAAAAACAGAGAAAAACATCCGCGATACCTTTCCGCGGCTCCGTATTGTGGGGCGTTTTCCGGGCTCGTTCAAGCGGCAGGAGGAAACAGTCATCATTGAGGCAATCCGCAAGGCGTCGCCGTCGCTGCTTTTGGTTGGCAAAGGCGTACGCGGCGGGGAGTACTGGATTGCCCGAAACTCCGGACAGCTGGGAAAAGGCATGCGTCTGTGGTGCAGCGACCTTTTTGACGTTTTTGCCGAACGCAAACAGCATCCATCAAAGGCTGTCTTTGACCGTGGCCTTGAATGGGTTGGTTACTGCCTGCGCAACCCGCTCAAACTACTGCGCATTTTTCCCTTTATTTACTACAAAATGCTGCTGTTGGTGTACAAAATTTTCAAAAAGAAAACGGCGCACATGTCTACGGTCGCATGATTCTGGGGCCTCGACAGCTTCGATTTATAGAATTTTAACATTTAATTCACACTGGTAATTGTTTCTTTATCATTTTCTCATCTTTATTTTGTATGTTTTGAACACAAAACAAAGAATAAGGAGAACATTATGTTGAAAAAAATGCCTGTCTTGCTTCTGACTCTCGCAATTATTGCGGGGGCCTGCGTTTCCAATGGTGGTTCCGGAATTCCTGAAATTATCCATCAGAGGGGGATTCAATTTGCGCCGGAAACCCTGGGTTTATCCCCGGCGTCGACCACGGCGGATATCAACCTTAACTGGTATTCCGATAGAGGAAGCGGGAATGTTGCCCTGGCCCGGTTCATTGACGAGATCGGCCAGGTGATATCAGCGGAAGGTACGGTAATCTCCGCTTCCGATGGTAAATCGGCCCACAAGGTAACGGTGAAAGGACTCAAGCCCGATACTTTCTATCGCTATTCGGTATCAAGCGACGGCAGGAACTGGAGCTATGAGTACAATTACCGGACGCCAAAAACAGATGTCTTTCGTTTTGCCTCGATAGGCGACCCCCAGCTTACCCGTGGGGGCCAGGATTCCACCAGCAACCACTTCAGCGCGGATAAAACCACCGCCCAGGGCTGGAGGGATACGATGGCGAAAGTCGCCGCCGCAAATGTGAACTTTGTCGCCGGGGTGGGGGATCAGGTCGATCTCACCGCCAATGGTGATGAGCAGGAATACCGGCATTTCTTCGCCCCACCGGAACTCAGGTCGATCCCGTGGGCTCCCGCCATAGGCAACCACGACCGGCACTATCTCTTCAATTATCATTACAACATTCCCAACGAGCAAACATTTTCAAAGCTGCAGGGCGCGGACTATGGCAACGCGACCAACGACCAATACGCCGCTGTCGAGGCTGCGGGGAACTACTGGTACCGCTACAACAACGTACTCTTCGTGGTATTGAACACCTCCGCCTACCCGACCAGCACCGCCGCCGCCGCGCCTATCGTCAAGCGGTTTGACGACACCCTTGCGGCCGCGAAAGCCGGAAGCCCTGGCTACACCTGGATCTTTGTCCAGCACCATAAATCCACCGCCAGCGTGGCGGATCATCTTGCCGACAGGGACATCCAGTACTATGTGGAAGCCGGTTTTGAAGAAATCATGACCAAACACGGGGTTGATTTTGTCCTGGCCGGACACGACCATGTTTACGCCCGCAGCTATCCGCTCCAGGGCAGAAGCGGCAGCACTCCTTCAGTACCTGATACCACCCAGGGTGGTGCCTCGATCCGCAATCCGAACGGCACAATATATGTTACGATGACCACCGGCAGCGGACTAAAATACTACGACCTGTATAACCAGTCCGGCAACCTGTATGTAAAGGACAACACAGCCTACCCGTACCTGATAAACAACCAAAGGGGCAGCGCAGCGTACATGGTTGGTAACTCTGCCAACACTACCAGCAATAAAGACACCTTGCCATGGACTTCCCATACCGGTATCCTGCCCCTCTCCAACGCATTCTGTCTCCAGGCAAAAGTACCGCAATACACCGTCATTGAAGTGGCCGGCAATACCGTAACCTTCAATACTTACGGCGTTGACAGCGCCAGGTCTATAGATACCTTTACGGTAACCAAGTAAAAATAGGGGGTGGGAATGGGAACGGGGAATAACTTCCCAGTTCCCATTCCTTATTTCCTTCCAATCCCTATTACCTTGCAAACCACCGCCCCAAAATGCTACAGTAAGTAACGGCGTATCGCGCCGCATTGCTGGAGTACACGTTGTTCTTAAAACACCTTTCGATATTGGGCTTCAAGTCTTTTGCCGACCGTACCACGGTCGAATTCTCCGACGGCATTACTGCGCTTTTGGGGCCGAACGGCTGCGGGAAATCCAATGTGGTTGACGCGGTTAAATGGGTGCTGGGCGAGCAGGCGACCAGGTCCTTGCGTGCGGAAAAAATGGAAGACGTTATCTTCAACGGCACGGAGAGCCGCAAGGCCCTCAACGTGGCGGAAGTGACGCTGACCATTGCCAACGAAGAGGGTCTGTTGCCGCTGGATATGCCGGAAGTTGAAATCAAACGGCGGCTGTACCGCTCGGGCGAAAGTGAGTACTTTATCAATTCCCAGCCGGTACGGCTTAAAGAGGTGCGGGAACTGTTCTGGGATACCGGGGTAGGCAAGGCGGCCTACTCGGTGATGGAACAGGGCAAAATCGACCAAATCCTTTCCTCAAAGCCCGACGAGCGGCGCTACCTGTTCGAGGAAGCTGCCGGGATTACCCGCTTCAAGATACGGGGGGCGGAGGCGGAGCGGAATCTCGCCAAAACCGCCGATAATATGCGCCAGGTTGAGCTGCTTCTGGGGGAGGTAAAGCGCTCCTACGATACCCTCAAGGTACAGTCCGAAAAAACGCTGAAATACCGCGCCCTGCGGGACGAGATTTTTAACTACGAGCTTGATATTCAGCTGCTGCGGCTCAAGCAGCACCGGTACGAACGCGACGCACGAAATGAAACGCTCAACCGCCGTACCGCCGACCGGGACAAAATCCGCGAGGAAATGGAAACGGAGAGCAGGGCGCTTGAAGCGCACATGGACGAGGTTAACTCCATGGAAGCGCAGCTGGTGGAGATGCAGAAAAATATCTACGGCTTTGCCCTGGAAAAAAACGCCAAGGAAAATGCAGCGCGGCTTTTGGGTGAACAGAGGGGCGAAGGCCGGATCAAAATCGAGCAGAACGAGTCAAGGGAAAAGCAGGTCAACTTCAAGATCGAGGAGTTAAACAACGACGCGGCAGGACAGGATGAGACCGCGCTTGATCTGCGGAAAAAGGCGGCAAGCATAGAAGAAAACATCCGTTCCTTTGAGGAAAACATCCAGCTTGCCGCGGCGCGTATCGGCGATAACGAAAAGGCTGTGCATAAGGCAGAGGCAGAGATACACGGCCTGGAAAAGGAACAGGCCGTACTTGAAAAACACCTGGCGCAGATAACCGACGATATTGTCGCGGAATTGGACGCCGGCCTGAAAAAAGCCGGTTATTCAGCCGCCGAACGCCGCAGCATCGAAGCAGCCCTGAATGAAACCCTCGGCAAGCTGCGAACGGTCCTTGCCGGCAGAGAAACCCTTATCCGTGATTTTGCCGCGGCAGCACAGACAGCGCCAGGCAGGGTTCCCGCTGACCTTGGGCGCATTGCCGAAAACCTGGCAGCGGAGCTTGCCGCCGCCAGGGCCGACGCGGAAAAGGCTCTCGCCCTGTTTGAAAGTTACCGCCGCCATTCGCCTCTTTTTATCGACGAGTTCCTGGCGCCGGAAGGGATCATCACCAGAAAGCGGGAGCTTGATGAAAAGATCCGCAGCGCGAAAGACGGCATTGAGGAACGCCGTCAGCGGATCAGGGACTTGCACAGCGACACCGCCGCCCTGACGGCGAAGACCAACGAATACCGTGCCACGCTTGAGGACCTCAGAATAAACCGTGCCCACATCAACGCCCAGGCAAAATCCGCCGAGGAGCAGGCAAAGCTGATACGGCGGGAACTTTCGGGGCAGCAGGCCATGCTGAAAAATATCAGCGACGAGCTGGTGCTGGATCGCAGGCGGCTTGAAGACATAGACAGGCGCATCGCCGATACCCACAGGGAAATCGCCGAAATCGATCAAAAGGCGCTCAGCCTGAACGGGG
>Ga0082212_10013278_pt1 | contig 10312 bp, 9 predicted proteins | sample TergutNt197P3_FD_71548 | JGI IMG/M metagenome (GOLD analysis project Ga0082212, IMG submission 71548) | Neocapritermes taracua P3 segment gut microbial communities from Petit-Saut dam, French Guiana - Nt197 P3 | ecosystem: Host-associated > Arthropoda: Insects > Digestive system > Gut ...
TAATACTTAGGACCGAAGACCTGGCGAAAGGAAAGGCAATGGGGGAGAAAATTGCAACCCTGCTCAGAGAACGGCTTTCCGATGTTGTCACCGAACCGCAGGTTGATCTGAAAGATGGCCTGCCACAAATTGAGATCGTGCTTGACCGCGAGAAAATGTATGCACTGGGATTGAATACCTACACCATAGGCAACGAGATCAAGGCGGCGGTGGACGGGATCGTCGCCACACGATACAAAACCAGCGGAAAAGATTACGATGTGATACTGATACTTGCCGAAGCGGATCGCAGCACCCGGCCCGCGCTGGATCATATTTTTATTAACAGTCAGATGGCCGGCAGGGTTCCGCTTTCCAGCTTTGTGCATTACGAAGAAGGAACCGGCCCGCTGACCATCCGCCGCGAAAACCAGAGCCGCGTTATTCACGTTACCGCAGGGGCAGTGCCCGGCGCGAAAAGGAATACCCTGCAGGCGCGGGTGGAGGAGGTTATCAGGGCGGAGATTCCCATTGAGGACGATGTGATCATCGAATATGGCGGCGACAATGCCGAAATGGTAAAAATGTTTACGCGCTTTATCCTGATCTGTATTGTGGCAATTTTCCTTGTGTTCGGTGTAATGGCCAGCCTTTTTGAATCGTTCCGCGATCCGTTCATCATCATATTCACGATTCCGCTTTCACTGATCGGCATTGTGGCGATCTACCTGATCACGAACACGATCTTCAACGTGCTGACCGCAGTCGGCCTGTTGGTGCTGATCGGCGTAATTGTGAACAACGGCATTGTGCTGGTTGATTACACCAACCTTCTGCGCAAACGGGGCTACTCCCTGAACGACGCCTGCGTTGAAGCCGCCGGCAACCGCCTGCGCCCGATTCTGATGACCACCCTCACCACGATTCTGGGCCTTTTGCCGATGGCGTTTTTCCCCGGCGAGGGATCGGAGATGGTGGCGCCCATCGGCAAGACGGTTCTCGGCGGCCTTTCCTTCGGCACGCTGATGACATTGTTCCTTATGCCGACGGTGTATGCCGTCTTCCACAGGCTTTCCGATGTCGGCAGGGCGCGCGCCCAGGCACGGCGCGAACGAATAGCCGCCGGCGAGGGCGGCCGCACCAAAAAGAAAGAAATCCAGCGCGATACTTTCGCGTCATAATTCGGAGGAAAACCATGATACGCATTGAAATAATCGCCAACCACTCGGTTGAAGAAAACATTCTGGAAGCGCTGGTAAAGGAAAATGCCGGCAAGTATTACACCAAATACCCCCGCATCCTGGGGGTCGGTTCCGCCGGCCCCCGCATGGCCGACGCCGTATGGCCGGAAGAAAATTTCGCCATGGTGATCTGGTGCGAGGATGAGGAAGCGGCGGGTGTTGAGAAGGCAATTGCCAGGGTAAAGGAAAAATTTCCCGGTGAGGGGATAAAAATGTTCAAGATGTCCGCATCGGGTCAGTAGGGTGCATTTCCACTGCCGAAAAACAGGGGAATCTGCCGATATTATAGGCATAGTATGCAACTGAACGACAATATTGACAGGGCACTGCAAACCATAGAAGCGGACTACAAGATATGCCTGAGGATAATCGGGAAATACTTCGACTATCTGAGTACCTGCGGCCTGAAGGAATTTAATAGATTCTCCAAATACAAGTGGAGCCATGACCGGGACAAGAGCAATGGATACAGCTATATCTGCATCCGGTACGGGAACAGCCTGATAAAAAAAATCCTGATAAAAAAGAGAGCCTATATTGAAGATGAGGATCTGTACAAATGGGTCGATAACAAGGATTTAGTCGAAGAAGCTCTGGATGAAGCCTATCAGTTCATTGTGAACAAGGTAACCATTGTAAAGCTCAAGATAGAAGAAATGAAAGGCATTGCCGAAAACTACGAAGAAAAACTGGAAGATATATCCGAAGACTATGAAAAAGCAATGCTCGCCAATAAAAAACTGGGCGGGGAAGAAATTCCGGGCGATGAATTACCTTAGCTCCGCGTCCATCTTACCCTGTAAATTCTGCTGAATGTATTTGCGGATTCTGGTTCGAACCTCAGGATCGATTCGCTGGGTAAAAAGGACAACATAAATTTTCTGCTTGCCGTCCATACGGGAACCAATAACGATGCCTTCTACCTTAAGCAGATTGCCCTGGAGTCTAATCTGAATGTCCTTGAAGAGGCTGTTCTTGGTTATTTCAGGGTTGCCTTCCAGAGTGCAGGAAATACCCACGACGCTGATGTCCTTTATCTGCCCATTGACAAACGACCCTTCAAGCGGCAGGTTGAGCGAGGCATTGGCTTCCTCTCCGGTGGTAGCCCGGATATATTTCCGCCGGCCTTTGGCGTCTACCGTTTTCAAAACTTCAAAAATGTGCAGAATGGTTTTATCCAGATCGGCCTTTAATACGGTATAGCCGCAGGGAACTTTGGTTGTAAGCAGATACTTGCGCTTGATCTGTTCATCATCGGCGGCAGTAACGATGCCGATGGAAACACCCTTGGTCTCCTGGGCATTCATAACGGTCGTTATCCAGGCATCCCATTCTTTCTCGGACATGAACTCGTTGATATCCACAAAGACGATGGAATCGGGATACTTTTTCAACACCCGCCGAAGCGTATCCTTGTCTTTGGCGGTGTACACTTCAAATTCCTGCTGTGCCAGTTCGGCAATAACCCGATTCTGGACCACAGCAGTGGGATGCAGGAAGAAAATCTTTTTTCCCAAAATATCCGAAGCAGTGCCGACGTTTCCCATAATATAATTATAAGCGGAATCTCCGCACAGGTCTAGTCTAACATTCCCCGCGCCGCTTCCGCAGCAATGGTTGTAGCCGGGCCGTGGCCGGGGCATACCTGTATACCGCCGTCCATCGCAAACAGCCGCCTCAGGCTGGCGAAAAGCTCTTTCTCGCTGCCGCCGGGCAGATCGGTTCGGCCATAATCACCGCAAAACAGGGTGTCCCCGCTGAATAAAATCCCTGCCCCCTTGTCCCACAGGCCGATACTGCCGGGACTATGACCGCGAAGGTGCAGCACGGTAAAAGATCCTATACTTTCCCCCTCGGCAAGGAGTCTGTCCGCCGGCGGCATTTCTTCCCAAAGTGCATCAAGATACTCCGTGCTGCCGACCGCGATCCTCATGCTGTTTGTATGGACGGGGAAGGAAGACGGCCCCAGATAATGCGCGTCTTCCGTATGGATGGCTATCTGAAGGCCGGCATCTTCCCCCATTCGTTTGCGATACTCCGCGGCAATGGCCGGCACCGCGGCGATATGGTCAAAATGCCCGTGGGTAAGTAAAATATACGCAGGGACAAGCTTTTGCTGGTCGAGAAAGGCGATAATGCGATCGGCCTCCTCGCCGGGGTCAATTACCGCGCAGCTGCCCGGCTTCCCTTCCAGGGGGTATATCCAGCAATTGGTGGCAATTGCGCCGACCGTTAAATTGTAAATCTTCTGCATGGAGGAATAATAACCTGAGATTATTTCATTTACTAGTGATTGCCGGCATGGTTATCCTCTGGTATGGACTGGTTCCCCTGATCGGCGCGCTGGTAAGACGCTACAAATGGCACCTGTTCAGGAGTCGTTTTAACGAACTGCGCCTGTGCCCCCTGCTGGATTACCGCCATTATTGGCAGCGGGAAAAAAACGAAACCGGAGGGGAATCATCCGGTACAGCGGTGCCCGCGCCTAACACCTTCCGCTTTGTGGGGGGATTTGAATCGGTAACGGACGGGCAGACCCTGTGGATACAGAGCGACGACCTTACCGTTCCCGTTTCACTGAAAAATGCCCAGACATATCTTTTGCCGATGCAGAGCAGCGATGACGCAGCCGGGATGTTCGACCCGGACAGCGGAGCCCCCGAAAAAATCAACTGGGAAAGAGTCACCGCATTAACCGGCGGAGCAAGGGTTTTTGTCGGCGGCCTTATGGCGTACCAGAACAAACGCCTGAGCTTTGTTTCAACAAAAGAGAATCCCCTCATCGTGATCTTTTTTGACGGCTCCGACCAGACTCTGATGTCGCTGGTAATCAAGGCGGGCAGGCATCGCGGCGACTACTGGAACGCCATTACGCCGTATTCGATAATCCTTGGGGCGCTTTGCCTTATTCTCATGGCCGTTTCGTTTCTTTCCCGCCCCGCATTCCGCCTGACAGTTATTGTTTCGGTCATCGCGCTGTTTGTCCCGCTGTATCCGATAATTCCGCCGGGACTGTTGTTGACGAACATACATCGCCGTCTTGTGTGGAGGTCGAGGCTTTTGCGGGTTTACGCCGACCATGCCCGGCTGATGCGTTCCGGCGAGCCGCAGTCACATGCCCGGATATTCACAGCCAGAGCGTACATTCTTGAGACACTGGCATGGTTTTTGCTGATTGCCGGAATTGGATTAAATATCTTTTTCCTCAGTATGGTTATCGCTCTCTTCTGAATCCATGTAAAGACCAGCGTAATCGTCAAGACACTCTGCCGCGTCTTCAATCTCCCCGTCTGCGGGATCGGCGGCTGCTTCGTTCGCTGTTTCGCTTTCGGCAGCGGCGTCTTCCCCGTCCCTGCGGGACTTGGCGTAATTGACTGCAAGCACCCTGCCCCGGAAATTTGTCCCGTTCAGCGCCTCTATGATCTGTTCGGCAACGGTGTCCCTCACCTGCACAAACGAGTAATTGTCAAGGATACGGATTGCGCCAATGTCTTCTCTGGGGATGGCGGTTTTTGTATTGATAAGCCCAAGTATCTCGCGGGGAAAAACCCGGCGGCTGCGACCTACGCTGAAAAAAAGCCGCTTCGATTCTTCTTCGGCCAGTGTAACCCTCCGCCGGTCGTCGCCTGTTCCGCGGAGACTTTTCGGCGCCCCCGAATTATTGCTGCGTGCAGGTTCGCTTCGCTGAACGGGGCGGAGGTTTTTCCCCTGATCACAAAGCATTAAAAGATACGCCGCAGCCGCCGATCTGCGGAAAAAAGAAACTTCTTTTTTGAAAAGGCTGCGGTATTCCTCAAGCAGGACGGGATCTGCCTCCGTCATGATATTCTCAAGAACAAGGGCAATGGTTTTTTTCGTTTTTTCTCTGTCGATGTTCGATGGCATATTCCTAGAATGGCATAATATCTGCTATTATTCAACTATGGAAAAGCTTGATATTTGGTCGGAAAGCTGTACCGTACGGTTTGGCGCCATTGATAAATCCAATACAATGACACTGGACGCAGTGATGAATTTTTTTCAGGAAGCGGCAATCAGCCACGCGGAGAATCTTGGGGTGGGGCGCGAGGCGATGTCGCGGGCAAATCAGGTATGGATACTTTCGCGCATGTCGGTACAGGTTGACAGGCGGCCGGGATACGGGGAAACCGTCACGGTGAGATCCTGGCCCCGCGGCGGGGAAAAACTGTTTGCCCTGCGTGATTATGATATTCGTGACGCCAATGATATTCCGGCTGTCCGCGCCCGAAGCTGCTGGATAATTATCGACATGGAAAAACGCCGCCCGCTGCGCCCGCAGGCCATAATGGACAATCTGCCCAAAAACGATGGGCTGGACTCGCTGAGCGCCGCCATCGCGCTTGAAGAACGTTCTTCCCTGCAAAAAACCCTGGAACGGCGGGCGCTGTACAGCGATGTGGACTATAACGGCCATGTCAACAATGTCAGTTATATACGGTGGATCGAAGACTCCATCGATCCCGCAATGCTGGAACAGGCAAAACAGATGCGGCTGGATATTAACTACATAAGCGAAATCCTGCCGGACGAAGTTACCGGCATCTGGTCGGCGCGGATTGAAGAACCCAATGTCTGTGGTTTCGCTTTTGAGGGAAGAAAAGGCACGGAAGGACAGGCGGCGTTCCGGGCAGAACTGCGTCTGCAAGGTCTGTCCGCAAAGTAACTGTTTTTGTGGACAGACACCAACTACCAGCCCAGCTTTATGCCAAAATTAACACCGGCCCCCGCGCCCTGAAAACTTTTGACAAAATCCGGCGATTGCACCGAAACGCCGATGTCCAATTCAAGGGCGCGGAAGTTCAGAACAAAATCGAGGCTGTGCTTCCAGTTGCGGTCGAAATAACCTGTCCCCAAAGTGATTATAAAGATATTTCCAAGATCGCAGCGGGCGGCGATGCCGGCCTCTATGGAACCTATTTCCGCGTACAGATTGCTGATGGAAAAACCCAGCGAGGGGATAAGGGTTAAAATCCCCGTATCAAAGGGACGGTAATTCGCGTAAAACAGCATCTTGAAGGGGCGGAACAGTTCCCTGCCGCTTGAGTCGTACAGGTACTCAGGTTCAAAATCTTCGGGATAACCATAGGCATCTTCGGGTATTTCCCCGCCATCGACCAGATCGGCAATATCGATCTTGCTGCTGTCAAAGTACGCTTCGCCATGCAGGCGCATGTAGTGGTTAAGCCTTGCCGCTGCAAAGGGAAGATTAAAAATATCCACCCCCAGATCCAGCCACGAGTACAGGGGATACTCCACGCCCAATCCCAGATCAAAACCCAAATTATTCTTTAAAATATTTTCTATGTTTTCTGCGCTAAAGGTATTCTGCAGGGAGTCTGGATCATCACCAAATATTTCGTTCAGGTTAAGGACGCTGTATATCCGCATATCATATTTAACAGAAAGGCGATCGCCGCTGTTATTGAAAATAATGCCTGGCTCTGTGTAAAACAGGGGCAAATAAACCGCCGGCCGTATTTTTATTCTGAAATCATCGGCGTGAAAAAAGACAGGAACTGCAAAATCGGCAAATACCGCCGCGCCAATGCCAAATTTATCATCATTCACCTCGTTAAGGTTTATCAGGTTTTCCGAAAGGGAAACATTTCCAAAGACATCAATATGGGCAATATCAAAGCCAAAGCCCCATTTGTCTTTCCAGTTGAAATTGAGCGAAAGGGGCCGAATAGCCAGGCGGGCATCGAGCCTGAAACCGGACAGAAAATCATCGAGATTTATTACTGCCGTTTCCTGAAAAATATCTTTTGCCGCAATAAAATCATTTGTTACGTTGACATTTACATTGACAAGACTTAACTCAAATGTACGGTTTTTAATGCCGGATTTTTTCTTCCCGCCCTGTATCTGTTCTTCTTCCTGCGCCGGTGCCTCTATAGCTGCGTTTTCGCCTTCTTCGTCATCATCATCGGTTTGCGCCCATACGGACAACGCGAGAAACAGCAGACAGCAGAACAACAGGAACTTTTTCAGCACAGTATTTGCCACCAGTTTTACAGACCAAGTGATTCGTAATCAATATCAAACGTATAGCTGCCGCTGGCGGCTATGGTGATTCTTGTCGGTAAAAAATTCCTGCGTATTTTTATTGTCTGCGCCTGCGGAAATTCAATATCCATTTTGGGGTAGATTAGATTGTCCCTGATTATTTTCCAGTCATTGTTATCAAGGACAATTTCCATACTGTTCCCGTTATTCAATCTCATGCCGCCGGGGAACAGCCTTTCTTCGACAATGGGGTTACCGTCGAGATGAAGGACAGCGCCCCGGAAAAATGCATCGTCAAAGTCGATTTTTATGCCCAGCGATTTTACGTTGACATTGGTAAAGATTGAATCCCCGCCCGGGCTGTCCCTGCCAAAAAGGTCTTTGGGGTTGCCGTAGTCGTCGACCGGGAAAATGTCATCCGGCAGGGGAAATCCGCCGCCCTCTGCAACGATGAATTCCAGCGGCACAAACATTACGAACATCACCGTAAGCCCCTTGTCTTCTTCGTCGTTATCAAACATATCCGGCGTAACAATCATCGACTCGCCCATGTCCAGCGAATAATGAAAATACAGTTCTCTGGGAAAGGCGGCAATCACATCATTAATAGTTTGTTCAAGCGGCATTCCGCCGTCCGGCAGCCGTCCGCCGTTTAAGTCATCCGGCAGCACCGGAAGTTTTTCCAGATCGTACATGGTCAGGCTGCCGCGGTAGAGTTCAGCGTCACGGGAATCCCAATTTTCATGCTTTTCGTCATCGGGATCATCAAGGTTGATTCTTTCTATCCACTCCGCGCCGAATATCATTTTGGGATTCATTTTGTCAATCAGCCCGTGCGAACCGGCAAAAAATATTTTTGTTTCAATATTGCCGCCCAGAGAAACGCCGCGCATATACTTTCCCATATTTTCGTACAGGTTTATCGCATCTTCTTCCTTTTCGGGGAATCTTCCCGACAATTCTTCGAGGTCTGTTTCCTCCAGCGCCCCTGCCATGTCAATTTCCGCCTCGGCCCAGTTGAAACCAAAGCTGGGTTCGGCGTACAAATCCATTTCAGTGCCGTCGGAACCCAAAACCAGCGGGCCAAATTCCATGTAGCTATAGGTATTGGTTTTCCAGTCTGAGCCGATAACCGGCAGAATATCCAGTGTTACCGTTATTTGCGGATGCGCTTTAAGATCAAGTGTTACCCAGCTGCTCTCCAGTTCGTTCAGGTAAGGGTTAGGGGCGCCGTTTTTATCATTCAGCACTTTGATGGCATTGATAAAGCCAAGTTCAGGACAAGACACCTTGAGCGCAAGCCTGTCCCGCAAAGCCGGCGGCAGTCCGCATTCGTCTGAGGGATTGGTAAAGTCAAGCCCCATGGTAATGTTTTCAAAAGTAATACTGTTAATAAAATCGGCAAGGTTCGTACTGCCGCCCATGCTGGTAAAGTCAATTTCAATATCTTCTATGTCAAACAGATCATCTTCCGGTTTCCAGCGCACTACTTCCAGTTCGTTGATTTCCATATCAACACAAAGTTCAACGGGCAGGGCTTTTTCTACATAATCCCCGTTGTATAACTCAAAGCTGGCGCCTCCCGGAAGAGTATTTACCGTTACCTGGCTTTTGCCGGTTCCTTTGACAATACTGACATCACTTCCGCTTACTAACTTGCCCGCCAGGGGGATATTTTCAGTTCCTTCGCCAACAATTTTCCAGAACTCGTCTCCGCCGGATAAACCGTTAAATATCTTGCCTTCAAATATTACCGCTTCCTGTTTGACGCAGAATGTATATTCCACGACCAGGCCATCACAATATGTTGTACCCGGTATCGTGTAAGGGTCAGGCAGCATGGTCGTTATTGTCAATGAACCGTCTTTGATTTCCGTATTAAGCAATTGTGGCGGGGTTTTTAGATCAATTGCACCAGCGATGGTGTCCAGCACATCTTCATCCAGAACTATAGGTTCACCCAGTTCAAAACCCTTTACTCCCCGCAGTTCGATGCTGCTTGCTCCTGCCTCCATCTTCAGGTCGGGGTTAATTGGGACGCCATCATTTGTGGTCTTAATGCTGTGTATTTGGAATCGCGGCAGAGGGTCTCTGAATATTTCTTTTCCCACAAGGTCTGCACTGAAATTATTCTTAAAGCTATTTCCACTATTAAGAATCACTGTATCGGTGTTATATGGGGTATTGCCATCAGCCCCCCCCATCAATGAGATGTCAATTTCTATTTCGACATTTTGAACACCAAAGGAGTTGGGCATCAACTCCAGGCTAAGATCCAGTGTACCACTCGCCACCTTTACAGAAGTAAAATTATTACCACTGCTGTCCCATGCAATAAGCGGAGGTAAGGCAGGGAATTCATCAGATAAAAAGTACTTGTCACCATTTGGTATGACAAGTACAGTATCCGAATCTACAGAAATGTCATTGATTGCGTCTTCTATAGTCCCAAGCAATTCGTCTAGGCCAATCTCTACGGGCTTGGATACCGGGACCGGGGATAGCGCCGGTATTTCAATCGTCGATTCTATCTTCTCGGTGCTATCGGGGATAATATCATCATCATCCATGTCAAGATCGTCAAGGTAATCGCCGGGATTGAATGAATCCATCACTTTCATTTTGTAGGCAACAAGAAAAGCCTGGGAGTCGGTGTAGTCCCTCATGTCATAAATTTCAAAACCTTCGGGGAATGAATCCGCAAGCTGCCCCGAAAGCATGGCGGCAATATCAAATTCAACGGTTTTTACGGGAATGCTCAGTCTGAAATTGTCGGTTTTTATTTCCATGGAAGAAGGCATGGAACAGGCATGCGCCACAAGGGCGATAATCAATGTACCGGCAAGAAAAACACGGTGCTTTTCCATTTTTTTCCTCTGTATAGTCTAATATACCCCTTTAGTACCTAAAAATCAACAACCAGCGTGACTTTGGTAGCCCTATAGCAGGGCATTGCCTCCCGTTTACTGCGCTCCTCGTCTTCCTCAACCATATACTTGACTTCCATGCCGGGTTTTAAATCGGCAATATCGCAGTTGGCCAGCCTTGAATAATGGAAAAAGATG
>Ga0082212_10013279_pt1 | contig 10312 bp, 11 predicted proteins | sample TergutNt197P3_FD_71548 | JGI IMG/M metagenome (GOLD analysis project Ga0082212, IMG submission 71548) | Neocapritermes taracua P3 segment gut microbial communities from Petit-Saut dam, French Guiana - Nt197 P3 | ecosystem: Host-associated > Arthropoda: Insects > Digestive system > Gut ...
ACAAGCCGCGCGCGGAACGTCGCGTTTTGGATTTTTGAATTCTGAAGCCGTGTAAACGGCCGTTAATGCGGTACGATTACGGTGAGTTCGTATCGACACCCGCGTAAACGCCTGTTCCTAAAAAAGCCGGCATCAGAGAGGCCAGGCGTGAGTCTTGCCTTACCGCAAAATATCTTTCAAAAAACATTGCAATTATACTGATTTCCGGAATAAAATCAATTTTTCAGAGTCGGCGGCGACTTCTACGCGTGTTTCGAAACGGAAATCGGTTGACATAATTACTATTGTCGGAAGTAGGATGCCGGAGGCTGGAAAGGAAAAAACAGCTTATAATTCCTATCCCCATACTTGGAGGAATATCGCTATGAAAACGAAATCAATGCAGCTTTTATCCACACTCCTTACGGTGATGATGGTGTTCGGCTTGACAGCTTGCGGCGGGAATAACGGAAGCAGTGCATCAACAAGCAATCAAGCGAGTGTCACTCCAAAGGAGAGCCCAGCTTCGACACCTACCGAGAATGTTACAAAAGAGACAGTGAGTACATCGACGTTTGCGAACGGTGTACTCACAACGGATAGGCTGAAAATCGAGATAACCGACTACAAGGTAATAAAAGCGGAAAATGAGTACGTCCCACCTTTGCTCGCGATCTGGTTTTCGGTAACAAATTTCACCGATAACGCTCTTAAACCGGGTAACGCATGGAACTCTCGCATAACAGGTTATCTAGACGAGAGCTTGAAGAACAGGCTGTCACTGACCAATGTTCCGGACGATCCACTGAACGATTATCTTGATATTGTTATCGCCAAAGGAGATACCGTCAAATGCTGCATAGCCTACATGATAAAAGATGACACTACACTTGTTACGCTTGTTGGATCAGAGTCTGTCGGCGGCCCGGTGATAGGCACCATGACACTTGACCTTTCAGGACGTCGTTAATACGGGTGTAAGGCAGGCGGTAGCTTTGCCTACCCTACCGTAGTTTTTTCAAAAAACAATTTTCATTATACGGGTTTCGGCTATAGAATCAATTTTTGTGCGGCGTAAGTGGATTTCGAGCCGAAAAGTTGACATAAGTAATAATTATCGGAAGTAAAAATACCGGAAGCCGGAAAGGAAAATGCAGCTTATAATTCCTATCCGTCTATCCGTCCTATCCGTTATCCGTAACGGAGGTTTCGCAGAAGTAAAATACCGTAGCCGCCTCACGGCGGCTACGGTACGAGTACGGTTTTATGAAGGCATGGTTTGCCGGGAACATACCTTCGGCGAAGATAGTAATACGTAAGGGACCCGGTTCAATCAGAAAAAGAGCCTGAGTATCAAAATCCCTTCCACGGCCAGGAGGCTGACAAGATTGCGGTGTTCGCGGTTTATCCGCACACGCAGCCATGAAAATCGTACCGGAGGTTCGGTGTTTTTCTGCTTTTCCGTCCCTCTGGGGTTTTTCGGGAAAAAGAGAGGAGTGCTTCCGGCATATTCAAGGAAATCCGCGCCATAAGCATGTTCAAGGTCATGTTCTTCGGCGCGCATGACCGGAAAATAGACGCCGATAAAAAAGAGCGCGAAAAAAGGCAGCAGCCAATATCCCTGCCCGGCAAGGATGACGCCAAACGCCATTAAAAACGAGCCGAGATAAAGAGGGTTGCGCGTATACGCGTAAGGGCCGCTTCGGGCCAGACGTATCCGCTTTTCAATATGCCCCGCAGCCCATATCCGCACAAGCGCGCCCGCGAGCGTAAAAAAGCCGCCGATCATCAGCGACCTGACCGATGGATGCATGAAGAGCAGAAAGATTATTCCAAGCGCCGTTCCCGCGGGAACGCGGACTTTTTGTGCCAGGCGCATCCATTTACTCAGCGTTTCCCGTGACGTATTCCAACTCATGACGTGGCGTTATTCTCCAGCCGTGTCGGAATCGTCGCCGCCATATCCGCTGCCGCGCTTATCTATATAAGGCGCTTCAAGCCATTTTGCGGCCTCGGCCTGCGCTCCGTTTGTGTCGTCTTTGGTATTTTGCGCCCTGGTATATTCCGCCATCGCTCTCTGGCGCTGCCCCAGGATATCGTAAATTTTCCCCAGATAGATGTAAGACCATACTTCAATCCATTTTGGATCGATATCTCCGTTGAGCGTTTCGCGGAAAGCATTTGCGGCGGATTGAAGGTTGTACTGTTCAAAGAAAGTTTCGCCCAGATTATATCGCGCCAGCGACCGCCGAGGCGACAGTCTTAACGCTTCGTCATAAGCGCGGATTGCTTCGACGTAATTATTCGACCGCCGCATGTCGTCCCCAAGCGCGATCTGTACAGATGTGCGCAGTTCCACCGAGTCGCGAAGAATTTTATTGCCGGGATCAACCACGATTTTTTCAGGCCTGGCGAAAAGGAACAAATCAAACGCCGTCGATTTTCCATTGACATCGATAGTTTTTATTTCCTCTCTGTCGCCGCTTGCTGCGAGGATTTCAACCGGCATACGAAACAGATCATTCGCCTGCCTTATAGCGCCCGTTATCCTGAAGCCTTCCACCGTTCGGTACAGGACATAATCAATCTGCATATTTGGCACGCCTATCGTATCCAGCCACACGGTGAAAAACCAGTTGATATCCCTGCCGTAAATATCACGCGCCAGTCTTTGAAATGCCACAGCGCCGCCGCCGTTTTTCGCGGCGGTTTCAAAATACTGTTTCAGGAGTTCGTCAAATTTTTCTTCGCCAAGAATCCCCTGGAGCATATTAACGACCCAGGCGCCCTTTCCGGACACAACGGATTCATATCGGTCGGACCGGTAACCGAGCGATATTCCTTCGCGCACCGAACTTTTGCTCTCAAACTTGAGCGCAAGTATGGCCAGCGCGTCTATTTCTTTTTTTAACGCTTCGGCGCCGCTTTCTTCGCCAATGTAACGCGCCGCGGAAAAATATGAAAGCCCGTCGGCAAGCCAGAGATCGGCGGCGGCTGGAACGCCGGCGGTTTCATGCCACCACTGCGCGGCTGCGCGGCGCGCAAGCTCGATTACCGGAGGTTCCGGCATTGATAGTTCACGTTTTGTAATGAAAATTGTTCCGGCCATTCCGGTTTGCCTTGAAAGCGCGTCGTCTACTTCCACAAGCCTGAAAGCGGTGTTCGCGGCAAGCGGCCCGTAAACGTCGCGGTAGTACGCCAGAATACTGCCGACGGCTTCGGCGCTTTTCAGTATGGCGTCAGCGGAGTCGCTTTTGAAAAAGCACTCGACATAAAAATCCCCCGCCTGAACTTTTTTCAGCGAATATTGTCCGGCGACAAAACCGTTTGCTCCTAGCGGCGCGTCGGCGCGCCAGACAAATGTTTCGTTAAAGCCTTTGGTAATGACAGGTTCCTGTATGCCGGGTCCGATGACAGTCATTCCCATCGGAACCGTTACTTCAAGCGTGCCTGGAACTCGTTCGGCGGGGAATCTTGCGGCGGGGAACCATTTGGCTGCTTCCAGCATGCGTGTTCCTTCCATGCCGATGTAGGCGCTCGTCATATCGCGCGAAAAGATGCGGCTGAAGCGTTCGCTGTCAAATCCACCTTCGTATTCGATGCGCAAAGTTGTTGTCACATCAGCGGTGAGAGGAGGCGAAAAACGTATTGAAAGGGTTTCCGGCCCTGCCTGATTCTGGTTGAATTCCATCTCGACACCCGCTTCGTTCAATACGCGGCGCACGAAAAGATTGTCGCTCAGTACGAAGCCGACGTATCCGGTTTGCTCGGAAACCTTGAATTTAACCGTTGCTGCGGCTTCAAATTCGTGGATATCCGGCTTTAACGTTACGGAAATATCGCGGCTCAGCACATCGACGCGCGCGTCCGGCCGCGCCGTCTGGGCGTAGCTTGATGCCATTGCCACGGAAAAAATCAGAAACGAAATCAGGTAATTAACCCCATTTTTTATCGACATAAGCAATAAATCCTACTTTATGCAGGTTCATGCAAAACCTCCGGTTTTGCATGAACCTGCATAATTATGCTAAAAAATCACTCACCACGGCGGCCACGGCGTCCGAAGCGCGGCGCTCTCCCAGCCGCCCACGAATTTTACCCAATTCCTCGCGCATTGCGTCGCTTTTTTCCGGATTTTCAAGATATTCACGCGCCGCGCCGGCCAGCGCTTCCGGCGTTGCTTCATTTTGAAACAGCTCCGGTACTATTCTTTTTCCGGCAAGCAGATTCGGCAGGCATTTTGACGGAGTGCGGATAAGCAAAGATCCTATCATCCAGCTCAGCGCGGAAATTTTATACGCGACTAGAAACGGAACACCGACAAACGCGGCTTCCAGCGAACTCGTGCCGCTTTTTACGAAAGCGAAATCGGAAGCGGCCAAGATCTCCCGCGCGTTTTGCGAAGAAATCCTGAACATTTCTTTTCCGGGAAACGAGGCGAGTTCGTTGCGCGTAATGTTTTCTAAGATTTCACGGTCAACTGTAGGCGCAGCCGAAATCAGAAACTGCCGGTTTCCGCCGAGGAGTTTTGCCGCCCGCAGCATAACAGGCAGAATATATGCTATTTCCTTTTTGCGGCTTCCCGGCAGAATCGCCAGCGTTTCAGCTTCCGGATTCAAACCTTCCGAAGCGAGGAGTTCAGCGCGGTTTTGCGGCATAAGAAAATCTTCAAGCAGCGGATGCCCCACAAACTCGGCCGCAACGCCGCGATCACGGTAATAACTTTCTTCAAACGGCAGAATCACCAGCATTTTGTCCACATACTTTTTGATAATACGCACGCGCCCGCCGCGCCATGCCCAAAGCTGAGGGCCGATATAATAGACGGTTTTTATTTTCCGACGGTTCAATTTTTTTGCAAGGCGCAGATTAAAATCGGGAAAATCGAGCAGCACCGCGACATCGGGCCGCCGCGATTCCGCATAATCAATCAACTGGCGAAATACGCGGTAATAGGCGCGAAGTCCTGAAACGGCTTCACGCGGGCCGATATGCCCGAGGTCGCGGACATGCGCCATAAGTTCCACTCCGGCCGCAAGCATGGCGTCGCCGCCAGTGCCGATAAAGCGGATGGCTTCGTCGCCGTGCATGGACTTGAGGCATTCGACCAGTGCCGCGCCGTATCTGTCGGCGGATGATTCGCCGGCTACAATCAAAACTTCTTTTATCACTGTGACGCCCAAACCTTTTTCGCTGTAACCTATCGATCTCATTTCCAAGGGTGCACGACATAAAAGTTCCAGCCATGGGAGCGCTGGCGTCCTCGCCGGTCGTGTAATAAAAAATGGGGCGCAATAAATCGCGCCGCTGCTTATGAAGCGCGCCATTGGCGCGCGTTTATTATTTACACGACCGGCGAGGACGCCGGCGCTCCCATGGCTCCCATGTCTGGAACTTTTATGTCGCGCACCCCATCAGCGCTTTCCCAGGAGCGAACCAAGAATGCCGCGCACAATTGAACCCGCAACGGATTTCCCTGTGCCTTTCAGTCCGATGCTCTTCAATGCCTGATTTGTCGCCGCCGTTGTCGCGCTACGGACGGCTGTTTTGGCCGCCGCTTCCAGGACTCCCTGTCTCCGTGAAGTCCCGAACACAATGTCGTTGACTTTACTGCCGCCGCTTTTTGCGCTTACGGGAGCAGTCTGCTTTGACGGCGCGGCTGCCGAAGATTTTGCCGACTGGATCATTCGCCGCTCAAGCATTTCATAGGCCGAATCGCGGTCTATTGGTTGGTCGTAAACGCCGTTCAGAGGCGAATTCTCCCGCGCCCGCCGTCGTTCTTCGCCTGTTATCGGCCCGATGCGGCTTGCGGGCGGCAGAATAAAGGCGCGTTCCACCATGCCCGGATTTCCGTTTTCCTCAAGGAAGGAAAGAAGCGCCTCGCCCACGCCGAGTTCCGTTATTGCGGTTTCAGTGTTGATTTCCGGATTGGCGCGCATCGTCCGCGCAGCGGCCCGCACCGCGAGTCGGTCTTTTTCCGTAAAGGCGCGCAGGGCGTGATTCACGCGCCCGCCGAGCTGTCCAAGTATCGTATCGGGAATATCCGTGGGATTCTGCGTTACAAAATACACGCCAACCCCTTTAGAGCGAATCAGCCTCACAACCTGTTCTATGCGCTGAATCAGCACTCGCGGCGCGTTGTCGAAAAGGAGGTGTGCTTCGTCGAAGAAAAACGCCAGCTTCGGTTTTTCAAGGTCGCCAACTTCCGGCAGACGTTCAAAAAGTTCGGCGAGGAGCCACAGTAGCGCCGTCGAATAGAGCATCGGCGTATTAAGCAGCCGGTCGGCGGCAAGTATATGTATAATGCCGCGGCCTCTGTTATCGGTACGCAAGAGGTCTGTAATGTCGAGCATCGGTTCGCCGAGGAAATATTCGCCGCCTTCCTGTTCAAGGCGCAGAAGGCTTCGCTGTATGGCGCCGATGCTTGCAGTTGAAACATTGCCGTACCGCGCCGCGAAATCTTTCGCGTTTTCGCCGACGTATTGCAGCATCGAGCGCAGGTCTTTGAAATCAAGCAGCAAAAGCCCCTCATCGTCGGCGGCCTTAAAGACGAGCGTCAACACGCCCTGCTGGGTTTCGTTCAGCGTCAAAATACGCGAAATCAGCACCGGGCCTAGATTTGAAATCGTCGCGCGCAAGGGGTGGCCGGACTTGCCGAAAATATCCCAAAAAATTGTTGGGTATCCCGAAAACTCCGGCATTGGCAGGCTGAAAGACGCCAGACGTTTTTCAAATTTTTCCGACGATTGCCCTGCCTGCGAAAGCCCCGCCAGGTCGCCCTTAACGTCCGCCAGAAACACAGGCACGCCTATGGAACTCAGCTTTTCCGCCATAACCTGCAATGTCACGGTTTTTCCTGTTCCCGTCGCTCCGGTAATAAGTCCATGTCGGTTTAACAATCCAGGCAGAACGGAGATTTCCTTTTGTTGATTTTTAGCAATGACAAGCGGCGCAGCGCTCATTTCTCACCTCTCTGGATAATATTCGAATCAGTGTATGGACGCTCATTTCGCCCGCAGCATGCGCAGTCGGTGAAAGGTTGAGGCATATCTATGGTGCTGTAACGGTTTTCCCACATATCTATCGTAGTTATCTTGCGCCTCACCCGGTCGCGCGCGCCTGAAAGAAGTTTCATCGCCTCGGCAATCTGGATTGATGCTATCGCTCCTACTATAGGCCCGATGATTCCGGCGGTATCGCTGGTAGGGGTAATGCCCGGAGGCGGCGCCGATTCGTATACGCAACGCAGGCACGCGCTTTCTCCCGGGATAATCGGAAACGTCAGTCCGTATGAACCCACGCACGCGCCGTAAATCCATGGGACGTTGTTTTTGACTGCATATTCATTTATAAGAAAACGGACTTCAAAATTATCGGAAGCGTCCATAATCAAGTCAAAGCCGCCGAGCAGGCGATCTACGGTCGAAGCGTTTACTTCATCGACGACTCCTTCCAGGTTCACAAGCGAGTTGACGCCGCGCAGCTTATTCTCCGATGCCGACGCCTTTGCAAGCGCGTTACGCGCATCCTGTTCGTCGAACAAAATCTGCCTATGCAGATTGCTTTCCTCGACAAAATCGCGGTCTATAATACGCAGCGTTCCGACGCCCGCGCGAGTGAGAAACGAAGCATGCATCGCGCCGAGCGCTCCGCAGCCTACAATGACCACGCGCGACTGCATTATGCGAGCCTGGCCTTCTTCTCCGATGCCGTTAAAAAGAACCTGCCGTGAATATCGCGGCGGAACAAATTGTTTTTCCCAAAATATATCGTTTTCCATAGAAATAGAAGTATTGCCCTGCAATTATACCGGATCAAAATAATCCGTAATCTGTATCAGGCTGGAAATTAGAAAATCACAGCCTGATGTGAGCAACTCCTCATCAGGACGGAATCCGCCGAGAATAGCGCAGGTAGCGGTGTTTGCCGCCTTGCCGGCCTCAATATCCGTCAGGCTGTCGCCTATCATGACCGTTTCATGAGGCTCCGCGCGGCAGAATTCCATCGCTTTTAAAAGAGCGTCGGGTTCCGGTTTGCGGCGCTCGACACTGTCTCCGCCGAGAATGATTGAAAACATATTTCCTATGCCAAGCCCGTCGAGAATGCGGTGTGTAAAAGATTCCGGTTTATTCGTAACAACGGCAAGTTTCGCTCTGGAAAGAACTGCAAGGGTTTCAAACGCCTGATCGCGCATGCGGGTTTCATCCAAAAGATGCCCTTCGTATTCTTTCATGTAGACCTGTACGGTTTCCTTAATCTCGGCGTTTTCAGGCTTGTGCCCCGTTGCGGCGCCGAGCGCGCGTTCTATAAGCGCATCAACTCCTTCGCCGACGAAACTGCCGATGAGTTCCGGCGAAAGACGCGAATGGCCGAGTCTTGTCAGCGCCAGATTGAGCGAAGTTACAAGATCGGCCTTTGAATCAACCAGTGTGCCGTCGAGATCGAAAATGAAAAGCCTGCATGACCGCTTGTGCGGAATAGACATATATTTCCCCGGTTTTTTTTAAATAAATAATCAGCAATCAAAAATCAAAAATTCTTTTACTTTCCCCAAAGCATATGAAAGATGTGACCGAGTTCGGGCAGAATAATCGATTTCATCGCCAGTTCACACGCGCGCGGGCTGCCGGGAAGGCAGAAAATAATTTTTCCTTTTATTGAACCCGCGATTGCCCTGGATAGTATTGCCGCGCTTTTAACCTGCGCGTAGCTGAGATGTGTGAAAAGCGCGTTAAATCCCGTAAGCTCCTTTTCCAGCATGTCGCGCACGGCTTCAATGGTAACGTCTGTAGGCGAAATCCCCGTGCCCCCTGTGGTAATAATCACATTGACGTTTATATCTTTAACCAGCCGACGAACGGCGAGACGCAGGCGCGGTTTACTGTCCGGAAGCAGTTGGCGCGCGACAACCGCGTGACCCTGTTTTTCAAGAAGTTCCTGAATGATATCGCCCGATTTGTCTGGAGCGGAGTCCTTTTCTTTTGCCCGCGATGTTGAAAGGGTAATAACGGCGGCGTTAACGGGCGTCACCTCGATTGTCTTATGTTCAGATTTGTGCTCGGCAGTTGAGTTTTCTGTTTTTTTTACGGCCATAAATATTTCCTCTGTGATTACGTCAAACAAAAAATATTACTACAGGATTCAGGCCGTGCGGACACGAAATATCCGCGCGGCGGCAGTATCCGGACAGTTTGCCAATAGTTCGCTGATGGTCTTTTTTTCGACCGGATGCGGCAGTTCCGGAGCTATTTCGGCAAGCGGCTCAAGGACGAATCTGCGTTCGGTCATGCGCGGGTGAGGAATAACCAGATTCGGATTGCTGATTATCAGATCGCCGTAAAGCAGGATATCAAGGTCAAGCGTGCGCGGCGCGTTAGGGAATGTCCGGACGCGGCCGCAATCGCGCTCGATTTCATTACACAACGCCAGTGTTTCCTGCGGCGTCAACGATGTTTCCAGTTCATACACCTGGTTCAGAAACCAGGGTTGATCGGCGTATCCCACCGGTTCGGTTTCAAAAAAAGACGATGTGCGTAAAATTTTCCCATGTTCACCGAGGCGGCGCGCGCCAAACTCAAGATGAGACTCGCGTTCGCCGATATTTGATCCCGCCGAAATATAAACCAGATTCATACTGCACTCCTCCTGCACCGTATATTACATTTTCCTCAGTATATAATCGGTCTTCTTGCCAACTGGCGGGATTGTTTATTATATATTCGATTCAGATAGGTTCAAACGGCGGCATTTCTTCGTCCGCGGCGGCATCTATGGCTTTCATTATAGCGTCAAGTTCTTTAAGTCGTTCGTCAATACCTTTCGTCACTTCTTCCAGCAGCGTGATTATTGCCTGTGTCCCCTCCGGGAGTTTCCCAAACCCGGTAGGAACGAACCGCCCATTGTCATAATATGCCCTGCATGCCTGCATATTCAATCACCTCCTTTACCAACAACAAATATGATACATCTTCCAAGCATTTGGCGAAACCGCCTTTGACATTGGTTTCCATCGTGGCGTTTTCAGTGTTTATCGTCGCCCAGCGGCTGGCGGACGGTTTGCCGTTTTCCGGCTCTTTGTCGAGCGCGGAAAGATCGGTGTCCTGCCCGATGGCCGCGAATACGTAAGAGCAGGGAAAACCAACAACCGCGCCCGGAATCGGCACTGGGTCATGCAACGACGGCTATCTTTGCCTGTATTTTTCCCTGCCCGGACAGGTTTACATATTCAGGGCGCGGTAAACCGAGATCGGCAAACATCGCGTCTGTCTTCTTCCTGTGAAATACGGCCTTTTCTTCAAATGACATCCCCGCCGTTTCATCTTGCTGCTTTAGG
>Ga0082212_10013280_pt1 | contig 10312 bp, 7 predicted proteins | sample TergutNt197P3_FD_71548 | JGI IMG/M metagenome (GOLD analysis project Ga0082212, IMG submission 71548) | Neocapritermes taracua P3 segment gut microbial communities from Petit-Saut dam, French Guiana - Nt197 P3 | ecosystem: Host-associated > Arthropoda: Insects > Digestive system > Gut ...
TGAAGAGGTAGAGCTTGAGGGATTTGCTCTCGACCATGCGCTCGCTGGGGATGTAGCGGATGGTGATGGTGGCGAAGTCGGGCTGCCCCGTCATGGGGCAGAGCGAGGTGAACTCGGGGCAGGTGAACGTGACCCAGTAGTCGCGCTTCGGGTGCTTGTTGGCGAACGCCTCCAGCACGGCCGGGTCGTAGCGGTCGGGGTAGGCGGTCTTGGCGCTGCCCAGTCGGGTGATGCCGTTCAGTTCGCGTTTGCTTCGTGCCATGGTGTCGTGTCCTTACGCGCGCCACGGGCGGGTGCGCCCGTCGCAGTTGGGGTGGATGGTGGGGAAGTAGTCCGTGAAGAAGTTGACGTCCTCGACAAGCTGGAAGTCGTACATGCCCATGCACACGAAGTCCGCGCCGCCTCTGAACGCGAAGGGAATCGCGTCGCAGGGGTGGATGGCGCCGGCCGCCATGATCTTGAACGCGATCCACGGTTGCTCTTGCTGCGCCATGAAGTCGATGACCGCTTGGGGGCTGACACACCAGAGGTTGTCCTTGGTGTCGTGGCCGTCTTGGGGGCGGGCGGACCAGTAGTTGGTGTCGTGGAAGGTTTTCATCCAGAAGTCCGGCACCAGCCCGTGTTCGACGCAGAACTGGAGCGTCTCGAGTCGGTGCGCCCCGATCCCTGCGGGGACGCCGAGTTTTTTCATCTCGGTGAGGGCGGTCTCGAACGCTTTGATGTTCCCTTCCTGTGCCCACCTGTCCGAGTGGACGCCGTGCGTGTAGATGGCGCACGCGCCGAAATCGACGGAGATCTGCGCACCCTTGACCAGCCCGTCGGGATGGCCGCAGGACGAGATGAACTGTATCTTGCCGCCCTCCTTCTCGCGGTAGTCGCCGATGACGCGCATGAGCGGCGGGCTGGCCATGATGGTGTTGATGCCGCACGCCTCCGCCATCTGGAACGTCTTGAACACGCGCCAGTCGCTGTGGTACGCCTTCACGAGCTTGTCGGTGTAGAGCAGATCACGCGCGTGCGCCCAGCCGCTGATGAGGTTGCCGCCGAGCATCACGCGGCTGAGCGTGGCGTTACCGATTTTCGCGAAATGCGTGTTCGGCGTTTTCAATTCTTTGAGGTCGGCGAACTCGAACGTCTTGACCGTCGCGCTGGTGACGGCTTCGGGCCGCGCCTCGAGGTTCCCGCGCTCCTTCGAGTGCCTGCGCAGGAACGCCAGTCCGAACACGCCCAGCACCGGAAGCGACGAGAGGCTGATGAGCAAGTCGCGGCGGTCGGCGGATTTGATGCCCATCCCGCTCCCGCCGTCCGCCGCCGCGTCGCGTGCGCGCAACCTCTTGCCTAGCCATGCGGCGATGAGCGAGCCGATGTTGTGCGACGGCACGAAGCACACCGCCGCCAGCATGACCGCCATGATGACCCGATAATCAACCCACAGCGAGTGCAGTTCGGCAGGGCCGCCGGGGTGCGCGATGCAGTCCAGCGCGAGCAGGGCGATGCCGCACACGGACGAGACGCGCACGAACACGCCCAGCACCAGCGCCGCGCCGGTAATCGTCAGCCCCCAGGCATCCAGCCCCCCCGCATCGGCGAAAATCTTCGACAGCCCCTCATAGAGGAGATGCCACCCCACCAGCATCCGCAGGAGCGTCATCACAACCGATTTTTTTGTCATTAAGTGCTCCGTTTTTTTTAACCGCAGATGGCGCAGATTTTACAGATAAAAAAACAATCCGTGCAATCTGTGGTTGAAAAAATTCTGTTAACCCTGTCAAGAAATGCCTGTTTTTCGTTAACCGCAGATGACGCAGATTTTTATTTCTGCATCATCCGCAAGCATCATAAAAAATCTGCGTCATCGGCGTGTTCAATCCCTCTACGTGCGCCACGGGCGCTTGCGCCCTTCGCAGTTCGGGTAGATCGTCGGGAAGAAGTCCGTGAAGAAGTTGACGTCCTCGATGAGCTGGAAGTCGTACATGCCCATGCACACGAAGTCCGCGCCGCCCTTGAACGCGAAAGGCACCGCGTCCTGCGGGCGGATGGCCCCGGCCGCCATGGTCTTGAACGCGATCCACGGCTCTTCACGCCCCTCGAAGAAGTCGATGACCGCCTGCGGGTCGGCGCACCAGTTGTTGTCGTGCGACTCCTGCCCGTCCTGCGGCCGCGCAGACCAGTAGTTGTTGTTGTGGAACGTCTTCATCCAGAAGTCGGGGATGATGCCGTGCTCGACGCAGAACTTGATGGTCTCCAGCTTGTGCGCCCCGATCCCGGCGGGGACGCCCAGCTTGCGCATCCCCTCCAAGGCGGTCTCGAACTCCTTGATCTTCCCGTCGCGCGCCCAGTTGTCCGACCAGCCGCCGTGCGTATAGACCGCGCACGCACCGACCTTAACGGATTCCTCCGCGCCCCTGACAAGCCCCTCGCTGTGGCCGCAGTCCGAGATGAACTGTATCTTGCCGCCCTCGTTCTTCCAGTAGTCGCCGAGCACGCGCATGAGCGCCGGGTTGGTCATGATGGTGTTGATGCCGCACTCCTCCGCCATCTTGAACGTCCTGAACACGCGCCAGTCGGAGTGGTACGCCTTCACGAGCTTGTCCGTGTAGATCAGGTCGCGCGCGTGCGCCCACCCGCCGATGAGGTTGCCGCCGAGCATCATGCGGCTCAGCGTCACGTCCTTGATTTTCGCGAAATGCTCGTTCTTCTTTTTCAGATCCTTGATGTCGTCGAACTCGAACGTCTTGACCGTCGCGCTGGTGACGGCATCGGGCTGCGCCTCCAGATTCTCGCGCTCCTTCGAGTGCCTGCGCAGGAACGCCGCGCCGAACACGCCCAGCACCGGCAGCGACGACAGGCTGATGAGCAGGTCGCGGCGGTCCACGGACCTCACGCCCAGCCCGCTCCCGCCGTCCGCCGCCACGTCGCGCGCGCGCAGCCTCTTGCCCAGCCACCCCGCGATGAGCGACCCGATGTTGTACGACGGCGCACAGCACACCGCCAGCAGCGCGACCGCCATGACGATCCGATAGTCAACCCACATGGCATGAAGCTCCGCCGGGCCGCCGGGGTTCGCCATGTAATAGAGCGCGAGCACAAGGATGCCGCACACCGACGAGAACCGCACCAGCACCCCCAGCACCAGCGCCCCGCCGATGAGCGTCAGCCCCCACATGTTCAGGCTGTCCACGAGTCCCAGCAGCCCCGGGCTCTCCGCGATTCCCTGGAACACGCCCAATGGGCTTGCCCGCAGGTAACCCGCCGCGCTCCAGTCGCCCTGCGCGAATTTCGCAAGCCCCTCATACAGGAAATACCATCCCAGAAACATCCGCAACACCGTCATCACAATCGACTTCTTCATCTCTAATCCCTCCTCATTTAGGATTCATTAGTGTAGCATGAATTTCAGCGGGTTGTAAATAGCGGAGTTACTTTTTAATAGCTGGCCGCGATTGCTTGACGTTACGGCCTCATCCGTGGTAATCTGTTTCCCTGTTTCAGATTTCATCATGCAATTTCATGCGGAAAATACGTCTGAGGACATTACATACGCGTTCCCCTTGCAACGCGAGGTGAAGGCGGTGTTGCACTTCCTTGGCCTGCGCAGGGGTGCGGTGCGCACGGGGCTGGACGTCGGGTTCACGAACTCGTGGGCTTCGCAGACGTTCCGCCAGACGGGCGGCTACTGGATGACGGTCGAGATGACGCACCAGCGGCTCGGGCGCGTGGCCGGCGCGCTGGGCGAGGACACGGTGCTCGCCGCCGGAAAGGGCGGCGAGCTGCCCTTCGACGACAAGCAGTTCGACGTCGTCGTCGTGTCGTGCGCGATGCTGACGGCGAACCCCGCGACCGTCCCTGCCATCCTCCGCGAGTGCCACCGCATCATCAAGGTCGGCGGCCACCTCGTGTTCACGGTCACGCGCCAGAAGCTCCATGCCTCCGCGCTCTCCGGCGCGGGCGCGGGCTACAGCGAGGCCGAGATGTTCCGCCTGCTGCGCGATGGCTTCGACGTGCTGGGCTTCCGCTACTCCTGCCGCTTCTGGGTGCAGATGGTGCGGCGGTGGGAACTGCGCCACAATGACCCCAGCGCGGCCCCCGGCCTCGGCACGCGCCTCTTCTACACGCTCGCGAAATGCATCGACCTCTTCCTCTTCTTCACCAAGGGATACCAGATGACGGTGTTCTGCCATCGCAAGGGCTGGCGCGAGCGGCGTTCCAGCCTGATACCCAGCGCCGCGCCTGTGTCCGAGGCCATCCTGTGCGACCCCCGGCGCAACGGCAAGAGCATCGCGGCGATCCGTTTCAAATGAGGGCGCGCGCATGACCCTTCCCTTCCCCCTCATCCTTGGCTCCGCCTCCCCGCGCCGCAAGAAAATCATGGACGCGCTTGGCTACCCCTTCACCGTCGTTGTCCCCGACGCGCAGGAGATCCACGACCCCGCCGACCCCGTGCGCACCGTCGTCGCCAACGCGGCCTCGAAATACCGCGCCTGCCGCGCCGACCACCCCGCCGCCGCCATCATCACCGCCGACACCCTCGTCTGGTTCGACGGCCGGCTCATCGGCAAACCCTCCGGTCTCGACGAGGCCGCGCGATTCCTCCGCGCCTTCTCCGGGCGCACGCAGATCGTCTATACGGGCATCGCGCTCGGCCTCCCCGCGCGACGCGACCCCGACATCCGCGTCGAGGCCTCATCCGTCACCTTCAGGACCCTCAGCGAAGAGGCCATCCAGGCCTACCTGCGAAAGACCAACCCCATCGACCGCGCCGGCGCGTACGACATCGACGAGAGCGGCGACCTCCTCGTCGCCGCCTACAGCGGCTCCCGCACCAACATCATGGGCCTGCCGCGCGGCGCGGTGCGCGACTGGATCGCGTCTTGGCGAGGGGAGCACCCCCATGGGATGCTGCTGAAGGGGCATGAAAAGAAACATAAGGCAGAAAGCCCCGGGGAATATCCAATATCCAACAGGGAATATCCAATGTCCAAGTAGGGTGCACTTCGGTTTTGTGTCCCAATTGGAGGGTGAGACAAGGTTTTCAATTGGAGCGCGAGACAAGGTTTTCAATTGGAGGGTGAGACAAGGTTTTCAATTGGAGCGCGAGACAAGGTTTTCAATTGGAGGGCGAGAGAAGGTTTTCATTGGAGGGCGAGACAAGGTTTTCAATTGGAGGGCGAACGTCCCCGTGAGCCGCGAAGGTCGCACTCTATATTTTCCTGCGCCACATTTCCTGTGGAACAAATGCACGGGATAGTGTATAATATGAAGCCTACCTTTGGAAAGGGGACGGGCAAGGAGTTTGAGATGAGAACACGCATTGCGGTTTTGCTGGTGGGCGCGGCGGTGGGCGCGGGCGCGGAGACGGTGGCGGAGCGGCTGGCGGTGCCGGTGCTGCCGGGGCAGGAATTGGCTTCGTACAATCTCGTGTACGGGCAGCTGAAAAAAAAGGACATGGAGGCGGACAGGGCGTTCGCGGAGTGCAAGGATGCGGAGGGGCTTAAGAAGCTGCAAGAGGAAATCCGCGAGAAGTGGATCGCGTCGTTCGGCGGGTTCCCCGAGCGGACGCCGCTGAACCCTGTCTTTGGCGCGACGCTTGAGCGCGACGGCTACTCCGTCACCAAGGTGCGCTACGAGAGCCAGCCGGGGCATCACGTGACGGCGTTGCTTTACCGCCCCGACACGCGGGCAGGAATGCCCGCGCCACCTTGTATCCTCATGCCGTGCGGTCACAACCTGGAGGGCAAGGCGGCGTTGCCGTATCAGCGTGCGGCGCGGCTGGCGGCGCAGATGGGGTTCGTGGTGCTGTCGTATGACCCGATCGATCAGGGGGAGCGTTTCCAGATCGAGGGGTATGATTCGGAGGACAGCTGTATCGCGCACAACGCGACGGGCGCGCGCGCGGCGCTGCTGGGCTGGAACACGGCGCGGTTCCGCATCTGGGACGGCATCCGCTCGATCGACTTCTTGGCGACGCTGGGGTACGCGGACGCGGGCAACGTGGGCGTGATGAGTTATTCGGGCGGCGGGACGCTCACGTCTTACCTGATGGCGCTCGACCCGCGCGTCAAGGCTGCCGCGCCGGCGTGTTTCATCACGAGCCTGCGCGACCATTGCGCCCATACCGGACCGCACGACGCGGAACAGAACTTCTTCGGTCAGCTGGATTACGGCTTGAACCACACCGCGCTGCTCATGCTGCGCGCGCCGGGGTTGCCCGTCTGCGTCGCCTCGGTGCGCGAGGATTTCTTCCCCATCGCGGGGACGGAGGCGACGCTCGCCGCCGCCATGCGGGCGTATGCCAACCTCGGGGTCACGGGCATCGACCTCACCAAGCCCGCCTTCGATTCGCCGCTGGGGTTCATCGACGCGCCCGGCAAGCACGATTGGACGGAGGGCATGATCCAAGGCTCGCTGGCGTGGATGCGTGCCAAGCTCATGGGCGACAAGGACGCGCTCCCCTACGACATCGCGAAGCTGCGCGGGCTGGCGTTCAAGCCCAAGGACTCCGAGGGCTTGCTGACGGAGGAGGAGACGTTCGTCACGCCGACGGGCTCCGTCCTCGACCTGCCGGGCAACCGCACGACGTTCGACCTGATGCGCGACCAGCTCAAGCGCATGGACCGCACCGCCATGTCCGACCGCTACCGCCACCCCGGCACGTATGACGGCGCGACGACGTGGCGCGTCATCGGGCAGCGCGCCGCCATCGAGAAGGTGCTGCACTTCGACCGCTTCCCCGTCGAAAAGGCGCGCGCCGAAATCCTCTCCGAGACTACGCTCGACGGCGGCGTCAAGGAAATCCGCCAAGTCCTGCGCGTCAACCACGGCGAGGGCATGACCAACGCCGTCCCCATGATCACCTTCATCCCGAGCGAGGTCAAAGGTAACCCCGTGCTTCTGTTGGCGCAAAGCGGCAAGCGGTCGCTGACGAACGAGGTGACGCACATATTGCAAGACGGCAGACCCGTTGTCGTGATGGACTTAATCGGCGTCGGCGAAATCGGGCAGGTGCGTAAGGGCAACTACAACTTGGAGGGGAAGGACACGAACGAGAACGTGGCGATGATGCTCTACCTGCTGGGACGCTCCATGATTGAGTTCCAGACGCGGGAGATTTTGTCCGCCGTTGCGGTCGCCTCTGAAACGTTCAAAGAATGTGTGGATATATACACGAAGGCGGACGGGCTTACAATCTCAATCCAACACGCCTGGGCGTATGACAAGCTAGAGCATATCAAGGATTTGTTTTATGAATTCCTTCTCCTGCCGCGACCCAGCCCCGCCCCAATAAGATGGGTTAAAAGTACAGACCCCATTTCGGTTATGCAACCCGATTTGCGCCAAAGGCTGTCATGGCGCGAGGCAATCATGAGCAAGCCGGTAAACCTTTTCGGTGATTTCAACTCGCCGAATTTCAAGGGCGACGGGTTGCCGCATTATCTGTTCTCGCACACCATACACGGCGTGTTGCGGTACTACGACTGGACGGAGTTGCGCCCAGATGTGGGCAAGGGGGATGCGGGGTTCAGCGAAGCCGCAATAAATTATCTGGACATCAACAAAGGAGGGGAAGTCAAATGAGCAGTAGGCGTGAGTTCCTGAAAAACGCCGCGCTGATGGGCGCGGGCGCGGTGGCGATGAGCCGCTTGGCGGGGTGCAAATCCGCGTGTCCGGTCGTGGGCATGGGGACGCGGGCGGACATGGAGATGAAACACGCGCCGATACCGCACGTGCGGGTCGGGCTGCTGGGCATCGGCAACCGTGGGAAGCTCGCGGTGCGCCGCCTCACGCAAGTGCCGGGCGTGGAGATCGTGGCGATGTGCGACTCCATCCCCGAGCGCGTGGAGGCGCAGCTGCCGTTCTTCAAAGAGCAGGGGCTTAAGACGCCCAAGGTCTTTTCCGGCACGACGCAGATTTGGCGGAAGATGTGCGAACTGCCCGAGGTGGACATCGTCTATATCTGCACGCCGTGGCTTGACCACACACCCATGTCCGTCCACGCCATGCGGTGCGGCAAGCACGTCGGCGTCGAGGTGCCGGCGGCGATGACCGTGGACGAGTGCTGGGAGCTGGTGGAGATCAGCGAGAAAACCCGTCGGCACTGCATGATGCTGGAGAACTGCTGTTACGGGCGCAACGAGCTGCTTGCGCTGAACCTCTGCCGCACGGGCGTGCTGGGCGAGCTTGTCCACGGCGAGGCTGCCTACATCCATGAGATGTGCGCCGGGCTGTTCAACCAGAAATATTCCGGCGGCAACTGGCGCGGCATTTACGGCATCAAGAACGCCGGCAACTCGTACCCCACGCACGGGCTCGGACCCGTCAGCTGGTACATGAGCCTGAACCGTGGCGACAAGATGGATTACCTCGTCTCCGTCGAGTCCGCCGCGATCAGCCGCCCCGCGTATGCGGCGGAGCATTTCGGCGCGGGCGACCCCCGCGCGAACCCCGCCCACTACAAGAACGGCAACATGAACGTGAGCCTCGTGAAAACCCAGCGCGGGCGCACCATCGTGATCCAGCACGACATCGTGAGCCCCCGCCCCTACACGCGCCTGAACGTGATTTCCGGCTCCAAGGGCATCCTGTCCGACTTCCCCCTGCGCGTGGCGATGGGAGCCGACGCGCACGACTGGCTGAAGCCCGACGAGCTGGAGGCGTTCCGCGTCAAGCACGAGCACCCGCTCTGGAAGCAGGGCGGCGACAAGGCGATGACGCTGGACGGCGCCCACGGCGGCATGGACTACATCATGGACTGCCGCCTCTTCCACTGCTTGCAGAAAGGGCTGCCGCTCGACATGGATGTGTATGACGCCGCGCTGTGGAGTTGCCTCGTGGACTTGACCAAGAAATCCTGCACCCGCCGCGCCGCCTCCGTGGACGTGCCGGACTTCACACGCGGCGCATGGAAAACCGCCAAGCCGCTGAGCGTCGAGTCGATGGTGATTTAATAGTGAGTAGTGAGTAGTGAGTAGTGGATAGTGATTAGTCGAGCTGCGAAGGGCGAAGCCCTTCCGTATCATAGCGTAGGGCAACGCCCTACGTATGGGACGCACAAAAAAATCAAGGCTGTAAGCCTTGCGTAACAGGAGAGAAAATGATTGTTCATGTCGCAAAGGATCGTGACGCGCTGGGCGCGAAATCGGCGGAGGTGGTCGCAACGGAGATGAGGCGCGTGTTGCAGGAGAAGGGGCGCGTCGCCATGGTCGTCGCGACGGGCGCAAGCCAATTCGAGTTCCTCGAACACCTGACGGCGGACGCGTCGCTGGATTGGACGAAGGTCGTCGCGTTCCACTTGGACGAATACGTGGGGCTTCCCGTGACCCACCCCGCCAGTTTCCGTAAATATCTGCGCGAGCGGTTCCTCGCGAAACTGCCGCGCCCCATCGGCGCGTTCCACGAGGTCAACGGCGAGAACGACCCCGCCGCCGAGTGCGCGCGCCTGAACGCATTGATCGGGCAATACGACATCGACATTTGCTGTCTCGGCATCGGCGAGAACAGCCACATCGCGTTCAACGACCCGCCCGCAGATTTCGTGACGGAAGATGCGTTCATCGTCGTTGACCTGAACGAGACCTGCCGCCAGCAGCAGGTGAACGAAGGCTGGTTCGCGACAACGGGCGACGTGCCGAGACAAGCAATCTCCATGTCGGTCAAACAGATCATGCGGTGCGCCATGCTGGTCAACAGCGTGCCGGGCGAACGCAAGGCGCAAGCGGTCAAGTGGACGCTGGACGAACCCGTCTCCCCCGACTACCCCGCCACCATCATGCGCGACCATGCGCGGTGCTATCTGAATGTGGACGCCGAGTCGTATCGGTTTGTGGCGCACTGAATCGAGGGGGACACAGGGGACCCCTAAGGTGGTGCGGGCCGTATGCGCCCCTTTAGGGGAATTCCTGCCCGCATGAGACCACGGGCAGGAATGCCCGTGCCACCTTTCCTCATTCCTAATTGCAAGGCGGAAGCCTTGCGCTCCCGGCATCTACCGCAGATACACCGGCAGCCCGACCTTCTGTTTGTTAATCGTCGCCGTCCCAGTCCCCAGCCCAATCAGACCGCCCTCGTGCGGCACCATCACGCCCGAGTAGGACACGCTTGCGGCCTTGTGTGCGAGCGCGCCCTTCGCGCTGTAGCCGTCGTAGTAGAGTTTGAAGGAGCCCTTGAACACGCCCGTCTTCGCGGTGTAGGAGAGGGTCGCGAGGGAGGGGTTCAGGTTGCGCACGGCCTCGTAGTCATACGCGCCCGCAACCTTGTCCAGTTTCGGCGCGGCGCCCTTGACGATGAAGGGTTTCAGGCCGTTGGGGATGACAGG
>Ga0082212_10013281_pt1 | contig 10311 bp, 12 predicted proteins | sample TergutNt197P3_FD_71548 | JGI IMG/M metagenome (GOLD analysis project Ga0082212, IMG submission 71548) | Neocapritermes taracua P3 segment gut microbial communities from Petit-Saut dam, French Guiana - Nt197 P3 | ecosystem: Host-associated > Arthropoda: Insects > Digestive system > Gut ...
TAAATAGCGAGTATGTGAGGCTGGCGGAGGAGAGGCTGGGAGAATAGAAATATAGAAAAAAGATGTACAATTTAATTTACAAATGTGTACTTTTTAATTTTTTGATTATAAATTAAGAAAAAAATTGTATCTTTGCAAAAATTGATTTTTTCAAAGGAATTTAACAAATTATAGATAAATCATGGACGAAAAACTATTGCGGTACATTTGGAAATATCGACTGTTTGATGTCGGCGAATACGCTACAACACAGGGAGATACGTTGGAGATTGTATCGGGAGGAACGGAAAATTACGACAGCGGTTCCGATTTTTTTGATGCCAGAATAAAGATTAACAACACCTTGTGGGCGGGCTGCGTGGAATTGCATTTGAAATCTTCTGATTGGACGGCACATCATCATTCGCAAAACGAGGCATATAACAATGTAATCCTGCACGTTGTTTATGAGCATGATAAGGAAATTTTTACGTCCAAAGGGAAAATTTTACCTACACTTGAATTAAAATCGCTGATTGACAGCACTTTGATTGAAAAATATCGTTCCTATATGGAATCTTCACATGCTATTGTTTGTAAAAATCAGTTTGCGGAGGTGGACGCTTTTCGTTTGTTTGCCTATTTGGATAGGTTGCTCATCGAGCGGTTGGAGGCGAAAACAGTGAAAATAGAGGAAGCCCTGACCAAGCAAGTTTACAACAAAGAAGAGGTTTTTTATCATACGTTGGCGAACTCTTTCGGATTCAAAATCAATGCGTTGCCGTTTCGTTTGCTGGCGGAATCGCTGCCCTTGCTGGCTTTGGCAAAACAAAAGGATAATTTGACGCAAATAGAGGCGATGTTGTTTGGTCAAGCGGGTTTGCTGCCTGTTGCAAAAGGCGATGATTACGTGGAATTGTTGAAAAAAGAATACGCTTTTTTGCAGCGGAAATTCAATTTAGAACCTTTGTGCGATGCAGCGATGTGGAAGTTTGCCAAGATGTACCCGCAGGGATTTCCCACCATACGCCTGTCGCAGTTCGCCGCTTTGATATACCGTTCTTCATCGCTGTTGTCCAAGATTTTAGAAACAAAATCGGTGGATGAACTGATACGCATGTTCACCGTTTCGGCTTCCGATTATTGGCAAACGCATTACCGGTTTGGCGTTTTGGCGAAGAAGGCAAGCAAACGTACTTTGGGTAAACAAGCCGTTATCTCCTTGTTAATCAACACTGTATTGCCGTTTCTGTTCGCGTACAGTCGTTGGAATAACGATGAACTGTTGCGAAACCGCGTAATAGATTTTTACGAAAACTTGGATTTCGAAACCAACGCCATCACCCGAAAATTCACCGCCTTGCGTCCCGACTTTACCAATGCCCTACATTCGCAGGCATTACTCCAATTGCACAACAAATATTGTCTGCACAAACAATGCCTCCACTGCGGAATAGGATTGCATTTGTTGAAAACGAAATGAAAAAAGAGCGGAATCCAATTTTGGAAGGCATTTCATTCTAAAAAAGTGCTTTTTATTGTAAAATGAAACTTGCCATACAGTAAAAATTTTGCAATATAATAAACTGAAAAACAAGATATTAAATAAATAAATAAAATAATATTAAAAAAAATGCTGTTTTTTCAAAAAAATTTACTATCTTGGTAAATTGTGAACAAAAGTTGTATAAATTACAAAATATGAGGTTAATTATTTGTAAAAGAGGAGTTTATAATTTGGTGAAATTTTTCACTTTTGTGGCGGTTTGGCTGCTTTTGCTTCCAAATCTGAGGGCGGAGGCTGCCCACGAGGGGGCTTCGCATGAAGAAAAAGAAGAAGCGTTCAATGCGGGAGAAATCATCGTTGAACACATTACCAATGCCTACGAATGGCATATTTGCAGCTGGAAAGGAAAGCACGTTTCCATCCCGTTGCCTGTGATTTTGATTGAAAGCGGCAAGTTGCATGTCTTCTCTTCTGCCCATTTTCATCATGGACATGAATCGTATCAAGGTTTTGCGATTTGGCACGAAGACGGAATGAAAAAAGGACGGATTGTAAAGGTGGACGAACAAGGCAATCGTGTTGAAAATAAAACACTTATAGATATTTCCATTACGAAAAACGTCTTGTCGCTTTTCATGGGATTGGCGCTTATTTTGGTTATTTTCATTTCCATGGCAAAAGGTTACGCCAAACGGGGAGTTGCGGCACCCAAAGGCATTGCCCGTGCCGTAGAACCCTTGATTTTATTTGTCAGAGACGACATTGCCCGCCCTGCCATCGGAGCTAAAAACGAGCGGTATTTGCCGTTTTTATTGACTGTCTTCTTTTTCATCTTTTTCAACAATCTGTTGGGGTTGATTCCCTTTTTCCCGGGCGGAGCGAATCTTACGGGAAACATTAGTGCCACTTTGGTTTTGGCACTTTTTACCTTTATTATTACGAATGTAAGTGCGAACAAAAATTATTGGAAACACATTGTCAATACGCCCGGCGTGCCGTGGTGGTTGAAAATTCCGCTGCCCATTATGCCGGTAGTGGAATTTGTCGGGGTGCTGACAAAGCCTATCGTATTGACTATCCGTTTGTTTGCCAATATTTCGGCTGGGCATATTATTTGTTTGGGATTTATCAGTTTGATATTCATATTCGGAAAAATGTCGCCGGTGGCGGGATATGGCGTTTCGGCGGTTTCGGTGTTTTTCTACATTTTTATCAGTTTGTTGGAGTTGTTGGTGGCATTTATTCAAGCCTTTGTATTTACGTTGTTATCAGCTATTTACATTGGAATGGCGATAGAAGAACATCATCATGAAGTATCGGAAGAAGTACATTGATTAAATTATGAAACCGTTTATTAAATTTTTTGACAAAATAATAGTAGTGTTGTTAGGAATTGCAGGTGTTTTTACAGGTTGTAAGCCTGAATCTGATTGTGATTGTATATACGATTCTGGAATTCATCTCATGTATGGTCCTCCCCCAGCGAATTATATAATTAAAGGTACTGTAACTAATAAAGCAAATTCTAAACCGGTATCCAATATTAGGATAAGCAGACAAACGGATACATTATACACAGATGCGAAAGGAAATTATACCTATGCGTCTTATTATTACTCCTCAGATGGAAATCCCGTACATTTAAAATTTGAAGATATTGATGGTGAGGCAAATGGTGGTCATTTTGCAACTAAAGAAATAGACGTAAAAATTACTAATTCCGATAAAGAGCAAATGGAAAAATGTTATCAGAATGGTGGTAAATTTGTTAAAACACAAAACATTAAGTTAGAAAAGAAAAAATAATTGTATCTTTGCAAAAAATAATAAAATAATGGCGAATTACCTTGACCCAAAGAATGACTTAACTTTCAAACGCGTTTTCGGCGAACACAAACATCTTTGTATGAGTTTGTTAAACAGCATGTTGCCGCTTGAAGACCCGATTGTGGATATTGAGTATCAAACGGGCGAGTTGATATCCGACTTGATAGATACGCAGCGACTTACGATAGTAGATGTTCGTTGTACGGATACGGAAAAACGCCAATTTATCGTTGAAATGCAGATGCACTGGACGGAAAGTTTTAAAAGCCGCGTGTTGTTCAATGCGTCCAAAGCATACGTGAAGCAATTGCGAAAAGGGAAAGAAATAAAACTGCTGCAACCCGTTTATGCACTGAATTTTGTGAACGAAATCTTTGAGAAATCGCCTGAAATGGCAAACGAATACTACCATCATTACAAGATAGTAAATATCAAAGATACCGAAAAGCAAATCAAGGGTTTAGAGTTTGTTTTTATTGAATTGCCGAAGTTTAAGCCGCAAAATCGGGCGGAAAAGAAGTTGCATGAATTATGGCTGCGTTTTCTTACGGAAATCAACGAAGGCACGAAGGAAGCTCCCAAAGACTTATTAGACAACGAATTGACCCGCGAGGCTATCGGTTATATGGAAGAATCTGCTTATACCGAAGGGCAATTACTCACTTACGACGACTGGAAGATAGATGCTTACACTGAACGAGCCGTTTATGAAGAATTAACTACAAAAAGTTTGAAAGAAGGTTTAGAAAAAGGAAGGAAAGAAGGCTTGGAAAAAGGGATAAAAGAAGGTCTGGAAAAGGGTTTGGAAAAAGGAAGAGCAGAAGGAATAGAAAAAGGAAGAGCAGAAGGAATAGAAAAAGGAAGAGCAGAAGGAATGGAAAAAGGAAGAGTAGAAGGAGTGGAAAGAGGAAGAACAAAAGAAAAAATTGAAATCGCAAAAAAATTGTTAAAAAAGGGCATGTCTGTAGAAGATGTAAGCGATGCAACAGCGTTATCAAAAGAACAGATAGAACAACTAATAAAAGAAACAACAACACAGAAATAGAGTATAGATATAAAGTATATAATAATAGTTTTCACTAAATAAATTTTTTACAATATGGCATTAATTACCATTTTATTAGAAGGATTGGCACAAATGGGTGCAGGAATTGGAGCTGGAATTGCAGCAATTGCTGCGGGTATCGGCATCGGAAACATTGGAAAAGCGGCGTTGGAATCGTTGGCACGGCAGCCGGAAGTAGGCGGCGACATCCGTACCAACATGATTATTGCGGCGGCACTTATTGAAGGTGTTGCATTTTTCGCAATCGTTGTTTGTCTGATGATTGTTTTTATGTAATAGAAAGATGAGGCTGGCTCAAAAGCACGTAGATAACACGGATTAAATGGATTTTCACGGAGAATAATTAATTACTCTTTGAAATCTGCGTGCTAAAACAACCTCGTATTTTTTATTTTTGAGAATTAACATGCCTTATGGAAATCATAAGTGCATAGAGTTGTGTAATTTAAAACGTAAGGATATATGGAATTGATAAATCCGGAAATTGGGCTTATATTTTGGATGACCGTATCGTTCTTGATACTGTTGCTTCTTTTGGGCAAATTTGCATGGAAGCCTGTTTTGAAAATGCTTTCGCAGCGGGAAGAGAAAATTACCGAAGCCCTCAACGAGGCAACGCTGGCAAAGGAACAAATGAAGCAGCTTACCGCCGACAATGAACGTTTGCTCGCTGAGGCAAAAGAGGAACGCGATGCGATTTTGTTGGAGGCAAGAAAGGTAAGTCAAAAAATGTACGAAGATGCCAAAATGAAAGCCAACGAAGAAGGTCAGCGGATTGTTGCCGCCGCAAAGGAAAACATTGCCGTTGAAAAGCAAAAAGCCATTGCAGACCTTAAAAATTTGGTGGCGGAACTCTCCCTCGAAATTGCCGAAAATGTCATTCGGTCGGAGTTTTCCGATAGAAACAGGTATAACGAATACGTTACCAAACGTGTTGGTGAAATGGTGTTAAATTAAGCGAATTATGAGACGACCCAAAATAGCACGGCGATATGCGAAGGCGTTTTTTGAATTTTCTCAGGAATTGGGAAAAGTGGAAGAGATAAGCAAAGATGTACGCTTTATGTGCGATACATTTCAGCAGAGCAAGGAGTTGCAGTTTACCATTGCCAGCCCGATTGTCCATGTGGATAAAAAAGGGGCGGTTTTGAAGGCATTGTTTGAGGACAAAGTCAATTCGGTTACCTTGCAATACCTGCAATTGGTACTGAAAAAACGCAGGGAAATACATTTAGATTTGATGTGTTACGAGTTTGAAAAACTGTACAAGGAGCATAAGAACATTGTTACCTTGTTCGTCAATAGCGTTGAGCCGTTGGAAAAGACTGTGTTGCAGGCAATTGCCGAAAAAGTAAAAGCGTATATAGGGGCAGAATTGGAAGTGATAGAGCGAATTAAACCGCAATTGATAGGCGGCGTTTCGCTCCAATTCAACGATTATTTTGTCGATGCAAGTGTGAAAGGCAGCATCAATCGACTCAGAAAAGAGTTGGTGGATAAGACGTATCAGGTTAATTTTTAAATTAAGAAAAAATAAAATAAATAGCATATATCATGGGAGGAATCAAACCATCGGAAGTTTCGGCGATTATCAGACAGCAGTTAGCGGGTTTCACCGACAAAAGCGAGTTGGAAGAAACAGGCGTAGTATTGGAAGTAGGTGACGGCATAGCCCGCGTGTATGGGCTTACCAATGCCCAGTCGGGCGAGTTGATATATTTTGAAAAAGGCGATGTTCACGGCATCGTGCTGAATTTGGAAGACGACAACGTAGGCATAGTGTTGCTTGGCGAGGCTGAAAGCCTCAACGAAGGCGATACGTGCAAACGCACCAAACAAATTGCGTCTATCGGCGTGAGCGAGGAGATGTTGGGTCGCGTAATCAATACTTTAGGCAAACCCATTGACGGGAAAGGTCCCATCGGCGGGACGGTCTATCAACTGCCTTTGGAACGGAAAGCACCCGGTGTTATTTTCCGTCAGCCGGTAAAAGAACCGTTGCAAACGGGGATTAAGGCAATCGATGCCATGATTCCCATCGGTAGAGGTCAGCGGGAGTTGATTATCGGCGACCGCCAGATTGGTAAAACGGCTATCGCTATCGATACCATTATCAATCAGAAGGAGTTTTTTGACAGGGGTGAACCCGTGTATTGCATCTATGTTGCTATCGGACAAAAAGGTTCTACGGTGGCAAATATCGTAAAAACATTGACCGATTACGGTGCGATGGATTATACGGTAATTGTGGCGGCAACGGCTTCCGACCCTGCGGCGATGCAATTCTACGCTCCCTACGCTGGAGCGGCAATCGGGGAATATTTCCGCGATACGGGTCGACCGGCTTTGATTATTTATGACGATTTGTCCAAACAAGCGGTGGCATATCGGGAGGTTTCTTTGTTGCTTCGCCGTCCACCGGGGCGCGAGGCATATCCGGGCGATATCTTCTATCTCCATTCGCGTTTGTTGGAAAGAGCAGCGAAAGTCATTGAGTCTGACGAAGTTGCACGACAAATGAACGATGTACCTGATTGTTTGAAGCCCGTTATCAAGGGCGGCGGCTCGCTTACCGCATTGCCCATTATTGAAACGCAGGCAGGGGATGTATCCGCATACATTCCTACCAATGTGATTTCCATTACCGACGGACAGATATTCTTGGAAACCAATTTGTTCAATTCGGGGATTCGTCCGGCGATTAACGTGGGAATTTCCGTTTCCCGCGTGGGAGGAAATGCACAGATTAAATCGATGAAAAAAGTAGCGGGAACATTGAAACTTGACCAAGCACAATATGCTGAATTGCAGGCATTTGCAAAATTTGGTTCGGATATTGATGCCGCAACGCAAGCCGTTTTGGACAAGGGTGTCCGCAATGTGGAGATTTTGAAACAGCCGCAATACACACCCTACACGGTGGAAGACCAAATTGCGATTATCTACTGTAGCATGAAAGGCTTGTTGCAGAAAGTGCCTGTAAAGAATATCCGTGATTTTGAAGCGGAATTTTTGTTGAATTTGAAGGAAAATCAACCGCAAACGCTGCAAGAACTCAAAGCAGGCAACATCAACGATGACATTACGCAACTGCTTGAAAATGTGTGCAAAGAGATTGCTCGTAAATATGAGAAATAGTTTGTAAAATTACGAGTTACGAGAAAAACAAATCAACAAATCAACATAAAGAAAAAAATTGTATCTTTATAAACTGATTAACAAAATAGATGAATCAACAAATTTTTCAAGAAATACAAGCACTAAAACGGGAAATATTACCCAATGAAAAGGTAATTCTTTTCGGTTCGCAGGCACGCGGCGATGCACGCGAAGATTCGGATTGGGATTTGTTGGTGCTGCTGAATAAGGGAAAAAGAAATATCATGGAAGATTACGACAACTATGCTTATCCTTTTACCGAATTGGGTTGGAATTATGGGGTGCTAATCAATCCTCTTTTATATACGCAAGAGGAATGGGATAGAGGTATTTGTTTCCCGTTCTATAAAAATGTAATGAATGAAGGGATTTTAATACATTAAAAACAGAAATTTATGAAATTGACAGATGCAGAAAGGGAAGCGGTTGTAGATTACAGATTGCAAAAAGCGAAAGAAACTTTTGCTGAAGTATCTATCCTGATGGACAATAAGTTATGGAGAGTCGCTGCCAATCGTTTATATTATTCCTGTTTTTATGCAGCAAGTGCGTTGTTGATTAAAGATGGACATCAGGCACATACGCACAATGGCGTTATAACCATTTTGTCTTTGCATTATATCAAAGAAAACAAAATTGATAAAAGTTTGATTAAGATTTATGGCAATCTTTTCAATATGCGGCAGCGGGGCGATTACGAAGATTGGATTATCATTGAAGAATCCGACATTAGACCCATGCTCCAACCCGCAGAACAATTTATTGCCGAAATAGAAAAATTGATAAATAAAAATTTATAACAAATTGAAATAGAATAAAATATGTAGAAAAGAAAATAGAAAAATAGATTGAACGTATAGTTCTTATTCTCACCTATCGAAATCTCCAAAATTTCAATTCGAGAATAAGTTGCGATAGTTTCCCGCTTCGTAGCGTGAAAGATTTGTGCTTATTGGGATTAAAAGGTTTTGGAGAGCCAAGATAGGTAAAATGAGCAATCGTAGAAAATGGTTTCACGCTTTTTTTGTGCGGTTGCGGAAGAAATAGAAAGTTTTAGTAATCCACAATAATATTAACAAATTTAAAATTACAAAAAGATGACAGAATTATTTAAAACTCAGAATGCACAGACTGGCAACAGCATAACAGGTGCGGCGGAAGCAGATACCGCCTTACAAACACGGGAGAACCAGAAAATCCGCAAGAGTATGGGTAAATTTTCTTTAAGAATGTTAAGGAGTACCGTATTTTTCATTGTGGCTGTATTTGTTGTGATATTTGCAGCATGTAATCCAAAGGCAAGAGAACAAACAGAAGAAACAGATAATTTTGGTATTTGGGAAATTAAATATTTCGTGGACGATTTTGGAGAGCCAACAAAAGAAGGATACATAACTACGGCAAAGCCCATTCGTGGAGAGTATTCACTTTCTACTACGGGAAATATTGGGATGCAGGTATCTTTTATCGTTGAAAGCGAGAAATCAGTTTCCATAAAATTTTACCATGCTGGTAATCTTATAAGTAGCGGTTATACAATATCTTATAGAGTGCTTGTACAAGATTTCGAAGGTGAAAGATACACCTTGTCTGCTTCAAATTATGATTCAGACAGGCTGTCTTTTAATCATTCTGATGCAAAAAAAGTGTACAATATTTTGTTGAAAGGCGGAACTGTTAAGTTCAAAATATATTCGGACGATATACTTGAAAGTGAATACAGTTTTACAATAGACAATGCCGATGGATTTGAAAATGCTATTATTAAATTGACCGGTGGTAGTAAGCCCGAAAAGGCTGAAAATGATGTATCTTCTTCAACAAAAAATGAAGACTTTAAGTCCTTTATTCAAACATTTACTTCTGACAAGGATTTTCAACTTTCCCGCATCAAATTTCCTTTAAATTTGGTGAAATCAAAAGATGAATGGCAATTTTTAGGTACTAATGATATTTTTGAAGGAGTTAAAACAATAAAAGGAAGTCCATTACAAGGAGAATTCGTTAAAGAATCGGAAAATAAATATCTTTATACGCTTTATATGGTTTATCTTTTAGAAAATGATAATGGGGAGGATGAATATGATGGCGGAGAACTTCTTTTTGGCATTATTTTCTCTAAAATTGATGGCGAATGGATGGTAACAGGTGTTTTTAATAGTGGTGAATAATACTAAAATATCAAAAAGATGCACAGACTGGAAACAGCGGGAGAAGTGCAGTGGGAGCAGTAACCACTTTAAATACACGGGAGAACCAGAAAATCCTTAAGAGTATGGGTAATTTAAAAGTTAAATAAAAATGGCAGTTATTCCTATAAAATCAAAAGGCGTTGCCTATCTTTTATGGTTTTTCTTGGGTATTTTTAGTGCTCATAGATTTTACCTCGAAAAAATTGGTTCAGGAATTTTGTACCTTTTTACCTTTCAACTTTTGGGTATAGGTTGGATTATTGATGGTTTTACATTAGGAAGCAAAGTTGATATTTACAACGCTTTACACGGTGATGTAGGTGGTGGTGTAAATGTAAATCAAGCACAAAATGTTGTTGTAAACGTTACCGCACCGCCAACAGCACCAGCACCAATATCAACTCCTGAACCACAGGGGACAATAGAGCAAGCATAAAGAAAATGATTGTGTAATAAAAACAGCAAAATCAAAAAAAGAGATTTTGTTGTTTTTTTATTCGTTCAATTTACTCCTCTGTCGTGCTGAATTTGCAATTGACTCACGCCGAACGTTGTTTCAGCAGTAATAAGTGCCGGCATTT
>Ga0082212_10013282_pt1 | contig 10311 bp, 11 predicted proteins | sample TergutNt197P3_FD_71548 | JGI IMG/M metagenome (GOLD analysis project Ga0082212, IMG submission 71548) | Neocapritermes taracua P3 segment gut microbial communities from Petit-Saut dam, French Guiana - Nt197 P3 | ecosystem: Host-associated > Arthropoda: Insects > Digestive system > Gut ...
TCAAACCCCGGAAAGTCCAAAGGATTCCCAGCTTCGATATCCGTGTTGAATTCAAAGACGGAACCCTTGTCAAACACGTTTTGCACATACCATTCCGGTTCCATGGGAAAATGGTGGCCGCAATAGGAGCAAACGCCCGCAAACTCGGCGAAAAGGTCCGGCCCCCACAAGTCCAGGCAGCCGTAAGTTGCGGTGTTCGGGCAGGTCAGGGTTCGGTCGATCTTGTAGCGGGGGCTTAAATAGTGCCAGCGGCGGATGCGGTTGTCATCCACCCAGTTGGAAAGGGCCATCAGGTCGCTGGCGGCCTGATCCAGGTCAGGCGCCGGTTTTTTGTTCCAGCGCAAGGCATTGAAAGGAGCGACAGTGCGGGCTTTGACAAGCTGCCATTCGGCTTCGATTTCTTCCAGTACGAAGCTGATCTTGCGTTGATGCTTGCGGTAAAAGTCATACTTCACGCGGTACCAGCAGCCGCGCCACATATCGCGCCATGCGTTGAGCGCTTTGGTGAAGAAAGCGCGTTGATCCACACAGGCAAAACGGGAAAGTTTCAGGAATTTTTTTTGGCGCCGGAGTACCAGGCGCTTTTTGTCGGCTGTGCTCAATCCCCAACGGACGGAGTGTTCCTCAAGGTTGACGGTCGTCCGGCGACGGCGTGACGCCATGCCCCGGAGGAAAGGAAGGCCGCGCACGGCAAGTACTGTTTCGTCCGTTGCCCGCAGCACTTCCTGGCGCAGGGCGCGGAAAAAGTCGAAATGATGCGGACGCGCGCCCAGAGGCGGTTCCTGGAGTATTTGATCAATATAGCCGAAGCGCAGGTTGTCTTGCGCGGTGATACGCTGATAGTAGGCGCAGCTCGCAATGAGTTCGGGCGAGGCGCGTTCTCCGCCGCGCAGGCGTCCTTCGATGGCGGCCGCGCCTTCAGGGGAGATCACCGAGTAATAGCCGTGTGAAAGCATAAGGCGCTTGTCGGCGAGGCCGATGGCTTCCGCGCCGCCGCTGCCGCCTTCGGAAAAGACCGCGATGATTGGCACCCGGATGCCCGCCATGCCATAGATATTTCTGGCGATTTGTTGAGCCGCGCCAGGGTAGTCCTCAAGAGGAAAGGCGCCGGGCGTAAAAATATAGCAGTGGATGGGAATGCCCTCGGTTTCCGCGACCCGCATGTATTGGAGCGCCTTGGCGTTGCCCCAGGGCTTTACGGAGCCGCCGTTGCGGAACTCTTCTCCGTGTCCTTTTTCCTGGCCGATAACCATGACGGACTGATGAAAGGTTTTTTTCCCGCGGCGTCGCGTTATGTACGCGCGGGCGATGAGCATGCCGGGATCTATGCTATGTTCGTCCTGACCGCCGATTTCGGTAAAATTGTCGTAGACGTTCTCCAGAATGTCGCGCAAGCAGATGCGTTGCGGGTGACGTACAATGCGTACCTTGTCCATGGGACTCAGGTCCGCTTCCTGCCTGCGTTCCACAAAACTAAAGAAGTCTTCCAGATTGGAGATGTCCGCAAAAGGATCCACCTGGTTATCCCAAGTTTGGCGTTCGCGGTATTCTTGCAGCTTGTTTTGCAGCAACTCCACATGTTCATTCGAAATGCCGCCGAAAATGTCGCGCATGTATTGCAGGCGGTCACTCAGCGCGTTGAGGCTTTTTTCTATGCTTCTGTCCATTCATTAACCTTTATGTCAGGCGCGCTTCCCATGTCAGAAGCGCAGGAGGCGTTCCGTGTTGGCGCTGAGGAAAGCCACGTTGGATTTGAGAGTCTCTCCGGCAGGATTTTCACCTGCCAGAGTGAGTGTTCGCAGAAACCCCAGTCCTCTGGTTTTGGCTTCCTCAAGGTTTTTTCCCCAGATGATGGCAAGTGCCAGGTTGGGGTCAAATTCCGTGGGAATCCGGTAAGGCGCGTCAGCCGGCACATGCGTATGCAGATACAGCCAGGGGGCCGTTTGCCAGGCGAAGGCGCTGATGCTCCCAACCCAAGGCGTAAACCCGCTGTCGGGGTCTTCCGCAATCAGGCGGTATTCTATGGCCACGCCGTCAAAGTCGATATCCTGCTGTCTGTAGCCAAGTGGTTCCCCAAGGCCGATACGGATTTGCTCGGCGATCAGATCGATCTCCTGCCCATGCACCCGGGCTATGCGGGCGGACACGCCGTTTTCCACCTGGATGCGGGTGTTTACCTCCATAAGAAAAGGATCGCCCTTGCGGGTGACTATCCATTCCCAGGTTCCCACATTGTCGTAGCGTACCTTGCGGGCCATGGCCAGCGAGTGTTCGGTGATGTCCTCCAAAACTTGGGCCGCGTCAAATGAGTAAGGGAGCGATGATGGATCAAAACCCGGCGCCACTTCAATGCGTTTTTGCAGGCCCGTGGACTGCACCGAGCAGTTGCGGGTGCCGAAATGCACGGGATTGCGGCCTTGGCGGTCGCAGACGACCTGCACTTCCAGATGATTGAAATCCGTGATGCGCTGTTCAATCAGCACGCCCTCATCCTTGAACTGGCGCAAGGCATAACTGCGGATGCGGCGGAACACGGAGCGGAATTGATCCATGTCGTATACTTCCTCAATGCCCATGCCCCCACCGCCAGCGGAAGCCTTGACCAGCACCAGGGGACGCCTGATGCCCATTTGATCCTGAAATTCAAAAATGCTGCGGGCAATGTGTTCGGCTTCCATTTCCTCATAGACGGGCCTGTCCGAGCCGGGCACTGTGGGAACGCCGAGGCTGCGCGCCAAACGCTTGGTATTGATCTTGTCGCCCAGCTCTCGGATCATCTTCCAGGAAGGGCCGATAAAAATCATTTTGCGTTCGCGTTTTGTCACCCGCCGGGCAAAACGGAAATCTTCCGCAAAAAAACCGTAACCGGGATGTATGGCGGTGGCTTCCGACGCGTCCGCCACGGCCATGATTTCATTGGCGTCGTGGTAGGAGGAAACGCGGTACAGGCTGCGCTCGCCGCCGAATTGTGCGGCAATGCGGACATGACCCGAAGCCTTGTCTTCAGCGGTATGGATACAGACAAAGGGTAGGCCGAGGCTATGACAGGCCTGGACAATACGCACGGCGATTTCGCCCCTGTTTGCCACCAGAACTTTGTGTTGCGCTAACGGAGCGTGTTCCGTCATGTACTCTTTTTCCTTCTTCGCCGCGCCGCATGAGTCGCGATGCCGCGTTTTTGAATTTCAAGCAGAAGCCTGTCCAGTATGATTTCCTGCTGTCTGCTCAAGGATTGAAAGACACAGGCGATATTGCTGTTGGTAATGTGCCGGATCACCTTGAGCTTGAGATCCGTGAGATAGCTGGCGTCGCCGATATGAAGGTCGCCGTCGCAGATTCTGCCCACGGCAAGCAACTCCGCCGGGGCGCACAGCTTGCAGCCGCTTGAGCTGAGGTCGCCTATGTCGAATGCCCGCACCTCATCATCCAGATAGATGGACAGACCGCGTGTGACGACCCTGTAGCGTCCCCGCTGACGCGGGGAATCCAGCGTGATGGAAAAATCCAGCGCATCATAGGGGTTGCCGTGCGGCATCGTCGTGCTCCGAAAAGGGTAATGCCGTTATTTATTCTTTTCCGATACGTCTTTCCAGCACAAATTCAACGCGCCGGTTTTTCGCGCGGTTTTCTGCGGTTGTATTGGGAAAGAGTGGTTCAAGCTCGCCGAATCCCGTGGCGGTCAAACGCCACGGTTCAATACCCTGAGCGAGCAAATGACGCAAGACATGCGCGGCCCGAAGGGCTGAAAGCTCCCAATTGTTCCTGGAGCGTGCGCCTGGGGGCGGAGGGCTGTCGTCTGTATAGCCCCGAATGTGGATAGTCTGCTGCTTTTGGATGAGGAAAAGTTCCTGCAACTGGTTTAAGGTAGGGCAGGCCGCCGGCAGGAGTTGTGCAGCGCCCGGCGCAAAAAGGATGCTTGCAGGCAGGCGCAGGATGATGGAGCTTTCTTCCAGTACGGTTTCGACTTCGGCTTCCATGGCGTTTTGGGCGATGAAAGCGCGGATTTCGTTGAAGGAGCGCTGCTGTGCCTCAACGATCTGTTCGTGCAGGAGCGCTTGCGGGATCTTCATGTGCGGTTCAGGGCCGGACAGGGCATGCGGTATGACGAAGACAGCCAGGAGAGCCATGCACAGGACTGCGTACGTCGGCAACCAGAGTTGCGCTTCCCGCAGGGCGTCGTCGGTGTCTGCTCTCTGGTTTTTAACGGGCACTGACGCGCTCCTCGGGGGCCAGGAAGGAGGAAAGCTTTTCGTAGACCAGCTTAGGGTTATTGTTTTCCAGAATGCGGCAGGCGCCTTCGAAAACGATGTTGAGACGGTATTCCTCTTGCATGACGCGGTTTTTGAGCCTGCCTGCGACGGGTAGAAAGACCAGAAGGGAAAAAAGGCATCCGTACAAGGTCGTCATCAGAGCCGTGACCAGACTTGGGCCGAACGCGTCGGGATTTTTGAGGACGCCGGGCATTTGGACAAGCCAGACAAGCGTGCCGAGCATGCCTATGGCCGGAGCATACATCGCAAGGCGCGCAAAGACGGACATGCCGATGTTGTGGCGGCGTCGCAGGGCCAGGATTTCAATGGTCAAGGTGCCGCGGATAAGATCAGGGTCGGCGTTTTCGGCAATAAGCTGGGCGACTCTTTTCAACACAGGGTTGGTGGTCTGGATTTTTTCCAGGGCTAGGATGCCCTCCGTATAGCTGATTTCGGCAAGATGCATCATGGTCGTCACCACGTCCCTGGCTGGAATGCGTTTGGCGGTAAAGGACCGTATGCCGACACGGACGGCCTGCCAAACGTCGCCGGCTGAGCAGGTCAGCAGTACGGCCGCACACGTTCCGCCAAGGACAAAGATCAGGCTCGGGAGATAGGCGAACTGTCCCGGGGCCGGTCCCAGAAAAACAGCGCCGAACGCCACGACGAACCCGGCAAGTATGCCTGACAGGGTGGCAATATCCACACTTGCTCCTTATGTCCCGTTTCGATATATTACTGGAAGTAAAAAGTTCGTAACTTTTTTTGCTTGAAATCGTCGCGCGCGCAACGCGGTTTGCATGTGTTCCGTCGCTGCCATTGTGTGCGCAATGGGTTGTAATAGAACATTTTACCTTCTCCAACGGCGCAAGTAAAGAGCATGCAGAATCACGAAGAAGTCCAGCGCGTTGCCGCATATATCAGCGGTCAGTTCCCCGGTTCTTTTCGGCCTGAGCTGGCCGTGTCGTGCGGTACCGGACTCGGTGAGCTTGCGGAGATCTTCCGGCCCGTCCAGCGTATCCCTTTTGCGGATATTATCGGGTTTCCCCGCGCCACGGTGGCGTCCCATACGGGCTGTTTTGTCGCTGCGTACTTCGCTGAAAAGCCCGTGCTTCTTCAACAGGGCCGCTGTCATCTGTATGAGGGGTACACTCCGGCGCAGGTGTGCATGGGCGTGCGTGTCGCGCATAGACTGGGCGTTCGGTCGTTACTGATCGCTAATGCGGCCGGTTGCCTGAACCCGCTGTGGGACGTGGGGGATTTGATGTTGATTACGGATCACGTCAATTGTACGGGGACAAGTCCGCTCATCGGCCCCAACCACGATCCTTGGGGGCCGCGTTTTCCTGATATGAGCAGGGTGTACGACCGGGAATACCAGCGCCTTGCCATGGAAGCCGCTCAGGCGGCGGACGTTCGTCTTGAGCGCGGGGTGTATGCGGGTGTTCTCGGCCCTGAACTGGAAAGTCCCGCCCAGACGCGTTTGTATCGTCAGGCGGGGGCGGATGCCATAGGCATGTCCACAGTGCTGGAGGTCATCGCGGCGCGGCATCTGGGCATGCGCGTATTGGCGTTTTCCTGCCTGAGCAATAAAAATTTGCCGGACTGCATGGAAGAGACCGGTCTTGAGGAGATTATCTCCACCGTGCGTGCGTCTTCGGGAAAATTGATCCGGCTCTTGAGCGCTTTGCTCCCGCACTTGTAAATCAGGGCGCGGGATGCCGCGTCACTATCGCATCAAGCGGCGGTTGCACTCAGACCGGCGCTTGGAAGGAGAGGAACTATGCGGCGCATTATTCTGCGTGGGTGTTTTGCCATTTTTTTACTTGTGGGATGCATGGGCAAGGAACCGGCGTCGTCTTTGCCGGATGGCAGGGGCCTGCCGGGGCATCGTTCTGAAGAGGTGGAACTGTTGTTCGCCAAGGCCCATGTCCTATGGAAGGGCGATAGCTGTGCGGAACCGCAGGAGGCTGTGCGGATGTTGAATGAGGCTATCGCCAAGGACCCGGATTTTGCGGCGGCTCTAGCGTATCGCGGGCTGGCCAAGAGCGAGCTGGGAAAACGCGAAGAGGCCTTTGATGATCTGACCAAGGCCATCCGCCTGGATCCCAGACCGGAATATTACGCGGACAGGGGATTGGTCTCGCTGCGTGGAGGATTGTTTGTCGCCGCGCGTCGGGATCTGGATTATTCCCTGAAAAAGGATCAGAAGCAGCACCGGGCATGGAATATTTTGGGAGAGGCGGCCCTGCGGGGCGGGAACGCGGGACAGGCTTGCGCATATTACGCCAGAGGGTGCGCCAACGGCAATTGCGAGCCCTTGGAGCGAGCGCGCAAAGAGGGGCAGTGCAAATAGTGTTGTATACCATGTCAGGAGAATGAACGATGGCAAGGGTGCTTATTATCGGGGCGGGGGGCGTCGGCAGCGTGGTGGCGCACAAATGCGCGCAGGTGGAGGCAATTTTTTCGGACATCATGCTTGCAAGCCGGACAGTCTCCAAATGCGAGGAAATTGCCGCGCAGGTGAAACGGCGTACAGGCCGCACGCTCGCAACCGCCGGAGTGGATGCGGATAATGTTCCGGCTCTGTGCCGACTTATCCGCGACTACAAGCCCGATCTGGTGATGAATATTGCCCTGCCGTACCAAGACCTTGCCATCATGGACGCTTGCCTGGAGTGCGGCGTGCATTATCTGGACACCGCCAATTATGAACCGCCGGACACCGCGAAATTCGAATACAAATGGCAATGGGTCTACCGCGAGCGCTTTGAGAGAGCGGGCCTGATGGCGCTGCTCGGCAGCGGCTTTGACCCCGGCGTGACGAACGTGTTCGCTGCTTACGTGATGAAGCATGAGCTGGATGAGGTTCATGTGTTGGATATTATTGACTGCAACGCGGGCGACCACGGACAACCCTTTGCCACAAACTTCAACCCGGAAATCAATATCCGCGAGGTCACGGCCAAAGGCCGCTATTGGGAGCGCGGCGAGTGGGTGGAGACGGATCCCCTCGCCTGGTCCATGAATTTCGACTTTCCGGACGGCATCGGCGTCAAGAAGTGCTTCCTCATGTACCATGAGGAACTAGAGTCACTGGTGCTTAATTTGAAGGGTCTCAAGCGCGCCCGTTTCTGGATGACCTTTTCGGAAAATTATCTGAACCACCTGAAAGTGCTCGGCAATGTAGGCATGACGCGCATTGACCCTGTGCGCTTCCAGGACCGGGAGATTGTGCCCATTCAGTTCCTCAAGGCTCTTTTGCCGGATCCGGCTTCCCTCGGCCCGCTGACCAAGGGCAAGACCTGCATCGGCAACGTGATGCGCGGCATACGGAATGGACAGCCTAAAGCCGTGTATATTTACAACATTTGCGATCATGAAACCTGTTTTGCGGAAGTGGGTTCTCAGGCTATTTCCTACACCACGGGCGTTCCGGCCATGATCGGCGCCATGATGATGCTCAAGGGCGCATGGATGCGCCCCGGAGTATGGAACATGGAGGAATTTGATCCGGATCCCTTTATGGAACAGCTCAACCTGCATGGATTGCCGTGGACGCTCGTGCCCTGGAAAGATTAACCAAGGGGGAGCTTCCTTCCCCCTGTTTCGTGCTGGACGAAGACGCGCTGCTCGCCAACGCCGCGCTCCTGAACAAGGTGCAGGAACGGAGCGGGGCGAAGATTTTGCTCGCCCTCAAGGGCTTTGCCATGTGGAACGTATTCCCTTTGCTGTCGCGGGCAAGGGGAAGCGGCCCCTTGTGGGGCTGTTGCGCCAGTTCTCCCCATGAAGCGCGGCTGGCGCGGGAGGAATTCGGCGGCGAAACGCATGTCTTTGCCGCCGCCTTTTCCGACGAAGACATGCGCGACATCCTGCGCTATGCCGACCATGTGGTCTTCAACTCCTTCGCCCAGTGGCGGCATTTCAAAAGCATGGTGCAAGGCTGCGGCAGGCCGCTTGCATGCGGCATCCGGGTCAATCCGGAACATTCCGAAGGCGCTGTGGCCATGTACAATCCTTGCGCTCCCGGCTCACGCCTGGGCGTGCGCCGGGAGCGCTTTGAAGCGGACGGGCTGGAGGGCATTTCGGGGCTGCATTTTCACACCCTGTGCGAGCAGGGCGCGGATGCCCTGGAACGTACTCTGTCAGTGTTTGAAAAGCATTTCGGTCAGTATTTGCACGGCATGCAGTGGGTCAACTTCGGCGGCGGGCATCACATCACGCGGCAAGGCTATGACGTGGATTTGTTGTGCGCCTGTATTGAGCGCATCAGCGCGAAATACAAGGTGCAGGCCTATCTGGAGCCCGGCGAAGCGGTCGCCCTGGATGCGGGCTGGTTCGTCAGCACGGTGCTGGACGTGGTGGAAGCGGATATGCCTGTGGCCGTTCTGGACAGTTCCGCAGCCTGCCATATGCCGGATGTGCTGGAAATGCCGTATCGTCCGCACGTCGTCGGGAGCGGCCTGCCCGGAGAAAAGGCGTATAACTGCCGGCTTGCCGGAAAGTCCTGCCTGGCCGGGGATGTGATCGGCGAATACAGCTTCGATGCGCCGCTCGGCAGGGGAGACCGCCTGGTTTTTACCGACATGGCGCATTATAGCATGGTCAAGACGACGACCTTCAACGGCTTGGCGCTGCCGGCCATACTCCGCTACCGGGCCGCGAAGGACGAATTGGAGCTTGTGCGCGCCTTCGGGTACGAAGATTTTAAAGGGCGGCTTTCGTAAGCCTGTGTATAGCTTTCAGGACGCCGGGTCTTTCCGCCCTGCGAACGAGGTCCTTGTGGGATGAAGCTATTGCGTCCGATTGCTATAATGGCTACCATCATAACAAAGCATATCAGCCGCAAACGAGAAAACGGAGTTGTTATGCCCGTTATCAGCATGTTTTATGGGGTCATCATTTCGATGTATTTTCGTGAGCATCGGCCTCCTCATTTTCATGCTGCATACCAGGGAAAAGAAGCCATCTTCAGTCTTGACGGCGAATTGTTGGAGGGCGATTTTCCTGCCAACAAGTGCAGAATGGTCGCGGTTTGGGCGGAAATACACCGGGATGAGCTCATTGCGAACTGGCAGCTTGCTACAGAGATGAAAAGTCTTTTCAAAATTGATCCTCTGCGGTGAGGTGAAATATGTCTCAATTTGGCTTTGTACGGCTCGTCCATGTCGAGGCACGCAGCGATCATACCTTGCTGTTGACCTTTGAAAGCGGCGAAAAACGTCTGTACGATTTCAAACCAGAACTCGATCTTCCTGTCTTTGAACCTTTGAAAAACATCGGCTTGTTCATGCAGGCCAAAAAACATAGCTATGCCGTCGTTTGGAATGAGGACATCGACATCGCATCTGAAGCGCTGTATTATAGTGGAACCCCTGTCTGAAAATTTCGATGCATCAAACAAATTGGAGCTTGTGCGCGCCTTCGGGTACGAAGATTTTAAAGGGCGGCTTTCGTAAGCCTGCGTATAGCTTTCAGGACGCCGGGGCGTTTCGTCCTGTGAACGGAGATCCCGCCTTGCTCTCCGGCTTTTTTTGCTCTATGAATGTGTGCGCGTTTGCGCGCATAAGCGCCCGTAGCTCAGTAGGATAGAGCGATTGCCTCCTAAGCAATAGGCCGTGTGTTCGATTCACGCCGGGCGCACCATAGCAAAATACGAAGAAACCCTTAAAAATTCTAGGGGTTTCTTCTTTTTGTAGCAGAACCTACCCATTATCACTTGACTTTGTAACGTATGTAGTTGCGCTGTGAGGCAATATGATCAAAAGCTTTGCCCATAAAGGTCTGGAAGCCTTTTTTACGAGGGAACGACCAAGGGTATTCAGGTGAAACATGCCGTTAGGCTGCGCTACCAGCTTGACCGCCTGAACAACGCCGAGTTCATAAAAGATATGGATTTTTCCGGCTATGACCTTCACCAACTCAAGGATAAACTCAAGGGGGCACTGGTCTGTGAAAATTTCCGGCAACTGGCGGCTGCCCTTCCGTTTTGAAGACGGCAACGCCTATGTCGTGAATTATCAGGATTACCATTAAGGAGGCCGCATTATGCGCAAGATGA
>Ga0082212_10013283_pt1 | contig 10310 bp, 5 predicted proteins | sample TergutNt197P3_FD_71548 | JGI IMG/M metagenome (GOLD analysis project Ga0082212, IMG submission 71548) | Neocapritermes taracua P3 segment gut microbial communities from Petit-Saut dam, French Guiana - Nt197 P3 | ecosystem: Host-associated > Arthropoda: Insects > Digestive system > Gut ...
TTGATAATCGCCACTGTTCCGGCTGTGATCTTTGCCCTTGTATTAAAAAAGCACATTGAGGCGGCTTTTGAATCGGGCAGGTTCCTGGGCTTTGCCTTTTTAGCTACAGCGGCGCTGCTGGCAGCCGCCGAATTATTGTCCCGGCGGGCAAGGCGCGCCTCCGATGCTGCTGGTAATGCCGATGATGCCGGTGGAAAAACCGCAAATACCATGAATTGGCTGGACGCGCTGGTCATCGGTTTTTTGCAGGCCGTCGCCGTCATACCCGGCGTGTCCCGTTCCGGCGCGACGCTGTCCGGCGCGCTGTTCCGCAGGCTGGACAGGGACTTTGCCGCCCGATTTTCGTTTATCCTGTCGATCCCGGCGATACTCGGCGCTTTGGTTTTAGAGCTGGCGAAATTTGCAAAGGGCGGCGGCGCGGCAGCAGGCGGGGGCATCGGCATGGCGGCGATAATCGCGGGCACGGCAAGCGCCGCCGTCACGGGCTATTTCGCCGTGCGCCTGATGCTGAAAATCGTGCGGGAAAAATCGCTGTGGGGCTTTGTGATCTATACCGGGGCTTTAGGCCTGCTGGTGCTGATAGACCAGTTCGGAACGCGCCTTGTTTTTTAGCGAAGCTATTTTTCAAAAGTAACGGAACTCCAATTCGCCGGGTCATAAGCATCGCCGCTGACACGGAGCCATTGATCATCCCTAATTCTGAAACTGTTTTTCTTTTGTGCAAATTGTGAAAGTATGGTAGCAGTGGTAATTACGGCATCGTTGGTTTTTCTTGCCGGAAGCTCTTCGCCGGTAAATGGATTTATTATGTTCCCGGCAAGACCGGCTGCTGCGATATGCGGTACATCAGCATTTGTCATAAAACGGTTATCCGTCTGCATGTCAAATTCCGCGTCAAAATCCTTCACCATCAGCAAAGCCAGAAAATGATCGGCATCTTTTCCATTGGGCAGCATTATTCTGTCAGGAAACGGACTTTTGCCTTTTCTCCCATGATCGGAAACGATAATGATCCGCGTGTTGTCATAAACGCCGTTTTCCCTTAAAAATTCAAACCACTTTTCAAGAAGCATAAATGCAGCTATGTGGATGCGATAGTTGTCATCGTCGGCAAAAAGCCCCTGACCGTTATAGACTGAAAGCGGCATTGTATCGCCGGGCATCTCCATAATTTCAGCATAATGGGTCAGTTCGTTGACAAACATGGCAGAATAATTTTCATTTGCATCGGTTATTTCAGTCAGGTCCGGAAGGTAATAAAGAGAAGTATAGTTATCTATCATGGCCAGGGAATATTGCATATTTAACGCCGAAAGATAGTTGCCGTTATCATAAATAATTTTTCGCAGAAACAGGGGCGAAACCCTGAACAGGGAAAACCGCAAAAGATTGGAGTACAATACTTCGTAATAATCCCTGAATTTAAATTCGTTGAATTCTTCCAGATAATATTTTGTATATTTGCCTATGTTATTCCCAGCTTTGATATTGCCGAATTTGTCATAGAGCGTATTGTTCATTCCGGATTGATCCTGCACCGTTACCTTAAAATTTGCTTCTGCCATAATTCGCGGCAAAACCATCATTGATTCATAGTATTTCCGCAAAAACAATTCGTCGGTGCGCTTTTGTATTTCCGGCGGGGTATAATGGTAGCCGCCGAAGATGCACGGCATCCCGTAGACAGTCGCGCTGCCGAACGACACGGTACGGGGATAGAAAACAAATCCGTCAAATAATTTTAATAATTCCGGTTTTTCCCGGAAAATGTACGGCAAATAACGGGGCATGGCCTGATCCAGAACAATAACCAGTACATTTTTGCCTGTCTGGGTAAAGGTGTAGAGTTTTTCCGGAGTTGAAGAAGATACACTGGATGAATTCCGGTTATTTGCAAATTCAACGCCGATTTTTGCGGCATTTATTATTCCGATACATAATAGCGCCGCTGCGGTAATGCTCTGAACGGACAAAAGTATTTTTTTATTTTTGAGCAGCAGCAGAACAGCCATAACGGCGCAGACTGTCAGGATGGAAACGGCATTGATTATTTTTAACCTTCCCGTAACATCGGCAAAACCGTTAAAATGCAGATACGGATCCATGTAGCCGTATTCACCGGTAAAAATAAATGTATTAAGCAAAAAAACTCCAACGGCAACGGTAATAATGGCTGTAATAATTGTCCGTGTTTTATCGCTAAAAAGAAGGTATATACAAATAAGCCAGAACAAAATGCCCGCCGATTGTATCAATGTTAAGCCGATAAAGGGCAGCGGCGAAGAAAATGGCTCAAGGAAAGAAAATTCGGCAACACTGGAGGCGATAAGGTTTGATGGAATAACAAGGCCGGTTAATAAAAACAGCGAGACAGCCGATAGAAGGAAATTTCTTACAGTAAGTTCCGCAGATATGTTTTTTATCGGTATTCTGCCCGTTACCAGAATGCCGAGCCGCTTCCAGACCGGGAATAACAAAACCAGAGCGGCAAGACCGGCTACAATCAGGCGGTATTCCAGCGAACCCTGCTGAAAGAACAGCATGCGGATGGCCAATGCCGCCGTTAAAATAACTGCCGCGGCAAAAATAATCAGTTTCGCATATTTTGTTTTTAGTAAAATATTTTTAACCATGCTATAAATGTTGTTGCATGTCCAGTACATTACCAGGGCGGACGGAGAATTATAGAGTAAAATCAGAAAAACCGCCGACATTCCATAAAGCTGGATTTTGTCTCTTAGGGGAAGCCCCTTTGTGTATATTGCCGCGGAAACGCAGTTGAAAAGCGTCATTAAAACGGGAAGAGCGTTTATTCCGCCAAGAAGACCGTCAGGGGCGCCCAGGTTTTTTATAAAAGAAAAAGACTGCCCGTCAAGCGATGGTAAATTATGCAAAAAATGATAGGCGGCGATAAAAAAAGGTATCTGGATAAACAGATCGATGCTGTTGCGAAGGGCGTATACCGGGTGGTAACTGTGTTGACGGTACAGGGTAGAAAGCAGCATATATCGTTTGTCGCCTTTAAAAACGGCTTTTATGGTATCGGCTTCTCCCTTCATCATCTGCTGCTTTTCCCGTTCGGCCTTTTGCTGCTTTTCCGCCATCAGATAGATGGGTAACAGAAGGGTGCTTACCGCCACGCTGACACTGATAACGGAAAGACCCGGATTTCTAAAAACACGGAAAACAGAAAAATAAATAAGCTCAATAATTTTTTCAATGGGAAAAATTATTAGTGTATAGAAAAAATTCAGCATGCCAAATGTTCCTTGTTATTCTTCAATGGTAACAAAACTCCAGTTTGCCGGATCAAAGATATTATCATGAACATGGAACCATAAATCGTTTTTCTTCCGGTTAAGTAATGCCGGCATTGTCTCTGCTGCGATTATAGCGTCATTGGTTTTTCGTAACGGAAGCTCTGCGCCGGTAAACGGGTTTGCCACATTTTCAATAAGCCCGGCTGTTGCAATATGAGGAACATCAGCATTTGTCATAAAACTGTTGTCTGTCTGTAAATCAAAATCCGCATTAAAATCCTTTACCATAAGTAAGGCGTTATATTTATCAAAATCTTTTCCATTTGGCAGTATTATTCTATCGGGAAGAGGAATGGGAAATTTATCCCTTCCGTGGTCAGAAACAATAATAATCCTGGTATTGTTATAAGTATTGTTATCTTTCAGGAAATCGAACCACCGGGCAAGGAGCAGAAAAGCCGACATATTAATATGGTAATCATTATATTCTGCGAACGGACCTTCTCCTTTGTATACAAGAAGGCTTGAAGGCTTATAGTCGGGTAATTGCATAAAAGCAGGGTGATGAGTCATCTGATTAACCAGCATGGAAGAAAAATTATCATTTTTATCCGTTATTTTTGTCAATTCAGGAAGGTAGTAAAGAGAGACGTAGCTGTCTATTGTACCGTGGGCATAATACGATCCAAAAGAATTTGAAAGATAATAAGAGTTGTCATAAATTGCAAGACGCAAAAATAAAGGGGAAATTTTAAAAAGAGAAAATCGTAGAAGATTGTTATACAATATTGTATACATATCTTTTGGTTTTATATCATTATCTACATTTTGAAAATAATATGAAGAGTAATTTTTGTCCAGTTCCGCCTTAATATTATCGAATTTTTCATAGAGCGTATAATCCATATTTGGCTGATTCTGCACTCTTACTTTAAAATCTGCTTCTGCCATGATGCAGGGCAGAACCTGCATGGATTCATGATATTTTTGCTGAGTTATTTCCCCGGAATGTTTTAGTATTTCCAGAGGTGAATAATAGTAGCCGCCGAAAACACAGGGCATTCCAAGATCAGTCGGAGTACCGAGCGTTATGGTATTCGGGTAATATACAAATCCGCTAAAGGTTTCCAGTAACTCAGGTTTTTCCAGAAAAATATAAGGCACAAATCTGGCTGTAGATCTATCCAAAACAATAACCAGTACATTCTTTCCTGTTTGGGTAAATGTATAAATTTTTTCAAGACCAGAAAAAGGTGCTTCCTGTGGAGATGCCATACTCATTTGTTTTTGAAATTCACCGTTGATTTTTATGATGTTTATTATTCCAAAGCACAGAAATGCCGCAACAATAATGCCCTGAAGGGAGAGCAATATTTTTTTGTTTTTCAATACCAACAATATGGAAAACAAAATGCAAACAAAAAGTATAGAAAATATATTGATAGCTATTGATGTCCTTGAATCTTCAGTGAAGAGGTCGAATCTTAAATCCGGTGTCATAAAACCGTAGTTTCCGGGGAAAACAAATGAATTCAATATAAAGATTCCGGTAATAACTGTAAGAAAAAAAGTAAATATTGTCCGTGTTTTTTTTTCCAGCAAAAAAAACATGCAAATCAGCCAGAATAATAAGCCTGCCGATTGAAGAAGCGTCATGCCGATATAGGGCAGGGGAGAAGAAAAAGGCTCAAGAAATGAAAATTCAGCCACATCGGAGGAAATAAGGTTTGAAGGAACAACAAGGCCGATTAGCAAAAAAAGCATTATTGAAGACAGAAAGAAGATGTTTGCGGGCAGTTCCAGAGTCTTGTTTTCCAATAAGAATATTTTTTTAATATAAGCAGCCACTCGCTTCCAAACAGGAAACAGTTGGGCAGTTACGGCAATAAAGACCGTAAGGATGCGTCTTTTTATTGAACCATGATGAAAAAACAGCAAGTAAACGGATAACCCAATTACCAAAGAAGATGACAGGATAAAAATAATTTTTCCTGCATGTTTTGTTTTGAGTAAAATGTTTTTTATTAGATTGTATATGTTATTGCATGTCCAGTACATGACCAGGGCAGCAGGGGAATTGTAAAGCAAAACCAGGAATACCGCCGACATTCCGTACAACTGTATTTTGTCTTTAAAGGGAAGCCCTCTTGTGTATATTGCCGCGGAAACGCAGTTGAAAAGCGTCATTAAAACGGGAAGAACGTTTATTCCGCCAAGAAGTCCGTCAGGGGCACCAAGGTTTTTTATAAAAGAAAAAGACTGCCCGTCAAGCGATGGTAAATTATGCAGAAAATGATAAGCGGCGATAAAAAAAGGTATCTGGATAAACAGATCGATGCTGTTGCGAAGGGCGTATGCCGGGTGGTAATTGTGCTGACGGTACAGGGTTGAAAGCAGCATATATCGTTTGTCGCCTTTGAAAACGGCTTTTATGGTGTCGGCTTCCCCCTTCATCTGTTTTTGTTTTTCCCGTTCGGCCTTTTGCTGCTTTTCCGCCATCAGGTAAATCGGCAATACAAGGGTGCTTACTGCAATGCTTACACCCAATATCGAAATTCCGTGACTCTTGAAAGCCTTGAAAAAAAAGGCATAACAAAAATCAATTATCTGCTCAATGGGAAAGATTATTAGGGTATAGAGAAAATTCAGCATGCGGAATGTTCCCTGCTGTGAATTGCATCTACGGTCGCTATCATAAAATCGGCAGCACGTTTTCCTGCCTCGCCCCGGTAATGCCAGGCTTCCGCTTTTATTTCTTCTATAGCCAGTTCCAATGATGTATCGGCTGAAATTTTCGCGATAAAACCGGGCAGATCGTCGAACAATTCCGGTTTTAGCTCAATGCCCGCTTTTCCAAGTGACCTGAATGTCCACATATCTTCCTGATCGGAATAAACTGTATGGGCATCATAGGGGCGCAAATCCATATTCTGCGATACATAGATAACCGGTTTGTTCCGCAGAAACATATAGTCAAGAATGATGCCGGAAAAATCGGAGATCATTATATCCGCTTTGTTAAGAGAAAATATATTTTCACGGTTAAAGTCCCATTCCAGATTGGGATTTTCCCGGTATCTTTCGGAAAGCCGGTCTATCATTTCCTTTTCGACCAAAAGCGACTGGGGATGCGGCCGCACAATGATACGCCAGCCGGTTTTTGCCAGGGGATCGAGCAGCCTTTCACCGTAAAGGGAAAGCAGCGCCGACTTGCCCCATGACGGCGAAACAAGAACGGTATAAACATGATTTTCCTCTTCCGGCAGCAAAGCTATTTTTTCGGCGAATTCATCCAGATACGGGCACCCGACGGTAACAACCTGTTTTTCCGGCAGCTTGCGCGCTTGTTCAAGTTTCCGTATGTCATTTTTTTGATGCTCACCGCCGGTTACCAGAATTGAATCGTAGTAGTCAATGCCGAACAATTCGTACTTAACCGGTTCATCTGCGGAATGGAAAATATGGCTGTAGTGTCTGACTGTTTTTGATCGCTTCCACTGATACACGTCAAGCCCTGGTGTAGTGGAAAGAACAAAGTCGGCGGAAAGAAAATTGAGGCGGGCAAAGGCCTTGTTGCCTTCTCCTGCATACTCAGCTTTTATGTGCCGTAAACCGGCGTCAAAAACCGGGTCATCGCGGGAGGAGGTTAAATAAAGAAGGTCGATCCCGCGTTTTTCAAACTCTTCGACAATCGGCTTAAAAAGGGTCCAATACCGCCTGTCTTCGGCATAGATGACAAACGTATTTTGCGCTCCCTGTCTTGCCCTGCCGCCCGAAAAAAATATTTTTGCTTTGATGAACAATGCCCGGAACACAAAATAGACTACCGCCGTCATTCCTATGACAATGGAGAAAAGCATACTTCCTGTACCGGGATCGATATAAAGCGGCAGGAGGTTCATATAAATAGTTTTATCTGTCGCAATAATTATTGTCAAGTGCCCGGCTATACCCGGTAGGTATCATCCAGATTTTTCAGCTCGTTAAATGTATCAACCTCAATGATGTCTTCAAAGGAACATTCTCGCACCTCGACTGCATAGTCCCTGATAAAATACTCCAGCGGAACAAGGTCCCAGTAACGTTCCTTGCCGCCGGGCATTTCGTATACCTGTTTGATGTGATCGGCGAGCTTTGCGCCGTCGGTCTGATTCCAGTAGGAAATGCCGAACATGTGATGGCAGTTGCGCCCGCCGACCCGAACTTTTGTTATGATCCCGTTTTTTGTTTCAAAGCACCAGTCGTCGCTGCGTTCGGCGGGGACGCCAAGGTAGTTGCTTGCGTACTGGTATTTGCTTATCAGGCAGCCATTGTTGAGCAGCAGGTCCGATTCCAGCACATAGGCGTTCTGCAGCAGAAAGCGGGCGCACATCATCGAAGAGATGTTGTTGGATTCGTTGTACAGGGGATTTTCCAAAAACTGAATCCTGGGATATTTGTATTTCAATTGATCGAACTGCTCGCCCAGATAACCCCGGACAATAATAATTTCGTCAATGCCGGCGGTGCATACCGCGTCAAGCAGTGTGTCGATAATGCGTACCCCCTTAACGCGAACCAGCGGCTTGGGCGTGTTAAGCGTAATGGGAACCAGCCGCGATCCAAAACCGGCGGCGATAAAAACCGCCCTCTTGACGCGGTACGGCTCCAGGGCCTTGTACCCCGCAGCGCTCAGGCTGTTGTTTTCAATCAGGCCGTTTTCGCTCAGATGGGAAAGCGTTTTGTTTACCGTGCCAAGCGAGAGGCCGGTCATGCCGGCAATGCCCCGCTGGGTCAGATTTTCATCATTCTGTTCCCGTTCCAGAAATACCAGTACGTCAAACTGGGTTCTTGTCAGATTCACTATAGTCCGCCTTTTCTGTTGGATATTTTGGTAATTGCATATACGGCAAATTTTACAATCAGATTGCAGCCGAGAATCAGGATGGAAACAAACGCCGCACCCTCAAGAAAAAGCTGCGCCTCGAACTGGGTAATCATCAGGGAAACAGGCCGGTTCCGCACGGTGCTTAAAAATGACACTGCGGAAATGGTCATCATGGAATTGACAAAAAAGTAGGAGATCATTTCCAGAATGGTCAATCTGGTCTGGGGGATCAGCACGTCGCGGATAATGCGGAAGCGGCCAACGCCCAGCGTGCGGCCTACGTCTTCAAGGTTGATGTTGAGTTTTCCCAGAGAGTTATACGCCATGAGGTAGGGAGAGGCCATAAAGTGAATCGTGTTAACGAGGATCAGCATGGCAAGACTTCCGTAAATAAACGATCCCTTGAAAAACAGAACGTAGGAAAGACCCATCACCAATCCCGGAATTGCAAGCGACGTAATGGAAACAAGGTGCAGCATTCGTGAAGATTTGCCGGGCGTGCGGGCGGTAAAATAGGCGGTTATCCACGCAATGGCCGTTCCCGTGCCCGAAACCCCGGCGGCGATGACCAGCGAATTGGCGAGGTAGCGTCCCGCGCCCATGTTCATGGTTCTGGCAATGTTGCGCAATGACAGAGTCATGTCTACCGGGTAGCTGTTGATAAAAGTGAGAAAGACAAAAACCACTACCGGCATGGCGATGATAATGCACACCAATAGCACATAACCAGCTGCGGCTGTATCCCGCAGCCAGTTTTCCGCGATGGCTTTTTTCTGAATGACAAAACCCTGGTTCGCACGGTCGCGGTTTAAGAGGTCAAACATAAAGGCAATTACTGCGGGAATGAGGAGAAACGAACCGATTACACTGCCCCGGCTGAAATTCAAAAGGCCGATTACCTCCTGGTACATCAGCACTGGCAGGGTTATGAACCTGCCGCCAATCATCAGGGGAACGCCGTAGTCGGTAAAGATAAGGGTAAAGACCGCGAAAACAACCGAAATCAGGGGCTTTCGCAGGTAGGGGAAAGTGATTGAAAAGAACTGATTCTTCCGGGGAATCCCCAGTACATCGGCGGCCTCGTAGGGGGAACCGTCCTCGTATTTAAGGATGTCCGCCAGCATAAGGAATGCTACGGGAAACGCATAAAAAACCGATCCCAGAACGATGCCGTGGAAACCGTAGATTGTACCCGAAAGCCCGAATGTCCGGGTAATAATTCCATTCGCACCCAACAGCAATACCAGACCCATGCCGTGGGAAATGGAAGGAATCAGCATGGGCAGGGTAACAAAAATCGACGAAAATCCCCGAAAACGGAAATTGCTGCGCACTACACAGAGAGCAAAACCCCATGCAATAACGATGGAAATGACTGTGGCGATTCCGGCGGTATATATTGAATTAAGCAGAGCCTCCCTGAACCTTGGTAACCGCAGTACACCGGAGATGTCCGAACCAGCCATATTCGCCAGCATTGTCCCCAGCGGACAAATCACGGTAACAAAGAGAAAAATTCCCAGAAGCAGCTTGACCAGATCCGTGCTGCGAAAAGTGTCATGACGAATAACGACTGTCCCGGTGTTCATGGAGCCGCCCTGGGTGACGATGCCGTCTCCGATGGTACTGCCCCCGGCTGTACATATTTTGCAAGCGAATCGATCTTGACACGGAGATTGTCAATCACAAATTCCCTGATATACGTATTGGCGGGGCGTGCGATTATTGATTCCGGCGTATCCAGCTGTTGAATCATTCCGAGATCCATCACCATAATGCGATCGGAAAGAGCAAAAGCCTCCTCCTGGTCGTGGGTGATATAGATCATGGTACTGCGAAACTGCCTTTGAATACGTTTGATCTCATCGCGCAGCAAGAGCCGGGTTGCCGCGTCCAGAGCGGACATCGGCTCGTCAAAGAGAATGATCTCCGGGTTTAAGGCAAGAGTCCGGGCGATTGCTACCCGCTGCTGCTGGCCGCCGGAAAGTTTCCAGGGTTTTTTGTGGATGTGTTCGCTTAAACCCACCTGTTCAATAATATTTTCGGCGATGGCCCGTGAACGGCTTTTCAGTTCCTTGTTGAATTTCAGTGCATACTCAACATTGCCCAGCACGCTCATGTTCTGGAACAGGGCATAGTTCTGAAAGACGATACCCATATTGCGCTTTGATGCGGGAAGGGCG
>Ga0082212_10013284_pt1 | contig 10310 bp, 10 predicted proteins | sample TergutNt197P3_FD_71548 | JGI IMG/M metagenome (GOLD analysis project Ga0082212, IMG submission 71548) | Neocapritermes taracua P3 segment gut microbial communities from Petit-Saut dam, French Guiana - Nt197 P3 | ecosystem: Host-associated > Arthropoda: Insects > Digestive system > Gut ...
AAGCTATTAAAATAAAACCAATCCAGATGTAATTCAGCGCCATAGTTTAATTTTGTGATTTTCCGGTAATTATTTTTTTTATATTATATAATTTGTTCATGGCTTCTATCGGAGTCAGGTTGTTAACGTCGATATTCAATATTTCGTCGCGCACCTGACACAAAACAGGATCGTCCAACTGAAATAAATTGTAATGGTATCCATCATAAGAAGTGGAAATGGATTGTATGGGCTTACTCTGGACGCCTTGTTGACGGTTGTCGGATTCGAGTTGTTTCAATATTTCATTGGCGCGTTTAACGATGCTTTTGGGCATACCGGCCATTTGTGCGACATGGATACCGAAGCTATGCTCGCTGCCGCCTCTAATGAGTTTACGCATAAATATGATTTTCGAGCCTGCTTCTTTAACAGATACGTTGAAGTTTTTTATACGTCTAAACGTCTTTTCCATCTCAATCATTTCATGGTAATGTGTTGCAAATAAGGTTTTTGCTTTATTTAAGGGATGTTCGTGGATATATTCGACGATTGCCCAGGCAATGGATATGCCGTCATAAGTACTTGTTCCGCGTCCTAACTCGTCGAACAGGATAAGGCTTCTGGGCGAAAGATTATTCAGGATTTCAGAGGCTTCCGTCATTTCTACCATGAAAGTTGATTCGCCTTGAGAAATGTTATCGGACGCTCCGACTCGGGTAAATATTTTGTCAATGTAACCTAATCGTGCGCTTTCTGCCGGCACAAAGCATCCTATTTGCGCCATTAACGTGATCAATGCAGTTTGCCTTAATAACGCCGATTTCCCCGACATATTAGGCCCTGTAATGATAATGACCTGTTGGCTTGTATTATCCAAATATACATCATTCGCGATATAGGGCGAATTGGATGGTAGCTGTTTCTCTATTACCGGATGCCGTCCGCCCTTGATGTCCATGATATCGGAATCATCAACAATTGGGCATATATACCGGTTGAGTCGAGCAACTTTCGCAAACGACAGTAAGCAATCAATCTGGCCGATTTGATTGGAATTTTGTTTAATTACAGGGGCATACTGCGCCATTTCTATAACCAGTTGGTTGAAAATTTTTTCTTCGAGCGCGAATATTTTTTGCTCGGCGCCTAAAATTTTTTCCTCATATTCTTTCAGTTCCTCAGTAATATACCGCTCGGCGTTTACCAAAGTTTGTTTCCTGATCCATTCCGGCGGCACTTTGTCTTTGTGTGTGTTTGTCACTTCGATGTAATACCCAAACACGTTATTAAATGCAACTTTCAGACTTGAAATGCCTGTTCTCTCTGCCTCTTGACGCTGAATTTTGAGAAGATAATCCTTTCCTGAATACGCCAATTGACGCAGCTCGTCCAATTCGTCGCTTACGCCATCGGATATGACTCCGCCTTTATTTAAAGACATCGGCGGGTTCGACTTGATTGTTTTTTGGATTCGTTTGCGCAGGGAATGGCAGGGATCAAGTTTTTTTGCAAACTTCCGAATGGCTTCTTCGTCGCTTTTACCTGTTATTTCCTTAATAGGCTCAATCGCCATTAAGGCTAATTTTAACTGGATAACTTCCCTGGGGTTAACACGTCCAACAGCAATTTTTGTGATGATGCGCTCCAGGTCGCCTATTTGCGAAATTAATGATTCTATTTCTTCAGCCGTTTCCGAATATTTCAAGAACGAACTAACTACCAAATGGCGCTCGCCTATTGATTTTAGGTCTTTCAAAGGAAAAACGATCCACCGCCGCAGTAATCTGCCTCCCATAGGCGAGGTTGTCTTATCAATTATGTCAATCAGGGAAATGCCATCCTTATTCATTGGGGATAACAGTTCAAGATTCCGAACAGAAAATTTATCTAACCTGACAAATGCGTCTTCTTCAATTCGCGAAATGGTATTAATGTGACTAATATTTTTCTGTCGTGTTATTTCTAAATAGTAAAGTATCGCCCCTGAGGCGATGATGCCATGATGTAAATCGTTTATGCCAAAGCCTTTTAGTGTTTGTACATCAAAGTGTTTTAATAAGCGTTCGTACGCAGTATCTTCCGTGAAAATCCAATCATCCAACGGATAAAAGAGGCATGGCATATTGAATTTATCTTCTACGATCGACCGTTGGTTGCGTTCGACGAGGATTTCTTTGGGAGCAAAGCTATTCAAAAGTTTTTCAATATAATCCTGAGTACCTTCGGCGGTCAGAAACTCGCCGGTTGAAATATCAAGCAACGATAATCCGCACAACCCCTTATCTATATGAACTGCAGCCAGAAAGTTGTTTTCTTTGTGGTTTAGTAGGTTATCGCTAATCGAAACGCCGGGTGTAACAATTTCTGTTACGCCTCGTTTTACAATTTTTTTTGCCAATTTCGGGTCTTCGAGCTGATCACAAATTGCCACTCGTTTGCCGGCCCGAACCAATTTGGGCAGATAGGAGTCTAATGCGTGATGTGGGAATCCTGCCATGGAAACATCGGCAGCGCTACCGTTAGAACGTTTTGTCTGCACGATACCTAATATTCCGGAACCAGTTGCAGCATCATCATCATACATTTCATAAAAATCGCCTACCCTGAATAATAAAATCGCATCAGGATGTTTCGACTTAATGTCATAATATTGTTTCATTAAGGGTGTTTCGACAAATTTCGACATATCTGTACAGGTTTATTTGAGGTCGTATATAACTGGCATACACTATTCTGGATACATTACTACTTCAATTTCATTGCCTTGATCCAATAGCTGTTTGACGAATAGACGTATATCTTCTTTCGTTATGCTGTTTAGTACATTAATATAATCGGTATACCAATCAAGATTTTGAAAATACCAGGTACTGATAACGCCCAGCCAATAATCATTTTGCTGAACTAACTCATTCTGCTTTCGAGTAATACTGCCGATACTTTTAGCAAGATACTCCTCAGAAGGCCCTTCATTCGCAATCTTTTGTAATTCCGTTTTGATAATATCAATCATTTGATTGTACTTTTCAGGATCGGTATCAAAATTAATTTGAATATCCGTTCGGCCTTTAGGAAACTCGTGGAGGTTGACACTTGAATAAACAAAATATGAAGCGCTTTCGTCTTCACGAATTTTCTCATAAAAATTCAAATCAAGTATTTCGTTGAGCGCCTGAACGATGATCAGATTTTTTAAATTGTAGGGCATTTGACCCGAATAGGTAAGATGAATAAGCGATTTAGGCGTTTCTAACTGCTGTGCATAGTGTTTTTTAGCCAGTCCTTTATGAAGCGGCGACATAAGTTTTTCATCGGGTTCATCTTTTCTGTTTAACGATGGCAGAGAGGCTAAATATTGTTCAATCAAAGGTTTTATCGTTTCTAATTCGATGTTGCCAACAAAAGTAAAAATGAAATCGGAAGCATCTGCAAATCTTTCTCGATACATTTCAATCATGCGGCCATAGTCGATTTTACTGAAATCCGCAGATTTTAATGTTAAATTTCGCGGGTTATTATCATACATTAACGAAACGAGCGTATCCGTAAATGAGTTGTTCGGATTTAACTTTCGATCATCCAAACGCGCGATGGTGCGCTCCTTAAATGATAAATACGCATCTTCATCTTTTCGCAAATCTGTAAATAGCAGATGTATAACTTCAAATAAAGTCTTCAGGTCGGAGGGCGAAGCCGATCCATTGATTACTTCGCTGGAAGGCGATAGGCCCATGTTAAACTTAACCGTTTTACCCGACATTGCCTTTACAATATTTGAGGCGCTGAACTCGCCAAGACCACCCAATAAAATGGCGCTGTTTATCATTTTCAGATTCCAGATGTCTTTTTCGTCTTTAAACATTGTTTCTCCACCAGGACTTAACGCCGTCATTACTATTTCATCTTTTTTATGGTCGGTTTGCTTCACAATAACTTGTGCGCCATTGCTCAGTTTAAAGTTATGTGTCCCGAATAAGGGGTCTTCGCTTTCGGATATTATTTTGCCGGGTTGCGGTAATTCGGGCATCAGTATTTTACTGATAACTTCTTCTTCGTTTTCTTCAAGATGCTTACTATAATCGAACTCAGGAGCATACTTATTAATTATCTCCCACTGTTCATCGCTAAAATTATAAAACACTATACTGTTACTCCTAGCTTTTTAAGGGTGCGTTTATGTGTTTTGTATATTGTGGTCAGAACACCAGTATCCACATTAATACTTGACGTAACGTAATGAATTAGCGTTTGTGTTCTGTCAACTCGAACTATACCAAAAGTATAAGGTGAAAGCAATGAATCCTTAAGTTGTGTGGCCTTTATGCCCCTAGCACGAGCTCTTGCAGTGTAGTGTAAAGACACTTCTGAAACAGTAACACCATTTGTACATAAAACCCCAACCAACTCTTTGGTAAGATACTGATGCCTTTTATCTGCATGAACGGCTATCTGAGATAAGCTCCTGCCAAAACCTAATGCTTGCTGACGATCTGCTTGTCTATAAAGACCTGATTGCTTGAGAAAGTCCGTTAATAATCGTTCCTTATCTTTCAGTTTTACAGAAGCAACTCCAATCTCTGTCTTTAGATCCTCAATCATCTTGTTATTAGTAGCTGATGTTAAAGCTGCATCATAAGCATTGATTTCGCGTTTGTACTCTCTAATGTTGCGTTCAATCTCTCGTTGAATCTGCGTAGCGTCGTACATTGGAATTTCTTGTCCATTATAGTATACGCTAGCTTCGTTCAGTTTTCTAAGGTCTTCATCAGAATAAGCTCTTTCTGATAGACCTTCAAAGAATGGATGAAACCCATGCCTGCAGTTCCAACCACCTAACCCCGCTCCGGTACCATATCCTGTACTGCTTTCAAAATCATCGTACCCTTTCGTTTTGCCTTTAAGACTAAACACTTTACCTTGCCAGGGTATATGGTCGTCTCTAGCACCAGCGTGTGCTGTAGTTTCTACTAGCTCACAACCCATATCCAGGGCTCTTTGGTATTGGAGCTTTAGTCCGGACTGATTAACACCGGTTAATACAGACCTTCGTACTGCTACATCTAACTTATCGATGTGCCCAGAAGGAAATCTAACAGACGCACCAGTGTGCGCTACCTTCTGAATCGCATTTTTGATCGCCTGTTGATAGCTCATAGCACCGCTGGATACTTGCATATAAGCTAGATCCACTGCATCTATGAAAGCTCTCTGTGACTGTACTGCACTTGTTAGTGTGAGGTTGTTTAGTATACGGTTAGTTTTCACAAGTGTAGCATTCAGTATCTGTAACATTGATGGTGACTGGTTTAAGGGCGGTGGGTTTAACCCGGCAGCTCTATAAATAGCATCGTCATATGTAAGCGTTTTAGTTCCGGCTTCAATAAAGAGATTTTTTAGTGTCTCTTCTCTTTTACCTATGCTACTTGCTACCTGCTTCATAATATCGTCAAACAGCATACCTGACTGTTGTAGTATCTCTGCTTGTCGTACACTGCTCTCCGAGATATAACCCATGCGGTTTATACGACGTACGATATCCTCTATGATCGAGGTATTTAACTCTTCGTAGAGTTCTACAATGTCATCAGTACAGGTCACCAGCCATTCAGGCGGTAACATTATTCAACACCAAACAGTGCCGGCTGAAGTGCTGTTGCTTCACTGGCCAACTCTTTGGCTTCTTCTTCCGTATACCCCTCAAACTCTACTAAGTATTTCCAGAATGGAAACTGACCGGCAGAAACAAACTGCCAGAAGCGTGCGCGTTCGGCGTCTTTGTCTCTAGTAACAGAATCATCAAACTTAATGTCTATATCAACATCTGTATTTGACCCGTTAATATCCAGTATTCCCACAATAAGCTCTTTTATCGCACGTTCAACGTTAATCTGATGTTTTTCCATTGTACGCAGCATAGAAGAGTTTTCTGAAATCACTTGTGTTGCTGTAGGTACAGAACCCTGCTGCCATTTGAAGGCTTTATCACCTAGCCCAATAGCCTGTGAGAAAATATCTAACTGTGTTTGAAGGCTCTGCTCGAACTCTGTAGCTCTGTAGGGTGTAGTTAAGTCTTCAATAACAACTTTCTCGTCTTTTGAACCGGAACCGATATCGTAAATGGATATATCGTTGGCATCAAAAGCACTGTATGTTCGCCCTTCGATAACGTTTGTTATTATCCCGTTGTTAGTTATACCTATTCTCGGTCTGCCTATCTCCATCGCTACTTTAGCACCGTCATACGCAAGATCTATGCTTTTGAGTACATCGATACAGTTAGCGTATACGGACAGCCCTAACGGTATATCTAGAAGGTTGTTGTTAATGTTAGGCGTCATTATTGCGAAACGTTACTCTTTCGCCTTGTACTCTTCTTCGATTCCAGGTGGTGTTTCGATAGGCTTTATATTGCCACTTTGATTAACCTCAAAGAATTGGTTGTATATACGGTATGTCATGTCAGTTTGTTGTTCGTGTATCATGACGTACATACCCTTACCGTATCGTCCAACAAATGCACAACTCTTAACCCCTTTGTTGTCCCAATCCAGTGGATAAACGTATTTTGCGCTTAGATAGTCAATAGCTACTTACCCTTATTGTTGTAAGCCACAAAAGCACCTGTCCCAAGCGCAAAAGTTTTCTCCAGTAATCGTGAAGTCTGTTCCCAGAAGTCGTTTAGCTTCAGAATACCGTTAACAGCTTCATCGAGACTCTCATCACCGAGATTAATATAGCACTCATCGTTCCAAAGTAACGAAGACCAATACTCACAACCTTGTTTTGCCATGTTAAGAGAGGCGCGTTCTTTGTGAATTTGTTTTCCTTGTGAGTAAATACTGTAATTATGGAAATCAGATAGTTTCCCCTTGTACCATTTCTACGATTTCCTCGATTAACGGAACCCCTATCATATTCTTTGAAGATAGGAGTTCGTTCAATCTTGTCTTCGTGACTTTACCATCGCTCGGGTATTCCTCTCCGGTGCGATAGATTTGTTTTGTATCCTTATCTTTGAAATCTCTAATCACTCTATACATATTAGCCCTCTGGTGCTTCTGCAGGAGCTAATACTGCGAATGGGAATCTAGCTGCACTGTTAGGGTTGAGCCTGTTAATGGGATTACCACACTCCTAAGCTAAACGCATAACACAACGCAAAGCTACCATATCCTGCATCGCAAGGTTATTAACTACCTTGCCTGCCCCATCACTGAGGACAGCTTGGTCAAGTATCTTATAGGTTATATCCTGCCTTATCGAATATACCGCATTTGAGAAGTCTCCAAGCAGTACACGAGCTGTCTCACTATCCCAGGAACCATTCTCTACCGGTTGGTAGGACACACCATAAATAGCGCCAGGTGTTCCAACGGTAAGTGAAGGTTGGAATATTGGAGTTCCATCAGTTGCTCTCAAATCACGAAGATTTGCCTTAAGCAGTACATCCGAAGTAATACCGTTGACAGCAAAACCATCAGCTTCGACTTTGGCCATAACTGCGCTAATATCACCTGCGATGTCAATAGTACTACCTGCATTGATAACATTACCGGCAGCGATAGCTTGAAGGATAAGTCCTGCAGGCCATATTGCTGGTTTATCTTCGCCAAAGAATATAGCACCATCGATAATCTTTCCAAAAGATTCGACTACTCTAGGTTTAATCTCGCCCCAGATATCATAATCTGAGTCAGCTAATACCGCTTCCGGAATTGGGATGATAACAGCAATTTCCTCTGCGTTGAGGAACTTGTTTTCCCATGACTGGTCAGATAAAGGTTTTAAACCTGTATCTCCTGTCACAAAACCACCTGATACCATACTTGCTAGGACAGGTATTCTTGTCTGCTTTGCTGACATGTTTGGTAGTTTTCTTAATATCTGTAACGCAACACTGGATTTTGGTACAGACTGGATAATTTCTCTTGACACTTCAACTGGAATTAAAGCATCTGCATCATTTCTAGTAATCATGTTTTTACTGTTGAACCTCGTAAAAGAGCGTTCATCCTTTTATTTTCATTATTTGTGTTTTGTATTGGCTCAGCTTTACTGAACCCAGCACCTCCGGAGGATTCGGTTTCAAACAGATACGCATTTTCTTTACGTATATTTTCAAGCTGTTCATTTAATCCGAGTATCCCGGTGTCGGTGTGTTTCAGCAAAGCCTCATCCAACAACGCTCTGACTGCTTTAGGATTACGTGCCTTTGCGGTAGTAAGTGCAGTGTTAAGTGCACTGTCGAACTTCATTGCAGATATTTGCTTATCTGCGTTAGTTTGCGCTTCTTTTGCTTTGTTTTCCCACTCCGTGGCGCTCTGTTTGATGGCTTCGATATCAAGGGTCTTATACCCCTCGATCTCTTTGTTGGCCTCAGCGAGTGTCTCAGTGGCTGTAGCAAGCTGTGCTTTTAAACTTGTGTTCTCATCTTGAAAACGTTTAATATCTTTCCCGTTTTCAGCAAATACTTTATCTATCTGCTCTTGGGTAAGACCAATCTCTTTCAAATACTCTGTTTTCATGTTTTCCCTTTCTACAGTAAGCGTTTAAAGTGGTGGCTATCACTTCTGTTGCCTTGTTATGGGATAGGCGATACCTATTTATGTCATAATGTTTTCACATTTGAACATCAAAAAAGCACCTACTGAATGTAGATGCTGAGCTTATTAAATTGTTTTAGTGCTAGGCTAGTATTATATCTTTAGGAACTGGAATCCCATGTGTTATTGGTAAACCTCTTAGCGTAGCTCCAAATGCTTTTTTACATTCATTACACCAGAGAATGCCAGTACCTCTGCCACTACTATCAGCAGAAACAGAATAACAAGTATCTTCGCTCCCACAGTAAGGGCACGTTCCACCACTCCCATTAGGAGTTGCCACTTTTAAATTATTAATCCATTTTTTGTTTCCACTAATCATAAACGTCTCGTTATAAAATAATACCAAAAATCTTCAAAACGGTCTGCGATTTCTTCATATTTTGAAGATATTTCTAAATCGGTTACAACACCATACTTTTTAAACTGCATTACATGTGCTTTTTCGTGTAATAGTGTCCTTATGAGCTGTTCTTCATTTTTAAAGGCATCAGGATAAAGTACTATATGCCCAATATTTTTATCGTCCGCCCAACCATAGTAATTTGAATTAATCATACCAGTATCTCTTTTTATTGTAAAGCGAATACCTGTCATATTGATACCATACTTATCAATCCATCTATTAACCTCTTTCTTTTGCATTAAGATTTGATTATGCCCAAACGCATCTGCGTTCTTGGCTCTTCGATATAAAGGGTTAATATTTTCGTTATTCTGTCGACCTGCACGTTCCCTGAAGTAATCCCGTTGTAATCCAGTCTGCTCAATGAAACTTCTCTGCTTAGCTTGCCACTCTTTTACTTTAGCTTTAGCTCCTGAAGGATCTAAACCCGCACTTTCAAGTGCTGATTGCTCCCTTTTGCAGTCCCTGATGTTACGTTCAATACTTCTCTGTATCTGAGTAGCTTCATACATCGGTATCTCATGACCATTATAGAATACTGAAGCCTCGTTTAACTCCCTAAGTTGTTTATCCGAATATGCACGTTCAGATATTCCCTCAAAGAATGGATAGAATCCATGTCGGCAGTTCCAACCACCTAATCCATCTCCATAACCGAATCGAGTTGAGTCTACAAAGTCTGGGTAACTTTTGTGTTTGCCACTTAAACTGAATATTTGCCCTTGCCAGTCTATATGGTCTGGTCTTGCTCCTGCGTGTGCTGTTGTTTCTACTAAATCCGAACCCATGTCTAAAGCTCTTTGGTATTGGAGCATTAACCCGGATTGATTAACGCCTGTTAAAACAGATCTGCGTACTGCTACATCTAGCTTATCAATGTGCCCAGAAGGAAATCTAACGTAAGCACCGTTATGTGCTATCTTCTGAATTGCGTTCTTTATCGCTTGCTGATAACTCATAGCTCCACTTGATACCTGCATATATGCTAGATCTACTGCATCTATAAAGGTTCTCTGTGACTGTACTGCACTTGTTAGTGTGAGGTTGTTTAGTATTTTATTCGTTTTAGTCAGTGTTTCATTTAAAATCTGCAACATTGAAGGTGATTGATTCATTGGGGGAGTAAACCCTGTTTTACGATAGAGTCTGAAGTCATAGTGAACGCCATGATATCCAACGTTGTGGAGAGGTGTTGTAGGGTTATCACTTCATTTCATATATCATTAACAGCTACTACTCATAATATAGAATATTTCTGAATAAAATTAGTATTAGGAGGAGTTTGGTTGAAAAAGTTTTTTATAACACTTGCAATTTAT
>Ga0082212_10013285_pt1 | contig 10310 bp, 6 predicted proteins | sample TergutNt197P3_FD_71548 | JGI IMG/M metagenome (GOLD analysis project Ga0082212, IMG submission 71548) | Neocapritermes taracua P3 segment gut microbial communities from Petit-Saut dam, French Guiana - Nt197 P3 | ecosystem: Host-associated > Arthropoda: Insects > Digestive system > Gut ...
GGCGCTTTCGCATTGGCCGCATTCCACGCATTTTCCCGCATCGGCCGAAGTAAGCGACCAGTGCCATTTAAGCCGTTCCTCTATGGCATCAACCTTTTTTGGGCGAAGGAATTTTTGATTATAGGCGTCCATGTAACTTGGTATGGGGATATCCTTGGGGCAATCGATACAATATGCGCAGCCGGTGCATATCCCTTCCAGGGAATCGCCTGATTTTTCTTTTACCACCGCCAGTTCTTTTTCTGTACGGGGTTTGTAATTTTCCGTGGCTGCCAGCGCTTCCTTTACGTCCTGCGGCGAACGGAAGCCGACAAGGGTAGAGCTAATGTCGTTGTGGTCCCAGAGAAAATGGAGGGCAGCTTCCACGGCGGTTTCCCCCGGCCGCATGATAAAACCAAAACGTTCAGGGTGATCCGGAATAATGCCGCCCCCAAGGGGGTTCATTACAACCGCCCCAAGTTTTTTGGATCGGATTGCGTCAAATGCTTTTTCCCTGCTCTTGTAATTATAAGCTGAATAGCCAAAGAGTACCCCTTCAAAAACTCCTTCCAGAAGGAGGATATTGATCTCGTCCTGCATTAGGTGGCTTGAAACACAGATATGTTTAATAAGCCCCTCATCTTTTAGTTTCCGGAAAGCGTCGAGTATGCCGTCTTTTTTTCTGGTTTCCCAGTTGTCCAGATCGATAATGCACCAAATATGATAAAAGTCGATTGCATTTACATCCAGCCGTTTCAACTGTGCTTCTATTTCTTTCCGTATCGTGTCTTCGGTGGTTTTAAATGTTTTTGTTGCCACATAATAGGGCAGGTTCCGCTGCCGTAATTCCGCAAGCCCCTTGCCGAATACGCTTTCGCTTCTTGTTTCAAAATAGCCCGGTGCGGTATCAAAGTAGTTAACTCCGCCTTCTGCGGCCGTTACCATTGTTTTAACACATTCTTCCGTGTTGTCTATGTTTTGGAAACGCATTCCCCCAAAACCAAGCAGCGAAACTTTTTTTCCTGTTGTTCCATAATCACGGTAAATCATGCGTTCCTCCCAAAAGATTATTCCTCCTGATCCATTCCATTGCTATTTTGCAGCAATTGTTTCTATCTCGACTTTTCCGCCCTTGGGAAGGGCTGCAACCTGTATACATGAACGGGCCGGTTTGTGGTTGGGAAAACAGGCGCCGTAGATTTCGTTAATCTGTGCAAAGTTGGCAAGGTCGGTAAGGAAAATGGTTGTCTTTACTACCTGATCAAAACCGGCGCCCGCTTTTTCCAGAATTGCCCTGATATTGTTCATCACATTTTTTGCCTGCGCTTCAAAGCTTTCCGGCAATTCTCCGGTAGCAATGTCGATGCCAAGCTGGCCGGAAATAAAAAGCAGGTTCCCGCATTCAATTGCCTGGGAATAGGGGCCTATCGCAGCCGGGGCTTGCGAAGTTTCTATTTTTGTTAATGTCATGTTGTAATTATAGCATAATGAATGCGTAATGACCACGGTATTCTTTATAAACCCACTTCGCTGAATGGAGGCGCCCTGTCCAATACATCTGCAATACAACGGTTCTTGCCCTGTGTCAGGCCGGGGTCGGCTTCCAGTATGGAAAATGCGTCTTCCCGCGCGCGGATTAGAGCGTCCGCATCCCGCACTGGGTCTGCAATGCCGAGTTTTAAATAGCCGGATTGTTCGATGCCGGCAATTTGCCCCGGGCCGCGGAACAGCAGGTCTTTTTCTGCAATAACAAAGCCGTCCGAGTTTTCCAGCATTACCATAAGGCGCTTTCCTTCCCGGCTGCGTTCTTCTTCGGTTAAATCTTCGGGGTTTACCCCCGGCTGAATTTCCTGATCCGAATAAATTAAAAAACAATAGCTTTGATCGACACCCCTGCCGACGCGGCCGCGGAGCTGGTGCAGGGCGGACAGGCCGAAACGTTCGGCATGATGTATTACCATACAGGAAGCGTTTGGGACATCCACGCCGACTTCCACGACGCTGGTTGCGGCAAGAATGCGGATATCGCCGTTTCGGAACGCATCCATGGTTTTCCGTTTTTCTTCGTCGTCTATTTTTGAATGAAGAAGTGCCGTCGGATACTTGGGATAAATTTCTTTGGCAAGTTTTTCTGCCATGGTAACGGCGTCTTTTAAACCTTCGTCGTCCGGCGGTTCATCTGCCGTCGTTCCGTTTTCCGGCGAAGAGGCGGGATCTTTTTCTCCGATAAGGGGATACACAAAGTATGCCTGCCGCCCGGCTTCCAGTTCCTTCCGGACAAAGTCGTAGACTTTTCCTGCGTTGGATTCTTTGGATAAATGGGTTTCTACCGGTTTCCGCCCCGGCGGCATGTCGGAAATAACCGTGATGTCCAGGTCGCCGAAAACCGTCAGCGCCAGGGTGCGGGGTATGGGCGTTGCGCTCATCATGATAAGGCCCGGCGTATTTTTTTGTTCCAGGGAATTGAGCCCCTTGGCAATGATTGCCTGGCGCTGGGTTACGCCGAAGCGGTGCTGTTCGTCGATTACGACAAGGTTCAGGTTCCGGTACACAACATCTTTTGAAAAAAGCGCGTGGGTCCCCAGCACAATGTCGATTTCGCCCGCCGCAAGGTTTTTTAACAGCTGCGCCCTTCCGGATTGTTTAAGGTTTCCTGTAAGGTAGGCGGGCTTTACACCCAGCGGTTCCAGCAGCTTTGCCGCATTGTCCGCATGCTGGCGGGCAAGGAGTTCCGTCGGCGCCATAATTGCCGCCTGCCCGCCTTCGTCGACGGCACGCAGTGCGGCGCAAAACGCAACCAGCGTTTTGCCTGAGCCAACATCTCCCTGAAGAAGGCGCGCCAATGGCCATGGCCCTGCCATATCATCGTTGATCTCTTTAATGGCTTTTTCCTGTCCGGCTGTAAGCGAAAAGGGCAGCCGCTCGATTAGCCGCCGCTGAAGGGGAGATAAATTTCTAAATATATTTTTAGAATTTCTCTCACAGAGGCACAGAGGCACAAAGTTTTGATAGTTATTTGTAGATTCCGCGTCTTTCTCTGTGCCTTCGTGCCTCCGTGAGATGGAATTTGGAATTGGGTTACCATCTGTAGGGATAACATTTTTCCGTCTTTCTAAAGAGCGCCTTCCTACCAGTATCTCCAGGTAAAAAAGTTCTTCGTAGATAAGGGAGTTTTTTGCTTTTTCCAGAATTTCCATGGACGCGGGAAAGTGAATTGCTTTTATTGCTTTTGCTTTTGCAAGCAGTTTTTCTTTGGCGATTATGTCCTGTGGCAGTTCGTCTTCCAAGGTTGGGCAGTATTGATCCAGGGCTTGCTGTACCAGGCGGCGGAGCAGGGGCTGGGTTAAATTTTTTGTAAGGGGATAGACGGGCACAATGGTGTTTTTGCTGCCGGGGGTATCGGTATCAAACGAGGATGATTGGAGTTCGCCGAACCTGTAACTAAAAGCGCCCCAGACCTGTATCTCTTTTCCAATGGGAAGCTGTTTCTGCAAAAACGACCGGTTAAAACATACCAGCGCCGCCCGTGCGGTTTGGTCTTCTATAAAAACCTTAAGCGTCTTCCTTCTACCGAAACCGAACCAGTCGTGGGCGATAACTTTTGCAACGGTGTTTACCTGCCCTTTGTTCCAGTCTTTAAGCGGGGTGCAAGCGCTGCGGTCTTCCCAGTTGCGCGGGTATCTGGTTAGAAGCGAAGCTATTGTTGTAATTCCTGCCTCACTTAAGGTTTGCAGCAGCGAAGGGCCGACGCCGCGAAGTTCATCGAGCGGCTGAAGGAGTTCCCGCAGAAACATGGTTTAAAAAGGAAGCTGTCTGAGCAGCAGCGTTCCGTATGTCATAATTACATACGACAGGGCTATTAATGCCGCCAGGATTGCAATGGAAAAGATGATCCGGAAAAGGTAGCCGACAATCCGGTTTGGAAAAAACACACGGCTGATGCGGTACATGATTGGCTGTGCGATAAAATCGACAAAACGCCAAAAGGGTGAATATATATTGCTATTCCCCAAAAAGGCAATCATCCTGAGCACAAGGATTACAATAAAAAAGCCAAGCACCCACAAAAGAACCGACCACAGTGCATGAAGAAGCAATATCAATATTATGGCAATGCTGAACCTTCCCATTCGCCCCCACGAAACCAGTACATTGTTAAACAGGGACAGGAACGCCAGGGCAATTATCGGGGTAAAATCGATGGGGCTGTTGCGGAAAATACGGAAACGGCGGAACCATGCAAGGTAGGGATCGCAGATGCTGCATAAAATGGCGTATGGTCTGCCGAAGTCCGCCCCGGGAAACCAGGTAAGGAGTATGCGTATAAAGATAAGGATCATGTAGACGCTGGTAAGCCCTGCCAGGACGCTGATCAGATAAAACATCAGGCTACCCACACTTCTGCAACAAGGGGGTTTCCTCCCAGCGCCGCAATTTGTTCACCGTTTGCTGCAAAGCGCACCCCGGCGCAAATTATTTTTTCGCCGTTATTTTTTTCCGCTACGCCGCTGTTTTCCGGCTGCGACGGCACGTGAATAAAAACAAGCGCGGGGCCGGGGTGATCGATAAGGAAATCCCGCAAGGGGTAGAGGTTTTGTTCGTTGCTGGCGGCGCTGTGGTGCAGCCGGATATGCACTTCCTGGGAAGGTGCTGCTTGAGCCGCGGCTTCCGGCTGTACGGCATCCGGAGCAGCAGCGGCCTTTCCCTTTTCGGCGCTGCGCCGCATTTTTCCCAGGTCAAGGAGGGAGCTGACCAGAAAACTCATCTTGCCCCTGGACATGTCGAGTTTGCCCTTTAGGGCTATGCAGGTTTTTTCGATCATCTTGTCTTTGTTTTGTTCCCAGCACCGGTCAAAAAATACCAGGTCTATCCGGCCGCGGTAATCTTCCAGTGTTGCAAAGGCCATTTCCCTGTCATTTTTTGATATATGGGTTCTGATATTCGAGATGATCCCAACCAGGACATGGTTCTCCGCGGTTGTTTCTTTTGGATCGTTCTGTTGTGCGGAAAGATTCAGCGTTGTGTTTTGTTCCCACACTTCCCGGTATTTATCCAGGGCTTCGAGGTTTTTTAGCGTATCCCTGCCGTTGCCGGAAACGCCGAGCGCGGCGATTTTTCCTTCCTTTATTTCCGCTGATGTCAGGGCGGCGGTAACCTGCATGCTTGTCCTTCCGCGCCGTTGATCCACCTTGCCCCTGACGGCAACAATATCGTTCTGCTGCAATTTTTCCCGGCAGGTTTCCCAGGCTTCGCCGAAGAAGACCATGTCCAGTTCGCCCGAATAATCTTCCAGTGTTGCAAAGGCCATTGTTTTTCCGGTTTTGTCGGTATAGGGTTTTAGTGATTTTAACATTCCGATAAGGGTATAATTCCCCGGCACCGCATCGGAAAGGTCTGCAATGTCATGCGAAACATATTCTTTCCGCGTTTCTTTATAGGCGTCCAAAGGGTGGCCGGAAAAATAAAAACCAATCAATTCTTTTTCTATATTAAGCTGTTCTGTCCTGTCCATTTCGGGCATTTGCGTAAATTCAAAATCAGGAAAGGTTTGTTCCCCGGAGCTTTCGAAAAGGCTTACCTGGCCGAATTTGGCTTCGTTCTTTTTGTTCTGGGCATGTTCAATGGCGCTTTCCATGTTGGCAAGCAGGGTAGGCCGGTTAACGCCGAAGCTGTCGAATGCCCCTGTTTTAATCAGCAGCTCAATTACTTTGCGGCTAACGATGTGCTGGTTTTGCTGGTTTGTTTGCAGGGTAACCCGATCCAGAAAATCCATAAAACTTGCATAGGGGCCGTCGTTTCTTTTTTCTATTATCTCCCCTGCCGGGCCGGCGCCGATTCCCTTTATACCCAAAAAACCAAAGACAATAATTCCGTCCAAAACAGCAAAAAATTTATCCGACCGGTTAATGTCGGGCGGGTCGATGGCAAGGCCGATTTTCCGCCCTTCGCCGATACATTCGGAAAGCTTGTCCTTGTCGGCGCTGTGAATTTCGTTGGAAAGGTTGGCAGCCATAAATTCTGCGGGGAAATTTGCCTTTAGGTATGCCGTCCGGTAGGCAAGGACCGCATACCCTGCCGCATGGCTTTTGTTAAAACCATAACCGCCAAATGGGATCAGCATATCGTAGAACCGCCCTGCTTCGGCTTCGGAAAAACCCTGTTTTGCAGCGCCCGCTAGGAAGGGGATTTTTTCTTTTTCGATTATTTCCCTTTTTTTCTTTCCCATGGCTTTACGAAGAACATCCGCCTGACCCATGGAATAACCGGCAATTATCTGTGCCACCTGCATTACCTGTTCCTGATACACAATGACGCCGTAGGTTTCCTTTAAAACTTCTTCCAGGCTTGGGTGCGGATAGGTGATTTTCCGCTGGCCGTTTTTTGATTCGATATACTGGGGGATATTCTGCATGGGCCCCGGGCGGTACAGCGCATTTAGGGCAATAAGGTCTTCTACCCTTCCGGGCTTTGCCTGCTTTAGGGTATTTTGCATACCTTCGGATTCAAACTGGAATATACCGAAACTTCTTCCTTCGCCAAGCATTGCAAAGGTTGCCGGATCATTTTCCGGAATATTTTTTGCGCTGAAATCTTTATACGACGGATCCTTTTTGCGGATAAGTTCTTCGGTATGCTGGATAAGGTCCAGGGTTTTTAGCCCCAGGATATCCATTTTTATCAGGCCGCAGCCTTCCAGGTGGTTCATGGAAAACTGCGTTGCAATAATGCCGGTTTTTGGATCGCGGTACAGCGGTACATACGATGTTAATTCGTTTTTGCCGATTACCATGCCCGCAGCATGAATACTGCAATGGCGTTTAAGGCCTTCGAGTTTTCTGGCAAGCTGAAAAAGTTCTGTATAGCGGCTTTCTTCTTCCACTTCGCGAAGTTTTGGTTCTTCTTCAAACGCCTTTGCCAGCGTTATTTTTTGGCCGAACGGGATAAGCGCGGAAATGGTTTCTGCCTCGCCAATACTTATGGAAAGGGCCCGCGCTACATCTTTTATTACAGCTTTTGCGCCCAGTGTCCCAAAGGTAATAATTTGCGCTACTTTTTCTTTGCCGTATTTTTCGCTGATATAGGAAAAAACCTCGTCCCGCCGTTCGTTGCAGAAATCCACATCAAAGTCAGGCATGGAGATACGTTCCGGGTTCAGGAAGCGTTCAAAGAGGAGGCCGTATTTTATTGGGTCCAGGTCTGTTATCGAAAGTGAATAGGCGACAATGGAACCGGCGCCGGAACCCCTGCCGGGGCCGACTTCTATGCCCTGGTTTTTTGCCCAGTTGATAATGTCTGCAACAATAAGAAAATAGCCTGTAAAACCCATCCTGATAATAATATCCAGTTCGTAGTTTGCCCTCTGTAAAACTTCATCCCATGCGCCCGAAGTTCCTGCTTCCTTTGCTTCTGTCATTTCCCTGCTGTACCGTTTACGCAGCCCCTCCCCGGTCAGCACACGGAGGTATGCATGGGCGTCTTTTAGCCCGGAGGGTATTTCAAAATCCGGAAGGTATGTGGGCAGGTCTTTTTTCTCAACCCTGGGAAATTGATATTCCAAAACGCCTGTTTCTTTGTTGGGCTTTAAAAATTCCGCCGTACAGCGCCGGGCAATTTCCACTGTATTTTCCAATGCTTCGGTTTGCCCGGGAAACAGCGCCGCCATTTCTTTTGCAGTTTTAAAATAATATTGATCGCCCGAATATTTTTTCCGTTTTTCTTCGGTCCTTGGTTTTCCCTGGCCTATGCACAGCAGTATGTCATGTGCAACGGCATCTTCCCGGTTCAGATAATGGACATCGTTGGTTGCAGCAAGCGGAATTCCGGTGCGTTTGTGAATTTCTATAACTGCATCGTAAATTTCTTTTTGCGAAAGGTTTGTCCCCTTTAAAGAACCGGCAGGGATACCGTGGTTCTGGATTTCCAGGTAAAAGTTAGGGTTCCCTTCTGCATCTTCCCCAAAAAGTTCGCGGTAAAAAAGCGCTTTTTTTTCCGCTTCTTCGGTTTTCCCTGCCTGAATAAGCCGGGGAATTTCCCCGGAAATACAGGCCGAAAGGGCGATAAGCCCCCCATGGTATTGTTTTAAAAGTTCATCGTCTATGCGCGGCCTGTAATAAAAACCTTCCGTATAGGCATATGAACAAAGCTTAACAAGGTTGCAATAACCTTCCCAATTGGCCGCCAGCAGCACCAGATGGTAATATTTGTTTTCCCCTTCGGAGCCGGCTTTTTCGTGTCGTGATCCCGGAGATACGTACGCCTCACAGCCCAGAACCGGTTTTATGGGATTTTTCCGGCTAATGTGCTTTTCGTCGTTTTTCTCAACAATTACCCTCTCTTTACATGCGGCGATGAATTCCATGGCGCCGAACATATTGCCATGGTCTGTCAGGGCCAAATATTCCATCCCCAGTTCTTCCGCCCGATCCGCCAGGGAAATAACCGATACCGCCGCATCCTGGATCGAGTTGTCCGAATGAACGTGGAGATGGGCAAAATTGGTCATATCGCTATAGTAACCCCAAAATATGGTGAATTTCAACGCATACCATTTGATTTTCCAAAATAATAGTGTATAATGAAAAGGTTAGATGTTTGCTTATTATAAAATAATAAGGAGATAATATGGAAAAAAATCAGGAAAATAAAAGAAAATATAAATTTGATTGGGATACTACAGTAGGGGCAGATATGAAACTGGCCCGCCCCAGCCTTGGACCCGCTACCAGGGTAGAAGTCTACCGGCTTTTTCAATTTACACTCAGGGATATACTGGAACAGCATTACGGTACCGAAATGGCGGACAGCCTTTTTCGGGAAGCGGGGGTAATGGCAGGCAAGGCCTTTTATGAAAAATTCTTAAGCGGATCCACGACTGCTTCGGAACTGGCTGCAAAAATACAGGATTCGTTTAACGCCATGGGAATCGGCATTTTCCGGGTGGAAGACGCCGCAGGGGATAATTCCAGTTTTGTTTTTACAGTAGAAGAAGACCTGGACTGTTCTGGCCTTCCCGATACTTCAGATGTCGTTTGTGTATACGACGAAGGGTTTATCCAGGGGGTTCTGGAATCTTTCAGCGGAAAGGGATTCGATGTCCGGGAAATTGAATGTTGGTGTACAGGCGCCCGGACGTGCCGTTTTGAAGCAAAAATAGCCTCCTAGAAAATATGGATAGGGCAGAAGAATACCTGGAGCATATCCGAAAACTCCTTCGGGATAACAAAATCCCCGAACTTACAGGAGAGTTGGCGGAGGATCCTTTGTTCGCCCAAATTCACGAAGAAATAAAAACAATCCGCGAATCGGTTCTTGCTTTTTCCTCCGGGGATTTTTCCCCTTCCATTACCACCCGCGGCATTATTCCCGGCTGCCTTAAATCGCTGCAAGCCCATCTGCGCCATTTAATCTGGCAGGTTCAAATGGTGGAAAAAGGTGATTTTTCCCAGGAAGTGCGCTTTATGGGTGAATTTTCCGATGCGATTAATAGCATGACCCGCAGGTTAAGTTTAAGCCTTGCAAAGTTACAGGAAAAAGAAGAAACCCTTTTGGATACAAACAACAAACTCCGCAGGGAAGTGGAACAAATAGAAATCCTAAAGGCAAGCGAAGCCCGTTTTAAATTCCTGGCAAGCCACGACCCATTAACCGGAATCCTTAACCGCCGGGCATTTTCCGAAATGGCGGAAGTTGAACTTGCCAATGCGCTGGACCTTTGCGTTCCTTGCTGCATGGCCATGATGGATATAGATCATTTTAAGGATTTTAATGATACATACGGGCACCCGGCAGGCGATGAGGCGCTGCGCCATGTGGTAAAAACCATGGAGCTGGGGCTGCGTAAAAACGATTTTATGGGCAGGTATGGCGGCGAGGAATTTATCCTTTTCTTTTACGGCGCAGACGAAAAAACAGGGTATAAAGTAGTGGAACGGCTTCGCAGGAACCTCGCCGAAACACCTGTCCAGCTCCAGTCCGGCCCGGTAAAAGTGTGCGCCAGCTTTGGCATGGTAGGAAGTGTCAGGGAAGACCCTGAAGAAAAAGGGTATATACAAAGGTTAATCAACGATGCAGACACCGCCCTTTATGCCGCCAAAATGGCAGGCCGGAACAAGGTAGTAGTTTACAGCCCGGAACAGGGAACACGCAGGTACTCGTTATTGTCGAACGTACAGGAAGAACGCGAGCTTTCTACGATAGTGGAATTACTATGAGGTCTTTCGACCTCGAGCGCAAGGAAATTATAATAATTCACCGCCAGGGGGCGGTGTGTGCATGAAAACCGAAATATTTACCTTTTGTGATTTTGCCCAGGAAAGCGGGGGCAAACTTAC
>Ga0082212_10013286_pt1 | contig 10309 bp, 9 predicted proteins | sample TergutNt197P3_FD_71548 | JGI IMG/M metagenome (GOLD analysis project Ga0082212, IMG submission 71548) | Neocapritermes taracua P3 segment gut microbial communities from Petit-Saut dam, French Guiana - Nt197 P3 | ecosystem: Host-associated > Arthropoda: Insects > Digestive system > Gut ...
AAAAAGGCGGCGCAACCGGCGGGTTCCCGCCGCCTTGTCCCTTTGCGGCGCCCGCCCCCGCCATGACATAACCCTGTATACCCGCGAGAACCTCTCGTTTGAGCAGTTCGTGGGAATCATCCGTTACCTCCCGCCCGCATGGCCGATGCGCGAGCGCTTCGGCTACTCCAACCATATGTTCACGGCTGTCTCGCTGCTGGTCGAAAGAGTTTCCGGCATGCCGTGGGGCGACTTCGTCAAACAACGCATTTTCGACCCGCTGGGTATGAGCAGAAGCTACACGGCGTCTTTGGCATACTGCGACGCCGACGACAACTATGCCCGCCCGCGAATCTACAGTAACGGCGCCAACCGCCCGGTAGCCCCCATGAACATTGACTCCTGCGCATGCTCCGGCTCGATCAGCGCGAGCGTGAAGGATCTGCTCCAATGGATGAAGCTGAACCTGCGCGGAGGTGCGCTCCCCGGCGGCGGCAGGCTTTTTTCCGAGCGCACCGCCGGGCTGCTCTACGGGAAGCATACCCCGATCAAGCAGGGGGAACGTTACCCCTACAGGCTCGATGAAATAACGGACTCCTTTTATGGCTTCGGCTGGGGGGTGGACCTTTATCGCGGCGAGCGCATTATTCAGCACGCGGGGGCGATAGACGGGTACAGGAGCTATGCGTGCTTCTTGCCTGACAAGGACTTCGCCATGGCGATACTCTCCAACGCGTCGGACTCGTTTGCCTGCGAAGCTCTGGGCAGGACGCTGTGCGACATCCGCCTCGGATATGAGGGCGAGGACTGGAACGCGCGTTATATGGACATCGTAGCGACCATCGGGGAGACTGAGCATCAAAAGTACCTGTATATGACGGAACCGCCCGCCGAACCCCCGGATACGGAGGGCTTGGCGGGACGGTATGAAAACAAGGCTTACGGCATTTTCGCCGTCAGGGAGCGCGGCGGGAGGCTGACTATGCGCGTAGAGGGAGTGGACCGCATCCGCCCCATACCGCTGCTTCCGTCGAAGCATTTCGAATGGGTGCTGGACTTGGACAAAACCGACGCGGCTCTGCCGTGCCGCTTCGAAACGGAAAACGGGCCCGCATCGCGCGGCAAGCGCGCGGCGCGTATGCTGGTCCACACAGATCCCGAGCTTTCGGAGCCTATGCGGTTCGACCGGCTGCCGTAGCGATTATACTTGCAGAACCACTACTCGGCTTCAGCCTCTGTCTCCTTTATCGCGCCTTCTTCCGCCGCGGCGGCCGCTTCCGCTGCCGGTATTATGACTTCGAAGACCTTCTTCTCCTTGTACAGATAGTACAAAAGGAACGTGGCGATGGTAAAGACAAACGCGATGATCATCGTTATCCTCACGCCCTGCTCCGTAGGCATTGAGTTCTTGCTCCCAATATAGATGCTCACGCCCACGATCATCGGAACGAGCGTACTCGGGAGAATGCCGATGATGCTCTGGACAGCCATGAACATCCCCATCCGGTTCTCTCCCGAGGTCAGGTTATCGTACTGCGCTATGTCCGCAAACATGGACGATCCTACGGCGCCGCCCGCAGCCTGGGGGTACGCGAACAGTACTCCCACTATTAGTATCAGCACGACGTTCCCGACCTTGGCCCCGGCTCCGGCCATCCCGGCCCATAGACCGCCGGCGGCCACAGTGCCGGAACCCAGGAAGTTGCTTATGGGCGCGTGGAAGAACAGGAGCAGGAAAATCACTCCGCAAATAATAATCGACAGCAGCATCAGCTTCCGCTTGCCCGTCTTTTTTATCACCTTGAGAATGGGTATGTACAGGATAAACGCCAGCACGGTTACTATCAGCATGGATACGGTGAGCATGGTGGCTTCCAATCCCAGCAGCAGGTCGATGACAAACAGCAGCGCGGCGTTGAAAATGCCTATCGCGAAGCCGAATGCTACCGCTCCAAACATAAAGACTAAGAACACCTTGTTTTTCAGAGTGTTTCTCAGGCTCTTCCACAGGCCTATCCTCTCCTCATCGCCGACTGCCGGCTCCACGTATTCGGTCTCGTTTATACTGAACGCGCAGATAATCATGAGGACGGTCCCGATAATGGGAAACACAGCCAGACTGATCTGCCACGCGAGCAGCTCGCCCATGCTGACGACAAGTATCGCGACGAAAACCGGCACGGTGGAACCCAGAAAGTTTCCTATGTTGCTCATTATAGCCGCTACCGTGTGAAAGCGGGCGCGGCGGAAAGTGTCCGGGATGATCTCGGGGATCAGCGCCTGCAGGTTGATATCGAAGAATGAGCGGCATATAGCGTACAGGAGCAGCATAGCGACGACCCACACCACATTCACCCAGCTCTGGCTGTGCACCGGCACGAAGAACACCAGCACGCAAAAAATCCCGGCGGGGATGCACGCTTTGCGCATGAATGGAATACGGCGGCCCTTGGGGTTTTTAGAATTGTCGCCGACCGTCGCTATCCAAGGATCTATGAGGGCGTCGAACAGGAGCGCGAAGCCCTGAATGACGCCGATGACGCCGATCGGGAGCAGCAGCGGCAGCGCGACGTTCTCCGTAGGCGAGAAAAACCGCAGCGTGTACATGCCCAGCGTCATGAGCATGAACATGACCCCCAGTTGACCCAGCGCGAGGGTAAAAATCTTTGACATACCCAGGTGTTTTTTCATAGATGATACATTCCTTCCATCCATGTATTATACTTCGGGGCTGCGCCCCTGTGCATTATATACAAGATAATTGCATAAAACAAGTGGGGGAGTTATAAAATATGAAAAAAAAGCATACCATGGAGTACTTTGAAGCCAACGGCGTACGCCAGTACCTGCTGCACAACAAGTCCGGCGACCCTTCCGCGCCCGTGCTGCTCGTCGTGCACGGGGGACCGGGCGCCCCGGACTCCAACGTAGCGCACAAGTTCCGCGAATGGTGGAAGGGGCTTTTCCACATCGTCTCATGGGATCAGCGCGGGGCCGGCAAAACACTGGCAGCCAACGGCGAGCCACCGGAATATCCCATCACGGTACAGGATATTCTGGCGGATATGCGTGAGATCCTCGCTCACCTCAAGGAGATGTACGGCGTCGAGAAAGTCTATCTGCTCGGCCTCTCCTGGGGTACGTTGCTGTGCAGCCTGTACTCGCTCGAACATCCCGAAGACGTCGCTGCGCTCATCTCCGCAGGGCAGGTCACCAGCTTCTACAGGAGCGAGCAGGCCGCTTACGGGATTGTTAAGGAAGCCGTGGTGGCCGGAGGCAACAAGAAAGACCTTGAGCTGCTTGAGTCCATTGCCCCATACCCGGAGCAGCCATTCTCATACGGTTCAGACGCCGTGGAGATAAAGATGCCGAAATTCAAGAGGCTGCAATCCAAGTACGGCTACGCAATGAAGTTGACTTTTGAGCTTATTTTTGCATTCCTGCTCGGGCCCGCTTCCAAGCTGTCCGAGGTTTCGTACTACTCGAAGAAGAGCGCGGACAAGCGCAAAGCATATAACGAGGAGCTGCTGAAGTATCTGTTCGACTTCGAGATCGACGAGCTTGGGTACGAGTATTCTGTGCCCGTTTGCTACATAACCGGCGACAAGGACTACACGACGACCTCTTCGCTGGCTGTCGAGTATTTCGATAAAATAGTCGCTCCGAAAAAGCTGCACTGCCCCATCGCGGGCGCAGGGCATAACGCTATGTTCGACCAACCTGAGCTCTTTGCCAGGGCGCTGACAGACGTCAGGGCGCTGGCGGAAACGCCGTAGAATGGTAATACTCGACAGAGCCGGCGAGGTCGAGATAACAGACGCAGCCGACTTCGATCTCGTTAAAACCTTTGAGTGCGGGCAGTGCTTCCGGTGGGACGCCGACACGAGCGACGCTCAAGTCGGCGGCTGCACGGCCATCGCCTATGCCGGCGTCGCGCATGGGCGCGCTGCCAGGCTGAGAAGCGCCGGCGGAAGCGTTTTCATATCATGCACGATGGAGGAGTTCGAGTCGGTCTGGCGTCCGTACTTCGACCTCGACCGCGACTACGCCGACATCCGGCGGCGGCTTAATATCGACGACTTCATGCGCGGCGCTGTGGAGTTCGGCCGAGGTATACGTATCTTGCGGCAGGACAAGTGGGAGGCTCTGTGCTCGTTCATCGTTTCGCAGAATAACAACATTCCGCGAATCAAGAAGATAGTCGCCGCTCTGTGCAGGCATTTCGGGGACGAGCTGGAGTTTGGCGGCGGGATATACCACAAATTTCCGTCCGCGGAAAGGCTCGCGTCTTTGGAAGCGGACGAGCTTTCGCCCCTGCGCTGCGGATACAGGGCGGAGTACGTCATCGGCGCTGCGCGGGCCGTCGATTCCGGCGCGCTCGACCTTGACGCCCTTTCGCGCATGGACCCGGCGGACGCCCGCTCCGCGTTGACGAGGCTGCGGGGCGTAGGCGACAAAGTCGCGAGCTGCGCTATGCTGTACGGCCTGCATATGCTGGATTCGTTCCCGCTCGACGTCTGGATGAAGCGGGCTGTCGCGGAGCGCCTCGGCCCGGCGTTCGACCCGGCCGTGTTCCACCCGTATGCCGGCGTCGCGCAGCAGTACATCTTCCACTATATGCGAAGCGGGGCAGCGGCGCGCGAGTAGCTTAACTGATTGGGTCGCGGGGGATGGCTTTTATGTTGAGGGAATTCCGGTTTTATCCCGGAACTGACCGAAATATAAAAGCCATATCCCGCGACCGTTAACAGCTCGAGGGGCGCAGGGATGAACACTGATGAGGCGTGAAAAGTCGCGTGGCCGGCTCCATAGCAATACCGTAGCTTTATCCCTACCCCGGGATGTGCGCCTGCCGACCTCCGCCTGACGTTTCACGCCTCATCAGTGTTCATCCCTGCGCCCCTCTGCTTGCAAGCAAAAAAAGTAAAATAATGCTTGCATTCGGCGCGGCGCAATGGTAGAATTACTTTCCGCGAGATTAGCTTGTATCCGCGAAGACGCACGAGAGGAGGTGCCACAGAGCATATGCCCAATATCAAGTCATCGTCCAAAAGAGTTCTTCTGTCACAGAAAGCGGCCGCCAGGAACAAGGCCGGGAAGTCTCTTATGAAGACCAACATTAAGAAATTTGACGCCGCCGCGACAGGCAGCGACAAAGCTGCGGCGGAGAGTGCATATAAAGCCGCTGTGAAAACAGTCGACCGCGCGGCTTCAAAGGGCCTTATCCACAAAAACAACGCTGCTCGCAAGAAGAGCGCGCTGACAAAAAAATTCAACGCGCTGGATTAGGCGTTGCATATCTAATCGCGCTCCGTGCTGCATGAAGCGGCGCGGGGCGCTTCGCATTATATGTAACAGTTCACGCGAATCAGCGTGCAGACGCGGCGCCCCGTGAACTGTTACCTTTATATGATTTTTCTCTCCAAAATTCGCATAAAAACCTTGCTTATCGCGCTCATTTTTGATATTATGGAAGTCCCCCCTTTTATCAAGATTGACCTGAAGAACCATAAGCCATGAAGGGAATGAAGATATGAACTCCGTTGACGACGTATGGAAAAAAGTGCTGAAAATCCTCGGCAAGGATTTGACAGAGACCGCTATCAACACCTGGTTCATCGATTGCCGCGCCGTAGAGCTGTCCAACAACAGGCTATACCTGCACACGTCTTCAGCGATGAAAAAAGAAGTCATAGAGAGCCGCTTCATAGGCTCGATAAAAAGCGCGCTCAGCGAGCTCTTCTCCGGGGACATAGACGTCATAGTGCTCGACGACGACGGACTTCGCGCCCTGACCGAAGCGGCGGAGGAAGTCGATTTTTCTAATGTCAACGAGTACACTTTCGAGCGGTTCGTCGTCGGGAGCTCGAACAAGTTCGCGCACGCCGGGGCTCTGGCGGTCGCAGACGGGAACCAGAACTACAACCCTCTCTTCATTTATGGCGAAGCCGGCCTGGGCAAGACCCACCTTCTTCACGCCATACGCCACGCCATAGAAAAGAAATTCCCCCATTACAACATAGTCTACGTCAAGGGCGACGATTTCACGAATGAGTTCATCAACGCCGTCCAGAGGGGCAAGAACGTCGAATTCCGCGAAAAGTACCGGGGCGCCGACTTCTTCCTTATGGACGACATCCAGTTCATCGCGGGCAAGAAGCAAACCCAGGAGGAGCTCTTTCACACATTCAACACCCTGTATGAGCTCGGCAAACAGATAGTGTTCACGTCGGACAGGCCCCCGGGAGAGATAACCCTGCTGGTGGACAGGCTTCAGTCGCGTTTCGAATCCGGCCTGATAGCCGACATCCAACCGCCCGACGACGCTTTGCGCGTGGCCATAATCAGGAACAAAGCCGAGCAGCTCGGCGTGATTTTGCCCGAGGACGTGACGGACTACATAGCGGACAACCTGAGCTCGAACATACGCCAGCTCGAAGGCGCGGTGCAGATGATAATAGCGTACCGCGACATCATGGACGACGTGATCACGGTGGACTCTGTCAAGACACGCCTCAAGGATATGTTCAAGGGCTCGCGCGACCTGTATCCGACTGTCGACGTCATCATCGAGGAGACAGCGAACTACTATATGCTGCTGCCTGAGGACCTGCGGGGCCAGAGCAGGATCCACGACACGGCGCTGGCGAGGCAGATCGCCATGTTCCTGATCCGCAAGCTGACGAACCTGTCCCTCAAGGAAATAGGGAAGCTGTTCGAGGGGCGCGACCATTCCACCGTCTTATCCTCCATCCGCCGCGTCGAGATGAAGATGTCGGAGTCTCAGGAATTCTCCGGAATCATCAGGGACATCCACTCCAACATCAACTCGAAGAATTAACTCTTCTCCACATCTATCAACTGTTATTTTCATGTTGAAAACTTTCAAAAAATTTACCTTTTGAAAACCTTCTCCTTTTTCCACAAACCCGTGTTCACAAAAAACTCTTCCCTCATGCGGATATTTCGCATTTTCCACATACTTTGCTACTACTACGACTACTACTGAATAATATTATTTATATCTATATAAAGAAAAACAGATTCCCCGGAAAGGAATGGTTACGAAAATGGAATTTATTTGTGAGAAGTATTTGCTGCTGGTCGCGATTCTGACGGCGGCACACGCGGCGGCGACGAAAAGCCCGGTGCAGGTTCTCGAAGGTCTGCTCATAGAAGCCGAGGGCGAGAGCGTCAAGATATCCGGGTACGACCTGAAGACAGGAATAGTGACTACAGTACCTGCGGAGGTGAGCAAACCCGGCGGACTCGTGCTGAACGCGAAGCTGCTCGGCGATATAGTCAGGAAAGCTCCGGGGCAGTACATCAGCGTTTCCGTCAACTCCGGCTATGTCGCGAAGATCAGCAGCGAGCTGAGCGAGTATGAGATCCTGGGCATGCCTCCGGTGGACTACCCTGAGCTTCCCGGCGTGGACAGCGGGGATTCGATAGAAATAGGCGAAGCGATCTTAAAAAAGATGATATCCCAGACGAGCTTTGCCATCAGCGACAACGAATCCCGTCCTATTCACACAGGAGCTTTATTTGAGACAGAGAACGGCGTTTTGACTGTGGTTGCGGTCGACGGGTTCAGGCTTGCGCTGCGGCGCGAAGCTATGGACAACATCAGCCTGCCCGCGTCAAGCTTTGTTGTGCCGGGATCCGCGCTTGATGAGCTTTCGAAAATTATTTCGGACGGGGATGAAGTGGTGTCGATCACGCTGGGCGCGAAGCACATCATGTTCGTTATCGGCGACACCATGCTCATTTCGCGCAGGCTGGAGGGAGAGTTCCTGAACTACAAGGGGTCCATCCCGCAGTCATCCAATTACAAGCTGAAAGTGAGAACAGATGAGCTTATCGCGGCGGTGGAACGCGTTTCGCTGGTGGTGAGCGATAAACTTAAAAGCCCTGTTAAATGCGTGTTCAGCGATGGTTTGCTCAAACTGACCGCAGTATCCGCCTTGGGCAAGGCGAGCGACGAATGCAGAATCGAGGGAGCCTGCGAGGAACTGGAGATGGGCTTCAACGACAGGTACCTGCTGGACGCTCTGAAAGCCGCTTCGACTGACGACGTCATTCTCGAACTGACGACAGCCGTGACGCCGTGCATAATATCGCCCGACGACGACAGCGGCAGTTTTCTTTATATGATTCTCCCGGTCAGGCTGAAAGCGTATGAAGGTTAGGCTCAGCGGGGTCAGGCGCCTCTGCGTCGACGGCGAGTTCATACGCCTCGACCGGCTGATGAAGCTGGCGTCCCTCGTTTCCACGGGGGGAGAGGCGAAAGTGCTGATACAGGGCGGCGAAGTGTTCGTCGACGGCGAGGTGTGTACGATGCGTGGGAAAAAGCTCCGGGACGGCAATGTTGTGAGATTTGGCGGGGATACATTGGTTGTCAGGACCTCGGCGGCGACATGATCGTAAAAGAGCTGTTCCTCGACGGGTTTCGCAACTACGGGGATTTTCAGGTACGCTTCGCGGACGGGGTCAACGTAATCTCCGGCGCCAACGCGCAGGGCAAAACAAATCTCGTAGAGGCAATATACTACCTGACCGCGGGGCGTTCTTTCCGCCTCGCGGGCGATAAAGACCTCATTTCATTTAACCGCGAGAGCGCGTGTATCCGGGCTGAAGTCGTGTCCGGCGGGCGTGGACAACTGCTTGAAGCCCGGCTTTTTCACGGGCGGCGGCGCGAACTATACGCAAACGGAGTAAAGCTGAAAAAGGCATCGGAGCTCACAGGGCGTTTGTCCGCAGTCATTTTCGGACCGGACGACTTGAACATGATAAAGGACGGCGCCGCAGTCAGGCGCAGGCTCATGGATCAGTGCCTGTCGCAGTTGCGCCCCGCGTATTTGGCCGCTCTCACCGAGTTCGGAAAGCTGTACGACCACAAGACGCGGATTTTGCGGGACCACCGCGAGAAGCCGTCACTGCTGGAGCTTCTCGACGACTATAACCTGCGGCTGGCGCAGCAAAGCGCGAAGCTGATTTTCTACAGGGCGGCTTTTGCCGAAGCGCTGTCTGCAAAGGCGGCGGGCATACACGGCGAGTTCTCGGGCGGGTCTGAAAGGCTCTCGATTCGTTACAAGACGGTAGGCGGCATGGACGCTGCGGGAAAGAACCCTGAGGAGCTGTTGCCGGACTTGCTGGAACACCAGCGTTCGCACAGGCAGGCGGAACTGAGGGCGGGGGTTTGCCTATCGGGCGCGCACAAGGATGATCTGGATATAGAGATAGACGGGGCTCCGGCGCGCAAGTTCGCATCGCAGGGTCAGGCGCGGACTGCCTCGGTTTCCATAAAGCTGGCGGAGCGGGACATACACTTCGACGACAAGGGCGAGTACCCGGTCCTTCTGCTGGACGACGTGCTTTCGGAGCTGGACGGGAAGCGCAGGAGCTTCATTCTCGGCAGCATACGGAGCGGGCAGGTTTTCATTACTTGCTGCGACGACAGCGCGGCGTCGGAGGCGCATGGGGGCGCTGTGCTGCGGATAGAAAAGGGGCGCGCAGTACCGGGTGTGTGACATCGATGGCCCGCGCCGGGGAGATAAGGCGGAAACTCATGTACCTTCATCTGGGTCAAAACACGGTAGTGTCCGAGTCGGAGATTATAGGGATTTTCGATCTGGACAACTCGACAGGTTCGCGCATAACGCGCAGCTTCCTCAGCGAAGCGGAGAAGGCGGGACGCGTGACGAGCGTGTCGGACGAGCTGCCAAAGTCCTTCGTCGTATGCGGCGAGGGAGAAAACAGCTTACGCGTCTTTCTGTCGCAACTGTCCTCGCAGACGCTGCAGAAGCGCTCTGAGACCGCCATGCAGCCCGCGGGACAACATGACCATTGACCGCCTGAAAATGACAGTGTTCAGATGACGTTGGGAATTAATCAGCGGTTACTTAAAACCGGTAACGGGCGAAGCCCGCGTTAGGAGACATCCATGACGGACGAATTTGACAACGTAGTAACAGAAGAATATGACGCATCGAAAATACAGGTGCTGGAAGGCCTCGAAGCGGTGCGCAAGCGCCCGGGCATGTACATCGGCTCGACGTCGGCCTCGGGCCTGCACCACCTCGTTTACGAGATCGTCGACAACTCCATTGACGAGGCGCTGGCAGGCTTTTGCGACGAGATCGTCGTGACTATCGGCAAAGAGGGTACGATCAATGTCGTTGACAACGGGCGCGGCATCCCGATAGACATCCAGGAGCAGACGGGCAAGAGCGCCCTCGAAGTAGTTTTCACTGTCCTACACGCCGGGGGCAAGTTCGGCGGAGGAGGATACAAGGTCGCCGGCGGCCTGCACGGGGTTGGCGCGTCGGTC
>Ga0082212_10013287_pt1 | contig 10309 bp, 8 predicted proteins | sample TergutNt197P3_FD_71548 | JGI IMG/M metagenome (GOLD analysis project Ga0082212, IMG submission 71548) | Neocapritermes taracua P3 segment gut microbial communities from Petit-Saut dam, French Guiana - Nt197 P3 | ecosystem: Host-associated > Arthropoda: Insects > Digestive system > Gut ...
AACCTCTTGATTATCTGGTAATTTTAAGGCCCGTGAAGTCGGGTCAAGCGTTGCGAAAAGTTTATCCTCGACAAACGCGTCGGATTTTGTTAAAGCGTTTAAAAGCGTGGATTTTCCGCTGTTTGTATATCCCGCTAATGCAACGCACAAAACGTCGTCTTTTTTTCGGCGCAATCTTAGATCTTTGCGGCGGTTTTGCAGTTCCTTTATTTCCTCTTTTAAAGCGTCTATGCGTTCCGAGATATGCCTCCGGTCAAGTTCAAGCTTACTCTCGCCAAGGCCGCGCCTTGTTCCGATGCCGCCGCCGATACGCGACAGCGACGTATAACTTCCTTTTAAACGGGGTAAAGCGTATTTCATCTTAGCGAGTTCCACCTGAATTTTGCCTTCGGCGGTATTTGCCCGCATTGCAAAAATGTCTAAAATAAGCATTGTCCTGTCAATTATATCAAAATCCGGTATTGCTTTAGAGAGATTTTTTAACTGCGCCGGACTTAGCTCTAAGTCAAAAGCTATAACGTCAATATCGCTGTTTTTGCAAAATTCCAAAACTTCGGCAATTTTACCCTCGCCGATACATGTAGCGGGCTGTAAGCTTTGACGCTTTTGAGTAATTACGCCTGCAATCTCGCCGCCGAGGTTTTTGCATAACTCTTTTATTTCTTTCAATGATTGTTCAAAATCAAAAAAACCGTCTGTTTCAACGCCCACTATAAGCATTTTAGGAGGTTTGACTTTGTTCTCAAATAATTCCTGCATAATAATATCCTCATTGTTATTCTTTGTACCGTGCAAAAGCACTGTTTTGTACGGTACTATGCAATTTCTATATGAAATAAAAGACCTTTTTTGTTCCGATTTTTCGCATTATAGCGGGCCTTCGCCGCTATTTTGACAGCGCCATTGTCGAAAGCTGCTTACTATTTTTGCAGATGATTAAGAACAAATTAATAAATTATTTAATATAGAAAACCATGCTATTGTTGACTTCTTTAAATCCAAATTTTTCGTACAATTTTCTGCCCACTGTAGTAGCGTTTAAAGTAATTTTCTTATAACCAAGATTTTTAGCTTCCTCAACTATTCTTTTTAAAAGCTCCGCGCCGATCCCTTGATTTCTGTATTCTTTCACAGTATACATGTTCATTATATACGCTGTTTTGCCGTCTAAACATCCCAAAAACGGGGGAACTACGGAAAAACATAATCCGCTTGTCGCTACAATTTTATCGTCATTAAGAGCAATCCATGAAATAAAGCTGTTGTCTTTCAGTGCAAGGTTAAAATAGCGCCTGTTAGCGGCTTCAATTTCTCTTCGCTCAAATTCCGATAAATTTCCTATTTCCATTAAAAGCGCGCCTCTTAAACCTATGAGTTTATCGGCGTCTTTTATGTCGGCCTTTCTATAACTAATCATTTTTACCTCCAATAATTCTCTAACAATAAATTTATAGTACTGTGCAAAACAGGCGGCTTGCGTAGCACTCATTAATTTGTCGGCTATTTATCATCCGAATCGCGCAATTTAACGGCGTTTGCGGCGTTTCTGCGGATTTCATCACTTATTGCCGCATAATGCTTTTTAGTTGTGTTTACGTCCTTATGTCCTAAAATATCGGCCACAATGTAAATATCTTTAGTTTCCCGGTATAATGCAGTGCCGTAAGTGCTTCTTAATTTGTGCGGTGTAATTTTTTTTAGAGGGGTCGCGATTTGCGCGTATTTTTTTACAAGATTTTGTACGGCGCGCGTTGTCAGCCGCTTATTTTGTAAAGACAAAAACAGGGCGTTTTCAGAAGGCTCCAAGTCTTTAATGCTATTCCTTAAATTGATATATTCCTTTAACGCGCTTGAAACTTCCTCGGAAAAATATAAAATAGTTTTATTTCCGCCTTTTCTTGTAACTTTAAAGCCGTTATTATTAAAATCGATATCGTCAACGTTTAAGCCGACGCATTCGCTTATACGGATGCCGGTGCCTAAAAAAAGCGTCAGCAATGCAACGTCGCGTACTTTTGTAGCGCCGTGAAATTTAAGCTGTCCTTTAGTTAAGCTTTTGCCGAATTCCGCTAAATTTAATAAATTTACAACCTCGTCAATTTCAAGACGGACTATTTCATTGTCGTGAATTTTGGGAGCCGAAACTTTTTGAGTTATATTTTTTTGGATTTTTTCTTTTTTATAAAAGTAGTTAAATAAAGTCTTAACGGCCGATAATTTCCGCGCTTTTGCTTTTTCGTTATTAGTATAATCCTTTTCGTTGTGCGAATAGTAGTTTAAGTAGTTTAAGAAGTATTCTAAATGCGTGGGGGAAACCTTGTCTAAATAGTTTAGAGTAAAACTTGTTTTATCTAAACCTTTAAATTCGGAAATTTCATTATATAAAAATTCAAAAAATATCCGCAAATCAAACGCATAATGCAGGCGCGTTAAAATGGCGGTATTTTGCTCGATTCCGATAAAATAGTCCGCGCAAAAGCCTGGCAAATCAGAAATCGCGCTCATAAGCCTTCTGTATAAATTTTTTTTCCGTTCTAAAAAATAATCAGACATTTATACCTTTAAATAACGTTAAGCTTGCAAATTTACGTTATTTAAATTATAACCGTTAATTATCAAAATAACAAGAAGATTATGTGAATTGCCAACTTTTAAAGCCGCACCAAAACCTAATGCTTAGCATAATACTATGCAAACAGCATTATTTTAATAGTAAATGCTATTTTAAACCTATTTTAAGAAAAAAAAGAGCGTTTTTTGCGCTCTTAAATAAAGTGTTTATTAAGTTTTAAGTCGATTTAAATTATTCAGGAATCTTTTTATCTTCGGCAAGAACAATATTATCCGATTCTTCCTCCTGTGCTTTTTGTTCAATCTTTTGTTCTATTTCTTCAAGACTTGTTAAATTTGGCAAATCGTTTTCTCTGCAAAAATCGCTGTAAATTTTAGTTTTTTCCATAAATCTCCCTTATTATTATTTGAAGATTTAAAAATTATATTCTAAATTACTCCCATATAATAACATACGTATATTGACAAAACACAAGCAGTATGCTAAAATGTTATTGTCATATTAAAGGATAATAGGTCACTAAGATAAGGTCTTAGTACCGAAAAGCTCTTACGCACCGCTTGCCGGTGCGTAATCTTTTTAAAGGAAATTGAAGTTTAGTCTTTTCAAAAAGTTTTTTTAGAGTTATAATGTATGTACTTTCCAATGGAGGTAAAATATGACAAACATAAGATATAGGCTGGGATTAGACATCGGGATAGCTTCGGTTGGCTGGGCAGTGCTTAGACATGACAAAGACGGAAATCCGGATAAAATAATAAACAGGGGAGTTCGTGTATTTGAAGCATGCGAAAAGCCAAAAGACGGTAAGTCGCTTGCGGCAGCGCGTCGAGAGTTTAGAGGGTTGAGAAGACGCTTACGCAGAAAAAAACACAGACTTGACCGCATTAAAGAGCTTATTTGTTCTGAATTTAATATATCGTTAGAATATCTAAACAGTTTATTCGAATCTAACACACCAAGAAAAGATGTTTATGTTATTCGCTTTGAGGCTCTTGACAAAAAGATAGAAAAAGAAGAGTGGGCAAGGCTTCTTGTACATTTTGCACAAAAGCGCGGTTTTAAAAGCAATAGAAAAAGCGAAAAGATCACGAACGAAAGAAAAAACGAAAAGACCACAGAAAAAGCCGACAAATTAAAGGACGAAACCGGTAAATTAAAAGCTGCTATAAAAACAAACGAACAACTTATGGAATCAAAAGGATGCCGAACAATAGGAGAATTGTTATACAAAAATTATAAGAGAACAAAGCAAAAAGAAGACGGCTCTTTTATAGATTATTTTGAAACAAGAAATAAAGCCGGCAAGTATGATTTAACATTTTCAAGAGAGCAAGTGGACGACGAGGTCGAGTATGTATTTAATTCGCAAAAAAGACTTGGTAATAAATTTGCTTCGGACGATATTAAAGAAAAATATAAAGAAATCCTCTTAAGTCAAAGAAATTTTGACGAAGGGCCCGGACAGGGGAGCAGGTGGCGCGGAAAAGGTAATATGATTGAAAAAATGGTCGGCACTTGTACTTTTGAAAAAGGAGAACCTCGCGCGCCAAAAAACAGCTACACCTTTGAACGTTTTATGCTGATTCAAAAGGTAAACAATGTAAGGCTTTTAGGCTCACCTCAAAAAGAACTTACCGTGGAAGAAAAAGCAAAAATAATAAATGAAGCTTATTCAAAAAGCAAACTCACATTTAAGCAGATAAGAAAACTATTAGGTATTGGTGATTATACAGAGAGCGGAAAACCGCAATATGTTTTTAATGCGTCTATATATAGTAAAAAAGCAAAAGGAAAAGACGCAGACGGAAAAACTGTATGGAATTATATGACTTACGAAAAATGTGAAGAATCAACCACCTTTATTAGGCTGAAAGGATATCACGATATAAAAGAAGCGGTAAAAATCGATACGCTTACACCGCAGGATTTAGACGAAATTGCTTATTGCCTTACGGTTTATAAAAACGATGACAGATTAAAAGAAGCGTTAAGTCAAAGAAATTTTAAAGAGGAACTAATAAAAGATATAATAGAGAAAGCTCCTAATTTTGACAAGTTCGGACATCTTTCCATTAAAGCAATGAATAAAATTTTACCTCATTTGGAAAAAGGCCTTACATATGATAAAGCATGTTTAGCGGCAGGATACGACTTTAGAAACCAAAATAACGATGAAAAACTAACTAAGCTCTGTTTTAACGACATTGCCAACGAAATATATACCCCGGTTGCAAAGAGGGCGGTCTCTCAGACTGTTAAAGTTATAAACGCGATTATAAGAGAATACGGCCCTCCAGATTGTATTCACATAGAGCTTGCGCGCGAAATGGCAAAAAATTTTGAAGAACGCAAAAAACTGCAAGAAAAAAACGAGGATAATCAAGCAAGAAATGAAAAAATGATGAACGAAATAAGAGAGTATGAGTCTGCCCCCATAAAACCCGGCGGTCAAGATTTAGAAAAATACAAGCTGTGGATAGAACAGAAAAATTACTGCGCTTATAGCGGTGAGCGTATTACAATACAAGACTTATTTACAAACGCCGCGGAGATTGACCACATAATTCCTTATAGTAAAAGTTTTGATAACAGTTATAACAATAAAGTTGTTGTCAAAACAAAATACAATCAGGAAAAGAGCAATCATTTGCCAATGGAATACATAAAGACTAAAGGAGATAAAGAGGTTAAAAGATTTAAAGACTGGGTCGACGATGTAATTAAAAACAGGACAAAAAAGAACAATTTACTTGCAACGGAAATTGACGAGCAAGGTTTAACTCAGCGAAATTTGCAGGATACCCAATACGCAACAAGAACAATTGCGGATTTTGTACGCAATAAATTGCAGTTTACAGAAAATGATAAATTTGTCAACAAAGTGGTATGCCTAAACGGCGGGGTAACTTCTTACATAAGAAGAAGATTAGGTCTAGGAAAAGATAGAAGTACGGATAACCATCACGCCGAAGACGCCATAATTATAGCAAGCTGCAGTCAAGGAATGCAAAAGAAGATATCTGATTATGAAAAAATAAGAAGAGCATGCAACTTTAAAGACGATGACGTATGGATTGACAGGGAAACAGGAGAAGTAATTAAAATGGCTCGCGAATTTCCTCAGCCTTGGCCTAATTTTAGAAAAGAAGTTATATTATGGTTTGAGGAAAATCCGCAAAGTGAAATAAACTTAAAAATGCGAAGAGAACTTCTGCCGGCGTATGAAGAGGACGAGATTATTAAGCCGCTTTTTGTTTCAAGGATGAGTAATCATAAAATAACCGGCGCAGCACATAAGCAAACAATGCTTAGAACAGAAGAAAAAGATAGAGAAGAACATATCATTAAAAGAGTGCCGCTTATTGAACTTAAACTCGTTAAAGGCAAAAATAATGAAAACGAAATTGAAAAATACTATAATAAAGAATGCGATAAGCTTTTGTATGACGCATTGCTAAAAAGACTAATTGAGTTTGACGGGGACGCGAAAGAAGCATTTAAAGAACCTTTTTATAAACCAAAATCAAACGGGCAGAATGGAAATATTGTTTCACATGTAAAAATAGATTCAGGTAAAATTAGCAATAGTGTTGATCTAAAAAAAATCGGCGCAAAAGCTGCAAACGGCGATATGGTTCGCATAGATGTGTTTTATAAGCTAAATGAAAAAACAGATAAAAAACAGTTTTATTTTGTTCCTGTTTATGTTGCGGATTTTAAGGAAAAGGAATTGCCTAACATTTCAACAAAAGGGGACGAGATGAAAGAGGAAGACGGCTATAAATTTGAATTTAGTTTATATGCTAAGGATTTAATGCGTATAAAAAAGAAAGATAAGGCGCCTGAAATGCTCTATTATACAAATGCCGGTATTGCAACCGGATCTATTAATGCGATTCCGCATAATAACACGCAAAATAAAATCGAAAGTATCGGCGTTCAAAAATTAGAAATTTTTGAAAAGTGGGAGATTGATTTTTTAGGAAACTATTGTAAAGCTCCACATTTGCCGAGAAATATCAAAACATTACACGGAAGAAGAAAAAAGGATTATTTACTTAAATGAGATACATAAGTGTTTTATTAAGCGACGCTAAGAGTATAAGTGTAGCAAACGAACAGCTTAAAATTGTTAAAGACACTAATGAATTTAGATATCCGCTTGAGGATGTTAATGTAGTTATATTAGAAAAACACTTTCTTTCAATTTCGTCTTACACTCTTTATAAATTCGCGGAACACGGAATAGCATGTATTATATGTGACCAAAAACATCTTCCAAACGGAATACTGATGCCTTATAACACACACTTTAAAAAACCCGAGGTTTTAAAACTTCAAATAGAGGCTCCAAAGCCATTGCAAAAAAGAATGTGGCAAGCTCTTATAAAACAAAAAATCTTGAATCAAAGTAAATGCTTGTTATATTCAAATAAAAATGGGGCTTTCGACCTTGAAGAGTGCAAAAAAAATGTTCAAAGCGGCGATGCTTTAAATATGGAAGCAGTTGCCGCAAGAAAATATTTTGGATATTTATTAGGCAGTAATTTTTCAAGAGAGCAGGAGAACTTTAAAAATTCAGCTCTCAACTATGCATATTCAATTGTACGCGGGGCAATTTGCCGCAGCCTTGCCGCATACGGCTTTGAACCGTGTTTAGGAGTCGGGCACAAAAGCATGCTTAACGCTTTTAACTTAGCGGATGATATAATGGAGCCTTTTAGAGCTATATGCGATTTGCTTGTTATGAATATTGAAGAATGCGAAGACGGGATTTTAAAACCGATGCATAAGCAAAAATTAGTTCAAATATTGCAGGTGTCTTGTAAGGTGGAAGATGAAATTGTAAGTGTATCTTACGCAATCGAAAAATGCATATCATCTTTTAAAAGAAGTTTGGAAAATAAAGAAGAGGTTTTAGTTCTTCCTGAACTTATAGAACTAAAAATTCAAAGGTATGAATAAATTTATGAGGGTTATGGTTTTTTTTGATTTACCTGTTGTGTCAAAGAAACAACGAAGATGGGCGACGCAATTTCGCAACTTTTTATTAAAAGACGGATTTTATATGATGCAGTATTCCGTTTATGCGCGCATATGTAACGGTGTAGACAGTGTGGAAACTCATGTTAAAAGGGTGTCTAAAAACAAACCGGAAGAAGGAAGTGTGAGAATTTTAACTGTTACCGAAAGACAATTCGAAAACATGATAGTGCTCATAGGTGATGTAAATTACAACGATAGGCCGGAGCAATTGCAAATGACGCTTTTTTTCTAAAAGGCTAATTTTAACGCGAATAACGCCCTCTGTTTTCTCTTTTTTAGAAAATAAATTTTAAAAACAAATCAAAAACCCGTGTATTTTACACGGGCTTTTGATTTGTTTTAGGAACCTATTGTATCATACCAAAGGATAATAGGGAACTAAAACTCAATAAGATTATTATAACTTTTTGTGCTTATTGTATCATACCAAAGGATAATAGGGAACTAAAACTGCAATGATAAGTTGGAATTTAACTGATAAATTGTATCATACCAAAGGATAATAGGGAACTAAAACTCTGAATCTTCTCCAACATTAAATATTACTATTGTATCATACCAAAGGATAATAGGGAACTAAAACTATAATAAATATCAAAGTCGATAATAAAAAATTGTATCATACCAAAGGATAATAGGGAACTAAAACGCGCACACACGCGAAAAAAACACACGCGCGATTGTATCATACCAAAGGATAATAGGGAACTAAAACTTGTTTTCGTCAATAAAAAACATATAACTGATTGTATCATACCAAAGGATAATAGGGAACTAAAACATGCAGGTTAGTATTAACGATTTACGTATTATTGTATCATACCAAAGGATAATAGGGAACTAAAACCCGCAAACTAATGGAAGAAATATTTGTAGAATTGTATCATACCAAAGGATAATAGGGAACTAAAACTGTAGTGTCGTGTATTCCTCCCAAAATCAAATTGTATCATACCAAAGGATAATAGGGAACTAAAACTTCAAAAACGGGCTTTAAATTTTTTGCTAAATTGTATCATACCAAAGGATAATAGGGAACTAAAACTATGATAACACGCAAATTTTTCTGCCAGCAATTGTATCATACCAAAGGATAATAGGGAACTAAAACTATCTTGCCACGGGCAAGATGTTTGTTCCGATTGTATCATACCAAAGGATAATAGGGAACTAAAACTTAACATCTAATAATGTTTTCCTCGGGAAAATTGTATCATACCAAAGGATAATAGGGAACTAAAACTGGCAACGTTAACGGATTAGCTAATTTTGTATTGTATCATACCAAAGGATAATAGGGAACTAAAACAGGATTTCAATGTCAGATTTCTCCTCGTTTATTGTATCATACCAAAGGATAATAGGGAACTAAAACTAAGACAACACGCATATTTTTCGGCCGGCGATTGTATCATACCAAAGGATAATAGGGAACTAAAACGCGCTGGCTTTTTTTGAATTTGTATTCGGAATTGTATCATACCAAAGGATAATAGGGTTTATCGCGAATTGGAAGTAAATTATATTTTTGGCAAAGAGGGTATTGGAAAAACTCCATTTGTTGAGCAAAAACACGGTTCGGAAAATGTTTACCGTGTAACTAATTATAAACGAGACCCTTTTTTCAGTTATTATAACGAGGATGTTATAGTTTTTGAGGAATTTAGAAGTAGTTTAGAGATAGGCGAGATGTTAAATTATTTAGACGGAAATTATTGTGAGCTTCCGGCACGTTATAGCGACAAGGTTGCGGTATATACAAAGGTTTACATACTTACAAACGAGCCGTTATATAAACAATATCCGAACATGCAGACTGTTAAGCGTGACGAAGCGTGGAAGCCATTTTTAAAGCGCATAACGAATGTTTACGATTTTGATAAGAGCAAAATTGAGCCTATAAATAAGCATTTTGCTGCTTGTAAGCCTGCTTCAGAAAAAGAAGCAGAACAAATAAACTTTTTATTTAAAAATAGGCGATTTTGAGGTAGGGAAGAATGAATAATCCAAAATTTAATGATAAGGTTTTAATATCAAAGAAAAAATTTCATTGGCGTTGGCTAATTTTAAATTTATGTTGCGAGCGTGAAATTGTAAATTTTTATGAAGTAGAAAATATAAACAATATGGGGGATGTTGTTTTGTTTACTCAATTTAGAAATCGTAAAAAGTTTCCGCAACATGTAATTTTGATAAAACGCACAAGTGAAAAATGTTATAGGCTCACGGCTTTAATCTTTAATGATATGTTTTATGAAAGTTTTTCGGATGTAAGCGGCATTATAAATTACATAAAAAGGCTGATTAAAAAATTTTCGGCGCCGGTTATAGAAAAATAGGGAAAAAGGGTAAAATATTAACTATTCGCAAAACACAGGTTTAACGAATAATTAAAGGGTTTTTTAACCCATGTAAAGCATATTTAAACTTTAAGTTATATTTTATTTTTCATCTCTTAATATATTTCTTACGATTCAAATTTAGAATCGCTTGTATCGCTTGTTGTTAGATTTAAAAACTGCCTAATTGTCTGTGCGGCGCATTTTTAAGCAAAGCTTTATTAAACTGTACCATTTTTATTACGCTTCTACTCTCTGTTTGCTAAAAATTCATCTTAAAATCGGCTGTTTAAACGATTTTAAAGCGAAATTCGAACCCGAAATCAAATAAATTACGCATATAAATTTA
>Ga0082212_10013288_pt1 | contig 10308 bp, 9 predicted proteins | sample TergutNt197P3_FD_71548 | JGI IMG/M metagenome (GOLD analysis project Ga0082212, IMG submission 71548) | Neocapritermes taracua P3 segment gut microbial communities from Petit-Saut dam, French Guiana - Nt197 P3 | ecosystem: Host-associated > Arthropoda: Insects > Digestive system > Gut ...
GGGCTCTGTCGAAACCACCGGTCGAGAGGTCGGTATGGCGCGGTGGAGCATACCTCATGAGAACGTTGCCTAAATTAATATGGCTTCTCATATTGCCTACCAGCCGATAAAGCAGCTTTTTTCATACCTACAGGCTCCATTATTGCAACACCATAATACCCGACAGCCCGAACCCGCTATTTTCTTATATCAGATTCGGGCTTTTTTGCGGCAAATTTATCTCAAAGACCTAAAAAACTTCCAGAAATTATGTTTTTGCAGGCGAAGTATATGTCTGCAAATACGACTTGCAGTTTACAAAGGTCTGTAAACTTTATCTCCATACTTTTGCCTATCTTTAGATATTTGATCATTAATATCGTTAGGTATAGTGTCGCTTGGTAACTCATGTCGAAGTTTACGTTGCTCTATAGAACCTCCTTGTTGTAAATAATATGCAAGCGTACCATCAGGATTGTCTTCAACAATCAAATAATACGGTACCCATATTTCGTCTTTTATTCTATAAATAGTTAGGCCTGTATCTGAGGAAGAGACAAATAAATCATTTGTCTTAAGCCCCCACGCAATTGTTCTGATTGTTCTGTTGTTGAAGTATGGTAGTGTGAAAGAAATCTGTTTATCTGAGGCGAAATTTTCAAAAATCACAACGGTACAGAGAGTCTCTTTTGGCGAACTTAATTGCATGTACATATAATGTTTATCGAAAGACTCTACAATCTTTTCATTAGGCATAAACATATTGTGAAGTATCCTCTCAAACATAAAGTTACAAGCAAGAATGAATACAGCAGCGCCAATTATTATTATTGCAATAATTTTTATTATTTTTGACATGCAATTCACCTATAATGGAATCATCCTTTTCTAGGAATGGTTCTATTATTTTCCTTTCATAATTTTAGTTGTGTCAACAAAAGCAGCTACCCATTTGACATGATAGATGTGGTACTGCGGATTTATGCATCTTAAATACGACTTAGATTGTAGCAAGGCGACTCAAACTGCAGTTTTCTGTCTTAATTGTTGGTCAGTTAGTTAATGCATTTAGACGTTTCGCTCGCATGAATATACATTAACATGTATACTGCAAAAAATACTATGCCTATTTTTTTTGTCGATCTGCCAATGAGTTATGTTAGTATCAGCATCAAAGGTACAAGCACGATTGCCTTATCGTCACCAACCTCGGCGAAGTGGTAAACGAAGGGTTTGCTTTTGTCAATAACACCGAGGGCTTTGCCGCACTTCAACGTAAAATTGAACACTACGGAGGCAACAATGTTCAAATCAGGTCCATATTTAGTTGGTAGCGCTGTTGCTGGAGTCTATCGGCAACAACGCTACCAACTAGAAATTATTTCTTGAAAAATCGTTTTTGGCTACACGAACTCAATCCGTTTCTCGTCTATGAGACGAAATTAGCTCAATGTATTATACCGCTTGGAACAGTAAAACTATAACTTCCTGTTATTCTTAGTTGATAGTCGTTACAAGCATAGCCAGACACAGTGGATAAGAATGCAAGTACCGAATCACTTCGGTGGTCCTTGTTGGGATCAATTATATCATTGAATTCAAAAACTAGATCTACTTGATAAACATAATTAACAAGCGATATAAGGCCCACGACCAGAAAACCTCCCACATCAATATTAGATCCATTAATCAACTCGTATCCAGAGCTATACCCTCCACCATAGTTAGTAAGCGCTAATGATGATTTATCCGTTATTACCATTGAGCCATCATTTATTGCATCACATGCAAGTTGCTTAAAATAGGCTAGAACATGTCTGTTACTTGATATATATTCACCCCAACGCCCATCATGAAATTCAACAGCAGAACCATCGCCATTCAGCCAGTTACGCAAAATAAACTTGCCAAAATCATCCTCTATGGAATTATAGTAGTAGGCAGCAGGCCCTGATGGTGCATATAAAAAGTTGTTCAAACGAAGATCATCAACATACATTACGCCTTTTGCGGTGATATATGTACCGTAATCATCGCCATGCAAACGAACTCATAAAACCAGGCCACTGTTGAACGGAAATAGCATAGCAAAACGCTCAAAAAGTAGGCCACATACATCAATTGCGCATTCTACAGTTTGAGGAATGTTTATATCAGATTTTATTTTAGTAGCTTGATAAACAGAAATATGCAGCATAAATATTCATAATTAGGGCGCTTTGCCGTATAATAATGCGCTACTTCCATGCCAGTATGGTTTTATTGTTTGGAAATTATCATGGATTACTAAAAGCTCATTTATTAGCTTATAAGTGGCAAAAAACATGACTGATTCGTGTGAAAAGGAATATCCGATCAATTTCATCATGGATGATGGCAAAAAGAAGCGAATCAGGCAAACGCTATCGAAAAATGGGTATACAGAATAAGCGCCGGGTAAAACTGATATCATTCAGGTTTGAAAAGCAATTGATTTAGAACGATCTGACGGTTTATAGTATCCACAAAAACATAAAGCTAAAATAGGGAGTACTTGCGAAAACACCACTACAATATAGACAAAGCAAAAGGCCGGATTAAAAACCCGGCCTTTTTGAAGGATCAGCTGGCAGAATCTATACCTCGATTTCAATGCTGATCATCAATTCACCAAACTCGTTAATATCTACTGCAATGTCATAGCTGCCAGCGATTTCAACACCGGTTTCAATAGAGTGAACGAAGACACCTATTTCCCTGTCGCCTGAGATCGCGTCAATATATGTTTGGAAATCACGTACTAACATGCTTACACTACCTCGTCATCTTTCGCCGTGTTTTCGCTGAAACTTTTCGCGTGTTTAAGGCGCATGTCTTGGGCACCATTCATATTGACCCGAAGAGCGTTTTCATAAAACCTGCCTAGTACGGCGGTACTCATGCTTTTGTCCGGGAGACTGGCGGCCCAGTCATTAATATTTCTATTTGAGGTTATGATCGTAGTCTTGCGCCCATACCTCTTGTCGATAATTGAGAAGAGTGCTTGGGCTGCTCTTTTTTCAAAAGTGGCGTAGGCAACATCTTCAATTACGAGTACGTCATAGGCTTTTAACTTTTTAATATACCCGGCCAGGCTATTCCCTGCTCTCGCTTCCTTGAGTTCTATGGCGATATCATGGGCTGTTTTGTATTTGACTGAGAATTTAGCCCAGAGCGCCTTGCAGGCAATAATTATAACCAGTAAAGATTTCCCAACACCTGGAGGCCCGGTCACAATGAGGTTTTTCCGTTGGCTGACAAATTCAATGCTCAAGGAACTCTCAATAACACCAGGTTCTGCCAGTGGGTAAGTATTTTCATCCCATTTGAAGGTATCGGACGTTCGCTCCCCGTAAATGCCCGCGTATCGCATGCGGTTATTGAATCTCTTCTTCTCATCCCCAGAACGCTGCTCATTTAGTGCTTGGTGGAAGTTTTCGAGAATTGAGATCGGTGTTCCTAAATAAAGGCTCGCTTCCGCCAGGTGCGGCAAGTTCATCGCCAAAAACTGTTGAGTTATACCTTCAATTACGGCGGCAGAATTTTGGGTCGTGTTTTCTTGTTTTAATGTCATAATAACTATCACCTCATTTTTCTAGATTCCGTTTTACAAAGCGCCCTCAGTCAGGCTCACAGGGCAGGCCTGGCGGGTTAGCGGGTGTCTCCCAAAGCGCGTCATAAGCGGAAGGATCACCTTGTTCCACATAAAATTCATCCTCAAACAGGGACTTGTCGAGTTCATCCATATTGGCGTCATGAGCCGCGGCCTTAATTTCGAGAGCGAGTATTCGCTCAACTTCTTTTAATGTAGGGTTTCCCGCGTTATTCACAATGTCAACAGCCTTGAGCAGTTTCTCCCGGCCCACTTCTTCCATCATCCGCATCAACCTATATAGCTGATAGCATTTTGTGGTTCTTGATTTACATAGCTCCCTGAATCTATGTAATTCCGAAGGCAGGATGCCTTCAAGCAGGGGGAAAGCGTTTTCCCTGGCCCTGGGCTTAATATCCAGATCAAAGAGGTAATGTTCAGCGTAAACCCGATTGTCGCCATCAAAAAGCGGCCTGTCACATTCCCAGATTTTGTTACCCTTGTAATACATCTCCACATTGAAGGAATAAGCAATAAGGCCGATTTTCTTTCCGGCATAGGGGCGGGGGACAGAGTAGATGGAGTTGTCAAACTTAAAGAGCTGCTGATTGCTTACTGTTGCACTATCATGTATGCCTACTTCATAGCGTTTGATCGGTAGGGGTATCAGATGTGGCCGTTCTTCTTCTGTCATTTCTTTAACAGTCCTCGGGCGGTTGCCGACGCGGCCCGCTTGCTTGATATAATTCAGACATTCCACCAGGAGCTTGTCGTTGACTTCAGAAATATCATCAACATCCATGATCGGTGTCAGTATACCGCCCGCTGTTTTTGCGGCTACCTCGACTGCGCCTTTTTCCGGAGCCTCGTACGGATTAGTAAACTCTACTGTAATACCGTAGTGAGCAGCAAACATCTTAAACTCATCCGTTAATTCAGCATACTTACCATAGCCTTTTTTCCGGGCTACCGCCATATTGTCAATGATCAGTTTGCCGGGAGCGCCTTGAAAAAAAGACATGGCGCAAACAAGTCCGTCTATGAGATTGTACTGCTTCTCGTTAGGGTAGGCCTTCTTAAACGGCGTATACCCGTACATGAGGTTGACACAAAGGACGTGTACCTTAAGTTCACGGCCCCGGACACGTACTTTCGCCATCTTCCAGTCCGCCTCGGCTGCCTCCGCGATTTTGAATGCTAAAGGCAGGCGGGTTTGAACCTGCCTCTCTCCCTGTATTTCAGCCCAATAACGCCTGTAGGTAACTTCGCTGCGAGGATATTGATAATGTAAATCCCGCCATACGGTATGGGCATTGATCTTCTGCTTGTTGGCCTGGTCATTTTGATGATCCTTACAATACTTCCGGATAGCATTCTTGATTGCAGTCTTGTCTATGGACTCTTTGGGGGCATGAGGATCTGACATGCCTGGGATATGGCCGCCGCCGGCATATTTAGCAACAGTGGAGCGGGAAATACCTAACCTTACGGCAATCATCCTTTGCGACATCCCTTCTAATGTGAGTCGCCGGATTTCTCCATATACTTCTGGGTCTATCATCGGTTCCACCTCCGGCAAACAATATATACGATATATATGGGGCTCATACGTGAGAGATAAATCACATAGGTATTCCTGGTTTTTTTAAGCATCGGCGACACTTTCCTTCGTTAATAATATAGTCTCCGAATGATCCTCTCCGTTTTTACCCGGGTAAAAAAATGACCTGTAACTGCTGGTGCAATGTGGCCAGGCTGTTTGTCAGTACTTCAACATCCGATATGCGTATGGCCGCTTCACCAATATCTATCCTGGTCAAAAGCCCGGATAGATAGGAGACGTCGTCCAGGCATCTGGCAATAGCTCGTGACAGGCGTGCACTTTCGGAATTATCTCTGCCCATTCTGCCGCGATGTCTTAATTCATTCGGAAGCGCCAGTTTCGGTGTATTGATGATCCTATCGCGCTCTTCATGTCCGATATCTTGATTCAGATAACGGTTTACAAGGTATATAACATTTTCCTTGCTCAGGAATTCATTGACAGCAGAAACAGCAAAAGGTGTTTGCACCTCATCAGGCAGACGTGCGATTTCCTGTGCCGAACGGGGCGCTATCTGTCCCCGGGCTACCATCTCCTGCACTGTGCCGTTCAGCCTTCTGCTGAGGTTTTCCATCTTATTGATCCACGCAGGAGATTTGCCCAGCGCTTCAGCTATTTGTTTTCGGGGAATACTGTATGTATCTATAAGTCGTGTGATAGCAGCACTGGTAGCAATCGCGCTAAGGGAGTCGTCAAGTTCGGTGGATTGTAGAGAAAAGATCAGGTTATCCGCTTCTCCTTCAGTTCTCACAATTAGGGCAGGAACATTCCTTGCCTTATCTTCCAAACAGGCTTCAAAAGTAGCCGCGCCGGCAATCAGTGTCATGCACCCTTGGGAATCTGAGAGAATGACAGGTTTGTAATAGCCGCGTTTCCTCGAAAGATCCCTGACCTTTGCAACACCTTTTTGTGAGGCGCAGAGATTTAACCCGGGCATCCGTTTGATGAGCCGGGTCGAAACCAGTTCCAGTCTATAATCTCCGTTACTTCCCAAATGCCGGTACCTCCTCCCCCAGATTTTTTGGTTCAGACTGTTTACAGTATAAATCCGGGTATCGTTGCACGTAAATAAAATTTACAATAACAATTGATGGTACCTGACGGCTGCGTCTATAATTATATCACGGCATTTTGTGATGAATGCTTTGCGTATCTCTTCGATTTCCTTTGACTCAACAAAACTTGATCTGCGTTTTGTGGCTCGTTTCCCTTGTTTGCGCGGACGCGCCGGCCGTTTCCTGCTATCGTGAGGATTGCTTCTGATAGGTTCACCATTATCTTTTATTACTTTTGCGTATTCATGCGGGATGCCGCTTAAGGCAAGAGGGATATTTCCCGTTTTGTTGACTTGTTCGGGGAGCTGGCCTGCTCTATCCCCGTACATTTCCTTCAGCTTTTCTATTGATGGACACTCCTTCAACATTTTTGGAATATCTCTAATTATATCCTTAATAGAGGGAGCCTCCCGCGACTCTGTTGATAGAGGTCTGTCAATTTGGAAAATAGTAAAGAGGCGATCCATAGCTTTGATGTTACGCGAGATAGTGCTTTTATTAAGACTGCTGATCCCAAACAGCTTTCCAGCCGCCTCGGCCGACAGCCGCATGCTCTTTTTTTCACTGCTGTAGTAGTGCCAAATAGCAAATAAATATAAGAAAATTGGGTATGGCCTACCCGGAAGCATAACCCAGGGAATTAATGAAATCATCATGCCGGTTTCGGGATCACATATTCGAGGGTATATGATCTCTATCTCATTATTCATATATTCCATACGCTGGCTGTGATATGTTACCGTTAATCCAAGTCCCTCCCAATAGCCGGCCATTTCCCTCATATCTTCTTCTGAAAAGACTTGATACTCAGCCCTATCCTTCTTTCCTGAGAAAATGAAAGCTTCTAACTCTTCACTGAGGTCTTTTACTAGAAAATACAAGTGTAGACCTTCGTCAGCCAAAACTATAGGAACGTCTCTAAAAATATTATTCAGAATGTCTTGTTTTTCGTTTGTGTTTTGTGGTATCATCATCATAGTAGAGCTCTTTCATTTTTCTGGTGGTTTTTTTCGCAAATAAACTATACCATAAAATGACAAGGCTCTACTATTTTTTTGTAAATTTCGCCAATTTGATTGCTACTACATTCTCTTGGAATAAAAAAAATCCGCCTCATGGCGGTATCTTTTTTTGTTTTTTACCAATGAATAATATTCATCTTTGAGTTTTGCATCTATCTTTTTCAGACACGGCCTCTTTGTATATGTTCCGCATGCTATAACTGGCCTACTTTTTTTTGATCAAAGTAGGCCAAAATGGCTTGCTTTACAATGTTCGTTTGCACACAGTTAATGTGCCGTTTGCAATCGCCAATAACGAGGCTATATCAACACTTTGCTGACTTTTAGTATAGAGCGCATTTAGTTCTTCGCTCGCCCGCTTCTTGAAATTCTTTGATAGCTGCAATTGCTTTAAATTGTAAACAGGGCAGTTATTAATTGGATGATCAGTTGATAAGTAGGGGCTATCCTGTACATTGGGTTCGGGACGACAGGACAAAACAATCACTAAATTTGGTATCTCATGCCTTGGTAAGAGTTCAACAATACTTTGAAGATGGTGGTTTGTACTCATATCTTCGTCGAGCGCATCGACAATAAGCACTAGCCGCTTATTCTTAGTCTTCGCTAACATGGCGACTTCGTCAAGCGACTCAATAAGCGTTTTTCCCAGAAACAATCTTTTCTGTTCTTCGGAATAATCATCTTGAACCAAATGGGTTAGTTGTTCGCACAACGATGCCATGAACGCATTGCTGTCAGACTGTGAATGTATACGTCCCACAATGAAAAAACCGACAACCCAAGTTTCGGCTGGAGGATGCAAAAAATACCATGACAGCAGTGACGATTTTCCTGTGTATGCAGGGGCTTTGAAAAGGAAGTATCCGCTTTCATTATGGCAGATTTCATTTAGCAACTGCAATTCATTTTCACGATGCAACAGCTTAACAGGAGCGATATCATATGCATGGCTTAAAAATGCTGCGCGAGAAGTTGAAGGCTCTTTTATGACAGCTTCTCCGTTGTCGTTTGGTGGCTGAGCCTTTTTTGTGTTAGGTACGTCAATATTTCCAGACATATTTTCTATGTGGATAATTGTCTGGGTAGTTATTGGTGTGTTGTTTTCGACCTTAATTCTCTCGCTCATAAGTAAAGATCTCCTGTCATCGTTTCAATAGAGAGATTTACCTGCTTCCCAATAGTAGCACCGTTGTTATTCACCGCAATGCGTTTTGAAGGTGTAGTACTAGTATCCTTGATGTCACTGTTTCTAATAGGTGGTGAAAAAACATCATCACGAGAAAACACATGATGGCAGTAACTCACTGCTGCTTCTGCTGCAATTATCTGATCTCTATCTTTCTCAGGTGTATCTTTTTTATAACCCCAATCGCAAATCCCCTTAATAATAATCCACTCCGCCACTCCATGTAGCCGACACATGGAATAGATACCCTGAGCTTCCATCTCACCACCAATTGGTTTATAGATGGCAAAATCTCTAAGTAACTGACTCCGATACTTGTAGTTATTAACAAGGCGAGAACCTGTTAATATCGCACCGATGATAACTTTTGACCACTCAGAATTAGGCAGATGATATTCCCATTCTCTATGCTCTCTAAAAGCGTTCAATAACTGAAACCCAACCTCTTTGGGAATTTCTTTATACTCTGTTTTACTCTCAAGCAAACGCTGTGAATCATATGGAAGAATTTTATCAGAAACGAGTACATGTCCTATTTTTTGTTTACTCTCATCAGCGCCAAAGGCAATACCAACCATTACCACAGCCCAAGGACGTAAATTGTTCACTAATTGACTTACCAATGGCATTGCTGCTGGATTGGTTACGCTTTGCTCATCCACATGTATATAGGCGGCAGGATAACGGCCAAATACTCCTAGATAGTATGTTTTCCCCAATATATATTGTTCTTTATGACGTATAAATTTTTTCTCGAACGCATCGCGTTCATGTTCATTTGCTGTTACAAATAGGAATGTACTAGTAAAATCTTCATTTTCAAAAGTATGACTAATATGGGTTGTTCGTACATGTAACGGATTTTCCACATCACTATTAGGACTGCTTGATCCATTGATTTGAGGCTGTTTTAGGATTGAATATATTTCTGCAACCATTGAATGAGTGTCATTTACTACAGGTATTACATCATCAACAGCAGCATAAAGATTTGTCTCGTATTCATCATGGAATACAATGTCTTTATGGTCAGGGGATAATTTTATGAAATCACGATATTCTTTACACGCAAGTTTAACGATTTTCTTGATGACACTCAGAAAACCGTTCCAATCACTATCCGCTTTTTTAAATCTATCTCTTAATAATTCGCCGAATCCACAAACATCTACTGCGAACCCAAATCCTGTAAAGAAATCCATTAAGAAAACCTCCTTAGCAAAAACAATATCGCCTCTTACTAACAAACAATACTGGGCAAAAGTGTTTATTATAGATTAAACTTATTAAATAAGTTTTCCCATTTGGATATGTAAACATCTGGTGTTGGGCTACGAACTGAAATTGCCACCTACTGCAGAATAGCAACAAATTAGTTTCTCCAAATAGTAAATAAGGTTCTGACAGTGTGTCGTTTATTACGACACTTTTTTTGTTGGTTGGAAAGCGACTTTGACATCGACTAAGATTTGGCAACCTTGCTTTTTGGACTCGAAACCCTTAATTGCTTTCGTCCTTTAAAGCGATAATCCCCCACCTAGCATTGACTTACCAGCAAAATTGGTATATCCTGGTGCAGGTATATCCTATAAAGAACTACAGGGAAGGAACACAGCCCCCAAAGCACGCTCCTTCCCTGTCAACCACACCGGAATCCTGCCGAATTTACAGCTGGACTACCGGTCAACCAGCAGGCCGCCTCACAGGCGAATGCCTACATGACCAAATATTATGATAAGGCAATTAACCCATCTTTCCCTCAAAAACCGGTCTGAAAAATTTTTTTCTGGCGAAAATGTATAAAACAATAAGGGATTCAAACAAGTATGTATAAAACCGGGTGGGATGCG
>Ga0082212_10013289_pt1 | contig 10308 bp, 4 predicted proteins | sample TergutNt197P3_FD_71548 | JGI IMG/M metagenome (GOLD analysis project Ga0082212, IMG submission 71548) | Neocapritermes taracua P3 segment gut microbial communities from Petit-Saut dam, French Guiana - Nt197 P3 | ecosystem: Host-associated > Arthropoda: Insects > Digestive system > Gut ...
CCCAAAATCGTCTTTTTGCACACGAACAGCTTGTTGAAGAACGCATAGTGCACGGGGGAATAGTCCTGCATCTCGTCGACTAGCAGATGCTTGACATACAAAAACCCATCCGCCCCGAACACCATGCTCTTTAAGTACAGAAGGGGCGCGATGTCGTCGTATGAGATCAGGTATCTCTCGACTTTCTGCACTTTCTCGCCTTTAAGGGTCTTTATCGTCCTGTTGATTTTCACTTTTTGGGGAAGGTACATATTTTCCGCTTTGATGTGTTTGTACATTTCGCCGTAAAGCTTCATTATGTCCTTTGAATCCCGGAACATCGAATATATCTTGTTTCGCAGCTGTATTTTTCTTATCTTCGTCTGCTTTATATCGTAAAAATCCATCAGCTTGTCTATTATCTCCTCGATGATCATGTCGAGGCGCTTCAGCGCCGGAAATCTTTTGTAGGCGACGAACCTGCCATGCAGGTAATGCTCCGAAACCTCAAAAACCCTCCCCAGCTCATAGCTTCCGTTGTCGTCCTGCACATAGGTGAAACTTTCGGGGACAAAGTTCGTTTGTTCGACATAGTCGATGTATTCGTTCATTTTGTCCAGAAATGAACCCGTGGATTTGAAGGCGATCCGTTCGGCGAGGGCCTGGCTGCGGTTTTCGAGGAGCTCCGAAATCTGGCCGTGAAAATTTTGGTACTCGCAGTATTCGTCCAATTCATGCTCCGCTATGTCGTCGAATGTCATCTGGAGTATCTGCTCCTCGCCGAGCTCGGGCAGCACGTTTGAGATATAGTCCGAAAACACTTTGTTGGGCGAGATTATCATCATGTTCTCGGAATAGATCTTGTCTTTCAGCAGGTACAGGAGATAGGCCACCCTGTGCAGCGCTATCGAAGTCTTGCCCGATCCCGCCACGCCCTGTATGATCAAGACGTCGGATTTTTCGTCGCGGATTATCGCGTTCTGCTCTTTTTGTATCGTGGCCACGATGTTTTTCATTTTCTCGCTCGAGGATTTGCCGAGCTGTTCCTGCAGTATCTCGTCGTCGATCGTTATTTCGCTTTCGAACATATACTCCATGGATCCGCCGCTTATCTTGTACTGCCGCTTCAAGTTTATCTCCCCTGCCATGATCCCCCTGGGGGCCGCGTACTGCGCCCTGCCGGTTTCGTAGTCGTAGAACATGCTCGCAATCGGGGATCGCCAGTCGTATATGAGGTTTTTGAGGCCGGCTATGAAAGAGTGCACGCCGATATATATCTGGAAATTGCCGTTTTTGTCTATCGGCGATCCCCTTTTTATGCCTTCGGCCGATTTTTTGTCGTCGAACAAAAAAGAAATTCTTCCGAAATAGGGAGAATTAATCATTTTTTCCAGTCTTCTGTTTTTAGCTAACAAATTATATGCCGAATCCACCATGTTTTCCAAAATTTGCCGGTTGGCCCTGATCTCCTGGGGGTCCATGTCGTACACTTTTTCGTGCATGTAGCTTTGGGTCTCCGCTATGAACTCTTTTTCTTTTTCGGTGAGCTGCTTGATGTTCTCGCTTTCTTTTTTCAGTTCCTCCAAAATGTTTTTCAGATATTCGATTTCCTTTTCCTTGGTCAGATTGAAGTCGGTCGCGCCTTTTGCCATAAAACCACCCCTCGAATTTAATTGTTTCACTAAATTTTTCAGGAGATAACGAAACGTGAGCTTTAAGTATAGCACATATCGAAAAAAAAGTCAACAGAAATTTTGTCAAAACAGGCAACAAATTGTAAACAAACGAAGAATTTACCGTTCGTCCTTTTTCTTTTTGAACGCGCTTTCATGGTTGTTTATCAATATCACGCTCTTGTCCACCCTCGAAGCGAGCGCGTCTATGAAATCCCCGTGGTTTTTCGGGAATACGATCACGCTTTTGACTTTGCCCCGGTTTTCCGAATGCAAAATTTTGTAAGCTCCAAGGGATCCTTCGTATATGCGCGTCCCAAAGCCCCCGAAACTCATGAGCGTCGCTTTTTCCACCGCCACAATCATATGCAGGGCGATTTCTTCGCTTGGGTAAACTGGGTAAAACAAGGTTTTGATCGTCAAAAACTTATCATCTATGACATAGCTCCTGTGGGTCACGTCCGGCAAAAGGACAAGGTCGAGGATAATCGCGCCTATTGGGACGACGTATATCTCAGCTATCCAAAACCTCACCGCGACGAAGTGGGCCAATATCGCCAGGCCCCACATCCACCATCTTTTTTTCGCCTTGAAATTTTGCGCGAATTCCGGGCCGTTCATGTTATCCATCGAAAACCATCCTCCCATGTTCGTAAATTCCATTTACTTGCATGCCATAATGATAACACATCCAAAAACACTTGTCAATAGTTTTTCCAAAATTGGGGTTTTTTTTTGATTCGGGCAAATCAATCGAAATAATTGTAAACATTTTGATAAAAACGCTGCATCCGCAGATTTATTGTGGTATAATATTAACCATTGCGAATAATCTATTTCACTATTTTGGGAGGCTCTGCCCGCAATGAAAAAAAATATTTCCGTTAAAAAGATTTTTTTGCTGTTTTTCGCTTTTGTTGTCGCTGGAACCGTTTTGACGCGCGGATTTACGCAAAACGGGGTCATGGCATCCGGCGCGGTCGAACTGATTTCCCAAATCAACGCTTTTTCCGGGCTGACGGCCACGGTTTCGGGAATCGACGAGATAACCGTGACGGGATCCGCGAATATCGGGACGACATACCTGAAATTGGAAATCGATCCCGGAGTGACCGTGAGATGGCAAGCGGACCTGACCGGCAAAGCCGTATCCGGCAGCTATGCGCTCGGCCTTTTGGGCGGGGGCGCATTCGAGCTGAGCGGCGCCACGATCACGAACACCGGGGCGGGCGGGACTCTGTACATAAGCGGCGCGGTAACGCTCGGAATCGATGCCGGCGGCCTCATAGAAAACCCAAGCGCCTCGGGGGCGGCCGTGACCATAGCGGGGGACGCGCAGGACATAACCGTCGACGTCGGCAACGGGGGCCGGATAGTTTCCATAACCGGGGGATACGCCATAAACGACGGCAGCGGCTTCAGCCAAAGCGAGAACAACACAAAAATAAACGTCAACCAGGGCGGGAGCGTGGAAGCGGGGACAACCAGCGCGATCCGTTCCACGGGCAAATTTTCCGTGGTCACGGTAAATACGGGGGGGCTTGTCACAAGCGCCCCGGCGGGCAACGTAAACCCGGTAATCAACATGAATTGCGCCCCGCCGCCCAGTACCCCCATCGCCAACGTGGTTGTGAACGGCGGGACGGTCAAGACCACCAACAGCGCGACGGGAAGCTACGTGATCCAGACCTCGCAGAACGTCGAGGTGAACAGCGGCGGTTCAGTCCAGTCGATAGCCGGGCGGGCGATCAACCTCGTCGGCTTGGATTCCGCCGCCACGATAAACGGCGGCGAGGTCACGACGATTTCGGGGGTGGCCATAAGCGTCGCCACCACCACCGACAATGCATTGAATGCGAAAATCGCCGTGAACGGCGGCAGGGTCGAAGCCACCGGTTCCGGCGACGCGCTTCATATCACCTCCGCAAACAACACGGTCGACATATCCGGGGGGCAAATCCTGGCCAAGGGCGGATATGCGATAGACGTCGAGTCGAAAGTTTCGGGAACTCCCGTCACGATAAGCGGAGGATTTGTCTTCTCATGGGGCAAATCCATCAGCGAAGCGATAAACCGGGAAAGCTCGAAGCTCAGCCAGCCTGTGGGAGGCGTCGTTGCCGTCTGGGACACGAATACCGGTTTGGCGACCGATCCGTACCTCCAGGGCGAAAGCGAGGATCTCGTGTTTTTGTCGCCGGGCTCCGATGTCCATTGGGAAATGAACCCGGATCCCCTGGCGCTCTACGACGGGATCAGCTACAGCGGTTCGGAATTTTTCGGGCTGAACGCGAAGGTTATCCAAGAATGGTTCGCATTGACCATAAACTACCGAGACGGAACCAAAGAAGTCCGCAGCGTCAAGAAAGGCGCGAACGAAAGCCTGTCCGCCCAGCCCGGGGAAAGCGTGAACAGCGCTTTGGGCCCGCCGCAAAATTACCCGATAAACGGAACGGTTTTTTGCAAGTGGGAATCGGCCGACGGCGGGGATTTCGCAGACGAATATTCTTTGGCGACCGAATTCACGATGCCGCCAAACGACGCCACGCTCACCGCGATGTACGCTCCGCGCTATTTGCTGCACGTGATCGGGGGCTCCATCGACCCGGGATACAGAAACTACGGCGGCTCCGCTTCCTACGGCTATTACGCCGAAGGGGAGGCAATAGGCATAACGGGCAACAGCTCCCCTCCGTTCGTCAAATGGGAATCGAGCATGGGCGGAAGCTTCGCGGACGAAGACGATCAAATCACCGCTTTTTCCATGCCCGGAAACGAAACGATGATCCAGGCCGTGCCGGGAGCATATACAAAACCCGATCCCACCGAAACGTACACCGCCCAAATGCTGAATGCGAGCGGCTTGATAACCGGGACCGCTTCCGGGCCTCTTTCCGACATTTCGTACACCGGATATTCGGGAACGCGCATGGAGATCGAAGCCAGGGCTGCGGCGCTTGGAGAAGTGTTCAGCCATTGGGAATTCGACGGCGAAAACGGCTTTTTTGATAATCCGTTCGATTCCGAAACTGTGTTCGTCATGCTCAGCGACGCGAGAATCGAGGCTGTATTTGACATTTATTACGAATTGACCGTCGAAAACGGCTCCGGTTCGGGAACATACAAAGCAGGGGACATCGTCGGCATAACCGCCCTCGTTCCCGGAAAAAATTTTACCGGCTGGACAAGTTCCCCGGCGGCAGGCTTTTTTGCCGACAGCTCCTTGCGTTCAACTACATTTACCATGCCCCCGGGCGATGTCAGGCTCACTGCCAATTACGTTGAAACGCAATTCGAAGTTTTGGTTTGGAACGGCTCTCCGGCAAAATCCGGACACGCTGCGGGCGATATTGTAAATGTATCGGCAAATGCGCCGGAAAACGGCATGAAATTCGATTGCTGGGTCATAGCCTACGGGAACGTTTCCATAGCGAACCTGGCAAGCGAAACAATTTCGTTCGCCATGCCCGCCGATGACGTCATTTTGATAGCGACATATATCGAGGTTGTCATACCGCCGGTCGTTTTTCCTCCCATCGTCCCTCCGGCGATAGAACCCACGACGCCCGCGCCAACCTCCGCCGATGATGGCGATGAAAAAGAAGAAGAAAAAGAAGAAGAAAAAGAAGAAGAAAAAGAAGAAGAGACCTCGACAGAAGCAGAAACTTCAACAGAAGAAGAGACAACGCCGGAAGTAGCAGCCGCAACAGAATCGGAGACTTCGACAGAAGCGGAGACTTCGACAGAAGAAGCATCCACGTCAGAAGCGGAAGCCACGACTGAAGCAGAAACCTCGACTGAAGCAGAAACCTCGACAGAAGTGAAAACCTCGACAGAAGCGGAAACCTCAACTGAAGTGGAAGCTTCGACAGAAGCAGAGACATCGACAGAAGAGCCTACTGCGGAACCCACAATCGGCGAAGCGCACACATACACGAGCCATGAAGAAGATATGCTGTCCGCGTCAGAAGAAGAACAGACCTCTGCGGAAGAACAGGCAACAACCACAGAACCTACTGCGGAACCGACAATCGGCGAAGCATACGCATTCACGGATCGCGAAGAAGAAACAACGCATTCGACAATGGAAGAGTCCGCCGAAAACCGCGAATCATACGATACAGCGGCTGCAGCGAAAGAAGAATCGACGGCAACGCTGCCGAAAATGGATTTGACGGTTTTTTCGACGACATCGGAAGTCGAAACCGCCACGGAAATTTTTATGGAGACGCAAGAGCCGCCCATATCGGATCCAAAACCGCAGGCAGCCAACCTGTCCACATTCACGACTCCCGCGGGCGAGGTTCTGGAAATTCAGTACCACGGGGAAATGCCCGATTTCGCGACGCCCCTCCCTAACACTTGGTCCGCGGTGAAATTGCACGAAAATATTTGGGAAATATTCGATGAAAACCAAAAAACACTGGGGTTCGCATGGCATGAAGGGGAAGCCATAGAAGAATGGGAGGCCTATCACGAAATTATGGCCATAGAAGAAATTTTGCGTGAAAAAGCGCCCATCGCCAATGTGGCGGGGGAAAGCGAAACAAACGAAGAAACCAAGCAAAACCCAAAAACGGGCGACCTATCGCTTTTTGCGATTATCTTGGCTATTGCCGCAATCCCTGCGGGAGCAGCCATCGCCGCAAAGGGCAAAAAGCGAAAAGACTGATTAAGAGATATGTGAAATTAGGAGGATCCTCATGAAAAAAAGCTTTGCGATGCCACTTATTGTATACTTGATTTTATCGACGCTGCTGGCGGCGTGCGCAAAAGATGATCCCGGAAATGCGGATTCGGGCGACAAAAGCGCGACGGATGCCGACATAACGGAAATTGCCGAAAATACGGCTGAAAAATTTGCGCCGGACTTGCCTGATTTGGATCTCGGCGGAACCAGTTTCGTTTTCTGCGTCAGTTCCGAGACGCTGTGGGGGCACGAGGACATGGTGGCGGAAGAACAGGACGGGGAGCTGGTCAACGATGCCGTGTACCTGCGCAATATCGCCGTGGAAGATATGTACAATGTAAAAATCGGGCAAATCGGGGTGTCTTTTATGCAGTTCGAGTCGTATGTGCGAAAAAGCGAGTCCGCCGGCGCGCCCGAATACGACATCCTCTTGCCGCGTCTCTACTACGGCGTGACGCTCGCCCAGGAAAAGATGTTCGTCGACTTGTACGGAATCCCCCACCTAAACCTCGGGGCCCCTTGGTGGGACCAGGCGATGCCGCGCGACCTGGCTCTGATGGGAAAGCTATACATGGCAGCTGGCGACATCAACATGTACGCCAATGACGCGACCAATATCCTGTTGTTCAACAAAACGATGCAAAATGACTTAGGGCTGGAGGATATGTACCGGCTCGTGGCCGAAGGCAAGTGGACAATGGACAAATTATTCGAAATGCAGCGCGATGTGGCCAAGGATATGAACAACGACGGCAAAATCGGATATATGGACCGCGTGGGATTGGTCACGCATAGCGCCCTGTATCTTCCGTTTTTGAATGCTTGCGGGGTCGATACTTTCTACCGCGAAGGCGACGACATCCGCTTCAACATCACAAGCGAGCGTTTCATGGCGGCTTACGAAAAAATATTGCAAATGTTCAACACGGAAGGGGCGGGCATGGATTGCTCCGACACGCGAAAATACAAGTTCCCCAGCGCCCGCATGGTGGGCGATACCATTCAGGACATCTTCGAAGCGGACATGGCCCTGTTCGCCTGCAACGTCGCGGACAACATCACCACGTTCCGGGGCATGGAAACCGACTTTGGCGTGCTGCCCCTCCCAAAGCTCGACGAAGCGCAGGACGCTTACTTTTCTTCCGTTTCCAGCGGCGCGTCAGTGGTCGCGGTGCCCAATTCCTGTTTTGACCTTGAAGTCGCCGGAGTTATCCTCGAAGCCATGTGCTACGAATCCAGCAAGACGGTGCTTCCGGCCTATTACGACATGACGCTCCTGCGCAAGCACACGCGCGACGAAGAATCGGCGCAGATGCTGGATATAATATTCAAGAACCGCATCTATTCCTTGGGCAATATCTATGACTGGGGATCCATGACCTCCGCGATAAGCCAGGAAATAAACAAAAATGCTTCAAACTTGAATTCCCTGTCCGAGAAAAACGAAGGAAAAGTGAGACTTGCAATCGATAAGACGCTGGCGGCGTACGGAGATTAAAAGCAATCCTCTTTGTATGCCACCCTCCCGCCCACAATCGCGCAAAGCGTTTTCCCGTAAAGCTCAAACCCGGAAAATGGCGTGTTGCGCGACTTTGAGCGGGAGCTGTTTTTGTCGAAAATAAATTTTTCATCTATGTTGAATATGACAAAATCCGCCGCCTTTCCTGCCTCAATCGTACCTCTCTCCTTGTCGGCGCCGATTATCTTTGCGGGGTTTATGGTCATCAGCTCGATGAGTTTTCCCAGCGTGACGCATCCATTTTTCACCAAATAGGTGACCCCTAAGGCAAACGAGGTCTCAAGCCCGGTTATGCCGTTGGCTCCCGCTTTTTTTTCTTCTTCCGAATGCGGGGCATGGTCGGTCGATATGCAGTCGATAGTTCCCGATTTTATCGCTTCAATTATCCCTTCCCTGTCCCCGGCTGAACGCAGCGGGGGGTTCATTTTTGCGTTCGCGCCGTATTTTGCTTCATTTTCATCTGCCAGCGCAAAATAGTGGGGGCACGTTTCGGCGGTTATGTTTCGCCCGCCAGTCTTCTTCGCTTCGGCGATATAGCCCGCGCTCTTTTTTGTGCTGAGGTGGCATATATGCAGCCTCGCTCCGGTTTTTTGCGCCAGCCCTATGTCGCGTTTCGTGATTTTGTCTTCGGATTCGTTGCCCGCAAGGCTCAGGTCTTCGCAGTGCGCCATTACCAGCATATCGCTTTCTTTTGACTTGATCAACGCTTCATGCATCAAAGCCTCGCTTTCCACCGGCCTGCCGTCGTCCGACAAAGCGACTGCCCCGGCTTTTTTCAGCGCCGCGAAATCCGTGAGCTCCACGCCTTTTTGCCCTTTGGTTATCGCCGCGACCGGAAAAACGCTGCAGCACGCGCTTTGTTTCAGGATATATCGCGCCACTTCCGGGCTGTCTATGCAAGGATCTGTGTTTGGCATGCAGCACACCGCAGTGATCCCCCCCCTCACCGCCGCTTTTGTCCCCGAAGCGATATCCTCTTTGTGCGTGAGCCCCGGGTCGCGCAAATGAACGTGCAGATCAATAAAACCCGCTGAGATGTAGTTTTTGCGGGCGTCGATCGCCCCATATGCCGCCCTGCCGCTTCCCGCAGGGCAAATTTTTGCGATTTTCCCGCCCAGAACCGATATGTCCGCCAAATCGCCGTTTTCGGCGAGGCGGGCGTTTCGTATGACCAAATCGTCGATGTCGTCCAATCCCCCTATTCAAGCCATATGCAAATTTTCGCCAAATCGCCATATGGCATAGCATACCATACTTTTTTTCGTTTTTCAAGAAATTGTTTGAAAATTAAATAAAAATTCTTGACTTAGATGTTATTTTGTGGTAATATATCCCTATGTAAAGACAAAAAAAGATGTTATATTTTAATTTTGGAGGGTAATTTATATGGCTGAGGCTGTAATAATGCCGAGACAGGGGCAGAGCGTGGAGAGCTGCCTCATCACCGCGATAAACAAAAAGAAAGGCGACAGCGTCGATGTCGGCGATATTTTGTTTTCTTATGAAACGGACAAATCTTCGTTTGACGAAGAAGCGAAAGCGCCGGGCACGATTTTGGCCTTGTTCGCTCAAGAAGGGGACGACGTGGCTTGCCTTGAAACGGTAATGATCATAGGCAAGCAGGGGGAAGACATATCGGGGATGGCACCCAAAAACGCGGCCGCTCCCGCCGAAGCGGAAAAGCCCGCGTCCGCCGAAAAACCCAAAGAGCCGGAAAACGGAGCTTCTCCGGAAACTGCCCGGATTGCCGAATCCGTTTCAAGCGGCGAAACAAAAATATCGCCCCGCGCGAAAGCCTATGCGGAAAAATCCAGGGCCGATTTGTCCAAGGCGGTTCCGACGGGTCCCGATGGCAGGATAATCGAGCGGGACGTCGTAGAGCTCATAAACAAAGGGCACAGGCTGTATTCCGGCGATGCGAACGCTGCTCCCGCAGAAACCAAAGAGCCGAAGCCCGAAAAAAGCAATGATCAGATCGGTTCGTACACCGACGTGAAGCTGCCAAACATACGCAAGATCATCGCCAAATCGATGCATGCCTCCCTCTCCGAGATGGCGCAGCTCACCTTGAACTCGAGCTTCGACGCCACGGCGATATTGGCATTCCGCAAAAACCTGAAAAACAACGCGCAGGATTTGGGGCTTGAAAACATCACCCTAAACGACATAGTTTTGTATGCTGTGGCGAAAACCTTGAAAAACCATAAAGACGCGAACGCCCATTATCTCGGCGACATCGGCGCGATGAGATATTTTGACTCGGTCAACTTAGGGGTGGCGGTGGATACCGAGCGCGGGCTTCTCGTTCCCACGATATTTGGCGCGGACAAGCTTTCGCTCAACGAACTCGCAGGGCAAACAAAAAAAACCATAAGCGAGGCGCAGAGCGGTTCTATTGGCCCGGAAAAATTGAAGGGCGGCACCTTTACCGTGACAAACCTCGCGGCTTT
>Ga0082212_10013290_pt1 | contig 10308 bp, 8 predicted proteins | sample TergutNt197P3_FD_71548 | JGI IMG/M metagenome (GOLD analysis project Ga0082212, IMG submission 71548) | Neocapritermes taracua P3 segment gut microbial communities from Petit-Saut dam, French Guiana - Nt197 P3 | ecosystem: Host-associated > Arthropoda: Insects > Digestive system > Gut ...
GCTCTTGTTACAGAAAAAGTAATAGATGTTTTTGACGCAGCAGGAATTAAAAAACCTGACATTTCCATATTATCGGAAGATTTTCTTCTTGAAGTCAAAAATATGGAACACAAAAATATTGCTCTTGAAGTGTTAAAAAAACTCCTTAATGATGAAATTAAATCGCGCACAAAAAAGAATTTAATACAAAGCAAAACCTTAATGGAAATGCTTGAAAATTCCATCAAAAAATATCACAGTAAAATCATTACCGCCACGGAAGTTATAGAAGAACTTATTGAATTATCAAAAGAAATCCGCGAAATGGATAAAGAACCCAAAGAGATGGGTCTTTCGGATCATGAATACGCGTTTTATACAGCCATTGCAGATAATGACAGCGCAAAACAGGTAATGGAACAGGATAAACTCCGCGAGCTTGCGGTAGTGCTTTACGAGAAAGTCAAAGAGAATGCTTCTATTGATTGGACAATAAAAGAGAGCGTTAAAGCAAAATTAAAAGTAATTGTTAAAAGGATTTTGAGGCAATATGGTTATCCCCCTGATATGGAAATTCTTGCAACCGAAACAGTTTTGAGACAAGCGGAATTAATTGCTGAGGAACTAACAAATAGTAAATAATTTGTAATAAAGAAACTCACAGGCCATACAGGCCTTTTGCATCAATTGCATAATTATTAAAAAATCATGACTGAATTAACCGAATCCGACATAGCCCCAGACAACGAAACTCCGGGATTCACTGGAAAAAAGAATTAATCACCTTGCCCCGCAAACGATATTTTGCGGTTGTCATTTATTAATCTCTGAATTTTCCTGGGGCTGGGCATTTTTCATATATACGCCGCTCATGTAGACCCCCGCTCCGAAAATACCGGTCTCGTCTCCTTCCGTGACGGAAATTGAGAGCTTGTCGCCATCCAGGACGAATTCGAACTTTATCGCTTTGTCGCCATATTCGTCCTTGTAGTCGAGGACGGCTTTATTGTCTGCTGTAAAGAACGCCGGCCCTTTCAATTCTCCAATATGGGGGCCGGAAAAACCCCAGAACGATAACTCCAGGAATTTTTCCGTCACATTCGAGATGGTTATCTCTGCGCCCACCCTTGTCCATTTGCCCTTCCAGTTGCTATAGGTTTCCTCTGTTTTTTTTTGCCCTGTGCAGGCGAAGAAAAAACTAATAAGGCTTGCCGCGCACAACGTAAAGATAATTCTTCTCATAATGTTTTCCTTTCATCCTTTGAATTCAATTTGAAGATTCGTCATTTTTTGTTTTGCATTAGGCATTTATTGCCATCCTTTAATGGCGGCCGTTACTGCAGTAGTAGTACAATGATTTATTGAAAGTAGTCAATAAAAAAATGTATGGGATTCTCAAAATAGGATATTTATCGATGAAATATAATGGGTTAAAATTCCGAACTCTTCAAAAAAATTTCGTTAAAATCAGGGACAGAGGCCGGTTCGATAACCCGTACCATACTTTTGAGTCTTTTGATTTCGTCGCGAAAAGTCGGGTCAAGACAAGAGCGCGTTGCGGCGGCAAGGCTCGTGTTACCGGTAATAAGATTTTTTGCCTTCGAGAAAGCAGGTAAAAAACCGAGCGTTTTAAAATTGGCAATATTCAAATTCGCGCCGAGCGAACCGGCGACTATTAAAAGTCCGATTTCGTCCGGTGTTAGGGCCGCCTCGCGCAAGATTATTAATGCGCCGCTTAAACAGGCGGCCTTGGCAAGCTGAATGTTGCGTATATCGTTTTGATTCAGCACAAGATTGCTGCCTATGGCAAAACCATTAGCGCTTAAGCCGGCGTTGCTGAAGTTTAAGGCGGCGGTGTTATTGAAAGCGCCGTCTTTGCGTATAAGCCCTGATTTGAGCAAGAGCGCTATGATGTCTATAATTCCTGTTCCGGCAAAACCGGCCGGTTCACTGCCGCCGATTGTCTCTATAAGTATAGTATCTGCGTGTAAGGCCGCATGAGCTATGGCGCCTTCGGATGCTGTCATTCCCATTGATATGTTCATGCCTTCCAGCGCGGGTCCCATCGCGCATGAGGCCGCAAGTATGTTGTTGCCGTTTTTGAGAAACATTTCTCCGTTTGTTCCTATATCGGCGAAAAAAACGTCCTCTTTGACTGCCATATAATTAACGAGCGTGAGAGCGCCTGTAATATCCCCTCCTATAAAAGCTGAAACAGGCGGTGTTAAAAATATTGAGGCTTTGGGTAAATCGAGTCCTGCCTGTGACGCAGTCATTTCTTCAAAATCAGCATGTTCAAGTTTATATGGGTAAACGCCGAGAGGCGCAACGTCAAGCCCGGCAAAGAGGTATGTCATTACTGTATTGCCCGATATGGTGACCCTTTCTACTGTTGAGTGCGGGATGTTCGTTTTTTTCAGTATGGTATCTATTGAATCCATAATCGACAGTCTTATGGAATTTGTCATTTGAACGCGGATACTTAAATCTTTCGCGGCAGCTATTCTTGATATTATATCGTAGCCGTAACGTCTCTGCGGATTCATAAAGAATGCCTGCGTAATGCTTTTACCCGAATCAAGGCCTACCATAGATATTTCAACATTCGTGGTTCCTATGTCGACAGCGAAAGCAAAACGCGTTTCGTTTTCAATAGGCGGCGCAATATTTATCCTGGCCGTATTTTTTAAGGAGAGTTCAAGGATGAGATCATTCTGAATAATGCAGCGGCAGGCCAAAACCTCGGCAGGCCGGCCTGATGGGGCGCTTGCTTTTACGAGGCATTTGCCGCATATTCCGCGCCCGCCGCAAGGCGAATCAATGGAGATTCCCATTTCGTCGAGGGCGTTAATTACTGTCAGCCCCTGGGGGACGGTTATAGTTCGTGCGGCCGGAAATACTGTAAGTTTTACCATGTTTTAATCATCCGCTGTAAAGCAAAAAAGGATTGTTTTATTTATATTCATAAAAATAAAACAATCCTTCTCATGCATCCCCGAGGGGATTCGAACCCCTGTTGCCGGGATGAAAACCCGGTGTCCTAGACCCCTAGACGACGGGGACATTTCCCTTTCGGGCCTGTGAGCCGCTTGAGATTCGAACTCAAGACCCACGGCTTAAAAGGCCGTTGCTCTACCTACTGAGCTAGCGGCTCGGTAAAGTTAGTACCAAATACAAAATAGTCGTTTCACTGTCAACAAATTTATTCAAAAAGACTACATGGGCAAAGTCATTTCTCTTTCAGGCCCTACCGATACTACGCCTATTTTGACGCCGATGTTTTTTTCAAGGAAACGTACATAGTCTTTAGTCTTTGCGGGCAGGGCTTCGAATGTCCTTGCTTTTGACAAATCTTCCTGCCAGCCATCAAGTTCTTCATAAACAGGCTTAACGTTATTTATTAAAGATTGATTATAAGTGGATTTTTTCCCTTTGTATTCATAGCCTACTGCGACTTTTATTTTTTTAAAACCGCTAAGTACGTCAAGTTTGGTAAGGGCGAGGCTTGTAAAACCATTGGTGCGGCACGAGTGTTTTAAAAATTCAATGTCAAACCAACCGCAGCGTCTTGGTCTGCCTGTTGTGGAACCGAACTCTTTGCCGTTTACGCGCAGCCTGTCGCCGTCTTTGCCTTCATCTTCGGTTGGAAACGGCCCCTCGCCGACACGCGTGACGTATGATTTTACTATGCCTATGACGCTGTCTACATCGAAAGAATTGAGGCCGGTACCCAAAAGCGCTCCGCCTATTGTAGGACTCGATGACGTCACGAACGGATATGTTCCATGGTCTATGTCAAGGCCATAGCCTTGAGCTCCCTCAAGGATTAATTTTTTCCCGTCTTTGATTGCCGAATGAAGGTAATCTTCGGTATTGGTAATCATTTTGCCTGCTTTCTTCTTGAATGTAGCCAATATATCGGTTATATCTTCCAGTTTATATGGTTGTTTGTTAAAAATTTTTTCAAGCTGAGGATTTTTGATTTTAAGGACAAATTTAAGCCTTTCTTTTAAGGTATTTTCATCAAAGATATCCCCGGTTCTTATTCCAATCCTGAGGCATTTGTCGGAATAACAGGGGCCTATTCCGCGGTGGGTAGTACCCAGCTTGTCTTCTCTCAACTCTTCCATTGCGCTGTCAAACACCTTATGGTAGGGCAGTATCAGATGTGCCGCGTCTGATATGAGCAGGCGGTTTTTTACTTCAATGCCTTCAAGCTCCAGCTTATTCATTTCTTCAATAAGCTGAATGGGGTCGAGAACAAGGCCGTTGCCTATGACGCATATTTTGCTTTCATGCAATATTCCGGACGGAACCAAATGGAATATATATTTTTTTCCGTTTACGACCACAGTATGACCGGCATTGGCGCCGCCCTGATAACGTACGACAACATCGGCGTCCCGGGTAAAATAGTCGATCATCTTAGCTTTGCCTTCGTCGCCCCACTGCGACCCTATTACAACTGTACAAGCCATAGAATATTTCCTTTATATAGTATAAGGCATCATCATATTTTATTTTTAAAATAACAACTCTTTTTTAAGATTAACCGTTTTTAACTTCACAGATTCATCTCAACAACTACAGATGCATGGTCAGAGCCGCCTATTTGCGGCATAATATAGTAGCTCATAAGATGGGGACGTCAAAGCAATGAGTACGTGTGGGATTGATTACCCTCCCTCGCATCTTCAATGAATTTTTTCTTGACAATTTCTCGCATCTGTGCAAATACTAATATAACCGAATGAAGGGGGAATTATAATGAAAAATAAAATTTTTAACGTAACCGCAATAATTGCGCTAATTGTATTCACAGGCTTTGGTTGCGGCAGCAGCGATAAACGGAGTGAAGGCGGCAGTGAAACCATAGCGATGGTGTATATAAACGGCGGGACATTTACTATGGGTAGCCCTGCGAGTGAGCCCGGTCATTTTTACGAAGACTTAAATACTGGAATAACTAATAAAACCGAAGAAACACAACATACAATAACATTAAGCGGTTTTTACATGAGCAAGTATGAGGTGACTCAGAAGCAGTATGAGGCTCTAATGGGGTATAATCCAAGCTCCTTAAAAGGAGCTAATCTTCCTGTAGAGTGGGTAAGCTGGTATGATGCTGTGGAGTTTTGTAATAAGCTTAGCCAAAAAGATGGCCTTGAACAGGTCTATACAATAACCGGCATAAAACTCAAAGGCAATAGTATAATCAGCGCGACAGTAATAGCGGACTGGAGCAAAAAGGGGTATCGTTTGCCTACTGAAGCTGAGTGGGAATACGCGTGCAGAGCGGGTACAACAACGTCTTTCAACACAGGAAATAACATAAATAACATAGATCAGGCAAATTATGGTCGTCCGTATGGGGGAACAACTAAACCTGTAGGGAGTTTTAAGCCAAATGCTTGGGGTTTATATGACATGCATGGTAATGTGGCGGAGTGGTGTTGGGATTGGTATGATTTTCGTTATTATTTAAGCAGCCCGGCAAATAATCCTAAGGGGCCCGGGAACGGCACGTTCCATGTGTTTCGCGGCGGGTCGAGGGAGAACAGCAACAGTCAGGGGTTGCGTTCTGCTAGTCGGAACGCTTTGGAAGGCCGACACTACACTATTGGTTTCCGCGTGGTGCGCTCCTAGGCGGGGCGTAATAGCCCGGTACTGGCGGATGGTGATCCGCCAGTTGTTTTTTCACAAGTCCATCTCAACAACTACAGGGGCGTGGTCGGAACCGCCTATTTGCGGCATGATGTAAGCCTTTTGCAGTTTATCCCTTAGGGATGAGGATATGCAGAAATAATCGATACGCCACCCTATATTTTTTTCCCTTGCCTGGGCCATGTAACTCCACCATGAGTAATGCCCCGGGCCGTTTTCAAATTCGCGAAAAGTATCTATGAATCCTGCGGATATTATATTGTCGAAACCGGCGCGTTCTTCATCTGTGAATCCGGCATTATGCCTGTTGTCTTTCGGCCGGGCGAGGTCTATTTCTTTATGGGCCACATTTAAATCGCCGCAAAAAATAACAGGCTTTTCTCTCTCTATTCTTTTAAGGTATGCGAGAAAGTCGGCATCCCATTCTGTGTGCCTGTAATCGAGCCGCGTAAGGCCTCTCTGCGAGTTAGGCACATACACATTGACCAGGTACCACGAGCCGAAATCAAGCGTAATGACGCGGCCCTCGCGGTCATGCTTTTCTATGCCAATACCATAGCTTGCCGCGAGGGGCTCTTTTTTACAAAATACGGCAGTGCCTGAGTAGCCTTTTTTTTCGGCGGTGTTCCAGAAATGATGTCTATAGGGGATGTCTAATTCAACCTGTTCCGGAGCAGCCTTGGTTTCCTGAAGACAGAGGATATCGGGTTCTTCGGATTCGATAAACTCCATAAAGTTTTTTTTCAAGATGGAGCGGAGCCCGTTAACGTTCCACGAGACGATTTTAAGCGCGTTATTCCGGTTTTTCATAAACCTCAACGATATCTCGCTCAGCTATTCCAAACGCAGCTTTTGACATATATCTTCATTAGGCAAATCAGGGCGTCCAGTGTATTGTCTGCCCGTTTACTTCATCGTATTTTACCGAGTCGCCTTCCCATTCGTCTTTTTTTAGCGGGGTAAATTCATGGACGGGACGGAGTTGCACAAGGGAATATATAAGCGTAGGGGTATCGTTCGCGCCGCCGTCAAACATCGCGTAATCGCCTGATTTGGAAAAACTGCAAAAATTTTGGTAATTGATCTGTTTGGAAACTTCATTTTTTTTAACATTATATACAATGTAGGTAAAGTTCGGCTTGAATCTTTGGCTTACTCCTATGACTTTAACCCTATCGGTTGAGGAAACGGTAATATGGTTAAAGGCGGCGTTTTTTCCCGCTTTTATGGGTATTTTTTTTAAAACAATTCCGCTCTTTTCCTGTATGACAAAAAGGTCGGTTTTGACAACATAGAATTTCAGGCCGTTTTCGATTATCATGCCGGAGAGCGCAGGTTCATATAACCAGCCGGCGAGGTTTTGTTTGGTTTTTACCTTAATCCAGCCTCCGGTGAATTCTATATCGGAAAGCACAGCTTTGTAATCATCATCCTTGCTTTCTCCGGTGGAAGTCAACTCATCATACTTTTTTAAAGAGGCGATAACTTTAGCGTCGGCAGAAGGGGCTTCTCTAAGACGCAGGCCGTCAACCCATACGACATAATTTTCAGCTTTTGCGAATAAATCCGCCGCTATAAAAAGCAGTAAAAACGTAAAGATAATTTTATTAAAATTTTTCATATCATCACCCCGTAGTTTGTTAAAAGTCTATTGCTTTAATAGGGATATTTATAAATTTTGTAAAGAATATTTTTATTGACCGTTTGACTTCTTTTAATTAATTACCGGCTTAAAGAGGTGAAAATGATACAAACTCTGGCTGTAAAATTCCGCACCGATGATGAAGGCGCACTTGCCGTGGCAAAAGAATTATCCGCGTTTTCAAAGGCAAATGGAATCCGTCTTTTATTTTCCGAGGACGCAAAGGGCAAGGCCGATCTGGAAAACTTTATCACGGATGCCGATACTTTTGTCTCAAAGCCTGAGCTTGCTATAGCCATAGGCGGCGACGGTACGTTTTTGCACACGGCGCGCATTTTTGCAAAAAGAAATATCCCTGTCATGGGAATCAACCGCGGGCGGCTCGGTTTTCTTACCGCATTTAATCCGGATGAGTACATGAAATACCTGCCGGATATATTGAGCGGCAACATGGTAAGTTCGCCGCGCGCCGTTTTTTCGGTCTCTGTTTTACGTAACGGCAAAGAAGAAAACAAAGAAGAAAGTTTCGACTTCATAAACGATGCCGTACTGTATCGGGCCTCTTTTGCAAGGATTGTACCTTTTGTTTTGGAACTCGATGGAGAGCTTTTAAGCAAATACACGGGCGACGGCCTTATTGTTTCTACGGCTACGGGTTCGACGGCTTATTCGCTCTCTGCCGGAGGACCGATTCTCGCGCCGCAGTTGCACGATGTTTTCCTGCTTACTCCTATTTGTCCGCATTCCCTTGGAATGCGTCCATTAGTCTTGCCGGTATCGGCAGTCTTGAAGGTTCGCATCGAAAGCGGCGACGGAAATTTATTGTTGACAATGGATGGACAGCAGGCGATAAAAATTGACGAATCCGATGAAATTGTATTTAATGGCAGCGACCATAAGATTAACCTTGTAAGCCATCCTGAAAAAAATTTTTACAATATTCTCAGAGAAAAGTTCTCGTGGGGAAAGTTAGAGGGGGCGTAATATGCTGGCAGAACTGCGTATTAAAAACTTTGTAATAATTGAAGATATTACCATAACTTTTGAAAAAGGACTAAATATACTGAGCGGCGAGACCGGCGCCGGAAAATCAATTCTAATCGACGCCATATCGGGCGTCCTTGGAGAAAAGATGACGGTCGATATGATACGTACAGGATTTGAAAAAGCCGTTCTTGAGGGCGTCTTTGATATAAGCGGCCTAAAGGGAGCAATTGAAATTCTTACCGATTCCGGTATTGATTGTGACGATGATACCTTGATTATAAGGCGCGAATTGTACGCAAGCGGGAAAGGGCGCTGTTTCATGAATTCGGTGCAGGTTCCGGTTCAAAAACTGAAGGAGACATCCGAATGTCTCATAGATATTCACGGGCAAAACGAAAATCAAACTATCGTGAACATCTCAAAACACAGGGAACTTTTGGACAACTTTGCCTCGCTTGCTCAGCTTGTGGCATCGGTGCGAGCCTGCTATAATGACCTTGCCTCGGTGCGGCAAAAACTCGCTTCTTTTAATATAGATGAAAAAGAAAAACAAAGAAGAATAGATTTCAATACGTTTGCCTTAAAAGAAATCGATTCTGCCAATCTTAGCTCGTCAGAAGAAATAGAACTTAGAAAAGAATCCGTTATACTCGCAAATGCCGAAAAGCTTTTTACCGGAACGAGCAGGTCTTACGAGGTGCTTACCGGCGAGGGCGGAATCTTTCAGCGCTTGCGCGAGGCGGCTTCGACTCTTTCCTCTATTTCGGAGTACGATGTGGAAATATCCAATGTTCTTGAAAACGTGAATCAGGCGCTATTTTCGCTTGAAGACGCTGCCGCCGCCCTTAGGGATTACAGCAGCAAGGCCGATTTTTCTCCGGAGAGGGTAAATCAGGTAGAGGAACGCTTGTCGCTTATACAGTCTCTCAAAAAAAAGTACGGTGATACGGTTGAAAGCATACTTGAGTATGCCGAAAAAGCCAGAAAAGAACTTGAGGCCGTTATATCGGGAGACGAAGAGGCTGAACGCCTGAAAATCGATGAGAGGCGTTATATTGAGGCTGCCAAAAAAGCGGCGCTTGAACTTTCGGCAAAGAGAGTCAAAGCTGCCGCCGAGCTTGAAGAAAAAGTCGTAAAGGAACTGCGCGAACTTGGAATGGAAGGAATGGCTTTCAAGATTGAAATAAAACAGGAACAGAGCGCCGAAGGCGATGTTGAAAGCGGCGGCAAAACGTATATGCTCTACCCGCATGGCCTTGACCGCGTGGAGTTTTTAATATCGGTCAATGCCGGCGAGGAATTAAAACCATTGCGCAAAGTAGCCTCGGGCGGAGAGATGTCGAGAATCATGCTCGCGTTTAAAAATGTCATCCTGGCGGCCGATATAGTCGATACCTTAATCTTTGATGAGGTCGACTCAGGTGTCGGCGGCAAAACGGCCGATATTGTAGGCCGTAAACTAAAGCAGCTTTCAAAAGAACGTCAGGTGTTGCTTATAACACATCTGCCACAAATAGCCTCTATGTCTGATAGCCACTATTTTATACAAAAATCGAAAACGGGCGATAGGGTCGCAACATCGGTGCGTCGTCTTAACCGCAAAGAGAAAATTCGAGAGGTAGCCAGAATGCTGGCCGGCGAGACAATAACCGATTTGTCCATGCAGCACGCAGAGGAGATGATAGCGAATGCCGAAACCAAGTAACGCGCCGGCCTTTTGCAGCGAGGGCGGCGATACCGTGTGCCTTACGGATGTTTTATCTGCCATAATGCGTGAAATAACGGTTTTTTCTCCGCAATTTTCACATATTGACATGGAGCGCATTTTGGTAAGCGCCGCTTTCAACAGGTTTTCATCGCGCGGCCATACATACGGAAAACTTGTCCCGCTTCGTTTCGAGAGCGGACAAGAAGGTATAGTTCACAAAGGGCGTTTTTTTCGTATGCCCGGCGTACATTATAAAGGCATAGAGCAGCTCTATATAATTTATTTTTATGCCCCGCAATTTTTTAATCTGCCGCCTTATGAAAAACTG
>Ga0082212_10013291_pt1 | contig 10308 bp, 13 predicted proteins | sample TergutNt197P3_FD_71548 | JGI IMG/M metagenome (GOLD analysis project Ga0082212, IMG submission 71548) | Neocapritermes taracua P3 segment gut microbial communities from Petit-Saut dam, French Guiana - Nt197 P3 | ecosystem: Host-associated > Arthropoda: Insects > Digestive system > Gut ...
CAAAGTGTTCCTCCGCAATAAAGGGGAGGTAATGGTGGATAATCCCATGGAATACCCCGACGAAGGCCAGGTTGAAGGAGCGGAGGAACCCTATATCAGGGCAGAGGTAATAACCCCGGCTACATACCTTGGAAACATCATGAGCCTTTGTCTGGAAAAACGGGGGGTTCAGACAGGAATGAGCTACCTTGACGAAAAACGTGTAGAGCTTATTTACGATATGCCCCTCTCCGAAGTGCTTTTTGATTTTTACGACCGTCTGAAAAGTACCAGCCGCGGTTATGCATCATTTGACTATGAAATTACCGGCTATAAACCGACATCATTGGTAAAGCTCGACATACTCCTTAATGGCAAACAAGTGGATGCCCTTTCCCAGTTGGTTTTTAAGGAACGCGCACAGGCAAGGGCACGAATGGTCTGCGAACGGCTGGTGGACGAAATACCCCGGCAGCAGTTTAAAATACCTATCCAGGGTGCAATAGGCAGCCAGATAATAGCAAGAGAAACGGTAAATCCGCTCCGCAAAGACGTTCTTGCCAAATGTTACGGAGGTGATATTACGCGCAAACGAAAGCTGCTGGAAAAACAAAAAGAAGGCAAAAAACGTATGCGGATGGTAGGAGATGTAGAACTGCCCCAAAGCGCATTCCTGGCAGTGCTTAAAAACAAGGAAGAATAGGAGATTAAATGAAAAAACAAATGTTTGCCGGGTTTAATGGTATATTGTTATTTTGTTTAGTAATTATTTCCTGCGGCAGTGATAGTGAATATGAATTATTCTATTTGGCTGATTATCAAAAAGTCGGCGAAAGCGTTGCTGAAAAAACATGGATAGAAGATGAATATGATTGTTCTAACTTTTCTGTGCAATTTTACCAGAATTGTTATAAAGCAGGATTGCCATGCCGGGTACGCTCCGGAGATTCCGGCGGAAAAGGTTTTTCCGGTGGAAGACATGCATGGAATTCTGTGCTGATTGATAGAAAATGGGTCGATTGGGAACCGCAAATTAATGATATACATTACGGTCATACAAAAACATCAACCAGTGTTGGCGGTGCATTTAGCGATTATACATATGAAGAACTAACAAGAATAATGTATGAATTAATAGGGAGAACTGTTCCAAAAAATATAATAGACACCCATGAGATTGACAAATATCTGTATGAAAACTCCCCATTTCATTATTATTTTGGCGGGCGTCGTTTTGGCTTGGATATTTCTCTTTCCGGTTATGATTTAGCTTATTTCCAAGCTAATTTACCAAATAATGGCGATGGCAAATTTTTTATATCATCGGCGGATATGAAGGTGCATTGGGTATATAGAATGAGCAATATTTTTTATGTTGTTGTAAATATAAGATCAATCGATCCTGTAGACGGGCGTAGTATTATTCAGGATAACGTTGATTTTTCTGAAGAAGGTATTTTCTTGCCAATTGATCCTTTCTTGTGGCCACAACTATGAAAGCAATAAAATACATAGCAATGCTTTTTCTTGTTATTTTACTTAGTTGTACCGGAACTCCCCAAGATTCGGCTGTTGACAATCCTGATGCTTCTGGATGTTTCACCGCTGATACCGCCGATGACCCGGATTCTCTGACAGATGCTGCTAATCAGGAGGATGAAGAGGTTGACTATTTCGAAGAAGGCGTGTTTTTTACAATTGATCCTTCTATGTGGCCAAGGGATTAAGTCATACAGCCAATTTCTTTGCATTTAACCCCAAAAAGGTACTTTACCATGTGTAATAAAAATTGTAATATTTAACCATGATTTTTCCGCTTGAAGAACTGATTGAATACAAAGAAAATATGTATGAAATAACCTGTGCTGCTTCACGCCGGGCGTATCAGCTGTCTATGCTAAGTGACCCGGAAATAGAAGAAAACGAAGGAAAAGTAGTTTCTCTTGCCGCTCAGCAGGTTTTTACCAAGGAGATAGAATTCCGTATTGAGGAAACTCAAGCTCCTTAACAAAACCGGTTCCGCTCCTATGCCGGTTTTCCTCCTCTTTGGCCCTACTGCATCGGGTAAAACTGCTCTGGCAGAAGAGCTTTTTACCGGTTCCGGCGCCGTTTGTCAAGCTGAAATTATTTCCGCCGATTCCATGCAGGTTTATCGGGGTATGGACATTGGTACCGCCAAATCGCCGCCGGCTTTGCTCGCAAAGCTTCCACATCATCTTATTAATATCCGAAATCCCGACGAACAGTTCAATGTTGGAGACTTTGTCCGCCTGGCAGACAAAGCTTGCTCAGAAATAGCTGCCCGTTCTGCTCTGCCGGTATTATTGGGCGGAACAGGTTACTACCTGAAAAATTTTATCTTTGGTTTGCCATCCGCTCCCCCTTCTGATACAGGGATTAGGGAAAAGCTTAAAGCAGAGCTGGCGCAATGCGGGCCGGAAAAACTATTTGAACGCCTCGCTGCGTTGGATCCGATATCGGCAGAAAAAATACATATAAACGACAGCTACAGACTTATAAGGGCTCTTGAAGTTTGTATGGTATCAGACTGTCCGCTAAGTTCCTTTTCTCAGGGAAGAGCAAAAAGACCGTTATACCATTTTTTAATTGCCGGGTTACGATTGTCCAGAGATGAACTGTATAAAAGGATCAATAAACGCTGCGAAGATATGTTTCGGGACGGTCTTGCCGAAGAAGTGGAAAACCTTTATAAAAAGGGGTTTACGCCGGACGATCCGGGACTGCGTGCCATTGGATACCGGGAGTTTTTTGTAGAAAGCGAAGAGAAGTCTAAAAAATGGCGTCTGAGCAATGATAGGGAAGGGATAAAGTCATTAATTGCCCAAAACAGCCGCCGTTATGCCAAAAGACAGGAAACTTTCTTTGCCGGAATTCCCGATGTTGTTTGGGTTTCTAGCGAAGGTTCCCCACTTGACCTTTTATCTTCACTTATTCATACTGAATTCAACGCTAAACCTTAAGGAGAGGATAAAGTGCCCTGCGGAAGAAAACGCAAACTCAGAAAAATTGCCACTCATAAACGTAAGAAAAAACTCAGAAAAAACAGACATAAAAGTAAATAGTTTGTAAGTTCTAAAACTAACAGAGTTTTGGAATAAGCCCCTCGCCCTAAAACGGCGTGTGCATAAAGCGTCCCTAAATGAATTTACTGGCTGCCTCATACAAAGAACACCCCGGTATAAAACTTCCGAATGGGGTGTTTTTACATTTTTCTAGACCATTGATAATGTCAATTATCAACTGTACTCCGGATTCATTTTATCCGCCTTCCAGGACATTCACTCCGGAAGAGGCTGCGGAACGAGCTTTTGTTGCCGAGTCAGAAGGTGCTGATATCGTTGATTTTGGAGCCGAATCAACGCGGCCTGGTTATATACCTATTGACGAAGAAGAAGAAATTAGACGTCTTATCCCTGCTCTGCGTCTTTTCCGCAGGCAATCTTCACTTCCTGTATCTGTGGATACCCAAAAAACAACAGTGGCCCGCCTGGCCCTGGATGAAGGGGCTGATATAATAAACGATGTTTCTCCTCTTTCAGATAAGGGTATAATAAGCCTTTGTGCAGAAAAAAATGCGGCGCTTGTCTTGGTTCATAATGGTTCTGCATCTGAAACGCACAAGTTTCTGCATACTATGGCTGAACAAGGAATAGAAGCTGGTATGGAAAAAGCTAACATTATTTTCGATCCGGGTTTTGGTTTTGGAAAATCAACAAATGATAATATTTTCCTGCTCAATCGGCTTGAAACAATAAAGCATGAGGATTATCCTCTTCTTGTAGGGCTTTCGCACAAGCGTTTTATCGGGGAATTAACAGGAAAGGAAGAGGAAGGACGTCTGGCGGGTACAATAACCGCTAATGCCCTTGCCATTATTGGAGGAGCGAATATTATCCGGGTTCACGATACAGCTGCCGCGTTGGACATGGTAAAAGTAATAAGCGCTGTGAAAAAAGAAGCCCGACAGGGATAAGGTAATAATGAATTGGCTTCAAACATTGACAGAATGGTATAACCGTTTTACTCCATTTCTTGACATCGCTATCCTGGCTTTTCTTATATATAAAGTATACGATCTTCTTTTAAAAACACAGGCCGGGCAATTAATTCGCGGTGCAATATTTCTTGCCTTGATCTACGGGTTCGCTTATCTTTTAAAACTAAGTACATTGCAATGGCTGCTGAATATTCTAGCACCGGGACTCTTTGTTATAATAGCTATTGTTTTTCAGCCGGAATTACGAAAAATATTTGTACGTTTGGGTCAGGGAGAATTTTTCCGTTTGGACAATAAACCCCGGCTGGGGCAGCTGGAAGCTGTTGTAACAGCTGCAGAAATACTTTCGCAGCAACGCAGGGGGGCACTGGTAGTATTTCCGCGGAAAATGAACCTCCGTGATTTTATTGAAACAGGAACAAAACTGAATGCTGATCTATCATCCAGTCTTATTGTAACAATTTTTGCTTTTGACGGACCTCTCCATGACGGCGCTCTTTTTATGCACGGCGGCAGAATAGCAGCAGCAGGCTGCCTCCTTCCGCTTTCGGAACAGCAGGATATACGGAAAAGTTTTGGAACAAGGCATCGTGCGGCATTGGGGATGTCTGAACAAAGTGATGCTGTAATACTGGTTGTTTCGGAAGAATCAGGAGCCATTTCACTGGCTTATGAATCAAAATTGTACTATGACCTTTCTCCGCTGGAAGTTCAACGGAAATTAAAGGAACTGCTGGATAAAAATGTACGCGGCAGCAGAAGAGAAGAAGCTGAAAAAATCAGCGAGATTTCTCCCGTATTGGGAGATGATTCATGATACTTCATAAAACATAAGGTATAATGTAGAATTATGGCAGACTATAAAAGAATCTTTGTCCGTGTAACAGAAAACTGGCCTGCCAAAGTACTTTCTGTTGTTGCTGCAATATTTCTCTTTGCCTTTCACCGGATGAACGATATTCAGGAACGTTTTTTTACGGTTCCGCTTCATTTGGATATTTCCGGAAATTTTTTGCCAAGCAGCGTTTATCCCCAGAATGTACGTGTAATATTGAGGGGAAACAATAGTATATATAATATTTCAGAAAATGATATTGAAGCGCATCTTGATTTAACAAAATATTCAGAGCCTGGAGTTTACAGGACGCAGATTTCAATATTAAGAAAAGGAAATGCTGCAGAAATGGATATTTTGGAAATTACCGTTGATCCGGCAGAAATATCGCTTGACATTGATTCAAGAATCAGCAAAACAGTGCCGCTTGTTCCGAATTTTCAGGGTTTTCTTGAACAAGGTTATGAAATAATTTCCTATGCTTTGGAACCAAAACAGGTAGTCATTGACGGTCCTGAAAAACTGCTGCTTCCGGTATTCGAAATAAAAACAGATTTAATTGATTTGCGGGGGCGCAACAGCGATTTTTCATCTAATGTTCGTATTATAAACCCCAGCCAACTTATCAGAATAAGAGGCGATTTAACAGCGGAATTCCGTTGTTTCATTAAAGAATTGATAATTATACATAATTTTAACAATCTTCAGATAAATATCAGAAATCTTGACGATTCGTTTGAAGCAATATTGTATCCGCCTGCGGCTTCGGTAAGAATTCAGGGTGAACAAAGTATGCTCGAAGGAATCAGCGCGAGCATGCTTTCGATTGGTATAAATTGCGGCGATATAAAAGAATCCGGACTGTACGAACTGCCTCTTTTTGTTGAAGAAGGAATGGAATTAAAAGTTGATCGTATAGAGCCGGAATTTATAAAAGTTGAAATACATCAAAAAGAAACAAAACAAACAGGAATTAATTAATGATTAAAGGAATTGGTGTTGACGCAGTTAAAATTTCTCGGATGGAAAAATGGGTAAAAAATCCATATTTATTGGAGCGTTTTTTTGACGTTAGGGAAGTAAAAATTATGCAGGAGCGGGGTAAGGGTATGGTTTGTTCTTTGGCTGCCCATTTTGCTGCAAAAGAAGCATTTGGCAAAGCATTGGGAACAGGTTTTACAGGGATAAAATTAAGCGATATTATGATACTGAACCGGAATAATGAAAAGCCGCTTTTTCATGTAGAAGGCAGTGCACTGGAAGCAATGAAAACATGCGGAGCCAGCAAGGTTCATGTTTCACTTACTCATGACGGAGACATGGCTTTAGCTTTTGTGGTTTTGGAGGTCTGATAATGCCGACTGATGATATTAAAATATCTTTTATATCCAAAGAAACATATAATTGCCCTGTCTGCGATAATAGCTTTAACCGGGAAGAATTGCGTTCCGGCAGGATTATTGCAGGGGCAATCACCGATGAACTCCACCGTCTGTATGAACCATCAGCAAAATATGGAGTGATATACCCTTTGGCGTATCAGGCAACGGTTTGTCCTGAATGCTGGTTTGCTTCTATGGAAAAAGATTTTCAAAATCTGCCGGAAAAAGCAATAGAAAAGGCAAAAGATCATACTCAAAAACGAATGCAAAATGTACGGCTTATTTTTCCTTCAACTGATTTTACCAAACCCAGAGACCTTATTAACGGCGCTGCCTCTTTTTATCTTGTGCTGTCATGTTATGATTATTATACCAAAGAGTTTTCGCCGACTATAAAACAGGCAATTGCGGCCATCCGTGCCGGCTGGATGTTGGATCGAATAAACGATAAATATCCGGGTTTTCATTATGACTGGCTGGCAGTATTATTTAAGAAAAAATCACAATTTTTATATAGCGATGCTATTCTGAAAGAACAAAGCGGAAAAGAAACCCTTTCGGGTATTAAAAACTTTGGCCCTGATACCGATAAAAATTATGCCTATGAAGGTGCACTTTACCTGTCGGGATTACTCAAACTCAAGTACGGGCAGAGAGAAAGGCTCGAAGAAAGGATAGAATCCCTTCAGGATTCAAAGAGAACAATAGCCAAAATGTTTGGTCTTGGGAAATCATCCAAAAGCAAGCCGGGTCCTCTTTTGGAAAATGCCAGGGAACTCTACGATCAGATTAAAAAAGAACTAAACGAAACAGATGATTAAACGGAACATACGGCTTATTGTTGCGTATGACGGAACAGATTTTTCTGGTTGGCAGAAACAGAAAAAAGAAAGAACAGTTCAGGAAGAACTGGAAAAAGTCCTGGAAAAAATACACAAACATCCTGTAATGGTAACGGGAAGCGGCCGCACAGATGCAGGTGTTCATGCAAAAGCGCAGTCCGCCAATTTTTATACAGATATATCAAATATGAAAGCAGATCGCTTTGTTCCTGCAATGAACAGTTTACTTCCAAAAGATATACGTATTATGAATGCTTGTGAAACAAGTAATTCTTTTCATGCCCGTTTTGATGCACTTTCCAGAACATACAGGTATTTTTTTATTGTAAAACGTCAGGCGCTTCCCATGGAAAAACGCTATGCTGTACAGTTGTGGAGGCCACTTAATATCTCTCTTCTTAACGATTATTGCCGTTTTTTAAGCGGTGAATTTGATTGTACGATTTTCGCAACACCCGGCGATAAAAGCAAATCACGTTACAGATATATATTCAACGCATTGTTTTTTGCAGAATCAAATAAAATTGTTTTTGAAATACGGGCAAACGCTTTTTTATGGAAGATGGTACGTTCAGTTGCAGGGACTCTGTTATTTTATGAAGAAAATGGATTAAGCCCTGACAATTTTTTAAAAATTATTTCGTCGGGAAACAGGGCATTGGCAGGACCGACTTTGCCGCCTGAAGGGTTATTTCTATGGAATGTTGAGTACCATTAAACAGGAGAAAACTGATTTTCTTCAAGAAAAGTTTTAACAGCGCTTACGGCTTCGTCTTCGTCTTCGCCGTTAAAGGTCATGGTCATTTCATTTCCCTGTTTTAAGGTTAATGCCATTACACCGATTATACGTTTTGCATTAACCATTTTGGCGGGTGTTCCCAATTGTATGTCGCTTTTGTATTTTGCCGCAAGTTTTACCAATAGGCCCGCAGGCCTTGCGTGAAGGCCCATTTCATCATCAATTCGATATTTTATTTCCTGCATGATTACTCCATTTCCCTGATACGTTTTCGCAAACTTAAAATAAAAGTTGGAGACACCGAAAGTTCATCGTATCCCATTTTTACAAACGCGGCGGTCATTTCCGGATCCGAAGCCAGTTCACCGCAGATTCCGGCCCAAATTCCTGCCTTATGTGCACTTTCCACAATCATCTCCAACAATTTGATCAGCGCCGGATGATGTGTGTCAAGATATTTTTCCAAATCAGCATTTTGCCTGTCTATTGCAAGTGTATATTGTGTAAGATCGTTGGTTCCTACGCTGAAAAACGCCGCTTCTTTGGCAAGATCATCTGCGCATAGAGCAGCAGCGGGGGTTTCAATCATAATACCCAGTTCAATATCTCCTGTGGATTTTCCGCTTTTTTTTACTTCTGCCCTTGCTTCTGCTGCCAATTCTTTGCACCGCTTAAGTTCCCAGACAGAAGTGATCATGGGAAACATTACCGCCATTTTGCCGAATGCAGCGGCACGGTACAAAGCCCTGAGCTGGGTTTTAAACATATCTGTTCTGTCAAGACAGATTCTTACAGCTCTGTATCCAAGAGCTGGATTTTCTTCACCGGGAAGGCCAAAATATGCAGCTTGTTTGTCTGCCCCTATATCCAAAGTGCGGATAATTACCCGCTTCCCTTTAAGGGCTTCCGCTGCAGCTTTATATGCGCTAAATTGTTCTTCCTCACCTGGGTAATCATTACGGCTCATGTAGAGAAATTCACTGCGAAAAAGGCCAATCCCTTCGGCATCATTATCTATAACCGCCTGTAAATCTTCAACACTGCCTATATTGGCGGCAATTTCTATTGTCTTTCCGCTTTTTGTAATTGTAGGAAGTCCGCGAAGGGCTTCAAGAGATTTTTCTTTAGCTTTGTCCGACTCTTCCTGTTGTTTAAGCTTTTTATTTATTACTTCATCGGGTTCGATATAAACAATCCCTGTATGACCGTCTACAGCGGCATTTTTACCGTCAAATTCTTTATTCAGAGGGATATCTGCCTGTACTATTGAAGGAATTTTGAGAATTCTTGCCAAAATGGCGGTATGAGAATTGGTAGATCCTTTTAGGGTAACAAAAGCACGGATCAATTTTTTGTCCAGGCTCAATGTGTCACTGGGTGTAAGATCTTCTGCAATAACAACAGAAGGTTCCGTCAGGACAAAGGCAGTATTAATCCCGGTTATTATGGATCCAAGACGTCGTGAAACATCTGTAATATCAGGTGCCCTGGCCTGCATGTACGGATCATCAAGAGCAGCAAACTGGTTATAGAATTGCTTGCCAACCCGATCCACCGCATAAGCCGCTCTGGAAGATTCATTCTGAATCAGGTTTTTTACAGCATCAAGAAAGTCCTCATCTTCAAGCATCATACGCTGAACATCGACGATCATCGCTTCCTCTTCTCCTACCTCTTCACGGGTTTTTTCAAAGAGTATTGCAAGCTGATCATCGGCTACTTTAATCGCATTGTTAAATGCTGCCAATTCAGCATCAGGATCCGTACAATGGCTTTTATCCATGGCAAGTTCTTCTTTAATAAACAGGGTAGCTTTGCCAAAAGCTATGCCGGAAAATACAGTTTTGCCTGAAAATTGTTCCATGATTGTAAATTTTAACATGGGAAAGAAAAAAAATCCACTAAATATCTTTATTCGTTACTTTTTGATGAGAAGTATTAAGCATTGAGCGGGAAACGGGAGTCGGACCCGCGACATCGACCTTGGCAAGGTCGCGCTCTACCACTGAGCTATTCCCGCGAAAATAAAGGCCTTTTTTGCAAAAGGTTCGATCCTTTCGCACATTAATTGTAAAAAGATCGACTTCTTCGCTGAGCCGCGAAGGGATCGAACCTTCGACCCGCAGATTAAGAGTCTGCTGCTCTACCAGCTGAGCTAGCGGCCCAAGACAGCCGCTGCTCTGCGTTCGACAGGACTCGAACCTGCGGCCTACGGATTCGAAGTCCGTCGCTCTATCCAGCTGAGCTACGAACGCTCGCATCACTTCCAGTAATCAATACTTGGTAAAAATATCATAAAAAACAAGTTTATGCAAGGCCTTTCTAAGGAAAAATTCAACGGCAGATTCCCCCTACTGAATTACCCCGATTTGCGCGGCCCTGTTTCTGGCTTCGGGGATCCAGCCCCTCAGGTTGGAAATCCGGGTGGCGTCCGACGGGTGGGTGCTGAGGAATTCCGGGGTTCCGGCACCGCCCAGTTCCGCCATGCGTTCCCAGAAGTTGACCGACATTTC
>Ga0082212_10013292_pt1 | contig 10308 bp, 7 predicted proteins | sample TergutNt197P3_FD_71548 | JGI IMG/M metagenome (GOLD analysis project Ga0082212, IMG submission 71548) | Neocapritermes taracua P3 segment gut microbial communities from Petit-Saut dam, French Guiana - Nt197 P3 | ecosystem: Host-associated > Arthropoda: Insects > Digestive system > Gut ...
TAACAGGTCAGAATTTCGGTCGAGATGCAAAGGCGTGGGGAGAGTGGTACGAAGCGAACCGCGAGAAACTTGGCAAGGATTTGCCGAAGTTCGATGCCACGCCGGTCGATTGGACTTGCGGCAGCGACAATGCGGAGATCAAGCAGTGGAGCGATCCGAAGTTTCAGGAGGAAAAGGATAACCGGTGGTTCGAGCGGTGATGGTTACAGAGCCGCAATCGTTAGATTGCGCTCCGCCCTGCAAGGGCATAAGACCTAGCCCAGGGCAACGCCCTGGGTTATAATGCCCAAATATAAACAGCCGCCCTACAAGGGCAAGAGAATGTCGCAATCACTCACACGTCTAATCGTTCACGCCATTTTCAGTACGAAAAATCGTGAACCCATCTTATCGACGGAAATACGTCCCGACTTGTATGCGTACATGGGCGGAATTTTGAAATCATTGAATTGCGTTCCACTTGCTATCAACGGAACAGACGACCACGTCCACTTGCTTTTCATTCAATCGAAAAACATTGCGTTGGCGAAGGTTTTCGAGGAAATCAAAGGCACGACTTCGCAATGGATCAAAACGAAATCAACCGACTTGAAAACATTTGCTTGGCAAGGTGGATACGGCGCGTTTTCAGTGAGCGAATCCCAGCGTCAAAAGGTAAGCGATTATATCGCTACACAAGAAGAGCATCATCGCAAACAAACGTTCAAAGAAGAGTTATTGGCATTCTTCAAAAAACATCACATTGAATACGATGAGAAATACATTTGGACGTAGTTTTTCTCTTGCCCCTTGCGGGGCGGCTGAACGTTGGGGGACACGTTACCCAGGGCGGCGGCGAGTACGCCTTGCCCTGGGCTAGGTCTGATGCCCTTGCAGGGCGGTTTTGATACCTATACGGGCGAGTTTTGGATGCCCAAATTTCCTTGGTTCAACTAACCGGTCAGAATTTCGGTCGCGATGTGAAGGCGTGGGGCGAGTGGTACGAAGCGAACCGCGGGAAACTCGGCAAGGATTTGCCAAAATTCGATGCTACGCCGGTCGATTGGACGTGCGGCAGTGACAATGCGGAGATCAAGCAGTGGAGCGATCCGAAGTTTCAGGAGGACAACGATAACCGGTGGTTCGAGCGGTGATGGTTACAGAGCCGCAATCGTTAGATTGCGAACAACAACAAGAGCGGCGGACGCAAGTCCGCCGGTGGAACGCGGCAAAATGCCGGTTTAACTCTCTTCCTCGACGAGACAGAGTTCCTGCTCGATTCGAGCAAGCCGCGATTCAATTTGATTGTCGATCATTCCCTGCGGCGTTTCCAAAATGCAACCGCCCGGCGAAACAGACGCATCGCCGACGATTTCCGTTTGGACTGACCGGGTCATCTCCTGAATAAGCACATCCATTTGCGGTTTCAACGCTGCATAATCCGCTTTGTTCAACCGAATACGAACCGAGGTGCTGCCAGTGCCCAGTTCGAGTGATTCACGCAGCAACTTCAACGGGACATCGACCATGTCGGGTAAATGCCGGTTGATGGCTTTGGACGCAATCGCTTCGGCAACCTTTACCGCACTCTGCTCCCACTTCTGCAAAAACGCTTGCTTTGCCAAATCCAACCGGTCAAGCAATGTATTCAGTGCCGGTAGGAGCGTTTCCAACTGTGCCCCTAATTGTATTTCGGCTTCACGCTGCACCTTTTCGGCGTAGTCGATCATTGCCTTCATTTCGCCGTCGGCATAGCCTTTGGAGTGTCCTTCATCGTAACCGACTTTTTTACCCTCATCATAACCTGTCTTTCGGGCAGCATCTTCATTTTGTTTCAACTGGGCTTTCAGTTTGATGGCTTCGCTTTCGAGTTGTTCTTTCCGGGTTTTGAAATTTTCTTCTTCTGCTTGAAGGCGTTCGTGGAGTTCGTCGAGTTGCTTGCGAATGGTCTCGGCTTCTTCGCGTGCCTGGGTCTGTACTTGTTGCGCTTCTGCAATGGATTTTTCCCGTTCGGCGGCGGCAACTTTTCGGATACGCTCTACTTCATTCTGGGCATCGGTAACGGCGGTGGCGGCGATTCGGTTTGCTTCTTCATTGATTTGCGCAATGTACTTCGTTGCCTTATCCTCCAAGTCAACGAAATTGAAGGGGGCAAGGCGATGAGCAAGCGTATTTTGTTGTGCCGCTTGAGCGGGAGGCATTTGCTACGAGACAGTGGGAACTTTATCTGGCGGAATGATACGGAATTGCCCGAATTTGAGCAAGATCAAATCAGGTGTCCGAAGCGCAAGCAGGGAATGTTGGGTGTGTGGGCAAATACAGGAGAGCCGGCGGCTGTGATATTGTTTCATTTTGCCCGATTCAGACGGCGGCGGTCAACTTCCTTCAAAACGGTCTTTCGCAATCGGATCATCGTCGGTGTTACTTCGACTAATTCGTCCGACTCAATAAATTCCAACGCCTCTTCCAATGTAAATTTACGCGCAGGCTTCAAAATGATGTTCCGATCACTGCCCGATGCCCGCATATTCGTTAACTTTTTTTCCTTCGTGGGATTCACATCCATATCGTCGCTCCGAGAATTTTCGCCGACAATCATTCCCTCATACACAACATCGCCGGGTGAGACAAACGGTTGCGAACGCTCTTGAAGATAATCCAACGCAAAAGCATTCGCTCTGCCCGACACCATCGAAACCAACACTCCCGTCGGTCTGTCGGGAATCGCCGCCTCCTTCGGCTTGTATCCTTCAAAACGGTGATTGACGACGGCATTGCCCTGCGTTGCCATTAAGAGCCGGGTGCGAAGTCCAATCAATCCGCGTGCCGGTATCGAAAATTTCATAATCACAATGTCGTTGCGACTATTCATTTCGAGCAAAATTCCACGCCGCGTGCCGACCATTTCCATGACGGGTCCCGTTTGCATTTCCGGTACTTCGACGACAAGCAATTCAAAGGGTTCTTCAACAGTCCCGTTGATCTCGCGGTAGATGACTTCCGGCTTGCCGATGGAAAGTTCATATCCTTCCCGGCGCATTGTTTCGATCAACACCGAAAGATGCAACACGCCCCTGCCGGAGACCGAAAATTGTTCCGTACCGTCAATCGGCTCGACGCGGAGGGCAACGTTTCGCTCCAATTCCCGAATCAATCGGTCTCGAAGATGCCGACTCGTTACGAATTTACCTTCCTTTCCTCCAAGAGGGGATGTATTGATTCCAAACGTCATCCGTAGCGTCGGCTCATCAACATGAATCCTCGGCAATGCAACCGGACTAGCGGGAGAGCAAATCGTATCGCCGATTTCAATGTCGGTCAAACCGACGACTGCAACGATGTCTCCAGCATCGGCTTCGTGGACTTCGATGCGTCCAAGATTGTCAAACGTGTACAGTTGGGCGATTTTTCCGGCGATTTGCTTGTCCCCTTTTTTCATCATCACGGCGTTCATTCCCTTTCGGATAGTACCGGCATGAACCTTTCCGATGGCGATTCGTCCAACGAATTCCGACCAGGCAATGGTCGTAACGAGCATTTGAAGCGGAGCATCGATCTCCACGGTGGGAGGCGGTATCTTTTCGAGGATCAAATCCATCAGCAGGAGGATCGAATCTGTACGTTCCGTCGGGTCTTTGGTGGCAAAACCTTCTTTGGTGCTGGCGAAGAGGTACGGAAAGTCGGCGGCTTCGTCATTCGCTCCGAGTTGCAGGAAGAGATCGAACATTTCATTGACGACTTCGTGCGATCGGGCATCTTTTCGGTCGATTTTATTGACAACGACAATGGGACGCAGTCCGACTTCGAGGGCTTTTCCGAGGACGAATCGGGTTTGCGGCATGGGACCTTCGGCAGAATCGACGAGGACGAGGCAACCATCTGCCATTCGGAGCACACGTTCGACTTCGCCGCCAAAATCGGCGTGTCCCGGCGTGTCGATGATGTTGATTTTGACACCCTTATAGGGAACCGCAATGTTTTTGGCAAGAATGGTGATCCCGCGTTCCTTTTCGAGATCGTTGGAGTCGAGAATTTGCTGCCCTGTCAGTTGAGCGTCGCGAAACTGTCCGCTTTGCCGAAGCATGCAGTCCACGAGAGTCGTTTTGCCGTGATCGACGTGGGCGATAATGGCAATGTTTCGGAGGTCGTTTCGTGTTTCGGGCATTGTTTGTGTAGATTATACCGCCTGCGGGAATTTTCGTAGGGGGACAGCACAGTAATACTGTAAACGGGAACAAAATGTTCATTTCTTCTTTGTGAATTCTTTGTGTCCTTCGTGTCTTTGTGGTTAGGATTTTGTGGTTAGGATTTTTGACCACAAGGGCACAAAGAGCACAAAGGATACACAAGGAGAAAAACGGCAATTTCATGTCGTTTTGAGTAAATCAAAAACCGTAGTCAAACGTGGTTTGAGTGCCAATCAAAGTAGGTGGTGATCAGTGCCCGTCGCATAAGCGAGGGTTACGACCTTCGAGAAAGTTCACTGGCATAACGCATTCCGACGGTCTCTCGATGTTCTCTCAACCAATCGGTCAATCGAGTCACACCGGCAGGCGGAGCATCGACATAGAGTAGATTCGATTTGAGACCATCAATTTCCTCCTTCGTAATGACAACATCGCCGGTAAAAAAACCGATGACTTTGCCAATCGCAAGTCCAAACCGGTCTGGCACCGAAAAAATTGCCCGCTTCTTGCCGAGAATAATTTCTGCCATTATTTCAACAAGTTCCCGATAGGAAAACGTTTCCGGTCCGATGGCGTTGATAATTTCATTTTCGTTGCTGTTCCCTTTTTCAACGGCAAGCGAGGCAAAGTCATCGACAAAAATCGGTTGCAACCTGTACTGTCCATCGCCGAAGACTCCGAACACAGGAAAACGGCGCAACATCCAAGCAATGTTGTTAATCAAAATGTCCTCCTTGCCGAACAACACTGCCGGGCGCAAAATTGCATAGGGAATTCCCGACTCGATCAATGCCCGCTCCAACGTTGCCTTACCGGAAAAGTATTCGAGCAATGATTCCAGGGACGGATTCGTGATGCTTGTATGAATGATTCGTTTGACTCCTACCTTCTTTGCCGCTGCAAAAAGTTTTAACGTGTTCTCCACTGCAATCGAATGTTTGAAATTCCGGTGATTGAATCTCACCCAATAAGTATTGTAGAGAACGGCAACGTCTTGCAACGATTCTGCCAAGCGTTCGGAATCATCAAAGGAAAGAGGGCGCACTTGAATTTGCCCTTGAAATTCGCCGGTTTGTTCCAGCGAGTTCGTCAAGGTTCGCACCATTTTACCGGCACGAAGCAACCGCCGGGCAATATAACGACCGGAATAGCCAAACGCACCTGTTACTGCGTGAATTTCCACGTTGTTTTATGGGGTTATCCAGTGACGACGCTGCGCTTCGTCACCGGCTCTTTTGCCTTGTTTGACTCAAACGTCTTCCGGTTTCGGGACGACGTACGGAACACGATACTCTCGGGTCAACATCGCATTGGCATCCTCGTTGCCAATAAACCGCTTTGCCCCGGAATCAAATTTGAGAAGCGGTCCCAATGATAGTGGAGTGCGGTCCAGTTCAACCCCGCTTGCCTGCAAATGTTCAACGGTACGATTCAACGTTGCTTCATCATCGTCGAGACTCTTGATCCCTTTCAGTGCCGACTTGATTTCCGATAGGGAAACCTTGTTGGATTCGCCGAGGTAGTAGGAAATGTTGCCAAGATGACTCACCGCTGCCGACAGTGCGCCGCATGTTGCCGGTGCCGCTACCGCCGTTGGATCATTTTTGACCACAGCATCGAGAAAGTTTTTATGGTGACTTCCACCGCCCTTGAACTCTTTAATCAAATTCCCATCAAGATCGTATGCCGCCGAGTAGTGATAAACTTGACTCGCGGCACTTCCCTGTATTGCATATCCCTTTGTGCCATAGGCGATGACCCCGACCTGCGTACCGAGGTTCTGACCGACGGGAATATTCACGTTGGGTGTTGCCAAGCCGCGTGTCTCGAATACGATACACTTGTCGCCGTAATCGTAAAGGGAAACACAAGTGTTTGCCGTATCGCCGGCATCAACATAGTTTGGATCATCATCGGGATTTGCCTTATCGTAACCGAGCCGTCCGCCGTAAGAAAGGATCGTATTAGGATACCGCTCCAATCCGAGAAACCATCGGGCAATGTCGGTTTGGTGGGGTCCTTGATTACCCAAATCGCCGTTGCCGTAGAGACGTTGCCAATGCCAGTCGTAATGAAATTGCTCTCGGGTGATTGACCGTATCGGGGCAGGACCGCTCCAAAGATCGTAGTCAACGTTTTGAGGAATCGGGAAGTTTCCCTTTGCTCCAATGGCTTTACGGCGTTTGAAGCAGAGTCCGCGGGCAAATTTGACTTCGCCGATACCGCCATCGTGTACGAACTTCACAATATCTGCGTTCGCCGCAATAGAACGGCACTGCGTTCCCGTTTGAAGGACTTTTTTGTATTTTTTGACGGCGGCTTCCAATGCCAACCCTTCCATAATGTTATGGCAAAGCGGCTTTTCGATGTAGGCGTGTTTTCCTGCCTGCAATGCCCAGATTCCCGTCAAGGCATGCCAATGATTCGGCGAGGCGCAGCAGATTGCATCAAGCGACTTGTCCTCGAACGCCCTTCGCATATCGGTAACTCGTTTCGGTTTGATTCCGCCTTGTGTGGCGGCAATGTCGTCGAGAAGTTTGTCGGACATGTGCGACGTGTCTGGATCGACAAGATACAGAATGGTGCACCGGGCTTCGCTCATGAACGCTCTAACGTGACCGCCTCCTTGTCCGCCGACTCCGATAACGGCAACGCCGATTTTATCGTTGGCGGCTGTCGAGCCGATGGGTTGTTGGGCTTCTGCGAGTGTGGCGGTCGATGCGACATAGGCGGCACCAGCAGCGGCGGTGATGCTGAACAATGAATCTTCCAAAAAACGGCGGCGAGAAACGGATCGGGACATGCGAGTAATTCCTTTCTGATGTTTGGGGACGTATCTCCACAGTATAGACGGTTTTCCTCCTCATTGCAATGCCGGACAACGGAAAGATGCAACAGCAATCGACCCGTTCTGCCTTGTTTTTTGCCTCTTTTGAATTACAATGCCAATGATACGGCACCTTCTCTTAAGGATGTAATCCTCGAAATGTCTTCCGTTCAACAGTTTATCGAGATTTTACGCCGCAGCGGATTGGTCGATTTTGCTAAACTCGACGAAATCTTGGTGAGCATTGAATCCGAAGCCAATGCAGAGCAACTGGAAGACCCCGCCTTCATTGCCGATCAACTCGTCCGCCACTACATTCTCACGGCTTGGCAAACGAGGCAACTTCTCAAAGGACGCTACAAAGGTTTTTTCCTTCGGCAGTACAAGATTCTCGGTCATCTTGGCTCCGGCGGAATGAGTTCCGTCTATCTTGCCGAACATACCCTGATGCAACGGCGCGTTGCCATCAAGGTATTGCCGCGAAAGCGGCTCGAAAAGGCGATTTATCTTGAACGTTTCATTCGGGAAGCACAGGCGATTGCCGCTCTTGACCATCCAAACATTATCAGGGCTTACGATTTTGATCACGAAGGGGAAATCCATTACATCATCATGGAATACTTTCCCGGCGACAATTTGCAAACGATTGTTGACCGGGACAAAAAGGTTCCCTTTCCCCGCACGGTCAACATTTTGCGGCAAACGGCAGACGCACTCTCTCATGCTCACGCTATTGGAGTTGTTCACCGAGATGTCAAACCGAGCAACATTCTCGTTAATCTGCAAGGCGAAGTGAAAGTTCTCGATCTCGGCTTGGCACTGCTCGACGAGCAAGTTTACGAAGGACGAATCACGCATATCCAGGAAGACACGATTCTTGGAACCGCCGATTATCTTGCGCCCGAACAGGCTCTCGATAGTCATAAAGTCGATGCCAGAGCGGATATTTATGCGCTCGGCGGAGTGCTCTATTTTTGCTTGACGGGACATCCGCCGTTTCCCGAAGGTTCCGTTTCCAAAAGGTTGCTCGATCATCAACAAAACGAACCGGCAAGTATTTTGCTCGACCGTCCTGATGCTCCCGAGGACCTCGTGGCTCTCTGCAAAAAAATGATGTCGAAAAATCCCGACCATCGGCAACAGTCAGCAGACGAAGTCGTTCTCGACTTTGAAAATTGGCTCATTCACAATGGTTATGCGGAGAAGGAAGAGTTTGCCGAAAGCGGTTCAGGATCAGCAAAATTTCGTGTTCGTGTCAATACGCAGAAAATGGGGAAGCCAGATTCGTCGAAACTCTTGCAACAGCAAAAAGAGGGACAGTCCGATCAAATCGAAGAAGGTATCGACACGACGATTCTCGGAGCCGCCGAAGAAAACGTCAATCTTGTGGGTGATTCGGAGATGGGATCAGCGGTAATTTCATCGTCGAGTTCGTCGGCGCAGCGGAAGAATGAAGCGGCAGAAGACTCCGCAATGACCAAATTGAATGACATTGATCGAGAGCGGACGATGCGTTTTCGCAGGGAATCGGCTCGTCCTGTTGCAGACCATGTTCGCTCTCAAAAGACGCTGCGAACGGAAACGCCACCGGCAACTTCGGCAACCCCTGACACTCTGCGGGTAACAGATTGGTATCGGCATGTTCCGATTTGGTTCTGGACGCTGTTTTTTTCAGGCTACGTTGCTGCCGTTTTCTTTGCAGGTATTCTGGCAACATTGCTGATGTTCTATTTTGGAGGATCGCTGTCGAGATGATGAGGTTCGACAATTTCTACCGAGACATTCGGCAATGTTTTGATCAATTTTTCACCTTTTTCTTTGCCAAGGAGAATGACCGTGGTCGCAAGAGCATCCGCTTCCATTGCCGTCGGAGCGATAACGTGAACGGTTTGCAGGCTTGTACTGCCAAGTCCTGTCTTCGGATCAACAATGTGGGTATAATGGACACCGTCAATTTCGACGAATTGGAGTTGTCCTCCCGACGTTGCCATTGCGGTATTATTTAAGAAAACGATAGTGTTGCCTTTGCCGATTTTCCATCCCTTTTCATTGGGCGGCGGCGAACCGGCACGAAAGTCGCCTCCCGCATCGACCAACTGCGATGCAATGCCGTGCTTTTGAATAACTTCAAACGCTTTGTCGATGGCATATCCTTTCGCAATACCGCCGAGGTCGAATTTCATACCGGCTTTCAAAAGCCGAACGGACTGCGTACACTCGTCCAATTCCCAAAGATGATTACCGACGAGTTCCTTTGCCTGTATGACGTGTTGCTCTTTGGGCAATTTTTTTACCCGGCGAGTATGTTGCCAGAGGAGCACCAGGGGACCAGCGGTAACGTCAAAGGCTCCCTCTGAAATCGTACTGTAATGTTTTGCCGCTCGAAGGACAGTGAAGAGGTCATCACTCACGCAGATATTCCCCCGACTTTCATCGAGAAGCGAAAGTTCGCTTTCGGAATCGTAATGACTCATGATTCCATTGAGTCTATTAAAGGTAGCGAAAGCATCTTTTGCTGCTTTTTCGGCAACTTCGGAGGAGGGAGCGTACAGAATGATTCGCACCAAAGTGCCCATGTGAACTTCTTCAAACTCAAACCGCTCGACTGCTGATAGAGTCGAAGAAAAAAGAGCCATAAGGAAAATGGAGAAAAAGTTTTTCATGAAAAATGCTTGAAAACAAGGAGCGGCTTCGGAAATTATACACGAAACGTGCCCATGCCCCTTGCTTGCTTTGAAGCGGGGGCATTTATTTTTGGACAGTTCTTTATTACTGTTTGAGTTCAAACGAATACCCTTGATTCTCTTTTATGACCGTGCCGACACTGGAAGGGGGAAGGTGCATGCCGCCAATTAGAATCTTTTTCTGAGCGGCAAAGTCTAATAAACTCTTCCGAACAGCAATCGACTTTTTGGGGTCGCCATCATACGACGCACATGCTTCCGGTGCCGGAAATTGCAGTGCTGCCGCATGGAGCAAGTCGCCGATGATCAAAAGTTTATCTTTTTCCAGCAGTTTGGACTCCAAAAAGAATGCCGTATGTCCCGGCGTGTGTCCCGATGCGTCCATTGCGGTTACTTGAATCAAGGAATTCGCAAAAACTTCATCGCCGAAGTTGAATGTCGCAAAATCTCCCCCATACACAGACTTGATTTTTTCAAAATAAGCACCTTTCGAGTCATACTCCAGCGTTGAGGCAAGCACTTTGGCATTGAGAAAACGCCGGGCATTTCCCTGAAAAAGTCCGCCGATGTGGTCGGGGTGAAAATGTGTGAGGAGAATCAACTTTATGCTCTCCGGTTTGACACCGAGATC
>Ga0082212_10013293_pt1 | contig 10308 bp, 6 predicted proteins | sample TergutNt197P3_FD_71548 | JGI IMG/M metagenome (GOLD analysis project Ga0082212, IMG submission 71548) | Neocapritermes taracua P3 segment gut microbial communities from Petit-Saut dam, French Guiana - Nt197 P3 | ecosystem: Host-associated > Arthropoda: Insects > Digestive system > Gut ...
CACGTAAACAACAACGGTGCCGTTTCCCCTGCCGCTCGGCTCATTGCCAAAATCATTCCCGTCAAAATGCCCGGCATCGCCGCCGGAAATGTTACCGTAAAAAAGCACCGCGCCCTGCTCGCTCCCAATCCGAGTGCCGCCTCTCGAAATGTTCCCGGTACGCTCCGAATCGCTTCTTCACTCGCTCGAATCACCACCGGCAACACAAGCACCGCAAGCGTGAGCGAACCCGCCAAAATGCAAGGTCGTCCCGTCAAGTATTGCACAATGACCGCCAACCCAAAAAGTCCGAAAACGATGCTCGGCACTCCCGCCAATGTGTCGATTGCCAGCCGAATCGTCTTCGTTACGATGTTGTCCTTTGCCGTTTCGACCAAATACGCCGCCGTTGCAATTCCGACGGGCATCGCAAAGAGAATCGAGAAAAAAGTTACGAGAAGTGTTCCAAAAAGTTCCGGTCCGATGCCGCCGAGAAAATGTCCCGCCGTTGCCGTATCGCAAAAGTATCCCCAGTAAAACGTCCAATGCGGATTCATCATTTCGCCGAGATTCGTTTCGAGCGTGCCGAGCATTTCCCGGAGTTCCGCAAGCGTTGGATCATCGAACAATTCCGCACGATGAATCGGCGTTTCGACATTTTGCAACACGTTTCCTAAGTCATCGAGTTGTTGCTGCCAGACGGTCGTTTGCAAAATTGCCGAACAGTATTTTTTCGCCATCGACCAGTGTGCCGTGCCGTAGCGAATTTCCGGCGGCAGATGTTCGATGTCCTCTCGGACTTCTGGTCCGAGCAAGCCGCCATTGCCGTCACTGCCGGTAATCCGATGCCGAAGTTCCTGAAATGCTTCGGAGTACGTCTTGTTCGGATCAGCAGCCGTCGGCATATTCCGCAGTTCGGGGTTTACCCTTTGGATTGACTCGATGTAACGTTGCATCGCGAGAACCGTCTGCTCGGCGGGCGTTCCCATTAAAACATTTGCTGCCGTCTGCTCTCTGCCGTCTGCCGTCTCCGCTGATTCACACAATCGTCGGAACTCACGCAGCAATCGCCGTGAGGCACTGTCGATTTCGTTACGGCGTTTTTCCTCGTCGGCAAGTTTCTGCTGCAACATCGGTTTTGCCGACTCGGAAGGAGCGACTTCGAGTTCGTACCGCAACTTTGCCAAAATCTGTTCGCTTTCATCGCGGGTCGCTCTGTCCCGCTTGGCGGCTTGTTCGATGAGCGGTTCAGGAGCAAGCCATGCGAAGCGATCCAATGTATCGTAAATCGGTTTGCGAGCGGCAAAGCATTGTTCGTATTCGGTTCGCACCGTTTCGGCACTGCCGCGATTGAATCGGCTCTGCAAAAAGAGTCGGTGTTCTATTGTCTCTTGAAACAGAAATGCTTCCCGACCATTGCCGAGTAATGGTCCCAGCACGATAAAGAGAATCACCGTCAGAAAGAATACGGAAAGAAAACCGAGGAGCGTAAATGCACGATCCGTTGTCCGGCGAATGAAAAGATGCACTTTGGGACCAATTCGTTTGATAAGACCGTGAATGCCATGTTCCCACCAGAGGGCAACTATCCGCATCGGCAATACCACAGAGCCCGCAGCGTAAGCAAGGAACGAAACGTTATAACTCTTGCTTACGCTACGGACTCTGATCATGCTGGATTCTCCCATCGTTGCCCGGAATCGCTTGGAGAGTTGTTCGGTCAGCATGTTCAAGCAGAACGTAAAGATCAGCAACACGAATCCGACGGCAAAGAGTGCGCTGCGGTGCATCGAGTCGGCGGAAGTTTCCCCCATATCGGCGGCAATGGTGGCGGTCATCGTTTTCACTGCTTCGGCAAACGAACCGACGACTGCCGTAACGTCGTACCAGGGAGTCGGCACGTTAGAAGCGTTTCCGGCAGCCATCCAGACGACCATCGTTTCGCCGACGGCACGCATCATTCCGAGAACGATGGCGGTCAAAATCCCGCTGTGAGCGGCAGGCAAAATGACTTTCATCAAGGTCTCGAACCGTGTTGCTCCGAGAGCATAAGACGCTTCCCGGAGTTCGCGTCCCAGTGAGGTCATGGCATCTTCCGCTACACTTACAATGGTCGGCACCGCCATAATCGCAAGGATCATCGAAGCGTTCAGGGCGTTCGTTCCTGAGGGCAAACCGAAGGTGTCCTGCAACCATGGGGCAACGACTTTGATGGCGAAAAAACCAAACGCCACCGAAGGAATCGCTGCCAAGAGTTCCATCACCGGCTTGATCCATTGCCGGACTTGGAAGGGAACCATATCGCTCAACACTACGGCGGTCATGACACCAATCGGCACGGCAAGGAACATCGCACCGAGGGTTACGAGGATGGAGCCATAGATCATGGCTCCCATTCCGAATTCGGCTTCGGCACGTTCGGGATGCCATTCTGCCGAGGTGAGTACCTTGAATATGTTTTCTTGTGTGAAGAAGGGGACACTTTTCCAAGTGATGAAGATAAAAATGGCAACGACGGCAAGCAGAGCCGTGTTGGCAATCAGGGCGAGAAACCAACCGCCGATCCAACTCCGAAGTCGCCGGAGACGGTCTTCCCGCTGTGAGAGCAAAAGCGTCGGTTTGGTCATCATACAAAGTTTAGCCGACCGATGTCAAAATTCAATGAAGGAATTGTTAAGATTATGTTAAGAGGCATTTATGCTACCCGACCGCCGGACATTCGACGGGACTGCCCCCTTGACATCTGCATTTCCCGATGGTACATTGACATCGAAAGTTGGCACCCATCGGTAGCCGCATCGTAACTGGACATTTCTACTTATGCAAAAGACCACATTTTTTATCGACCCCAGCGGGGGGGGGAGGGGGTATCGTAACTCTTTAACCCAAAAAGACTTGCGGCGCAACGTTGCTTTTACGCTCGTTGAACTTCTTGTTGTGATTGCGATTATCGGTATGTTAATCGCCCTTCTGCTACCTGCCGTGCAGGCTGCACGGGAAGCCGCACGACGAATGCAATGTACCAACAACCTGAAACAGTTGGCTCTCGCCTGCCACACTTTTGTCGATACGCATAAGATTTTGCCAAACTCCGCCCATTCCTACAATTTGTCTGTGCAAATCATGCAATCTCGCGGGGACCTCAATAAAGTTATTGATAATAGGATTGTGGAAGATAGTGATGGTCGCAATCGTCTCAGTTGGCTGTGCGAAGTGCTTCCTTTCATCGAACAAAATGCGGTCTATGACTTAATTTCAACCCGAGCAAGTGGAACGGACCACACATATCCGTGGGTTCCCTGGGTTGATCCTGCTTCGGATAGTCCCAATTACAAGAAAATCACCGCTTTTCTGTGTCCCTCGGAAGGGCAATCGATGCCTTCAAGTGGTGTGCAGGGGACCAATTACCGCGCTAATCGCGGCGATTTGCCATGTGGGTATCAATGGGGTCCCATATGGGGATTTCCAAGCGGCATTTCCAATCGTGGTCCATTCGCCATCGGGTCGCAAAAAATATTTGGCTTTGAAGGTATTTCGGACGGAACTTCCAATACCGTCTTCATAGGCGAGGCTGCCCTCGGTGATCCGGGAGGTGTTTCCAATCGAATTAAGGGTGGTATTGCACAGTATGAGATGCCAAGACCCAGTGACTGTCTCGCAAAGCGAGGTACAGGCGGAATGCTTATTCCAGCGTCCGTGACTGGTCCCGAAGGTCAATCTTCCGGGGGACGTTGGTCGGATTCTGAAAATCTTTATACCGTATTTTTCACCATCTTACCGCCAAATTCGCCGTCCTGCTGTAGTTATCCCAACAACGAATATGATGCGATGGTAGCGGCGAGCAGTTATCATACAGGGGGTGCGAATATTGCAAAAGTGGATGGCTCTGTCTCTTTCGTGTCGGAGACGATTAGCACTGAAAATTTGCACATTACCCCAAACGATGCTCCGGTTAGTTTTAGTGGACATTGGGCATCGTATAGCGGTCCGGCAATTTGGGGGCTTTGGTCGAGATTGGGGTCCCGCAATGGCGGCGAAACCGCCGCGTTTCCGTGATTTGGTTTTCGCTTGAAAATTAAAGCCCTGAGGTAGGCACCCGACCGGTGTCGGCAACCTGCCTTTGGGTGTAGCCCAGATTGTCCCCACCTTTTAACCCTTTACTTTTAGGAGTGTTTTATGCTACGTTCAATTTTGTGTTTCGTTTCCCTACTGTTCGTTGCAACATTCCTCGGTTGCGGTCCCGCTGGTTTGAGAGTCGAGTACGTCGAAGGAATTGTTTCTTTAGATGGCAACCCGGTTGCGGAAGCAACGGTTACTTTCCTTCCAACAAAGGAAGTCGCTCCGATGGAGATGGCGACGGGTACAACCGACGCGAATGGTGTTTACAAACTCTCTTCCGTGACGGGCAAGGCAGCAGCCGGTGCAGTTGCAGGTGAATACAGAGTAACGGTTACAAAAAGTACCCCCAATGATGCCCCCGAAGGGGATTATGGAGACGCTCGTCCCCTTGTGTCGTACACCCACCATTTACCTGCCATCTACCGAGATCCCCAAAATTCACCGCTTGTCATGACGGTGCAAAAGGGTAAGAACAAGATTGACCTTGAATTGAAGAGTAGTCCCTAATGAAAAGCCGCAACATTAGAAACAGTCCCTAAACTATTTCGGCATTTCGATTCGCCATGAACGCTCTTGCAGGGCAATTTCGTCGGAATATGCGGGTTTAATTTGGGGACTGTTCCTTACGATTGTGAGCCGCACCGGTCTTGCCATTCCGTTTATGGTAGAATTCGGTGGTATGTTCCTTTATATTCCTTACGGTACCGACGCTCCCATCTATGTTCGCCCGGTTGTTACAATGGTAATGATCGGGCTCAACGTCGTTGTGTTCTTTATGGTTCCCCAAGTTGAACCTTTCATGCTCGCTCTGGGAACGGGAAGTGGGTTGCATCCCCTCCAATGGCTGACCAGTAATTTTTTCCACAATGACATTTTTCACCTTATTTTTAACATGCTCTTCCTCTGGGTCTTTGGACCGATCGTTGAGGGGAGAATGGGACCGCTCCGAATGTTGGTTCTCTACCTTGGAATGGCAGTACTCGGCGGGGCGATTTTTCAAATACTGACATTGACATTGGGATGTAATCCTAACTTTGGATTGGGAACATCTGGAGTCATCCTGGGTCTTGCTGCCATGAGTTTCATCTGGGCACCGGAAAGTAAAGTTCATGCTCTCATGGTCGTTCTCATTATTCTCGTACTTCGAGTCAAAGATACGGAAACGGACATAAAACTCATCATCGTTTTCTTTGCGATAGTACAAATTTTAGCGTCCTTGCTTTTCGGCAACGGTTTGATCGGCGAACTGGGACACCTCGTTGGGATAACCCTCGGACTTGCTGTTGCCGTTACCATGCTGAAATGGAATCTCGTCGATTGTGAATCCCAAGATATTTTTTCTGTGTACTCTGGAGAAAAGGATCGAGCCGAAATGGAGGAGAAAAAAACGGCATTTGAACGTCTGAAAGAGATCGATGAACTACGGCAAAAACGGCAAAGCCTTTTGGACGAGGAAATCGAATTGGCAATCCAAAATCAAACGCCGCTTCCTGCTTTTGTCATCGCTCAGCGGAAGGAACAGGAATATGTCGGTTGGACGCTTCCACAAGAGTTACACCTAAAAATGATACAGCAATTACTCGCAGGCAAACACTGGACGGAAGCAACCACATCCATGCAACAGTATTTAGTGCGACATCAAGAACAAGCATTATTTGTTGGGATGATGTTAGCACAGGCTTTTCTTTCCCAAAACAAACCTGAGTCTGCGATGAAGGTTTTAGACGACATGTTGTTGCACGAATCGGAATCCGTGCAACAATCAGCAATCCTAAAAATTCGGGCAAAAGCCGATGTCATGCACCAAAAAAATCTGGACGAAGGAGTCCTTGAATTGGATGGGTAACGACTGTTGGTTGATAACCGACCTCATGGAGCAAACTATCGCGAAACGCCCACGACGACAGAAAACATTGTTTTAATCGACGCTTCGTAGTATAATGCACGGCATTCCGGTTGACAAACTTATCCACGTAGGCGATACACGAGCGCAATCTGACGATTGCGGCTCGGTGCCTCCAACCATTCCTATGAAAAACGTAACATTTTGCTTATTATTTCTTCTTGCCATCTCCACTGTACGAGCCGACGACATTGCCGTCATCCGTTCCTACTTGGACAATAAGACGGACAATGCGGAAGTGTTGTACAAAGTCTATCTTGCATGCCTCTCCCTGACCCGGACAGGAACCGAAGAAGCCGTGCCGGTATTGCAACAATTGCTCGACGACGAACGATTCTGCACCGTTGCCCAAACCGCCCTCATTAACATTCCTGGCGGGATACAGCGTGAAACTCCTGCCCTACCGGAGTTACCGTATGATGCTGTTCAACTCGCTGTGATCCTTCGGGATGGCAACGCAGAAAACTTCTCGACGTTCATCTTCGCCCTCGAAAGAGATCGAACGCCGTTCAAAGTGCTCCAACGTGCTGTCCTCGAACTAAAATCCGACAAGACGGGCACCATCGTTCTTGACAACTTGAGCAAACTTCCGATAGAGAAACAGGCGGCATTGATTGTCAATCTCGGTGCGAGAAAAGATTCGGCGGCAATCGTTCCCCGCCTGATAGAGCAACTGAAACGTACTCCACAGGTCATACGCTTGGCGGCGATAGAAGCCCTCGGCGAAATCGGCGACCAGCGGGCAGTGGACTCTCTCCTCCATTTAGCCGGTACTCCGGCGGAAGAGACGGCAGACGGCAGACAGCAGACGGCAGCAGAGGGTTTAGCCAAAGCCGCAAAGGAAAGCCTCAAACGCTTCACGGGGGACGAGTTCAACAAAAAAATCATCACCCTGCTCAATAGCAACGACAAACAACTGCGCTTGGCGGCTCTCGATATTATCGGCGAGCGGCAAATTGACGCAAGTGAAAAATTGAAACCGTTGATTGGCGGTAGAGACCACGATATCCGTCTTGCAACCTATAAGGCTTTTGCGAATACCGCTCCCCCCTCGGTGAACAATATTGAAATTTTACTCGGACGTTATAACCGGCTGGGTTCACGAGGCGTAACGTCGGAAAGCAGACATCAGAGGGAACTCGAACAAACAGCACTCCGTGAAGCAGTTTTGACACTATGCCGCAGAGCCGATGATCGGGCAACAGCGGTGAATTTCTTTGTTACGAAACTGCGTCTCTGGGCTAATATCAGTAGCCGCTATCCAAGAGACCTAAATAACGAAGTGAATTTATATCTCGATGGTTTGTTTCAATTAGGCGGCGAAGAAGCGGCGAAAGCCATCGCGAGAGCAGCAATGTGGGACAACGATGCCCTTTCCAACAAAGCCACCGAACTTCTCGGTCGCTGGACAACACCGGAAGTTGCACCGTATTTGATCGAAATTGCGGAAAAGCATCCGAACGAGCGGTATCGGAGTCGAACCCTTCGCGGCTATCTGCGAGTGGTGCGGCAGATGGGACTTCCCGTCGAACAAAAAGTACAAATGGCGGAAAAAGCACTTGTTCTAGCACGTACCGATGCCGACAAAGAACAGGCGAAAGAAGTTTTAACACGTTTCCAAACGATGATAAAAGGGACACCGATTTTTGACGGCAAAACCTTTGACGGCTGGGAAATTCTTGGCGATGCGAACTTCCGTATTGAAGACGGTGCCATAGTCGGCGGTTCGTTTGATGGTGGAAATCCTCGCAATGGATTCATCTCGACAAAAAAGGAGTATAAGGATTTCACACTCTATGTTGAATGCAAGGCAATCGGACATGGAGCCAACGGCGGGGTGCAGTTCCGATCCACTCGGACACCAATGAGTGATGGAATGATTGGTTATCAGGCTGATATGACTGCTACAACGCAGTATTGGGGAGCGATTTTCGATGAAAATCGGCGCGGTCTCATTGTCGAACCGAAGAAGGAACTGATCGAGTCGCTTTTCCGACCGAACGATTGGAATGAGTACAAGATTGTGTGCAAGGGAAACAACATCAAACTTTTCCTCAACGGTACGTTAACGGTCGATTACACAGAGACGGACGCAACCATTCCGGCACGCGGGCTCATCGGTCTGCAAATTCAAGATGGTGCGAATGAAACGTGGTATCGGAGCATACGAATCGAAGAAGATGCAGAACAAAAAGGAACGCCGATTTTTGACGGTAAAACCTTTGACGGCTGGGAGTTTCGCAACAACGAAGAGTGGTTTCGCATTGAAGACGGGGCGATTGTCTGCGGGACACATGAAAAACCGATTCCCATCAACCAGTTCCTTTTGTCGAGCAAAGAGTATGGCGATTTCACGCTCCGAATTGAATGTAAGGTTCTCGGTCAAGGGGCAAACGGCGGAGTCCATTTCCGTTCATTCCGTACTCCTGCCGATAGCAGCATGCCCAACGAGATGATTGGATACCAAGCGGACATGACCGACACGGTGGACTATTGGGGAGCGATTTACGACGAGACCCGACGTAATTATTTCATTGCCGAACCGAAGAGGGAACTGATCGAGTCGCTTTTTCGTCCCAACGATTGGAATGAGTACGAGATCGTCTGCCGGGGCAACAATATCAAATTGTACCTCAATGGCACATTGACAGTGGAGTACACCGAGGAAGATGCCGCCATTCCTCCTCGCGGTTTTTTCGCATTGCAAGTTCACAGCGGTCCGCCGAGCGAGATTTGGTATCGGAATATACGAATAGAAGAGTATTAAGGCTTTCGCCCGAAAGTTTTATACCTTTATGTGTGGTATGATTTTCAGCCTCCAGCGAGCGATGTCCCTTGTCCGAATGAGTCGTTTTTCCCAACAGCCCATTTCTCGTTTCGTTAACTTGATTCCCCGCTCGTACTCCCCTTCCAAATGATAAACGTTCGGAGGCACTCCATACAGTTTGGAATTCTATGCGACGGTATTTTGACGAAGAGATGACGCTACAATTTCTCCGAGATGCGATTCGGAACAATGAAGCGGTTGCCCTGTTGAAAATCGAGGAGTTGGAGAAGGAATAGCAATCAAACATCACCCCTGCGTCCTTTGAGGAAGCACTTGTCGACGGAGTGCCCGTCAGACAGATTCCCATACTTACGCATTTGGTCATGATGTGGTACAATTGCGCCGCAAAGTTTATTTTCACCGCATCGGTCATGTCAAAAAAAGAACCGCCGCCCGCGGAAGGGGCGCCATTGTGGATGTGCACCTACGGCGATCTTATGTCTCTGCTTCTTTGTTTTTTCATCATGCTCTTTGCCATCAGCACCATTGCGGAGATACGGTTTCAAGCCCTTGCCGATACGCTTTCGCAAGACTTTACAGGCTATGCGGGCTCCAGTAAGACTAGGGCTCGGCAAACGAAGACAACGACGATACCTGCGGATTCTGCCGCACGGAGCCGGCGTACTTCTGCCCTAGTCGGCGGTCAGCCAACTGCAGGACCGGTCGGTGAATCAAAGGATGTCCATACTATTTTGCTTGACGGGGAAACAGTCAAGGGCGGGGTTATCTGCTTCGAACTGGGCGACTATGAACTCACAGAACAAGCCCAAGAAGATTTGCGGGCACTACTTCCTATTTTGCAGGGGTCGCCTCAAAAAATTATGGTTAAGGGATATATTGCCCCTACGGAACGGGACATAGATATTGCTTTTTTCAGGGCGAGCAACGTGGTGGACCATTTTGTTTCGTTGGGAGTGAAGCAGGACTTTTTTGAAATTGTTGTCGATCCGGGAGCAGTTCCGAGACTGAACCTTTTGCCGCCGGGAACAGACCCCAAACATGCGGGAGCATCCGTCGAGATTCTCTTGCTCAACCAAAGGCTCTAGCCCGGATAATTCATAGTTGATTTTTGGTATCCGATTCTCTGTTTGGGATGATGAAAATCCAACGTTTGGATTTGGTTTTTGTCCAGTAGCAATGTGTCCAGGAAGTCGATGAGCAAATCTTTGCTCGCTTCTTCGCCGAACAGTTTCTTGAAGCCAAGGTCGGTGTACGGATGGATATACTTTGTCGAGCATCCTGAATTATTTGGAGTTGTTCTACTGTGATGCCCAGTTCTTTTGGAAAATCGTCGCTCCGAAGCATACCCGTCGCCACAAGAAACGAGTAAGGGGACGTTTTATAACCCTCTGGTAATAGCAGGGCTGACGCATCAAAAATTATCAGACGTTGCTGTCTTCAGTGTCTGGTGTTTCCAAAAAGCGTTTTTTCGGCAGTCAGTGTAGTTTTGGCAGAATAGGTAACTTTTGTTTTTCTCTAT
>Ga0082212_10013294_pt1 | contig 10308 bp, 5 predicted proteins | sample TergutNt197P3_FD_71548 | JGI IMG/M metagenome (GOLD analysis project Ga0082212, IMG submission 71548) | Neocapritermes taracua P3 segment gut microbial communities from Petit-Saut dam, French Guiana - Nt197 P3 | ecosystem: Host-associated > Arthropoda: Insects > Digestive system > Gut ...
ATTATTTGCAACATCCCGAAGAGCGTGTTGCTATATCACAAAAGATATATGATCATTTTATGGATCATTATACGTATGATCATTTGGTAATGTATATTTTAAATGCTATTTAAAAGCTCATTGATTTATGAACCAATCAGCATATGGAACTTGGTACTTGCGAGATTGCTTCGTTCCTACTAATGACAAGTCTCTTTTCCGTCATTGCGAGCTTGCGAAGCAATCCAGTGATAAACAAAGCATTATATTGCCTTCTGGATTGCTTCCTGAATCAAGTTCAGGACTCCTCGCAATGACGATGGCAAGCGTAGCTTTTAACTTTTAACTTTTAATTTTCAACTTATAATTATCTATCATGTTTTTTAACTTCCCCCACTTCCTCCAGTTAGATAAAATGGATTGCGGCCCGACCTGCCTTCGAATGATTGCGAAGCATTACGGGCGCAACTATACGCTTCAACACCTGCGTGAGCGGTCGTTCATCACTCGCGAAGGCGTATCTATGTTAGGCATAAGCGATGCGGCCGAAACGATAGGCTTCCGTACTGTAGGAGTGAAGGTTACGCTCGAAAAACTAAAAAAAGAGGCCCTTTTGCCATGTATCCTCCACTGGAATCAGAACCATTTCGTTGTCTTATATAAAGTAAAAAAAGACCGGTATTACATCGCCGACCCGGCATCTAAAAAGGTCATTTTCAATGAAGAAGAGTTCAAAAAGTGCTGGCTGAGCGCTAAGCATGAAGATAAAGATACCGGTACGGCGCTGTTACTTGAACCGGGGCCTGCGTTTAGCACGATGGAGGACGAGCAGGAAAAGCGCAATCGCGGACTTTCGTTCTTTTTTCGTTACCTGACACCCTTCAAAAAGCAGCTCATTCAACTGATACTGGGCATGGTCACCATCAGTTTGCTGCAACTGATCACTCCGTTCATGACGCAAGCGTTGGTAGATACCGGTATTCGCGATGGCAACATAGCCTTTATCACGCTGGTTCTCATCGCACAGCTTATCATCTTCCTTGCGCGCCTGTCGGTTGATTTTATTAGAAGCTGGATACTGCTGCATGTGAATACCCGTATCAATATCTCGCTTATCTCCGACTTTCTTGCCAAGCTGATGCGCCTGCCTATTCGATTCTTTGACACCAAGATGGTGGGTGACATCATGCAGCGTATTGGCGATCATCGACGTATCGAAGCGTTCATGACAGGGACGTCTATCAGTACGCTCTTTTCTTTTGTGAACTTTATCGTCTTTGGGTTTGTGTTGGGTTATTACAATATGACGATATTAGGATTGTTTATGCTGGGTAATGGTTTGTATGTGGCTTGGATTCTCGCCTTTATGAAATACAGGCGTGAGTTGGACATCAAACGATTTGCACAGTCTGCTAACGAACAGAGTAATATCATTCAGCTTATTACGGGTATGCAGGAGATAAAACTCAATAACTGTGAGACGGAAAAACGCTGGCAATGGGAACGTATTCAGGTGAAGCTGTTTAAGATAAGCATCAAAGGGCTTGCGTTAGGGCAGTATCAACAACTTGGTTCGGTGTTTTTTAATCACACAACGAATATATTGATTTCGTTCCTTGCAGCTAAAAGTGTCGTGGAGGGAGACATGACGCTTGGTATGATGATGTCGCTGACGTATATCGTAGGACAACTCACCTCGCCGATAGAGGCGTTCATTGGCTTTGCACGTTCATTTCAGGACGCCAAGATAAGCCTCGAACGTCTGAATGAAATACACCTGCGCGAAGATGAAGTACGGGCGACGGATGTTAAACAGACGGTTCTTCCTGCAAATAAGACTATTACCATTGAGAATCTTTGTTTCAGTTATGACGGTGCAGATAGGGATTATGTGCTTGAAGACTTGAATCTGACTATACCGCAGCATAAAGTGACGGCTATTGTAGGTGCGAGCGGTAGTGGAAAGACAACGATTATCAAGCTGTTGCTCGGATTTTACGAACCTAACAAGGGCAGTATCAAAGTTGGTGGCGTGCCGTTGCAGAATATCAACCCGCATATATGGCGTGCTCATATGGGTTCAGTGATGCAGGACGGGTTTATATTTTCGGATACGATAGCAAATAATATCGCTGTCGGTGTGGATGCCGTAGACAAGGAGCGGCTTCTTCATGCTGTGACGGTTGCGAATATCGGCGAGTTTATTGACGAGTTGCCGCTTGGGTACAATACGAAGATAGGCATGGAAGGGAAAGGCGTCAGTCAGGGACAGCGACAGCGGTTTTTGATAGCCCGTGCTGTGTATAAGAATCCTGATTTTATCTTTTTAGATGAGGCGACTAACTCGTTAGATTCGAATAATGAGAGAGAGATCATGGAGCAGTTGCATCAGTTTTATGTTGGAAAGACGGTGGTGGTTGTGGCTCATCGACTAAGTACCGTCAGGGATGCAGATAATATCATCGTCCTTGACGAAGGGCGGATTGTGGAAGAGGGAACGCATCAGGAACTGACGGCGTTGCAAGGGAAGTATTTCAATTTGGTTAAAAACCAAATTGGAAACTAATTTTTTAATTTTTAACTGTAAGGTTATGGAAAAGAAGGAATTGAAGGAAGTGGAGCTTCGGAGTGAAGAGTTGCAGGATGTGATGGGGAAGATACCGTCATGGATTCTACGACGGGGGATTGCCATGCTGTTTGGCGTTGTTGTTGTACTGCTTGTTGGGAGTTCCTTTTTTACGTATCCGGATGTGATACGGGCGCCCATTGAGCTTACGGGGTCAATGCCACCGGCAGGTGTTATTGCTTTTTCTTCCGGCAAATTGGATATGCTGCAAACGACAGATAATCAGCTTGTCAATGCAGGTGATTATCTGGCGGTGATATATAACGCGGCACGGACGGAAGATGTGTTGTATCTGAAATCATTCTTAGACGAACTTGACATTGAACGGGATTCTATTCTTACCCTGCCTGATAGGAGTCTCCTGCTGGGAGGCCTGCAGTCATCGTATGCCTCGTTTCAAGTATTGCTGTCGCAATACAACGAATATATTCTTCAGCAATATTATCCGGGAAAGATTCGGATGACCGAAGAGCGGATTGTGCAATACAACGAGCAATACAATGGTTTGCTTCGTCAGCAGAAGATAACGAACGAACAGATAGCTCTCATTGAAAGGGACGTCGCAAGAAATACTTTAATTCGCGAAAAAGGCGCGCTCTCCGGCAAAGAATGGGACGAATCGCTTAACCGTCAGTTACAAGGGCAAATGACAGAAGAAAACATGCTTAACGCCATTAACAACATGCGAATACAATTGGCACAGCTGAACGAATCGTTGATTGATTTGAAGTACCAATACAAAGAAAAGACGAACGATTATCGTTCGCAGTTGCGGTCGATGGTATCTCTATTGCATGCGAGTATCCGGTCGTGGGAGATGAGTTATGTGTTGATGTCGCCTATTGATGGTAAAATAACGTTTACCCGTTACCGGGTAAGCAATCAGAATGTGCAATCCGGCGAGGAGGTTTTTACTGTTATACCGACGTTTGATTCCCAACTTACAGGCAGGGCAAAGCTGCCGGTAGCCCGTTCGGGCAAGGTGCGAAACGGACAAAAGGTGAATATCCGCATAGATAACTTCCCTGACAATGAGTTTGGGATGTTGAAAGGTGTTGTTCAAAATATATCCCGTGTCCCTGCCGTGTCGAGTGGGACGACCTATTATGTTGTAGAGATAGCGCTGCCTGAAGGATTGCTAACGAACTACAAAAGAGAATTGCCTTATCTTCCGAACATGCAGGGGTCGGCAGATATCATCACCGAAGACATGTCGCTTTTAGCGCGTTTTGTGACGCCGATGAGGCAGATACTAAAAAATTAAAAATTATGATAATGGAATTAAATAACAAAATAGAGTTATTGGATACAAAGATATTCGATAACAGGAAAGACAGGACTATTGGATTGGCGGATGGGAGAATGGGGCATTGTATCTATTTTTATCACATCAGCCGTCTGCTCAAAAGTAAAGATTATGAACAAAAAGCGGAATTGATAATAAATGAGATATTTGATCAATTAGTGACGTTGAAAATGTTTGACGTCAAAGCAGGACTTGCAGGTTTTGGGCTAGGGTTGGATCATTTGATTGACAACAAATTTGCGGAAGGTAATATAAATGTTATCCTTAAGGATGTCGATGATGTTCTTTTTAAGCAATTATGCAATACCGAGAAAGTAGGAGAAGCTGACGTCTCACTTCAATTACAGCTGATTTATTATTTTATTGTGAGGCTGAAAACGCAAAAGAAAAACAGTGAGAATGAGTACTTTTTCAGAGAAGTAGTTATCAATACCATCAATTTGATATCGGAGAAAATCTATTCGCTGTTTACGGATGAGCCGCTATCTTTTAGCATGGAGAATCAATCTTATTTGTCGTTATTAACGCTAAGCCAATGCACTGAATTGTATAAAGATAAGATAAGCAACCTGTTAAAGGATATCTCTTCCTGTGTGCTTTCAAGAATCCCTGTTTCACAGGCAAACAGGTTGTATTTACTTTTTGCAATGGATAGGATCAATAAGAAAAATGAGACGAAAGGTGATAGTGAAGAGGTCTATGGATGGGGAAATGATGATTTTATCCGGTATCATAGATTTGTAGCGAATGATTGTAACATTTATAGAACAAACGAGAAGCTGTTTCACCTTTGCCACCCGAGAGGAATAAACAGTAAGTTTAGAAATCCGTTTTCAAAAAAAATATCCGATTTTGAATTGTCTAAAGCAGAAAACAAAAGTTCTTTACATTAAAAATATACGCACTATTTGAAAACCGGTGCGAGGTAAAAAAAACTCTTGTTTTTTTTGTTTTTCTCTTGATTTGTACTACCTTTGTTCCGATAAAAAACACTTAGTTGAAGCCGACGACAGAGAAATTGTCATTATCGAACTCCAATATAACAGTGAAATTGATTGTTTCCAACGAATGCTTTACAGCGTAACCCAACTTTCCGAATTTACCCTATAAAAAGCCCTTTTCTACCCAAAAAATGAGGGTGGTTGACAAATCTATATATCATATAGACAGAGTGTTATAAAATTGATGGTTGTTAAAAAAGTCGCGAAAAGTCGTTTGTAATCCCAGAATAATTTACACAGATTTGGTTGTGTTGGTTTTTTCACAGTACCTTTGTGACGTCAAAATTATACATAGATGTTCATGTAGATATTCCACCCCTAATTTTACGATGAGGCTATTATACATGAAAATCTATGATCGTTATAAACGGCAGCCTCGAACCGCTAACCCTTTTCATCGTAACGGAACATGTTGCCGTTTAAGCGGGTAACGCCTGTAATATGGATATTTATCAGATGTTTTGTGTTGTATCTGTCCGTCCAAACTCCTCCAAAAGTAAAAAAACGCTGACGTTCATAACGAAAATTTAACCGTTCATACGTAAATTGAAATGTGAAATATTTTATATATTATTTTTGCCGGCATTAAATTAGTAAATTATAAACCGATTTTGATTATGTTAGTTAGTTATCAAAAAATGCAACGCGGTAATACGGGTGACAGCACCGCGCACCAGTGCAAATTTTCCCGAGTGATTTTCTGTGTGTTTTTAACATTATGCGTCTCGCTAAGCTGGGGGCAAACTTGGAATTTAACGCCAACCATGACAGCCACTTTGAGTCAAGCCGGTGTTTTGACTATTTCTACCACAGCTACCTCGGAAGCGATGCCGTCGACTATGGACCCTCCCGTCATGTCAAACCTTTATTGGTATGCAGACGGGAAGGAGAATGACATCCTTTCGGTGGTGATTGAAGACAAAGTAACAACAATCGGAGGTGGCATGTTTTTGGGATGTACCAACCTTGCCTCTGTAACAATACCCAATTCAGTGACAGGAATTGGATTCAGCGCTTTTCAAGGCTGCAAGATTACATCGCTGACCATTCCCAAATCCGTGACCAATATTGGCCCCGCCGCTTTATTACTCTGTCCCCTGAGTGATGTAACAGTTTCTTGGGACACGCCATTAAATATTGCTCCGGGGGGGGTGGGCATGAATCCTGTTTTTCTAACAACAACTGTAGCTTCTGCCACCTTGCATGTGCCGGCAGGTACCCAATCCGCTTACGAAGCCGACCCGTGGTGGGGCGCTTTCGGGACGATTGTGGAGAGCGGTGGCGGAGGCAATATTGGAGACCCTCCGACATGTACGCTTTCGGGGGTAACAAATATTACCGCTCATAGCGCCACGCTAAACGGATCGGTTAATCCGAATGGATCGAATACGGCATATTCTTTCCAGTACGCCACGAACATAGCTTTTCCTACAAACAGTACAACAACCACCGGTCCTGTCGTTATCGGGTCAGGAACAAGCGCGGTACCTGTCAGTGTTGACATTTCACCCCTTTCCGAAAATTCTCATTACTATTATAGAATAATAGCCTATAATGTAAATGGGGATGTAACTACAAATCACGCCACATTTGATACGCCCTTTGATATCCGGTTATCTGCGGCCATGAATATCCCTGCCGGCATGTCGGCAGGACAAAGCTATCCGGTATCCATTAAGGTGTTAAACAACTCAAACGATCAATTTAATGGCTGTTTTTATTTAAAAGACGGTAATACGGATGTGCTTGACTGGTATAATATTACTATCAACAGTTCGAAAGAGTATACTTTGGAAAAGACTTACACGCCAACCACGTCCGGCTCAAAAACTCTGACTTTATACCACCAAGTCGGTTGTGATAAAAGCGGCACAAAGGTTGAAGCAGGGAACTACAGCAATCCGATAACGGTGACAGTTGGCAGCGTCGTTCCTACCCTGTCGGTTTCGCGCAGCGAATTGAGTTTTGCCGCATCAGGCGGTCAAGAGACCTTTACGGTTACTTCCAATACAAACTGGATAGTAAGCAGCAACGAAAACTGGGCGACGATATCGCCTGCTTCGGGAAGCAACAATGGCACGGTAACAGTCACAACTGCCGTTAACACAACCACAAGCCAAAGGACAGCGACAATCACTGTCAGTGGTACAGGAGTTACTGCCCGGACTGTCAATATAACGCAGGCTGCCGCAACATCAACGCCTTATTTGACTGTTACGCCATCCGGCACAACTCAGAATCCGGTATACATAGCAGGCGATAATGGCACAACCAAATCATTTACCGTATCATCGAACGTGGAATGGATAGCTGAAATCACGAACAGTAGCGCTTTTTCATGGCTTTCAGTTACAAAAAATTCCAATACGGCTTTTACGATCAGGGTGTTGAATGCGAACAACACAGGCGCTCGACGCCGTGCAGGAGTCACCATAAGCGGAACAGGCGTAAGCCATACAGTCCATATTGAGCAGGAGGCGCTTTTTCAAGGAATGTTTAGCGTCAGTCCCAAAGGATCGATAAATGTAGATGCAAAAACAGGTTCCGGCTCAATTCAAGTCGCATCCGATCTCAGTTGGGACGTATCGGTAACATCGACCGGTAACTGGCTAAGAGTCAATAAAACAAAAGGAAGCGGAAATGAAATAATAACTTATAGTTACGATGCCAATAACGGTTCCGAACGTAAAGGCACAATCCGAGTTGTTAGCAGCAATCTCGACTATTATTATTTGGATATTAACCAGTTAGGAGTATCCATAGCGCCTTATCTGATTTTACCTGTAAATGAAGCAAGAATATCCGGCGGTTCAGGAAGCGGTTCTTTTAAGGTTTCTTCAAACATAGCATGGACTGTAACCGTTGTTTGCGACGACAACTGGCTATCTCTAACAACTAACCCGAATGGACAAAACGATGGCAACGTTGGATACACTATTAATAAATCTAATCCTTATTCAACAGACCGTCGAGCTACATTTTATATACGGGGAGGCGGGCTTGAATGTAGATATTATGTAATACAGGCCGGATCGTCAGCCGGTCAAACGCAATCTTATCAGTTGAGACAGCGTTTTCCGCAAAATGGAGCTACGGATATGCCCCGCTCGACTCCAAAATTCGATTGGGAAGATTCCTGGGTTTCCAACCCCCGGTACGAATTGCAAATTATGGGAACTTTACAGGGAACGATTTCAAGAACCGTTTCTTCGTCCGAATATCAGTTTGATCCTTCTAAGGACGGTTCTCTGTTTGAGTATAATAAAACTTACAGATGGCGGGTTAGAGAGGTTTCGACTACCTCGCCAAGGTGCGATTGGTCGGAAGAGAGGTCTTTTACCGTTTCTGCTGCTCCCCCGACAACAACTCAATCCGAATGTCGAGCAATATTAGGGCATTTTAATAATGCTATCATAAGGAAAAACAGCAATAATTGTCCTGATCCCGGTTTATTACTTCAGTGCGTTAGATATGTACGGCTATATAATGAACAGGTATACGGGCTAAAAATGTATACATTTGGTGATGCAAAGTATTATTACGGTGAAACACAGCGGTTAGGTTTCGCTCAATTCAAAAACGGTGAAAGCGATTTACCTCCAAAAATTGGAGATATTCTCTGTTTCGAAGGCGGAGAATGGGGGCATGTTGGAATTATAAGAGAGGTTGGTCCTAACTATGTGAATATTGCACAGCAAAACATGAAAGATAATGATAATTATATCAGCCAAAGAACCGGATTGACCGTCAGTAATGGTAAATATTCAATTACTAACTATTTGAGTGGTTTAGGCCTTATACTTAAAGGCTGGCGACGCGCTCAACCCACAGTTCTGTCACCGCTTCAGCATCAGAATTACAATACAACCGATGTGGTGATAAAATGGCTTGAACATCCTGCTGTAACTAACTATCAGGTCCAGATAAGTACCTATAATACACAAACAAAAATGTATGAAGGACTTGCAGCTGATTATTATGGTAAAACTCCTTCATTTATATTTAAGGGAGAGGCAAATAAGCAATACCGTTGCAGAGTTCATATTTATACCTGTAATGGACATGTGGAAACGGAACCTGTTTATTTCAGTATCGGTAATGTTTTGACAAGAAGCGAATCTATCGATGAGAATAGCACCAGACTCCGAATAAAAACGTTGAAACAGACAAATGCGGGGATTATTGTCGCGACAAATATTCGGGTAGATGAAATATATGAAGGGTATTATCTTAACAAAGGCGAAACAAACGAAGAAGGATTTTTGAATGTGGAAATTGCTCCCGCACTGAAATCCGGCGATATATTGGCTGTTTCCGGTCCGGGCGTCATGCCAAAAAATTTGGAGATAACGGATGCGATGTTGAAAACGGGTGAAGCGCAGGTAGTGTTGCAGGAAAATGTTTCAGATAATTCCATTATTGACGCAAAAGTGGAAATTCTTAATTATCAGCCTTTTTATACAGGCAGAGAAGTAAAGTTGAAAATCACGGCAAAAAATCACAACTCTTTTCAGATTATCGACTACCAACATTCGTCGGATAGTTTAAGCGCTTCAACAGAATACGAACCGGCAGACAGTCTTGTGAGTTTCATTTTATACGACGTTGGCGAAAATCCTCTATCCGTGCGTTTCCTTGGCGAGAATGACGTATGGATTTCAAAAACGCTTGTTTTCAACCCTGAAACGGCAAATATTGATATGGCGACTGTAACTGTTCAGGCAGATGACAACAGTCTGGGAAGCAAAATATATTTGAACGGCAGTTATTTGAAGCAAATTTCTCGGACAACGGAAGTTGTACAGGTTCCATTGGGATTCCAGAATTTTACTTTTGTTAAGGAAGATTACGCCACCGTATTTGTTACTACTAATGGCGACGAAACTATAGACTTGAGGATGACAGCTACCGGTATTGAGCCTGTAAAAGTTAATGATATGACAGTTGATATTTATCCCAATCCAGTAAATGATGAGTTTGTATTATCCATAAATAACGCTGAGAATGAGAAAATCGTTGTTTCCATTTACAATGCGATGGGCGTAAAAGTTGAAGAGCGGACGATTTCGGACAGGACCGCCGTATTCAATATCAGCAGTTATCAACCGGGCGTTTACTTTGTCCGTCTTGCGTCGGAATCGGGGAAAAGCGAAACGAAAAAACTTGTCAAAAAATAATAAATATTCCTGTCAATGACAAGAACCATATATAAGCGTCTTTGCGAATCGGGATGGTATGCCACCAAACAGTCGGAATTGATAATTCTTCAACGTCATGCTGAACCGACATTCGCAGACAATCGCATTTTTCTTGTTGCCTGTGGCTCGGCTACTTCGTGGATGCTCGAAAAAATATTGAACAGTCGCGGCGGGTTGCACAATCGCGTAACGCGGCAA
>Ga0082212_10013295_pt1 | contig 10308 bp, 5 predicted proteins | sample TergutNt197P3_FD_71548 | JGI IMG/M metagenome (GOLD analysis project Ga0082212, IMG submission 71548) | Neocapritermes taracua P3 segment gut microbial communities from Petit-Saut dam, French Guiana - Nt197 P3 | ecosystem: Host-associated > Arthropoda: Insects > Digestive system > Gut ...
GGACAACGGATATACAAAAGAAGAGATGAAAATGTATTACGAAACACGCAAGATCATGCACTCGGATATCGAAGTAAGCGCTACCTGTGTGCGTGTGCCTGTTTTACGCGCTCACAGCGAGGCCGTATGGGTTGAAACCGAACAGCCTGTCAGCATTGAAGAAGCCCGCAAGGCGTTTTCGGAAATGGACGGTATCGTCTTGCAGGACAATCCCGCCCAAAAAGAATATCCGATGCCGTTGTTTATTGCCGGCAAAGAACCTGTGTATGTAGGCCGTATCCGTAAAGACCTGACCAATCCGAACGGATTGACATTTTGGGTTGTCAGCGACCAAATTAAGAAAGGCGCAGCGCTCAATGCGGTGCAGATTGCAGAATATTTGATCAAGGTCGGGAATATTTAGCATTGTTATACCTTGTCCCCACAACCTATGTGGCTGATGAGTCCCAATTTTTATTTCATTTTCTGTTCGTTGTAGTTGATGCGTACTCCGTAAGCACTAACCACCAGGTCAAGCCCCATCATTCCACGTGGATTTGGTTCTCCTTTGACTTTACCCGACATCACATTTCGGCTCAATGTGATCATATCCTTTATCCTTTGCGGCGTTTCAGGATTAAGTCCCATAAAATGCCCCGGATAGAGTTGTTTGATATTGTATTTTCGCATTACCGCATCCATCTTTTCACAGGTGGCGATAAGGGTTGAGAAATCTACGCCCAGCAACAGATTGCCTGACCCGAAAGAATCACCGCTGAAGCCGTAGCCCGCTTTCGTATCTGCAAACGTTACCGATCCGGGCGTATGTCCCGGGGTAAAAACGACTTCAAGTTGCCTGCCTCCAAGGTCAAGCATTTCGCCATCTTTCAGAAAGAGCACCTCGCCTTTATAGTCGGCCATCATCAAAGGAATGCTTACCGTATCGCCCGGGTTGATGTAAATGGTCGGGAAATAGTTGATTGCCGAACCTGTATGATCGGGATGTACATGTGTTGCTACGAGCGTAACAGGCTTTGAAGTAATGGTCGCCACGATCTTGTCGAGGTCATCAATTTTAGTACCCGCATCAATCAAAACAGCTCTGTCATCACCTTCAATCAGATAGAGGCTCTCAAATGACATCAAGTGCCCCGACCCTATCCACGTATGGTCGTCAATTTGACGGAAAACGACATCGTCGTTACGAAAAACCTCTTTCCCATCTATCTGCACTCCCATTTGGGCAAATAGCGACACCCCGAAAATCGCGTTTAAAAAAACGGATAAAACTAACTTCTTCATATATCTTATTTTAAATTTAACACTACACTTCATTTACCTCATTCATTCTCCGTCTGCGCCAACAGATTACTTTGGGATAATTCCAACGCCTTGTTCAAATCGTCTTGCGCTTTCTGTAATTCGCCGAGGCCTTTATATCCCAAGCCGCGCATCGTATAAAGGCGCGACATTCTGTCATTTGCCGTTTCGCGTCCGCCAAAAATCACACCCACTTCTGCGTTTGACGATTGTTGCAACTGCCTGTCTGCTTCAGCTATCAAAGAGTCAAATATTTTTTTAGATTGTTCTTTATTTCCGAGTTTTGCGTGGCTAAGCCCCTGATAGTAATTCATTACATTGGCCGTTCGTGATGTTGCTTCTGCTGATTTTTTAAAGGAAGCGTTTGCTTTTGAACGATTACGCAGGGCTTCGTATGCCAAACCGATATAGTAATCTACCTGCATTGTTTGGTCGCCCAAACGGTCATTGCCTGCTTCTTCGCGCGTTATCTGCGCTTTGAGAAAATAGTCGAGCGCCTGCTGATACTCATTTTTGTCGTAATATTGTTTCCCTAAAATCAAGTTCGCATTGATCCTGACATTTCTTGATCTCGATGAGCCTTCGCGGTAAGCAAAGTTTACGCCTTCCAAAAGCTCGACCGCCTTACCGGCCTGACCTGCAAGAATAAGGTTTTCGATAAGCCACTGATAGGAGTCATCCCGATTTTTGACAGCCTCGTCACTCCCTTCAAAAATTCTCATCCGCGTTTCAACAGGAGCATTGTTTCTTTCGTAGAGTTCGCTTAACTCGGTATAATACAATGCTTCATTTTGATTGAGAGAGATGGCTTTTTCATATTGGGCGATCGCTTTGGGTATATCATTGAGATGATAATTATAACCCCAGCCGAGATTCCTGTATGCCACGGAGAGTTCGGGGTGTCGTTGCACGGCATTTTCCCAATGCTTCATTGCCACATCGGGTTGCTTTTCATACAAAATATTTCCAATTAAATAGGAGGCATTCCCATCTGTCGGATTGTATTTCAAGGCGGTAGTCAACACATCAACCGTTCCAAGACGGTAGGGGAAAATGGATTCGACCGATTGTGCTCCGGCTGATTTAAAATATTGTAAGGCACGGTCACTGTCGCCGTTTTTATCGTAAATATAACCGAGGTAATAGTCAAAAAGCGGATTTTTCCCTTTAAAACGCCGAAGCGCTTCTTCCGATTCTTTGAGCAATCCGTTTTGCAGGTATCCGACAGCAAGTGTCAGGTAGTTATCATCGTAATCCCTCATCTCTTTATTGAGAGAAGCAAGGAGGTTATTTGCTTTTTGGGTATCACCCGATTCTTTGGCAATAAGATAATATTCGTTTCTGATTCTGAAATCGAGCGGGTCGGCCTCCGCGATGGTTCCCAATGTAGCAAGCGCTTCGATGAAATCGCCCATTCGTCGTTGAATGGAGGCTTTGAGCGTAACGGCGCTATTGTTTCTGCCGTTTGTCCAAAGCGATTCGTTGATTTGATACAAAGCTTTTTGGAAGTCGTTTTTTGCACATGACAGTTCTGCCAACTGAAAGTAAGCCGCCGAATGGCAGGCATAATCCCACGTTGAACGATAAAGCGTATCTTCTGCTTCGACCAAAAGCCCCAGATTCCTTAACGTCAATCCCTGTAGATACAACGCTTCATGGCTTGAAGGAACCGTATAGTCACTTGTTAATCTTTTAATTGCCGTCGAAAAATACTGTCTTGCCGTGTTGTAATCTCCGGTTTTCAGGTAATAATTACCCACTGCCGTGTTGGTGCGAATATCACCCGGGTCTTTTTCCAAAGCCGCTTTATACCAATCCATTGGATCATACCTTGGGGCATAAAACTGTTCCACGCGCTTTCCGGTCAAGTACAATTCTTCTACGGTCTCAAGTTTGTCAGGGGCAGGGTAACCGGCCCAGTTTTCCGGAAGTTCCGGTTCAGGTTGAACAATGGGTTGATATGCGATAAGCACATCGCCTGTTGCCGCATTGATGAGTTGCGTGTGAAGGTCCGTCAAGGCATAAGGCCCGGCAAGACGGATGGTTTCGGTAAACGGTTGATCCGGTGAAATCGTGATGTCTTTTTCAAAAATCGTTTTATCATTGTGGGTAAGAATCACTTTGGCGTTATCCACTTTTTGGGTTGAATAATAGCCAAGGAATACGTTGTATCTGTTTCTTTCGTTTCTTTCCACAAGATTGACGGCTCCGTCGAGGTTGGCATACTTAAAACCTTGAATACCGCGAATCGGATACCAGTATTGTTCCCATTGCTTTACCTCATAAGGCTTTATCCAGGTATAGTCCGGTTGGTTATCGCTAAAGGCGCCTACCATTATTTCGGCGTAGGGACCGTCATTTTCGGTAAGACGTCCCTCGGTAGCTTGTCCGCTTGGGCCTGATCCCCATTCCCATAGCTTGGCGCCTTTCACGATATTGTGATCGCCGAAATGAACCGTACCCGCCTGTTTCCCCCAGTCGTATCCGCCCATAAAATCTTCCTGCAGGTCATGTACGAAAAACGAATTTGAGTTAGTCACATTTTTCCACCAACTTATATCCACATTGTCAAATGTGGCGCCGCTATACCTGCTGTTGGCAATCGGCCATTGTGTGAAATTTGTTTTTGAATGGTACGTCACTATTTGTGCGCTCGGCGGGAAAACAGTCTGATAGTTTTCGTTCGCATGAACGGCTACATTTGCCCAATTCAGAAAGGTGTGGGTATAGGGAGTCGAATTATGTATCCGTCCTTCGGCCCTGAAATAGGATTTCCCCGGAAACATGGTTATTCCGATCGTCCATCTCATGCCATGCCTGGGTTCATTTTCTGCAATCCAAATGGTTTTACTGCCGTCGGGGTTTTCTGTTGTGGTATAATCCAAAGGCAGATACGTTGACGCCCGATGATGATGGAGTACGCACCATTCGATTCCACCCGACACCCAGGCGCCTGTCATACCTATATTGGAAGGTTTTACTACAGTGTTCTTGTAAATAAAGTTATAGTTGTTCGATTTATCGGTTGCATAATACAGTTTTCCCCCGATATCGGGTGTGACGCCCAACTCAATATATTCATTGTCAAGCACAACAGTTTTCCAGTCCATCTCTACCCTCTCATCGGTGTATTGATCATTCAACTTGAAAGGATAATAATGCCTCTCCGCCCCCTGATAAGCTTCGTTCCTGTAAAAAATCGGATTTTTGTCGGGAGGCGCAGCAATATAAGTAGGCCTGGAAATCATCTTTTCAGTCAGCGTTACACTTGATTGAGCAAATACGTTTGGAAGCAAGCAGCTCAATGTCAATATTATACAATACAATCTTTTCATGGCCTCAACTATTCAATTATTCAGTTACTGATTCCGCAATATCCCATGTAATAAGATACCCTAAACGAATGATATTAATACATTTTTGCCAATTGACCAAATTAAGCTTGTCCGTATATTGATGATAATCGGGATGATACCCTGTAAACCAACTGATAAATGGACGTCCGGCGGTTGAGAAAGGAGAAAAGTCGGTTCCGATCGTAAATCCGATAGGTCGGGGGTCTTCTCTCAATTCAATGGGCAAGTTGTAGTTTTTAATGTTTGCTTTGCAAATTTCCAACCATTGCGGGTAGGTGTCAGTAAATGTATATTCCACTTGGTTTTTGTTGGTGTCTTCCGCATCGTCGCGTGCAATCATATCGAAATTCATATTCATTACAATCTGATCTAAATTTGGAAAAGTTTCGACAAAATACCTCGATCCCAAAAGCCCTTTCTCTTCGGCCGTCCATGCAGCGAAGATAATGTTGCATGCAGGTTGCTTTCCCGAAGCTATGAATGCACGTCCTAAAGACATCGCAGCAACGGTACCTGAAGCATCGTCGTCGGCGCCGTTCCAAATTTGTGCGCTGTTCATTCCCATGTGGTCGTAGTGGCCGCCGACCACCATATTTTGCGCTTTGTTTCTCCCTTCAATCATAGCCAATACATTTACTCCCATCACAATTTCGCTTTTTACGGAAGACACGATGTCTATGTTTTTCCCTTGCAATAGAGAAGATTGCGGCTTCATGGTTTTAGCGACATTTTTCTCAAATTCTTCAATAAAAGTTGAAGATCCGAGCATATCAATGCCCAAACGTGGCGATACGGTAATCGAAAGTGGCGAATCATCGGGGGTAGATGAGAGGAGAGCTACTCTTCCGGCCGGTGTCGGTGTTATGCGTTGATTGGGATAGAAAGTGGTATTTACGGCAAGTTGGGCAGAGAACGCAACCTTGTCGGCCGTAACGGTAATAATGGCCAAAGCGCCTTTTTCCGCAAGCGTTCTGTTTGCCGCAGTAACTCTCGGATCAACTACGGCACGCGTTGTTCTTACAGCAGGGGGTTGTGGTTTAAACTTCTCATACGCAGCGCTCGAAACATCACGATGACCCGGATAGCCCGACAAACGAACCACGACTTTCCCTTTCACATCAATCCCTTTCAATTCATCGTATCCATTGGCTTCGTCGATCATACCATATCCGATAAAAACCAAGGGCGCCAAAATATTTCTCGAAACATCACCTGCGCTTTGCACCGAATAGTCAGTGCCTTGAAGATAATTTTTGGCCAAACGCATACCGCCCGCTGCATTTGTAATTACACTTAGGGATTGGGTGTCGTCCGGAGTCGTTCGAATCATGGGTACTCGCTGAAAATAGGAGCGCGTACCGTTGGGTTGCATATCGCCTGCAGGCGCAAGGCCTGTCATTTGAAATACACTTGCAATATAGTCTGCCGCCAAAAACGCGCCTTTCGAAACCGCTTCCCTGCCCTCCGTCCAATCGGAAGCAAGGAAGTTCAATTGGGCCATTACCAAGTCATCCGTAATACTCTCAAGGCCTTTCGCCTTGGGATCGTTTTGTGCCGAAACCGTAAATGTTGTCAATACAGCTAAAGCAATAATCATTGTCGTAAAAATCCTTCTCATATTCATTGTTTTTAAGTTATTGTGTTAAATTCATCATTCCCGTTGCAAATATAGGATTATTTCCTAATTTTGCTTGCAAATAAAATCATCAAACGAATCAAAATGAAAAAAATAATTCTTTCTTTCCTCTATGTCTGTTTTTTGTCGGCTGCCGGTGCACAAGACCCCGCTTCACCCATGCTGTGGTACGAGCAACCCGCAAGAAATTGGAACGAAGCGCTTCCCATTGGTAACGGACGTATGGGCGCTATGGTATATGGCGATTATCCGAACGAAACAATTCAATTCAATGAAGAAAGTTTATGGGCAGGTTGCCAAACCCAATCCGACGCCGACGCCCGTTCATCGTTGAAGACCATTCAACAACTGCTGCTTGACGGTGAAATCGCCAAAGCCGCCGCTTTAGCCGAAGAATCATTGACAAGCGATCCACTCCGAATCAGATCGTATCAGCCTGTGGGAGATGTCATTATTAATTATGCAGGCACACCTGCCGGAAGAAGGGATACGCATACCGGTTATCAACGCAGCTTAGACCTCGAAACAGGCATAACCTCTTCCGGTTTTGTGCTCGACGGAATCAAGCATACGCAAGAAGTTTTTGCTTCGGCAGTACATGATGTAATTGTTGTACGGATAAAAACCGATCAACCCGGAAAACTGACGTTCAAACTTTCACTTACCCGTTCACAGGATGCAACCGCCGGTGCAACAAGCAACAATGAAATCACATTGACAGGTCAAATCGTCGATTTGCCAAAAATCAATGCATCGCCGGCCGGTATGTATATGAAGTTTGCAGCCCGTGTCGCCGGCTACAACAAAGGCGGAACATTAACCACAGTGAATAATTCTTTCTTTGTGGAAAACGCTGATGAAGCCGTTTTCTACCTTACCGCCGCAACAGATTATAATATGTCAATATTAAATTTCGACCGAAGTTTTGACCCTGTTCAAAAATGTGCAACGATACTGTCGCGCGTAAAAAACGTCGCTTTTGAAACGGTGAAATCAGCGCATATTGCCGATCATGCCGCGATGTTCAACCGCGTTTCATTCAATTTGTATGACGACGCCAACACAAGCCTGCCGACCGACAAACGTTTGGAAGCCCTCAAAAATGGAGCAGAAGACAAGCGTTTTACGACAATCCTGTTTCAGTATGGTCGCTACCTATTGATGGGTTCATCGCGCCGGCCGGGTATTTTGCCGGCTAATCTGCAAGGGATATGGAATCGGGAGTTTGATGCGCCATGGAATTCCGACTTCCATACCAATATCAACATACAGATGAACTACTGGCCTGCCGAAGTTTGCAACCTCTCCGAAACGTTTATCCCGTTGAACAACCTGATTGACGCCCTTCGCGTACCCGGACGTGTCACTGCCGAAAAGACATACAACTCGACAGGCTGGACCATGAACCATCTGACCGATGTATTTGGGCGCACAGCTATTTCAGATGGTGTAGGCTGGGGTACTTATCCCATGGCCGCTTCATGGTTGGTGCTGCATCAATGGGAACACTATCTTTTTACAAAGGATTTGAATTTTCTTCGCGAAGCATGGCCTGTAATGAAAGAGGCGGCGGACTTTGTGTTGCATTTTATTGTCAGAGATAAAAACGGCCAATGGGTTACGGCGCCATCCAATTCGCCCGAAAACAGATACCGGCTACCCAACGGCGAGACCTATATGTTGACGTATGGCGCCACAAAGGACATACAACTTATCAGGCAACTGTTTAATGCCTGTATCAAAGTCGTTAATCTGTTGGGCGACGACAAAAAATATGCGGCAAGGCTACAATCGGTCATCAAGGATTTGCCGCGTACCAAGGTAAGCCCTCGTTATGGAATTATTCAGGAATGGATTGAGGACTACGAAGAAGTGGAACCCGGCCACCGGCACATGTCTCAACTCTTCGGCCTGTTTCCCGGTTCGGAAATTACGCCGGACAACAAAACACTTTTTGAAGCCGCCGTTAAAACCGTAGAGCGACGTCAGGAATATGCCAGTCAAGGACAAGGCAGTTCGCCGGGATGGAGCAAGGCATGGCTGATCAATTTCTATGCCCGCTTGGGCAATGGAGACGCTGCGTGGCAAAAGGCCGTTGAATTGGAACGCGAACGCGTATTATTCAATCTGTTTACCGACCACCCACCCTTTCAGATCGACGCCAATTTCGGATTCACGGCCGGCATTGCAGAAATGCTGATTCAAAGCCACCAAGAAAACCTGATAGCGCTTTTACCTGCCCTGCCGACGGCATGGGATAAAGGCGAAGTCAAAGGATTAAAAGCACGCGGCAATATCACCGTCGATATGCAATGGGAAAACAACCAATTAACAGCCGCCACACTTCTTTCCGCCAACGATTGCACCGTACAAGTGAAATACAACAACAAAACCCAAAAAATCACGTTGAAATCAGGGAAAGCGTATCAGTTGGATGTCAGTGTTGGGCGCTTTGTCGAGCCACAATTATAGTTGTTCATTTTGTTCCATCCATTATTTTGCTGCAACCTTTTATTTAAAGTTGATGATCATAAATACATTATTATCCTCATTCTCATTAAGTGTGGCAACCAATTGTTTCAATTTGCCACTTAATCTGTTTTCGCGGTAGGCCTGCTTCAGTTCAATTAAAGCCAATTCAATGTAAGTAATGTTTTTATGAAAAAAAATATTGAGACCCGGGGCAATTGTGATTTTTTTGCCCTTATAATCAGGTATCACTATCTTTTGTTCGAATATTTCCCCTGTTATTTTATCCCTAATATAATATTTATCACGTTTATTATCACCGAAATAATCATAACCTACAGTTTGAGTTTCCATGAATTGATATTTATCAATATCCATGCAATTATTTAATATGACTTTAGGCTCCGTTTTGTCGACCGGAGGGATTTTATAATTTATTGGCATTAATTCTTTGTCTTTGCTGTAAAGAAAAACGGTATCGGTTTCAGGATTACATAAAAGAACGCCTTCCGTATGTTTTACCATGTTTGTAAATACCGGTAACATAGGTCCTCCGCTGGAAGTTTTAAAAGACAGGTCATTTTGGGAAGTTGACATTTGTATATAATCCAACACTTGCCCATTTGCTTTAGAAATAAGAAAAAAAGACGAATCAATGGTGTGAGTCAGGTAACCCATATTATCTTCCGGCGTTTTTGGCTGTGCTTTATAAAGTCTTCTACCATCATCATATATGATTAATGACTGACTATCAAAAAAAACCAATTGGCTCACTCTGACGCCATGCGGTAAAAGCAATTTTCGCCTGTATTCGCCTTTGGATGAATATACCTGAATAATATTCATCCAATAAATACCTACAAAAACCTCATTGGTCGCTTCGTCATAAACTATACTCCCTATATCCCAATATTCTTCAGGGCCATTGCCATAGCGATTAAAGCGCGATTTGGGAGTGCCATCTTTTGAAAAAAACAATATACTATGGGTTGCAGCGTCGTTGACAACAAAGGTATTTTCAGTGATATACCGAATATTACCTCTGTATAGGAAATCATCGTGCTTGGAGTCAAAATGTACATACGTGATATCGGCTATGTCGCTCAAAATAATTTCCTTTTCAGGATAGTTTTTCGTCACATCCATAACCGGCAAACCGACTGTCGAAAGATGACCGTGCGAACAACAGGTTAACAAAGTAACAGTTAACAACCTGAGTTCCGTTTAAGAAAAATCAAAAAAAGGTTGCACAGTTGAGATTTATTTGTTATATTTGTGGTTGATAATCAAAATATTAACAAAACATTTTCAACTATGCTAACCCAGGACAAAATTACGGAAATTTATTGTATTGTAGACGATTTTTGCAAAGAATTTGCACAGGAGATCAAAAACCTCAAAACATTACCCGACACCGGCAAAAAGCGCCGTAATCGTTCCTGCGAGATGTCGGACAGCGAAATCATAACGATATTATTGCTCTTTCACTTTGGAACATTCAAAAATTTCAAGCATTACTACCTGCATTATATTGGTATACACCTGAAA
>Ga0082212_10013296_pt1 | contig 10306 bp, 6 predicted proteins | sample TergutNt197P3_FD_71548 | JGI IMG/M metagenome (GOLD analysis project Ga0082212, IMG submission 71548) | Neocapritermes taracua P3 segment gut microbial communities from Petit-Saut dam, French Guiana - Nt197 P3 | ecosystem: Host-associated > Arthropoda: Insects > Digestive system > Gut ...
TGGCGTTACACCGATTCCATTTTCAGCGAAGTCGCAGACCGTTAACGATGCGATTGACGCTCTGGAACCGGTATGTTGGATCGATAACACGGTCAATCCCGGCTCGTGGATTGGTGATGAGGAAATGCCGCTGACGATCCCTCCGATTTTTGCCAAGAACTGCGTGTATGATTGGCAAACAGGCACGAAGTACCCTTGCAGTCCGCGTTGGTTCAACTTATCCAGTCTGAATACCGTGATTGACAACGATCCACCGGAACCCAAACGGTGGCTTCGATTCCTTGACGAACTCTGGGGCGATGACCAAGCGTCGAAGGATTTGCTTCACGAGTTCATGGGATTGTGTCTTACGCCGGATACCAGTTTTCAGAAATTGCTGCTTTTTGTCGGTCCGATACGAAGCGGTAAAGGGACAATCTTTCGTCTGATGCAGGCAATTCTTGGTTCAGAGAATGTTGCGACACCGACGACGGATTCGCTAGTTCAGAGGTTTGGCTTACAGTCCCTGCGAGGAAAGCCGCTCGCCACGATTGCTGATGCCCGGTTCGCAGGAGGTGATATTCAAGTTGCGATTGAACGGCTCTTGTTTATCACCGGTGAGGATTCGATTGATGTGGATGTAAAATACCGCGATCCGGTCAGCGTCAAATTGACCGCTCGGTTTATGGTTGGTTCCAACGAGATGCCGCGTCTGCCGGACATCGCCGGTGCGATTGCAAGCCGTTGCCTTGTGCTGCAAATGACAAAATCGTTTTTGAATCATGAAGATCGAGGATTAGATGCGGCTCTATTGCAGGAATTGCCCGGTATTGTGAAACTGATGATTGAAGGATTACGACGGTTGCATCGGCAGGGGTTCAGCCAACCATCTTATCACAAGGAGTTCATTCGTGATTTGGAGGAACTGGGGAGTCCGGTTCGTGCCTTTATTCGGGAGTGCTGTACGGTGGGGTCAGATAAAAAGGTCTCTTCGGCGACACTGTGGGATCGGTGGCAACAATGGAGCAAAAAGAATGAGCAGCCGTGCGGAGATTCCGCTCGTTTTGGTCGCAATTTGAGAACTTGTTGCCCTGAAATTAACAGAAAACGTACAGCAGAAGACGGTTGGTACTATGCCGGAATCGGACTACGGCAATCATCGTCGGCTCCCGCGACTTTGCGATTGAGTACCGATGGACAATGGTCTCAATCAGGTATAATGTCCGTGGAGGCGGCGGTGTAAGGCGGTGCTTCTGACCACATTTGGCGGTGTTGCCGGGGTTTTCCCAGCAACATCCCAGTAGATTCCCAGTAGAAAAAAGTTACTGGGAATCGTTAAATGCTTTAATTACAAGGACTTACGGCTTTGTTTCCCAGTATTCCCAGTATTTTACACAAAAACTATTTCTATAGAAGAATAAAATAGAGAGAGAGTAAGATAGGAAATTACTGGGATTACTGGGAAGTTACTGGGAATTGAACAACCAACCGCTCCGGCGGCGGCGTATGAACGGCGGCAATACCGTGCCGCCATCACCGGCATTCTGCCGGATATGGTGGGCTGCTTTATCTCGCCACAATTCAGCTGCGCTCTTGCACACATTACCAGTATGCCGTTTCTTGTAATTCTTTCTTTGGTTTGCATCATACCACATCGTCGTTATAATAGAAGTAGGTGGGATCGGTGTTACAACAGTCGCAACCCACTTCAAATTCTGCGGTCTATATTGTGCACACAAGCCCGTAGAAACCAAAAGCACAATGACGCTCTATTTTGCTGTCTGGCAACAGATTAGCTCCCGCTCGAACTCCGTAACGCAAACCCTGAAAACGTCCAATTTTTGCTCGCTTTTGAACTTCGCCCCCCACGGCACTTAAAGTGCCTGGGGGTGCTGTTTTTGCGACTCTAACACTGCAAAGCAACCTTCGATAATTGTTCTGCGCCCTCTTGTTTCCTACTGTAAGATTCCGTCCCTGTGATACCGCATTTTGGAAGTAGGCAAATTTGCCGACTTATCGAACACTTCATCTGTTGTTGTGGCGGCATCATCTCCGCCATCAATACACTCTTAAAAACGCTTCCTTTTACGGCAAGTAACGGTGAGTAGCAATACTCAAACATTTCCACAGGTTAGCTTTACGAAAAGGAAACAATATGGTTGCAACTATTCCCCCAAAGCCCAAGAAGGGCACGAGATTTTACGATGTGGTCAACGCACGCTATGCCGAGATGTTACCGTTCATCACCAAAGCCGCGACACTCGCCTTTGCACAACAAGATTGCGAGGCACGAAATGAAGCCGTTCAGAACACGAAAGTCTGGGCACTCATTCTTCTTCATCAGTTGGCAATCAATGGCAGACTTGATGAGGCACGAGCCGCTCCAATCGCTAAGTTCGCAGTTGGTCGGCACTGTGAAGGGCGTATCGCTGGCACACCTACAAGTACAACTGACGTACTTGCTGACCGTTGCAAAAGCCTCGGTCGAGTCCGAGTTGTACACGATGATTACATTGCCGATTCGTTTCAGTCTGAAGCGACGAGACTATCTGCGAGATACCCCGTTGATCGCACGGTGCAATTCAAAATGGACTTTTTCGAAGGCTGGCTTCAAGAACAGTCGGAACGAGATCGGTCAATCATTTTGGACTTGGCAACGGGCAAAACCACCGGAGCCGTTGCTCGAAAGTACGGTGTTTCGGATGGCTTGATAAGCCAATATCGGAAGCGATACCGCGCCAGTTGGAACGAGTACATTGCGGACAAGAAGGAAGCCGCCGAGCAGGCGGCGTGAACGTTTTAACGGCTTCCTCATTCGGGAGCCGTCTGTATTTTTCATTTTTTTTGAAGGAGCTTGTTATGAACAGATTTTTTGTTGGATTTTATATTGCCGCTTTTGTTTGCGGCGTATTGTTTCTTTTCGGTGCGACCGCCGAGGCGAGTACGTTGAGTTCAGTCTCGGATATTCAATGTGCCACGCCTGTATTCGTCGTTAAACCGTTCATGCATTTCATCGTGCTGCTCGTTACGGTCGCTTCGATCTTTTTATGAGGACAAACAAGTCGAGACTTTACAGAATGCTTTCGTTAATCGATGTGGACGCGGCACTGTCGGAAGATGCGCAGGATTTTTGGAAAGACGTTTTGGCTCGTTGCACGAAACGTCTCGCCGAGGTGCTCGAAGGAACCGAAACAAGTTATCCTGAAACGGTGGAGGCTTCTGTCCGACAGGACGGCATGACTCGGTTTTGCTGCGATCTGGAAATAACCCTTTGCGGCGGCTATTCGCAAGAAGAATATGCGGAAGACTTTCGGAAAGCGATGCACCTTTTGACGAATGATGCCGTGCCGAATTTCAAGGTCTCGCTGAACGCTTACTATCTTGGGCATGATGCCGACCTATCTGTCGAGTATGACCGGCAAGAATTGGCAGCGTGAAACCAAGGATGGTAAAGCGGCTGTTTTTTTTAGGTCCAGCTTTTGTAAGCCGTGATGAGCACCTCGGCACCTCTAAAATTCGCGTTTCCCTATTTAATTGTCCCGAAGTTTTGCTAGAATTTCGAACGTTTACTTCCCTTTTCAACAGAATATTATGTGCGGAAACAATGAATTCACTGGGAAATATACTATTTCAATGACTGAAAGTCCTACTTACTGGTTGCCAGCCTTGCAACAGGGAAACGAACAAGCCGCAGAACGTCTTTGGCAAGAGTATTTCGTCAAAACCGTTCGTCTGGCAAAACGGCGAATGGGCGGATTGCGACTCTGTGCCGCTGATGAGGAAGATGTCGCACTGAGTGCAATGAATAGTTTCTGCCGAATGGCTAAAAACCGAGAAGACCCCATTGTCGATTCGGCAGAGTTATGGCGGCTCTTGGCAACAATCGTCAAGAGAAAGGTCAATAAAGAGCGGCAACGGCAGTTTGCAGACAAACGTCAAGAGTATCGGCTGGTCGGCGAATCGGGAGTTTCGCCGATCCAAGACGACGGAACAAAAACGGGCGAAAGCGGTCTTGCTCAAATTTCTGGACGTGAACCTTCGCCGGAATTGGCACTGGAACTGGCAGAAACTTGGGAACGAATCCTCGAATTGCCGGATGCGGAAGAACTGGTGCTTCTGAAAAACGAGGGGTACTCCAACAGCGAAATCGCAGAAAAAATGGGCTGTTCCACTCGAACCGTCCAGCGGGAAATCGAAAAAATCAGGAAAGAGTGGGAAAAATGGCAGGAAAAAGCTGTAGCGGAATGGAAAAATGGATAAAAATCTCGCAAAACACGTTTTTTCCTGTCGTGCTTCTGAAAAAATAGCATATAAGGTGTAACGGAAGCAAAACGGGACGTTGATTCCCCTAACCCTCTGAAAGGAAAATAAAATGAAGCGATTCCTAAACCCAATATTATTGTCGTGTTTGGTGTCCATGTTCGTGCCCAGCGATCTGGTAATTGGGCAAATTTTTCAACGACGGTCGGAAAGAGCAGAGCCTGCGGATGCGGGGCGCGAGATGCGAACACCCACGCAGCGTCAAGCACCGGCACGAGTTCAATCACAGCAAAACAATCCTATAACACGCGGGGTAACGGTGGAGCCGACAAAACCATCGCCGATACTAGGACAGGTACAACCACCAATTCAATCGCCGTCTCCGGCACCACAGCGGGTTCAATTACCATCCCAGCACTTTACACCGCAAATTCAAACATTGACGTTGCATCAATATCAGGTACACCGCGGCTTCGGACAACGATTGCGCTTGGGCGTGGGAGCGGAAGAATATCGCGGCGAGGGAGTTCTTGTAACGCATGTCCTTGAAAACAGCCCTGGACACATTTCCGGACTGGTTGCCGGAGATGTGATCCTCGAAATCAACCGAATGCCGATCAATGACCTCATGGATTATTCGTATGCCGTTGATCGTTCTTCTGAAACAATGAGCGTGAAAGTTGAAAACAATGGTCAAGAATCCATGATTACCATTGAACTCCGGTATTAGATATTCACTTGAAAGTTTTATACCGATGCCCGTCCAAAGTAGCCAAGGAAAACGGTATAATCCTTGCTTACTACGGGCTCTGTATTCTTAACCTCACTCGACTGTAATTATGTTGCGATGTGTCCTTTTACTTTTGGTGTTTTGGTTTTCGGCATTGCTTTCGGCGCAAAACAGTTCGTCATTCAATGCCGACACTGAGAAAGTGTACCAGCTCATTGCGTCGGAAGAATTCGACGAAATAAAGCTGTTCACAGAGCGGCTTTTGCGGCAGGCATCGAACATTGCTGAAGCGTGGGAACTGAGCAACATCGCCGTGGCACTTCAAGATAAACATCGCTACACGGAAGCCGAACCGCTTTTCAAGCAGGCATTAAAAATCTATGAAAGACTTCTTGACAAAGAAGACATCGATATGGCAGTACTGTTGAACGATCTGGGAGTGTTTTACGAGGAGCAGGCTCGATTTGCAGAAGCGGAACCTTTTCATCGGCGAGCACTCGAAATTCGGCAAAAACAACTTGTACAAGATCATCCTGATACGATACAATCGCTCAACAATTTGGCGATCCTTTACAGAAATCAGGGGCGTTATGCCGAGGCGGAGCCGCTTTACAATGAAGCCATCAGAATTATAGGAAATTCGGATGTGTCTGTTTTAGCTGTTTTGCAAAATAATTTGGGATTGCTTTATCAGGAACAGTATCATTACGATAAAGCGGAACTGCTCTACAAACAGACATGGAGTATCTGCGAAAAGATATTCGGTAAAGATGATTCCAATGTTGCGCCGTCGCTACACAATCTGGCTCGATTATATCGAGACCAAGGTCGATATGCGGATGCGGAATCTTTCCAAAGACGGGCTTTGGCGATCGACGAAAAACATCTCGGCAAAGACCATCCCGATACGGCAATATCGCTGGGCGGTTTGGCTATGATTTATCATCTTCAAGGTCGTTATAGAGAAGCAGAACAATTCCATAAACAGAGTTTGGCAATTTTGAAAAAACGGCTTGGTTACGATCATCCAAAGACGGCTGACAGCGTGAATGACTTAGCAGAACTTTATTTGAGACAGGGGCGTTATGCGGAAGCCGAACCGCTTTGTCATCATGCGATTGCTGTATTCGAACAAACAACTATTGAGGCACACATCGGACAAAGATGGTATAACAATCGTGCAGCGATGTATAAATTTACTCACCGTCATGGGCAAGCGGTTGCCGACTTGAAACGAGCAATGGACTTGTCTTTGGAAGTGCGCAAACATGCCTCCGGCAGTGATGCGCAGCGAGCACACGCTTTTTCCCGATATTACAACCTTTTTGAACGAATGGTCGATTGGCAATACGAATTCGGCAATATGAACGAAGCGTATGAAGCAATGGAACGGTCTCGCGCCCAAGGGTTGCAAGATCTTATCAATGGTAACAACATTGATTTCCTTGCCACTGTGCCAGCAGAGATTGCTCGAAAACTGCGTGCCGATGAAGCCGCCGCTCTTGCCGAAATAGCGACCGCAGAGAGGACCGACCAAACTGAATCCTTGAGAATCGCCAGAAAAAAACTGGTCGATGCAATGACAGCAATTCGTTTCGCCAGTCCTGCGTACCGCCAGATGATCGGTGAAGACCGAAAACCAGTTGCATTTAATACGGTTCTCAATGATCTTGTTGCGGAAAAAACACTTGCGTTGGAATATTTGCTCGGTGGAGAAAAATCATATCTGCTTCTCTATGGTTTTGATACCGAACCGAAATTATTGCCTCTTGTATTGAATGAAAGGCAAGCGGAGTTGTTCGGTATGGTGGCAGGAGCACTCTCGGCGAAAAAATTAGAAACAATTTTGCAAAACGGAAACAATAATGGTGTGTTGCAGCGTCTTGCCGACGGTCAATATGCTGCAACCAATGCTCTTCCTGATACAAAAACACTGGAAAAACTTGCCATGCTCTGGACGATTCTCGTTCCCGATGAACAAATTCGTGGAAAAATAACGGACTATACCACATTTGACAAACTTTTGATTTTATCTGACGGGATACTGGCTCGTTTCCCGTTTGAAGCGATGATTGTTGATCGCAATGACGTGAATCCGTGTTATCTGTTGGATCGTGGTCCCGTGACCGTGTATGCGCCGTCGGCATCAATGTATTACAATTTGAAACATTCGCATACCGAATCAGAAAAACCGACCATTCTGACGGTAGGTAATCCCGACTACTCGCTTAATCGTCATAGAACGCCAACCGATTTTTTCCAAGATGCCCAGCACTCCCGTCGCTCCGCTCGAATAGGTCGGCTCAACGAATTAAAATGGACGGAAACAGAGACGAAAAGGATCGAAACTTCCAGCCAAAAGCATGGCATTTCGGTGATTCGCCTTAATCTTGCAGAATCGACGGAAGCAAGCGTGCGAAAAAACGTTTCTGGAAAAAAAATTGTACACTTGGCATGCCATGGACTGGCAGAAGATGATGCCGGTCAATCTCTTTTCAGCACGCTCGCACTGACCGTTGGTGATCCGAACAACTCGAAGGATGATGGTTTCTTGGATCTTGCCGAAATATTTGAACTTGATTTGAAGTCGTGTGCATTGGCAGTATTGAGTGCCTGCGATACGAATCTTGGTCCGAACCAACACGGCGAGGGAACTTGGTCGATGGGACGTGGCATGTTGGCATCGGGGGCAAAACGGGTTGTAACAACGAACTGGCAGGTTGCCGACGATGCCTCGGCAATCTTGGTTGCAGATTTTATTGATGTCGTTAACACAGCTAACTCGCCAGACTATGGTACTGCATTGCGTTTTGCTAAACAGACCATTCGCCGTGGGGAAATGAAATTTCAATGGCGGCATCCCTACTTTTGGGCACCATTCGTGCTCATCGGACCAAATTAGCCAACGAGTAACCGGCTGAATGACATTCCATTGGTTTTGCGATAACGTCTTGACACCCCATTTCGTAAATCGTACAATGCCACCAGTTTTGTGGAGCCTTGGGATCGGCTCGATATGTCGCTATGAACACACCTTCGGATGGAATTTCCCGGCAAATTTCGGAAGAAATTGAGCGGCATCTACTACATTTTGAACAGACCTGGGGGCAATCGGACGCACCGAGCATTGAGCAGCGGCTCAACGAAGTACCAGAATTAGAACGGGCAATTCTCTTACGTGAACTCCTTTTCATCGAGTTTGAATTCATCCGACGAAAAGCCGCCGAACCTTTGACAGAGCAATACATTTCTCGTTTTCCCGAATACGAAAAAATCATTCAAGAAGTTTCCCAAACCGTCGGACAATATGCGGTTTTCAAGCACCGCAACATTGCTGGCTACACCTTGCTCGACGAACTTGGACGTGGCGGAATGGGCGTTGTGTATAAAGCCAAAAGCGATCTGCTTAATAACATTGTTGCCTTCAAAATGGTGAGTCAACAAGTGATCGACAACCCGGAATCGCTTAAACGATTCATCCGAGAACTCGGAATAATCGGTCAACTCAAACATCCGAATATCGTCGAAGCAAAACATGCCGGAGTTATGGATGACGGAACACCATACCTCGTTATGGAGTTCGTCGATGGGATAACACTTGCTCGATGGGGCAAACAAAATTCGCCGTCGAGAACCGAATCTGTACAGAAATCGGAATCTATGCTTCCATCAAAAACGACTTTGATAGATGCTCCCGAACAGAAAAAAACAGAGACAAAAGGTCAATCGGAAGTATCTCGAATTGCCAAAGCTTGCGACATTATTCATGCCGCAGCACAGGGACTCCAAGCCATTCACGAAGCGGGACTCGTCCACCGAGACATCAAGCCTGGCAACATTATGTTGTTGCCGGATGATCAGGTAAAGATCCTCGATTTGGGACTTGCGAAACTGCGTGAACATCTTGCGGAACATCCTTCGGAGTATTACACGCAAACCCGGCAGGGACAATTTTTAGGCACGCCCGGCTATGTCGCACCAGAACAGATGCACTCGGCGGCCGATGTTGATATTCGTGCCGATATTTACAGCCTCGGTTGCACTTTTTTTTATCTTCTCTGTGGTCGTACACCATCGGAACGTCAGGCAGATGAAATGCTGGTATCGTTTCCAAAAAAGATTGATGCCATCCTCAACAAGATGTTGGCTGCCGATCCCGCCTCTCGGTTTCAGGAACCCCGCGAAGTCGCGGATGCGCTCGACTCTTTTCTCGGCAGAAAGAAAAAAGTTCATTGGAGAAAAACTCTTGTCGTTACCGCTCTTTCTTTCGCAGTTGTCTTTGGGGTTTTCTTTGAAATTCTTCTGTCGTCTAAATCATCGAATCGTACTAATCTACTTCTGGCACCGCCTTACATTCCGTCTGAAAATGCGTTCCCCATTGAACCACTTGCTGTTGCGAAATCCGGTAAAGCACAACAGATAGCGGCAGAAGTTCAAGAAGCGGTGAGATTTCGGTATCGGGGTAACGCCGAAGAAGCCGAGGAACGGCTGAGAAAATTGGAAACAGAATTGCGGGAAAATCCATTTGGAGGTTCGGACACCATTTTAGCCGAGGTGTTATCGGCAATGGGAGATTGCCTTTTCTTTGAAGGATTCGCCAGCAATTCACTCACGGAAAAAAAAGTTCAGCGAATGATAGACTGGTATAACGAGGCGTGGAAGTTGGCAGGGAATTCGGACGATTTTCATTTGAAATTGCTCTGCAAGTTGGCGGTCGTGAATAATGCTATCGACATGCTTGCTAAAGAAGACAATTCGTTGGCATTCCAACGCTTTGCCGCAGCGGTAATGGCGGAAGATGAACAGTCATTACGGAGTTTTACAGAATTGTTTGAATGGAGTGAGGAAATCGAATTTTTGACACGAGAAGCACTGGACTTGCGGCTGTTCGCCTTGGAACGAATGATAGACAGGGCAATGAAAAATGGCGGTGAAAAATTGCCAAGAGACCTACGGGCACTCGACACTATCCTGCTGGCACCGTATCCCGATGAAGATTCAAGTATTTATTTGCATCGTTTTTTTGATTGGGCAATTCGTGCGAATGATTCGACCGATCATAATCAGTTGGTAAAATATCTTTTTCGATTGCGACACGGTGCAATACGACTGTCGTTTCCGCCGGGTTCAACTTTGGTACTGTTTTATTTCAGTCCATGGTCGGATGAGAACGGATTTGCCGTTTATTATCCGATAGACCGGCAACAGGAAGCAGTGCGGTTTGAACTACCGTTCAACCGCACTGCAATCAAGGATGCAATTCGAAAGGGCGAGGAATTGGAATTATGCGAATCGTTGGTTTTGCAGGTTCGTCGGGACATAGAGTCGGGCGTTCCG
>Ga0082212_10013297_pt1 | contig 10306 bp, 7 predicted proteins | sample TergutNt197P3_FD_71548 | JGI IMG/M metagenome (GOLD analysis project Ga0082212, IMG submission 71548) | Neocapritermes taracua P3 segment gut microbial communities from Petit-Saut dam, French Guiana - Nt197 P3 | ecosystem: Host-associated > Arthropoda: Insects > Digestive system > Gut ...
AGGATTTAATCCTGGAAACCGGCAGAATCGCGAAACAGGCAAACGGGTCTGTTTTTGCGCAGTACGCAGGCTCGGCGGTAATTGCCACTGTCTGTTCATCGCGGGATTCGGTAGAGGGACTTGACTATGTGCCGCTTACCGTGGATTACAACGAAAAATACTATGCGGCGGGAAAAATCCCCGGCGGGTTTATCAAGAGGGAGAGCCGTCCCAAGGACAAGGAGATACTGGTCTCCCGCCTTATTGACCGTCCCATGCGCCCCCTGTTTGAAAAAACTTTCGGACGGGAGATACAGCTTGTCCCGACGACCCTTTCAACCGATCAGGTGAATCCCCCGGACATGCTGGCGATCATCGCCGCTTCCGCGGCTGTTCACATTTCGGACATTCCCTTTAACGGGCCCATTGCCGGGGTAAGGGTCTGCCAGGTGGACGGTGAACTTGTCGTAAACCCCACTTATGAACAGATTGAAAAGTCTACACTGGAAATCGTGGTAGCCGGAACCAAAGACGGCATCACCATGGTAGAGGGCGGGGCGAAAGAGGTCAGCGAAGAACTGATGATACAGGCTCTTGATAAAGCGCATAACATGATCCTTGAATTTTGCGCGTTGCAGGAAAAACTGCGGGAGCTTGCGGGAAAACCGAAACTTCCCCTGACTGAGCTTTCGTACTCTCTGGATAACAGCGATGCCATCCGCAGTGCGGCATATCCCAAACTACAGGCCGCGTGTTTCCTGGCAACCAAGCAGGAAAGGCATGACGGCATCAAGGCGGTAAAAACCGAATTTGCCGACCAATACGCGGCACAGCTTGAGGATGAAAAACAGAAAAAACTCTTTAATGCGTTATTCGAAGATATGCAGTATGAAATACTGCGTTCCTCGATTCTGGACAACGGCCGGCGCGTAGATGGGCGGGGGCTTGAGGATATCCGTAACATCACCTGTGAAATCGGTATTTTGCAGCGCACCCACGGTTCCGCCCTTTTTACCCGCGGAGAAACCCAGGCGCTGGTTGTCACTACGCTGGGAACGGTTTTTGACGAGCAGATCTACGACGATATCGACGGCGACAAACGCGAAAACTTCATGCTTCACTACAATTTTCCTCCCTATTCGGTGGGCGAGACCGGCAGAATGGGGACAGGGCGGCGGGAGATCGGCCACGGGCATTTGGCGCACCGTTCTCTGAAAGCCATGGTTCCCTCAAAAGAGGATTTTCCCTACACAGTGCGGGTAGTCTCTGAGATCATGGAATCCAACGGCTCGTCTTCAATGGCCTCGGTCTGCGGCGGGACGCTTTCAATGCTTCACGCCGGAGTCCCCATGAAAAAGCCGGTTGCCGGTATTGCCATGGGGCTTATTACCGAGGGGAAAGCCGGCCCCGGCGATAGGTTCGCGGTGTTATCTGACATCCTCGGCGAAGAGGATCACCTGGGCGACATGGACTTTAAGGTCGCCGGAACTCAGGACGGGATTACCGGTTTTCAGATGGACATAAAGATCGCGGGCGTCAGCCCTGAAATTATGCGAAAGGCCCTGGATCAGGCCAAACGGGGCAGGATGCACATCCTCTCTATTATGAATCAAACCATCAGTAAGCCGGTGGATCAGATCAGCGAGTACGCTCCCAAGATCGTCAGCGTGAAAATTGACGTTGACAAGATCGGTGCGCTTATCGGCCCGGGCGGCAAGAACATCAAGGCGCTGTGCGAACAGTACTCGGTCAAGATCAACACCGAAGACGACGGCACGGTTACGATTTTCGGCAAAAACACCAAGGACGCCGAGAACGCGAAAATCGCCGTTATGGGCATTGCTTCCGACCCCGAAGTGGGCAGGGTATACGACGGCCTGGTCAAGCGGATCGAGGCTTACGGCGCCTTTGTCGAGATACTTCCCGGCAAGGAAGGGCTGGTGCATATCAGCAAACTTTCGCGCCAGCGCATCGCCCAGGTTACCGATGTGCTCAAAGAAGGCCAGAAGATACCGGTAAAACTGCTTGAGGTTGACAAGATGGGCAGGCTCAATCTGTCCTATATAGACGCCGTCGATCCTGACGGTTCCGATGAGAGCGAGAGACCGGGGCGAAGGGAGGAGCGCCCAAGGAACAACCGCCGCTAAACCGATAAAAGGAACAGTTGGTTTGAGTGAACCTCTGGTGAAAATAGTCAAAGCCCGTCAGCGCATCCAGCTTCCGCAGTACGAAAGCGAAGGCGCTGCGGGCATGGATTTGCGGGCGTTTCTTGACGCAGAACTTACCATTCCGTCTTTAGGCAGGGTAAAAATCCCCACAGGGTTAAAAATAGAGCTCCCGTCCGGATTTGAAGCCCAAATTCGCCCCCGATCCGGCCTGGCAATAAATCACGGCCTTACCGTACTCAATTCGCCGGGCACCATAGACTCAGATTACCGCGGAGAACTGGAAGTAATACTCATAAATTTGGGCGAACAGGACGTTATTATAAAGGACGGCGATCGAATTGCACAGCTTGTGGTTGCCCCGGTCTGCCGTGTAAGCCTCTGCGAAGCCGAAACGCTCAAACCCACCCAGCGGGGAAGCGGGGGGTTCGGTTCTACCGGAGCGGGATAATATGGAAGAAGTAATTGTTTCACCTGAGCCCGTGAAAAACGGGAAGGTAAAAGAACATCCCCAAGCCGTCTCTTTTACCATTTTTCGCTATATTTTAGGCGAGGCATTTTTCTCTTTCTTTATCATGTTTCTTTTCTTCTTTTTTATTTTTTTTGTAAACCAGATTCTCCTTATGGCGCAGGAGATCCTTACCAAGCATGTACCGTTCGGCCAGGTCGCCCTGTTGATTCTTTTTTCCCTTCCTTCTATTGTCGCCATGTCGGCGCCTTTTGCGTCATTGGTCGGGACGCTCATTACCGTGGGGCGGCTTACATCGGATAACGAAATTCTGGTTATGCTTTCGTCGGGGCTTTCCTACCGGAATATCTTCCTGCCCGCCATTACGGTGGGGATTGTTATCACCATCATGTCGTTTATTGCCAATGATGTTCTACTGCCTGCCGGTACGGTTCAATTTTCAAAATTATGGCGTCAGATTCTTGTCTCTACCCCGGCATTGGAACTGGAAGCCAATTCGGTAAAAAGATTCAAGGATACGGTAATTGTAACGGGCGACGTTACCGGCAATGCCATAGAAAATGTGATTATTCTTGACAAAACCAGCGACGGGGAGCGCCGTGTAATAATGGCGAATAACGCTGAACTGAAAGACAGCGGCAAGGAGGGTCTTAGCCTTGATCTGGATAAAGCTTTTGTCCAGTCGTCAAAGGAAATTGTCAGGGAAGATTACGATTATGCCATGGCCGATTATCTGCAATATTGGGTATCAACAGAAGATATTATTCAGGCTGTTACAAGCATAAGCCCCAGAGAAATGAGTTCCAGGGATGTTCGTACCGAGATAAAAATCAAAACTATCGAACTGAATCAAAGGCTGAACGAAAGGCAGAACAAGGTTTCAATACAGGGGCAGGCTGTGGAAGATCTGCTCAGGGCCGGCCCCGGCTCATCAGCCTGGAACCGCAAGGCTTCGGTTATTGCAGGCTTCCAGCGTGAAACCCTGGCGCTTGCCTCCCTGAAAAGCGATCCGGGCTTTCTTATCTACATAATCGAATACTATAAAAAGTTTTCAGTCCCCCTGGGTGCGTTTTCTTTTGTATTTCTGGCAGTCTCTCTGGGGTTGATGGCAAAAAAAAGCGGACAAACCGTAGGTTTTATTTTTGGCAACCTGATCGCCGTTGTATACTGGTGTATGCTTTTTCTCGGGCAGACCATGGGCCTGCGTGTGGGAACTCCTCCGTTTTGGTCAATGTGGCTTCCGAATATTCTTGCCCTGTCTATCGGCCTTGTTCTGGCTATAATCAGGATACGCAAATGATTCTGGACAGATACCTTGTGCGTCAATTCTTCCCTATATTCCTTGTAGCTGTCGGCATGTTTGCCTTTCTTTTGGTATTGCTCGACCTTTTTGCGAATCTGGTGCGCTATCTAAATTATGAAGTGCCGTTCCTTATCATTATGAAAATAAGCCTGTATTACATACCAAAAAGTTTTTCCTACGCCATGCCGATCTCCCTGCTTTTCGCGGCCGCATATACTCTGGGGGATCTTTATGCCAGAAACGAACTTACAACGGTTTTTTCTTCAGGAATTCCCTTTTGGCGTTTCAGTATAACTCTTGTAATAATCGGCTTGCTTGCTTCGGTATTTTCATTCTTTTTTGATGATATCATTGTGATTCCCACTCTTAAGGTAAAAAACGATCTTTCCAACCGCGCTTTGCACCGGCAGGTAACCGAAGCCAATTCCGATATTGTAATTAAAGCGCGTAACGGAAGGCTTGTTTATTCGGTTGATTATTATGATCACACCGCGCAGGTGTTAAATGGCATCAGTATTATAGAAATGGACGATACCGGAGAATTGATTTCGCATATCCGCGCTCCTTCGGCATCCTGGGCCGAAACATACTGGCGTTTCAACAATGCGGTTATTTATCAGTATGAAAATGATATGCTCAGGGTTCGGCCCCTGCCTACCAATACTTCCTATCACGAACATCCCGATATGTTCAGGAGAAAAGCGGTAAATGTCGAAGAACTTCCCGCAAAAGACGCGGGGCTGCTGGTAAGGGATCTGCGTTCTTCGGGGCTTCCGTACATTCAGGCGCAGGCAAATTATTATCACCGTTTTTCGTTTGCCGCAACCTCTCTTATTGTAATGATTCTTTCAATTTCCATAGGCGGCAGATTCAGGAAGAATATCCTTTTAATGAGCCTGTTCGCGAGTCTTTCCGTGGCGGTTGTTTTTTATATAATGGAAATGCTTAGTATGACTCTGGCCGGCCTGAACTATATTACTCCGTTTGTCGGGGCATGGTTTCCGGTTATGTCCTTTATGCTTATAGGACTGCTCCTGCTTCGGGGCGCGAAAACCTGAAAATGCTCTTTACCCTTAAAAGCCGCGACAGATTATCGGCCGCCAGAACAGGGATACTGCATCTTCCCCGCACAGAAGTACGCACCCCGGTTTTTATGCCGGTTGGAACCAATGGGACGGTAAAAGCGGTAACAACAGGCGATTTAAAAGAGATAGGTTTTGATCTGATCCTTTCCAATACGTATCACCTGTATTTACGGCCGGGTGAAGAAGTTATCGAAAAAGCCGGCGGCCTTCATAAATTTATGAACTGGGATCGCAATATCCTGACGGATTCGGGCGGTTTCCAGATTTTTTCACTCGCGGCGTTACGCAAAATTACCGGCGAAGGCGCCTGGTTTCAGTCCCATGTGGACGGCTCAAAGCATTTTATCGATCCCGAAAAGGCAGTGTCAATTCAGGCGGTTCTTGGCAGCGACATTCAGATGCAGCTTGATTACTGTACGCCCTGGGGTGCGTCCCGTAAAGAGTCGGAAAAGGCCCTTGCGGTTACCACTGATTGGCTGCAAAGGGCAAATACTGCCTGGAAGGAAAAAATCTCAAGCGGGCGTTACTCAGGCAGTCTTTTTAGTATTGTTCAGGGCAATTTTTTCCCCGACCTCCGCCGGCAGAGCGCAGAAGCCTGCGCGGCTTCAGGTACTCCGGGCATTGCTATCGGCGGCCTCTCGGTGGGAGAGCCTGCAGAAGTTTTTCACGAAACGCTGGCCCTGACCGCCTCTTTCCTGCCCGAAGAGAAACCCCGTTATGTTATGGGAATCGGAACGCCCGATTACATTCTTGAAGCGATAGAGAACGGGATCGATATGTTTGACTGCGTGCTTCCCACCAGAGAAGGCCGTAACGGCAGGGTGTACACCCGCCAGGGGCCGTTTGCGCTGAAAAAGGCCGAAAATACCCTTGATTTTTCGCCGATAGATAAAGAGTGCGGCTGTAAAGTTTGCAGGGAATACTCAAGGGCGTACCTGCGGCACCTGTTTAAAACCCGGGAAATTCTCTGTTCCATGCTGGCCAGTTACCACAACCTGTATTTCCTGAACGATCTGGTAACCGCATCCCGCCGCGCAATAGAGGAAAACAGATTTTTGGATTTTAAAAGGGAGTTTTTGTTTAAATATCGGGAGAGTAAAGATGGAGAGTAAGTTTTTAAGGAAGGGGATCGGGGATCAGGGATCAGGGATCAGGGATAGTTTTCAAACAAAACCCCCGATCCCCGATCCCCGATCCCCGATCCCTCATATATTGATAGTTTTTTTTCTTTTGTTTATAGGTCTTCCCGTTTACGCACAGGATATTGAACCTTCGCGGTTGGGTGCCATTAAATACGGTACGGAAACCGAGATCGCCTCACTTATCCAGTCTCTGCGTAATGAAAACGCTGATTACCTTGACGGCGAACTGGTTACCCTGATTGAAACCACCCGAAACCAAAAAATCTTAAGCGGAGTTTTCGGCTTCTTCGGCGACCGGGAAAAGAGCGGGCTTGAGGATCGGGCGATCAGGGCAATAGAAGAGCGCGATGATGAGGCCGGTGAAACCGTGCTGTCCGCCGTTGATTACCTGGGGAGGGTAAAATCCACGAAAGCAGTCCCAACGTTGATGGAACTGCTCAGTACCCAGGAACGCCGTTTTATGAATATCGCTTTCCGCGCTCTTGGCCGGGCCAGTTCTTCCGACAAACAACTGGCAGATGATACAGCCGAGTACCTTGTTGATTATTACACCAACCGCGATCCCGGCGATGATAACCGAAGGGAGGTAATAACATCCCTGGGCGCGACAGGTTCCGCAAAGGCGGTTCCCCTTCTGGTTGAACTTGCCTCGAATACTGATGAACGTATTTCTTTGCGAATCGCCGCGCTGGACGCCCTTTCCAAAGTTGGCGGCACTGGCGGCCTTGAGACGATACTTGGCTGTGTTAACACAAACGATCCCAATGTGCGTTCCGCCGCTGTCGCCGCCCTTGGCCCCTTTTCCGGCGAAGAAGTTGACAAGGCGATTCTGGACGCTTTCAGGGATTCGTATTACCGCACCCGCATTGCAGCGGCTCAGGCCAGCAGGGAGCGCAAACTTGCCGCGGCCGTGCCCTACCTGAAATTCCGCGCCGAACGCGACGATGTTCCCAATGTCAAAGATGAGGCGATCCGCGCATTAGGCGCAATCGCCAATGCCGAGGCAATCAGCGCTCTGGACGGACTGTTTGCCGAGCGAAAAAACTCAGATCGCGTCCGCCTGATTTCCGGCGAAATGCTCATGAAAAACGCAGCCGCCGGGAATTTGAGCCGGCTCATCGCCGAACTGGACGAGGCAAAACAGAAAAACCAGATGCCCCTCTACAACGGATTTTTAAAAATTATCGGCGAAACTAAAATTGACGGCAATACACAGGAAATGGAAAACCTTACCCGCCGTTTTCTGGCCGGAAGCGTTATCGAAAGACTGTATGGGCTTGACATGGCAGCTAACAATAACCTGAGAGGGCTTTCGGCGGAGATAAAAGCGCAGTTGAACGAAAGAAATGAAAGCATTGTCCGTAAAGCCCGGCTGGCTGCCGAAAAACTCGGGATCGATATTTAACAGATGCTGATACGCGAAATTATCGAGCAATGCCAAAACATGAATCCCTGCGCTGTTGATATCCGCTATAACGAGCCCATGCACGGTCATACAACTTTCAAAACCGGCGGCCCTGCCGATTGCTGGGTGCGCCCCGAAGGAGAAGGTTTCCCTTATTTTTCAGCCTCTTTGATACAACGCGCCCGCGCCGCCGGTATTCCGGTTTTTATTCTGGGAGGCGGCGCCAACATTGTTGTGGGCGGCCGGGGGATCCGCGGCATTGTTCTGGATACCGGCGGCTGGAAAGGCAAAACCGTAACCGAAGACGGCCTTATCTTTTGCAGCGGAACGGGTATTGACGAAGCCGCCCAAGCCGCCGCCGCTGCCGGCCTTTCGGGGATCGAGTTTCTGGCAGGAATGCCGGGCAGTATCGGCGGCGCCCTCTGGATGAACGCCCGCGCTTATGGCAGCGAAATCGCGGATGTTTTGGCCTGGACGGAAGTAATAGACTTTGGCGCTGACAGCGGTGAGCCGGTTACCAGGCGGATAACAACAGGGGACGGTTTCGCCTACAAGACCAGTCCTTTTCAGAGGATGGATTGTTTGATCCTTTCCGCCGGTTTCAGGCTTAAAGCCGGCGATAGAAATAAAATCAATCTTGAAATAAAAAAAAACCAACAGGATCGGCAGGGCAAGGGACATTACCGCTTTCCATGCGCCGGTTCTGCATTTAAGAATAACCGCGATTTTGGCAAACCAACCGGGCAGATAATTGACGAATTGGGTCTGCGGGGTCTTACTCTGGGAGGCGCCCAGGTTGCTCCCTTTCACGGCAATATCATCATCAACACAGGCAGTGCAACATCAGCAGACATCCGCGCCCTTGCAGATGAAGTCAGCGCAAGGGTAAAAACCGCCTCAGGTTTCATCCTTGAACCGGAGATCCTCTTTGTGGGGGAGTGGTAAAAAGTATACTTGACAAAAATTACGATACCGACTAATCTGGGATTGAAAACCGGATTAGTCGGTATCGGAGGTAATATGTACATACAAAGAACCCTGGAAAAAGCCATCAGGCGGGCAAGCCGTTTTTTTCCGGTGGTACTTATTACCGGCCCCAGGCAGGTTGGGAAAACCACTATTTTAGAAAACTGCGAATTGAAAAAAAGGAATTTTGTTTCTCTGGACACTATGGAAGAACGGGATCTTGCAAAAAGCGATCCCGGAAGGTTTCTGGAACGGCACAAGACTCCTTTATTGATTGACGAAATACAGTATGCACCTGAATTGCTTCCATATATCAAATCTATTGTTGATCGGGAAAAGAAAAAGGGTATGTATTGGATCACCGGGTCCCAGCAATTTAATCTTATGGCTAATGTTACTGAAAGCCTGGCAGGCAGAGTTGGCATCCTCAATTTGCAGGGTTTTTCTCAAGCTGAAAAAGACAAGCGGCCTGAATCCCCTCCCTTTTTGCCCACGAAAAAATTCCTGGCTAAAATGGAACAAATTAACCGCGCCGTTTCCCCAACCAAGGGGCAAAAAGGACTCTTCTATCGTATTTGGAAGGGTTCCTATCCCGCTCTGTTCAAAGGAAAGGATAAAGACTGGAAGCTGTTCTATGATTCGTATCTGCAAACATATATTGAACGGGATGTTAAACAAATTATAAAAGTTACCGATGAGCTTATGTTCATCAATTTTATTAAGGCATTGGCTGCCAGAACATCACAGATTATTAATTATGCCAATATCGCCGGAGAAATCGGCGTTAACGAAACAACGGTAAAATCATGGCTGTCTATTCTGCAAACCTCCGGCCTCGTTTACCTGTTGCAGCCGTACTCCAACAATCTGACAAACCGTGTTATTAAGACCCCGAAGTTGTATTTTTTGGACACGGGACTTGTATGTTATCTGACCAAATGGAACACGCATGAGACGCTTGAAAACGGGGCGTTTTCCGGAGCGATTTTGGAAACATATATTGTTTCAGAGATATTAAAAAGTTATTGGCATAACGGCGAATCCCCTGCCATATATTTCTACAGGGATAAGGACAAACGTGAGGTGGATATTATCCTGGAAGAAAACGGCAAATTGTATCCGATGGAAGTCAAACAGAAAACAAATCCCAAAACCGGTGACATAAGTAATTTCGCCGTTCTTTCCCAATTTAAGAAAGAAGTTGCGTCAGGCGGGGTACTATGCCCGGCTCATGCCTATCTGCCGTTGGGAAAAAAGGATCATGTTATTCCTGTTTCGTATATTTAATTATTATTCATCTATACCTCCCGCGTCCCCCCGCCGTCTTGCCCCCTCAAAAATTTCTCTTTACAATACATAACTGAACATTAAGAAAATTCAGAAATGTATGCCTCTTGAGTAAGGTGGGAAAACACCCCAATATGAGGTAACACTGGGTGTCGGAGGGAAGAGTGCCGTGCGTGCACGGTGCTCTTGTCCTCCGACAGGCCCCAAAGTTAATCTATTCGGGGGTGTTTTCCCGCATATTCACAACAGGCATACATTTCTGTAATAATGAAGCATGTTTGAATATCAAGACTATGCGGACAGCGCGGATTATATAAGAGACAGACTGAACGGATTTTCGCCGGCTTTTTTATTGATTTTAGGATCGGGCTTGGGCGTTATGGCGGAGCAGGTGCGGAATCCCGTATATATTCCCTACGACGATATTCCCCATTTTAAGACATCCACCGCGCCGAGCCATGCCGGGCGTTTTGTTTGCGGCGAGCTGGGAGGCAAGCCGGTAATG
>Ga0082212_10013298_pt1 | contig 10306 bp, 11 predicted proteins | sample TergutNt197P3_FD_71548 | JGI IMG/M metagenome (GOLD analysis project Ga0082212, IMG submission 71548) | Neocapritermes taracua P3 segment gut microbial communities from Petit-Saut dam, French Guiana - Nt197 P3 | ecosystem: Host-associated > Arthropoda: Insects > Digestive system > Gut ...
CAGTATACAACGAATTAAACGCATGGCCTGTGGTTTTAGGAATAGGACTCGATTTAAAAACGCAATTTTGTTTCATCTGGGAAATTTAGACCTTTCCCCTTCCACTATATAGCCGGAAGAACCTAAAATATTTACCATCATGTTTATAATATTCTTCAACATAATACGGTTTATCATTGGGTTCTTTTACTGCTTCTTCTCTGATTTCAAAATTAGCCCAATTAAATTTTTTATATTCATTCAATAAAACATCAAATTGATTGTTTGAAAAAACCCATATTTTTCCCGAAGAATAATATTCTATTCCACCAAGCTTAATTGAAAATTCAGTATTACCCATTGAAAACCCATGCTGGGCAAATAAAACAAAAATAACCAATACAAGTAATTTTTTCATAAAATAATCATATCAGCTAATAGATGTAATTACAAGCTCCTGAATACCCTCTCTTCCTCTGCGATCCCTGCGCCTCCGCGTGAGACTCTTCCTATACAGCTTTACCCTGATATGATGCAAGAGGAATAATATTCCGGGCAGCTTTTTTTATTTTTGTTATTCAGCGCACGCCAGAGCCTCTGCGGCCCATTGGTTCAGAGATTTACCATGCGCCTCCGCTTTCATAGCAATTTCGGCGTGCATTTCAGGTGAAATTCGAAGCATTACCTTGCCAGAATAAGGACGCTGGGGAGTTATATCCGTTTGCCGGCAGGTATCCAGATAATCGTTAACAGCCTCTTCAAAAGCGATACATAACGATTCAACACTTTCACCGTGAAAACCTACAATATCACGTATACCGGCAATATGACCAACAAAACATTTGTCCTCGTCGCTGTATTCAATGCGAGCCGCATAACCTTTGTATTGCATAGTTTTCATGGCTTTACTCCTATCTGTATTAGATAATTTCTTCTCAGCGCTCTATCTCAATCCCCGTAGCCCGTAGCGCCAGAAAGCCCGAATTGCCGCAGCCCTCAGCATACAATGAATCATTAAGAATGGGCCGGCCAATCCAGGCAAGATGGCAGCGTATCTGGTGGCGAAACCCTTTGCGTATACATATCTTAATAAAACATTTACCACCCATTTCGGTACAGGAAAGAATTTCGGTTTGGTAAAGCTCTCCTATTTTGTGTTTCGTGTTTCCTTCAAGGAGGGGACGAACCGCTTTCCGGCCTTTTCCATACGGTCTAAAGGCGCTTTCGATTATTGTTGACTCACATTCAGAGACACATCCTGGTATACATTTCTGCATTTCAAAACCCGCAGGCAATGGAGGAAAACCGGGAAGCAACGCATTGTTTTCTTTGCAACAGACGGCTTCGTATTCTTTACCTATTTCTCCTTTTTCCTGTTGAGCCAGCAGTATTTTCATTGCATCTTTCGTTCTTGCGCAGAGAACAAGCCCTTGTGTTTCATAGTCCAGCCGGTGAATCAATCCTCCTTCAATATCTTTACGGCCTTTGATCCGCAGCACTTCGGGAAAGCGTAATGCAATCCAGGCAAGAAGGTTGTTTTCTTCTCCCGGCTGCAGAGGAGCAGTATGCATACGCGGCGGTTTATACGCAATCAGGTAAGAAGGGGTTTCAGTAACAATACGCGGCTCCATATCAGGAGCTAACCAAAATTCTTCAATCATACAAATAACTAACTTTGAATTACCAATTTAATTCTTTTTTACTCTCCGATTAAGTTCAGCTATAACAGTTTTAAACCTGTCCGGCATGGGCGCTTTAAAAACCCGTTGTTCAATCTCGCCGGGAATTACAATGGCCAGATTTAAAGCATGAAGCATCAAAGCAGAATTGGGAAAGTTTTTATCCCTGTCTTTTCTGTTTCCTTCATACAAAGGATTATATATTGAATCACCGATTATGGGATTGCCTAAATGTTTTAAATGAACTCTTAACTGGTGGGTACGCCCTGTTTTCGGCTCAAGGATCAACAGGGAATAACCGGGCCAGGATTTAATAACATGGTAACGGGTAAGAGCTATTTTCCCCTGTGGTTTACTGTCAGGAATAATCGGCAGTGCGGTAAAACGTTTGCGATCCCGCGGATCACGAATTAACCGAGTATGAATGCGGCCTTTTGAATTGACAGGAATTCCCTGCACCAGGGCAAGGTAACGTTTCCGAATTGTTTTTGCCTTAAACTGATCCGAAAGGAAGGCAAGGGCTTCATTGTCATAAGCGGCAATAATCACGCCGGAGGTATCTTTGTCCAGCCGGTGAACAATGCCGTTCCGATAATCGGGTTGCTCTGGCCGGTTTAAATGCCGCCATAATAATGCATTGGCCAGGGTACCGGAATGGTTCCCTGCGCCTGGATGGACGACCATGCCCTGGGCTTTATTGATTACAGCACAGCGATCATCTTCGTAAATCAAATCAAGGGCTATGTTTTCCGGTTCCAGGTACAATGGCGCAGCAGGCTGCCAGGAGAGTTCTATTGTATCGCCGTTTTTTACCGGACGGGAAACCTTTACTGTTTTACCGTTGAGTTTTGCTTCCAGGCATCGCGACTTAATCTGCGAACGGCTTAATAGCCGCAGTGTTTCTGCAATATAACGGTCGAGCCTGACACTGCCTGTAATTCCTTCTGCTGTTCCGGAATAAGTACAATTCATTAATAGTCCGAAGATACTGCAGTTGTGCGTTTGTTTCTTACTATCAGATGATCTATCACGGCGATCGCAAGAGAAGCGGAACCGGCAAAAGTGAACATCCAAAATATATCATTCCTGGTTATCGCAACGGCGCCGGCAGATTGAAACGGCCACGGGGCATAACGTTGATCCCAGTTATTCTGACTCATACGAACTACACCCATAATTGTTCTGGTAAAAAACACGGTAAACGGCAAAGTGCCGAAAAGAACAATTTCGCCTCGTCTGAGATCTTTAACCCACTGCGGTGAATTGGTAAAGATCGATGCATTTGACTGAGATTGTTCACTTTCAGAAGACAACGGTACAGGGCGGAACATTTCAAAATGCGGAGAAAAATCATGAATTTCCGATAACCCGGTAAAATTAAACGGCGTATACCCGGACTGAGTTTGAGCAAAACAAACAAGCGCCGGGATCAGCAGAAAAAGCAAACAGCAAATCCGCCTCATTGCGGCTCTCCAGCATGAAAGATAGCCGTACCTACTCTGACCAGGGTAGAACCTTCTTCTATGGCAATCTCAAAATCATTTGACATACCCATAGAAAGACAGGAAAAATCCGTCTGAGGAAAACGTTGTTCCAGGCGGGCACGGGCTGCAAGGAGCTTTCTGAATGACTGCCGAATCGCATTTTCATCCTGAGTAAACGGAGCCATAGTCATAAGACCGGAAAGTTTAAGGCCGGGAAAAGACAAAACAAGTTCCACTGCACGGGAAAGAGTATCTTCATCAGGATATCCGGATTTTGATTCTTCCCCGGTATGCATTTCCAACAGCACTGTTAAGGCTTTACTTTTATGGTTTAATTCAGCCGCTGCATTTCCCAACGCATCAATTAGTTCATCCCGATCCAAAGACTGAACACCGTCAAATAAACCATTGATATTTTTAACTTTATTCCGCTGAAGTCTTCCGATCAGGTGAAGACAAATCTTTGGGTATTTTTCTTTTAATACCGGATATTTTTTTACCGCTTCCTGGACACGGCTTTCGCCAAAAAGCATAAGCCCGGCTTTAACTGCTTCTTCGATTTTGTCTTCGCTGTGAAATTTACTTACCCCCATAAGCTGTATTTCACCGGGCTTTCTTCCGGAACGCAGGGCGGCTTTTTCCATTTTTTCTTTAATGACTTCTATTCGCTCTGCAATGGTCATGAACCTTCCTTAATTGTTGTTCCGGCACGACTGATACAATTTCCTAACCCGGAAGCAAGTGCCAAAAAAGTTTCGCAGGAAAGCTTCTCCGCTCTTTCACCGCCCGTAAGTCCGCATGATTTTAAAACATCTTCCGCAATTGCGGCAGCGGTTCCCGTTTTGTTAAGTATACAGGAACGGGAAATAAAATTCAGCAGATTGTTGGCGATAGTTTTCCGCCGCGATACAAAGAGAGAACGAAGTAACGGATAAAAAAGCGGCAGCGGCAGCGGTGCATTGGGCAGTCTTTCAAAACAAACAACCGCAGAATCAACGCGGGGAACGGGATAAAACGATTGTCCCTTGAGCGTCATGATTATTTTCATCGTATAGGCTGAAGAACAAAGCACGGAAATCGAAGAATAATCCTTTGAACCCGGCTTGGCCGTCATGCGCAAGGCGACTTCTTTCTGAACGGTAATGATCATCCGTGAAAAAAAACAATTGTCTGTAATAAGGTTTCCCATAAGTACGGCAGCAACGGTATAGGGCAGATTTCCCAAAAGATAGGGAGCCCTTTTTGCTGTTTTCCAGGTTTTTAGTACATCGCCCCGGATTAATGTAAAATCAGGCCGGACAGCAAAGAGTTCTTCCAGAACAGAACAAAGTCCCGGATCGATTTCAAAAGCGGTGATCTTTAACCCCCGCTCCAGGAGTTCGCGTGTCATACAGCCAAGACCGCCGCCAATTTCCCAAACCGCTGCGCCGTTTTCCGCTTCCAGTGCATCAACAAGAAAACGCCTTGCTCCCGGGTTAATCAAAAAATTCTGTCCCCATTGTTTCCGAATTGACAAACCCCGCCCGTCCAGAAAGGAACGTAAAGCGGGGCCGGAATTATAGTTGGGAAAACCAGCCGTCTTTGTTGTTGGCTCAGGCGAATCGGGCAAATTCATTTCTGTAACGGGCATGGCGGTCTGCAAATACCAATAGACAAGCAATTAACAATGGTGTAACGATGCAGATTGCAGGAAACGGAAGTGATAGACCAGGAAATCGAGCAAAAAGCGAAATGCTCCATTGCATAAAAAACTGTATGGCGATTAAAAGCTTATCAAGAACAGTTCCAATAATTACGCCTATAAACGGAACCTTTGACAAAAGAAGCCATAAAAAAGAAAGAGCCATAAAAATCCCCGAAAGCGGCGCCGCAACAAGCCCGGCAATTAATCCTACAGGACGCAGTACACCAAAAAACGCCGAAACCACAGGAGCGGTAACCAAAAAAGCGCCTGCAGATGCACTAATCCCCATAGCCAATGATGAAGGCAGCCGGCCTCTAAGAAGTACAAGCACCGGATTGCTTAATACCAATATGCCTCCCAAAGCAAGGTAACTTAAAACAAAAGAAATACTGTATGCGGAAGTCGGATTCCACAGTATTTGAATAAGGAAAGCGGCAGAAAGCAAAGCAAACGTTTGCCTTGTTGTTCCGGTCAGAATCAAAAAACTCCCCAGCCCGTACATAATTACAGCACGAACCAGACTTGGCTCCGGCCCAACAAGAAACACATAAAGGACAATAAAAACAAAACCTGCAATAACAGAACCTTTCTTTCCAAGCGGTTTTTTTAAGACAAAGGCCAGCATGGCGGAAATAAAAGCCAGGTGCATTCCCGAAAGAGCAAGTATGTGTGAAAGCCCCGCGTTACGGAAAGAAACAGCCAATGTTCCTTCCAGATTTTCTCTCGTCCCAAGAAGCAGAGCTGCTGCAAGCCCTCCCCAGGCTTTTGGTTTAAGCCGCACAAGAACAGCGCTTCGTACGCCAGTCCGCATCCGTTCCGGTGCCAGCGCTTTTTTTATGATATGAACCGAAGCTGCACGGAAACGGGGATCAACAGCAGCTCTGCCATCCGCATTATCGTCCGGTAAAAAATTGCCTTCGATATAGAGTTCCGCTCCCCTGCCGAAATCCCGTAACCTGGGCATGGTTCCTGCCGGAAAAAAAACCAACGCTCTGCCGCGGGCGGAGCTGCGCACAGAGCCGGAAAGGTTGCCGGTTTCAGAGAGCTGCATCACGGCCATACCTCGTTCTTCTTCCGTAGTTTGACCAAAACCGGAAGCAAAGGAACGGGGATCATTAAGGAGTTTTCCTTTTATTGAAGAAACCGTTTCCAGAGGAAGCCCCGGAGCGCATTGTTCTATCCTTGAAATACAAGCAAAGCCAATAATCAGTCCCAAAGCCCCGGTAAAACAAATTCGTATGTAAAACGGATTGATAGAAGTTAAAACCTTAGTTGGTTTTTTTAATACACCGGCCAAAAACCAAACTAGACTTGTAATTAAAATAAAGCATAACAAAACAAGCAGGCAGAGACGCACTGCCGGGAGAGAAATATACACAACAGGAATAGCCGCACAGGCAGCAACAATCAAAGGACTTGGCCCGGGACTTTGTGCGAAGTCAGAAAAAGAGAAAAAAGGTTTCATACACACACCATCACCATTTTAGATTGGCAAGTGCATTCTGTGCAGCTTCAATTATATTGGCTGGATAGGTAAGCATAGTTGCATAATGGAGTCCGTCATACGAAGCTTTGTAGGCTAACTCTCCCAATGCATTGATCAAAGCAAGTACTACTTCCTGTTCTTCCATTTCTAATCCGGCTGACCGGGAATTAAACAGCCCCAGTTGAAGGGCCAGAGTTTGGGCTGCATCAGCGCTTTTTAGATTGCCAAGACAGTGAATAGCATTGATTAATGGTTGTTTAAATGAAAGATCCGCCCTGAACATGACCAGGCTTTGATTGTAGTATTTTACTACCTGGGGCATGGCGCGAATCCACCCGGCTTCCCTGATAATAAACAGTGATGTTTCGGAAAGTTCCTGAATCCCGCTTCGCCTGTCACCTGGAATAGCCAAAGACACTTCCAGAGCTGTTTCCGCCAGTTTGCCTTTTTCTTCTCCGGAAAGCCCTTCCCAGGAAAGAGCCAGTTTAAAGGCAGAAAGTTTTTCTTCGGGCGGATTTTCGATAATTGCCTTAAAACAAAAATCAAGGATATTTCCGCCGATTTCATACATCGCCTTAATTGCCGCTTCTTCCAAAGAACCCGAATACATAACACTTGATGTAAAGAGAACAGGATAACATGATTCATCTCCGGTCTTGCCAAGAATGGCAAACAACGGCAAAAGAAGCCCTTCATCGGCGGGCATTCCGGAACTATTCCGGCGGTTTTGTTCAGCAAGAAATTCTGTTATTTGTCCGGTAAGGGATCGGGTATCCAGTTCCGGCAGTACCTCAAGAATCTCGTAACGGATTACCCTGTCGGGAAAGCGTAAAAAAGCCTGCCATACTGCCTCTGTAGCGGGATAATAAGCATATTCACCGGCTCCCCTGACTGCAGCAATGGCAATATTGATCATATCCGGATCATTGCGGAAAAGCGAAGCATTATCAATAACAAAACCCAGCGCCAGGTCGCATAGTTGTCCGTAAAATTCGGCCGCCGCTTCGTCATTGGCCGCATCGGAAAGGACATTTACCTTGGTACTCAGACTGGACCGGACAAAGATTCGTTCATAGGACTGTAAAATCGTTTCTCCCTGACTGCTCAGGATTCCCTGAGTTTGAGCAAAAAGAACCGGAACAAGAAAAATCACCATAATATAAAGCAATACAATATTTTTGGTCATAGCACCCCCTTCTTACTATAGGGCTTCATCACTTATAGCGCTTGCAACCGGAATTTCCTCAACGGCTTCTCCGGTTGTTTCATCTGATGCTTCTTCATCCAGGACCTTGAAAGGAAGCTCCTCATCTTCTTCGGGCAGCATGCCAAATACTTCCCCAAGAATATGGTTGCGGGTCTCCAGCGGCATGGGGTCTGCTTCCGTGTGAAGAAGGGATTTGTTGTCATCTTCGTAATAATCCAGGGATCGGACCGTGCCGGAGATGCAAACAGGCCTATTGTTAAGAATAAACTGCACTTTGATTCGCAGACTTGCAGCGCCTCTTCCACCTACAAGCACCGCACAACCGCAATCGGAAATATCCTCCACAAAACACTTTAATCCGGGATTCATCTCTACAGTATGAGATGGCTGGTTACTGTCCAGAATATAGAGGAAAGCCGGCCTGTGGGTTTTTAATCGTATGGAACGGCGTTTTTGGGTTCTAATTAGGTTTTCGCCATGACTTATCTTTAGCGACGCAGTACCCCTGGAAAAAACTTCATCCTGGACATCGGAATCAAACACATAACCTGCATCATCATCCCGCCAGAAATAAACGGAAAGCTTCAGGCCCGTCCACGAAAAACTTGCCGGCAGCTTGGGAGTGCTCGGGCGGGATACAGTAAGATACTGACCTATGTTTTTTACTATATTGGAAGGAAATACCCCCTGGCCGTTTACCAGTATTCTGATAATCTGACCTTCTTCAATCTGGCGGCTGTTGGTAATACCGGTTTTAATTTTGGGTTTTTCCATTTCTATCTTTTTGCGGTAATCGTAAAGCTTGGAAAGAAAATCCTGGGTGGACTGATCTCCTCCTCCTGACAATCTTGCAGTGCGTACCATGTTTCTGATACACATTTCCAGCTGATTCTGAGACCAGAAAAGGGCTGTGGGATCGGGCAGAGCGCTCTTAACCGCCAGCCGCCGGAGCAGTTCTATCTCCTGAAAAGAAAACCCCGCATCCTTCCCCTTTGCAAAGAACTGAATCCACGAGTTTTTCTTGTCTTTATTTTGCTGGGAAAAGATAAGGATTATAACCCCGGAGACAACTATGATAATAACCAGAATGGTTGCAAGCATTAAGCAATTCCTTCCATATTATCGGCCATTTCCAGTATACTCAACTTATTAATAATATACATAAAAAGGGGGGATTATTAAAGGTCTGAACCGCAGGCAGAAACTGCTGGAAGCAGCGATGCTGTTCTTTGTAATCTTTTTTACTCCAAATACTCCGCACAACTATCCGTTTGAAGGCATAGGTTATTCGCTTATCTGGCGCATTCCCGCACTTGTTCTGATTCTGCTGCTTATGGAAAAAAAGCCCTTGATATCCCCAAAAAAGGACATACTGACCCTGACCGCAGCCCTCCCCGCCCTTGTTGTAATCGGTTTTTTGGCTTCGTTCTGTGCAACCCATACCGGCCATGTACCGCCCGAAGAATTGGTTCCCCCCGGCGGGATAAAAGGCTGGATTGATGCAATACTCCTTTCATTCAGCGTAGGTTTTCTGGAAGAAGCCTATTTTCGGGTTTACCTTCCTGAGCGGCTTCTTGAGCAAAGCCAGGAAAGGACACGCCGCTCTGTCATTAATGCATTCGTTGTCAGCAGCCTGATTTTTGCCCTGTGCCATGCCTACGAAGGCCCCTGGGGTATTGTCAATGCGGTTCTGGCAGCCCTGGTACTTTCCCTTGCCTATATAAAAAGCTCGTCATTCCTTGGTATAGCGCTGGCGCACGGATTGTTTAATATTTTTGTTTTTTTGAACGCATAAAAGTATAGAATTAATGGTAAACTAGAAAAAAGGAGTTCCCATGACAACCGTTCCAAAACCTGCCATTGTTACCGTTCGCCGCCTGAATGCGCCGCACCAATCAGAACCCTTTACACAGTTCAAGCCGCTGAACAACGCTTTAAGAGAAGAGGTGTTTACCTCTGTTAACGAAATTTTTGATGCTGCCGGCGGCAAAGGGCTGCTCAAGGCCAGCGGTGATGTCTATATCAAACCCAACGGCATCGACAGCAAACCGTATTGTTATACACGCCCGGAGTTGGTAGAAGCGGTAATCCGTTACTGGAAGCAGGCCGGGGCCAAGCGCATCTTCCTGTTCGAAAACGCCACCCAGAGCAATTTTACCCGTATGGTGTTTGCCATTACAGGTTACAGCGGAATATGTCGCCGCTATGGTGTAAAGGAAATCTACCTGGACGAAGAAAAAAGCGTGTCCTTTGCTTTCCGCGGCAAGCCGCCGGAAACGCAGGAAGAGGGCGGCTACCGTCATACAAGTTTCGATATTCCGTTGTTCATCGTGAACAACTTGATTAATCATGCGGACGAAAACCTCTATATCAGCCTGCCAAAACTAAAAACCCATTCCATGGCAGGAGTTACCCTAGGTGTAAAGAACCAGTGGGCATTCCCCCAGCAAAACGACCGCCGCCCTGACCATAACTACAACCTGCCACATAAACTTGCCGACGTGCTTGGATATGTGCAGCCGGACTTTACATTAATCGAAGGTGTGGAAGCCACTATTCACGGGCATTACCCGGTTACAGCTTTTGCGGAACAGTGCATACTGCCCTTTAAAGTGTTACTGGGCAGCAGCAATGTTGTTGCTGCGGATTTGGTTGGTGCGCGGCTGTTCGGGCTTTCTACAGACGACGTACCGCATTTGCAGATTGCCATGGAGCGCGGTTACGCAAAGGGCGTCCGCAGTCTGGACGATGTGGAAATACAGGGTGATATCTCCGGTTTCACGGAAC
>Ga0082212_10013299_pt1 | contig 10305 bp, 9 predicted proteins | sample TergutNt197P3_FD_71548 | JGI IMG/M metagenome (GOLD analysis project Ga0082212, IMG submission 71548) | Neocapritermes taracua P3 segment gut microbial communities from Petit-Saut dam, French Guiana - Nt197 P3 | ecosystem: Host-associated > Arthropoda: Insects > Digestive system > Gut ...
CTTGGTACAGCCTGTGCTCCCGTGAGAGCGGCGGCGCGGCAAAAACAGAGGGAAGCAGGGGCGAGTCGCTGACCGGGATATACGCGCTGAAATAGACCCTTTTCATTTTGAAAGTCCTGTAAAGCCCTTCCGAAGTCTTGATTATCTGCTTGTCAGTTTCCCCGCTCGCGCCTATTATCATCTGCGTGGTCTGCCCTGCCGGGGCGAATTTTTCCGTGTACTTTCTGCCAACCGTGCCGAGCGCGTTTTTGAGCGGCGCTTTATAGCCTTCAACGGACGCCTCTTTCAGCATAAGCGCGGACGAAGCCACGTCGTCGATGCTGCCGTCGCCAAACCCCGCGTTTTTCCCTTCCGGCTTAATGCCGCCGCTGTCCGCAGGCTGCAGATAGCTGAGCGGCGTGTTGATGTTCACACCCTTGAACATGGTTCCGGGCCCTTTGAGCGACCGTTGTTCAAGCATGGTATTCGTAATCTGCCTCATCGGGGCGAAGATTGCTTCCTTTTGTTTTTGCGGCGCAAGGAGCTTGAGGCTTTTTTCCGTCGGAAGCTCGATGTTCACGCTCAGCCGGTCGGCGACCATGCCCAGCTTGTGGAGAAGCTCCCGCGAGACGCCGGGAACTATTTTTGCGTGTATATAGCCTGCAAACCCATATTCATCGCGCAACAGCGACAGGCAATGCAGCATACGTTCTGATGTATAATCGGGTGACACTTCGACGGCGGAGCTTAAAAAAAGCCCCTCGATGTAGTTCCGCCTGTAAAATTCTATCGTAAGACGGGCGAGTTCGTCCGGCTCAAACGACGCTTTTTCGGCGTCGGCGCTCCTTCGGTTCACGCAATACGCGCAGTCGTAAACGCATTTGTTCGTGAAGAGCACTTTCAAAAGGGAAACGCATCTTCCGTCTGCGGACCAGGAATGGCATATCCCTGCACATGCGGCGCTACCGATGCGGCCCACGTTCGGCCTTGACGCCCCGCTCGTCGAGCATGAAACGTCGTACTTCGCGCTGTCCGCCAGAATCTTCAGTTTTTCCATCGTATCGTTCATTCAAATACCGCCGCAGGGAACTTATGTTCAATCATAACATATCGGGAACATATGTTCAAGGGGTATTTGATAATTCCGGAAAATTATTTGTCGGAATTTCATGAGAATATTTTTTTAATTATTGATTTGAGATATGAGATTTGAGATTCTTTTAATTCTTAATTCTTAATTTTTAATTAATTCGTTGCAACATAGTTACATCTTCAAAGCCGTTTTCCGTTTTTGTCCATTCTTTTTTTACTCCGATTACCGAAAAACCACACTTTGTAAATAACTTCATACTGATTGCATTATTGTTGGTTATGTTACAATAAATTTGATGCAGGTGTAAGGTGTTGAAAAGATAATCTACCGCCAGCAAAACTGTCTCTGTGCCAATATCTTGATTTCTATGGTTTTTGTCAATCAACACGCCCATACCTGCGCGGCTGTTCAAAAAATCAATATCAAAAATATCTAAAATGCCCACGGTTTGTTTGGTATCTATCAGGCTAATCATAAAACGCGCCTGTTTGCCGGCAAAAATATCTTCTTTAGCGCTGTCCACAAACTGCTTCAACGTATATTTGGAGTATGGCGTAATGGTATGGCTAATCTTCCAAATTTCGGGATCGTTTTCCCATTTGTAAAGCAGTTCCACATCGGAAGGCTCTAAGGCGCGAAGGAAAATTTTTTGGGCGAAGAGGAACATTTTTTTAATGGTTAGTGATTAGTGGTTAATGGTTAATGGTTAATCTCTTCACCACCCTCAACCTATGCGTATATTGCTCTAAATTTTTATTGTAAATTCCGGTAGTATCAATGGTGTCAATTCTAACATACCCGCTGGCATGGAGGATTTTGTCTTTTCCGCAAATAATGCCTACGTGGGTAATTTGCCCTTCTTCGTTGTCGAAAAAGGCGATGTCGCCTACTTGCCATTCGGTAGAAAAGTCAATTTGCTCTCCGAAATTCACTTGTTGTGAGGCATCTCTTGGGAGTAAAATATTTATGCTTTTGAAGGCTAATTGCACCAATGCCGAACAGTCTATTCCGGCTGGAGTTCTGCCGCCCCACAGGTAAGGCGCACGCAAATAACCCGATGCAAACTGCAATAAAGCGCTTTGTGCATCGGATAGGGTAGGGTGTTTCGGAAAAATGCGCTCTTCCGGAAGTTCAACCACAAAAATAGCATTGCCCAAAATCAACATATTATCTTGCGGATAGGGAAACGACGAGCCGATAAAAACCGGAAAAGTAACGTTGGTTTCAAATTCTTTAATAAAAATAAGATAATCAGTTACAACATATTTTTTCAACAATGGATATTCGGCGGCATCCTCTTCGTGCATCTCATTCCATAATTTTTTATCTATATAACCTTCATAACCACAATCTAATGTTTTTATTTTTAACCAATTTTCAACTGTTTCAATTACTTCGTAAGCATCTCCGAACAGCAACTGCGAAACCAATTGCGATGTATGCACATGTTCTTCTCGCATAGAGATTTGGGACAAGTGGGTGATACCGTATTTCATGTTAAATATCCAAGTTCAAATTGTTATTCCTAATTTTTCAATTTTATATTCTCAATTTAAACGGTAAATACTCCTTTCCTCCCCCTTCAAATCCGGCGTTATTATAAAACTCAACAAAAGTTAAACGCATGGGGTGGATGAAAGAGCCCAAGCCGTTGATAAAGATGTTGATCCCGTGTCCGAATAAAAGAATGACAATCATTACCAATTGTTTTACGATAATAATGTCGGGGGCAAAACCTACGGCAAGTTGGTTGAAAACCATTCCCATAACAGCTCCTGAAATTCCCAAAGCAAAAAGCCGAATGTAAGAAAGCAAATCGCCCAATAATCCTGATGCTTTGGTATATAATCCGAACAAGCCGGAGCCAACACTTCCGGGTACGCCACGCAAGCCTTTTGCAGGATTGTTGAAAAAGAGCATCATAAAACCACCCAACGAAAGCACGGCTATTAGCGCAATATTTTTTACTTCAGGAGTAATGGTGCCATTCATTCCTAACAAAATCACCGCGCCGCCACCCAACAACGTAAGAATAAAACCAAAACTGTCTAAGGAATAAAAGAAACCAAAGCGCATCCATTGGGTAATGCCTTTAATGAATTGCCCGTAGATAATTTGCACACCACCAATGATCAAAGCAAGGTAAAAAAGTTGCTCACTATCTAATATGACAGATCGAAATGGCGATAACCAACCCCAAATGAGTTCTTTATCTTCATTGAGAAAAGGAATTCCGAACAGCGTGCCGCTTACAAAACCGAACAGGAACGTGCCAATGCCCAAATAGGTTGCCAACTGCCCTGCATTGCGCATAAAGTCGTCTTTCGATTTTCTTAAAAAGAACGATGCAACGAGGATAATGAGCCCGTAGCCGCAATCGCCCAAGCAAAGCCCAAAGAAGATGATATAGAACGGCGCGAAGAATGCCGTGAGGTCAAAGGCGTTGTAATTGGGGCGGTCGTAAAGGTTGGCAATCATCTCGAAGGCGCGGGCAAAACGGTTGTTTTTCAGTTTAATTGGCGGGTTGTCGTCCGGTGTGGGCGTGGAAACTTGAAAATAGAGCGATTCCTGTTGCAAACTTTCGGTGGTTTGCGGCTCGTTTTCCAAAGGCACGTAGCCTTCCAATACCATTAACTTTTCACCGGCAGCGGCATCAGCGCTCAACTCAACTTTCTCAAAATCAATATGCTCCTGCACTTTGGCTTGGCAGTAGCGCAAGGTTTCTATCTTATTTTGTGTAATGCTGCACAACTCGCTTTCAATCTCTTTATTGCGAATATCAATAAGGTGCAATTCGTTTGTCCAGCCCGAAATAGATTTTTCGGAAAGGCGAATATGCTCGGCTTCAATAGGCGGCGTGTTCTGATGTTTGGTAAAAGTAGCAAAACAAATCTGCGAGCCGTTTTCCACCAACTTAATGGCGTTGTAATCAACTTCCCACTGCGGCTCAAATTTCGATTCGGCAACCGTGTGAAAATGGGCAAACCAGCCTTTTTCTTCCAAACGATGAATATTTTCCGGCTCAAAGTCGCCAAAAAGCATAATGCGCTCTATCTCTTTGGTAATGCCTTGTTTATCTAACGCCAATTTTTCTTTTTCGTTAAAAAGCATTTCTACATTTTCCAAAATAACATCCCCTTCCCCCCCTTTAACTCCTTCAACTCCTTTAACTCCTTTAACTCCTTCAACTCCTTTAACTCCTTCAACTCCTTTAACTCCTATATCACTAACTATACGCTCTAAATTTTTGATAACCTCCTGATATCTTTTTTCCTTGTTCATCCACGCAGAAAGTTCGCTGTCTTCGGCAATGGTGCCCAACTGTTTTTGCACGATGTGCACTACGCCCAACTCTCTTAATTTCAACAAAAACGATTGATAATCTTTGTGATAAATCAGCAGGTCATATTTTTTCATTTTGGTAATCATGCCACTTCCTCCTTTCTTTGTGTTTTTTCGAGGTTTGCCCTCATAATTTTTTGTGATGATTTAGAAAGACTTTCTTCATCTTCCAAGTATCTTTTTATTTTTCTAATGGAAGTGGAATAGCCGGGAATTTGCACTTTTTCAAACAGATTTACTTTTTGGGTAGTTTTTTTGCGGGCATACTCCAAGCGTTCCAATTTCATCTGTTCCATTTCTGCTTTGATGCCGCATTCTGCAAGTCCTTTCAGCAGCGCAATGCCATCGGCAAACCAAATCGGCGAGTTGAACCGGCTGTACGGCTGTTCTTCAAAAGTAACACTTCCGAAAATGGGCAGCAAAACGCCCGCAATCTTCTTAGTGTCAATGCTTACATCTTTCACGGCAATGAGCGCAGGATTAAACTCATTCCACAAACTCGACAGATGTTCGTATTTCTTAATCTGTTGGTTCAGTTCCTCTTCCAACTCATAAAAACGGTCTTTGGTGCGTTTCACCTCCATTCTCAGCGCGCTTTCTTTGCTCTTAATGGTTGGCAACGCCCGCACCCTCACTTTCAACTGTTTTTCAAGCAGTTGCAGAGATGTTTTGTTGTATTGAAATTTTATTGCCATAAATGATATGATTATAGTATGTTATTCGTTCTTTTTATCATTATTTTCAATCTTCAAAAACGATGCCAAAACCAACGTAGTAAACCCAACCACAAGTATCATCAGCGTTTGTGCGCTCCAGCCTATCCAGCCGGCGGCTAAACCTTGTGCGTAGTCCACGCCGTAAAGCACTAATATTCCGGCAACAAAAAGCGGGTAGGCACCCAAACCGCCCTGCGCTATCATAAAGCCGATGGAACCCACCACCAATACCATAAATGCGGGCATCGGACCTAAATGTTGCAAGAAATCAAAGGCATAGAAACAAAGGAACGTGCCTAAAAAATAACATACCCAAATGCCAATGGTGTAAATAACAAACAGATAAGGATGTTTTAAATCTTTAATAGAGATTAACCCTTGCCATAAACCCACAATAAATTTTTTAATAAAAAGAATGATTTTAGATTGTTTTTTTGTTGTTTGTTGCGCCCCTTTTTTCTTCTTCCAATTTCTATATACTAATAATGCTGTTACTGCCAGCAGGAGAACACAAACGATAAGGTTTTTCATTTCCCATATCCATATCCATTTTTCTTGTAACCAAACACTTAGTTGTTTAATTGCTTCCAATTCGGTTAACATATCTTTATTAAGGAAGAAAATGAGTATAAAAAGCAGAACGAATACAATAAAGTCGAAAGCGCGTTCGACAACCACCGTGCCGAACGATTTTTGGAACGGCACTTTGTCGTAGCGTTGCAGGAAGGTGCAACGCAGCACTTCGCCAAGTCGCGGAATAGCTAAATTGGCTAAATAGCAAGTCATTACAGAATAGAAAGCAGTGGTTTTTCGCACTTTGTAACCTAAGGGGTCAATCAGCAAGATATTTCTAAGGGCGCGAAAATAGTGCGCAAATATTCCGAAAATGTTGGCAATAACAATAAAAAGCAAACTTCTGAAATTGAGTATGCCGGTGGCGCTTTCTTTAATAATGGCAATATCTTCGGGCGATAAATCTTTTACGGAAAACCATATAAAAAATATGCCAAGTCCAAGAAAAATAATGAGTTGTACTATTTTTTTTGTCATAATATATTATTATTCAACAGATACGGATTTTGCCAAGTTTCGAGGTTTGTCCACATCGCAGCCGCGCAACAACGCCACATGATACGCCAACAGTTGCAAGGGAACAGAGGCTACCAAAGGAGTGAGAAGTTCTTCTGTTTTCGGTATTTCAATACAAAAATCAGACATCCCTTTCACCACTTCATCTCCTTCGGAAACGATAGAGATAATTTTACCTCTTCTTGATTTTACTTCTTGAATGTTGCTCACCACTTTTTCGTACATTTCTTGTTCGGTGGCAACTACCACCACCGGCATCTCTTCATCAATGAGGGCAATAGGACCGTGTTTCATTTCAGCCGCTGGATAACCTTCCGCGTGGATGTAGGAAATCTCTTTCATCTTTAAGGCGCCTTCCATCGCAACCGGAAAATTTACGCCACGACCTAAATAAATGGCATTATTTTTATCCTTAAAATAATTTGCAATTTGCTTTATTTCATCATTTTTATTAAGAATAGCCTCAATTTTTTTCGGAATTGCTTCCAATCCATTCACTAATTGATAATAATAAGAAAGGGGAATTTTTCCTTTTTTTCGTGCCAAACTCAACGCCATAAGTGTAAGCACGGTAACTTGTGCGGTAAACGCTTTGGTGGATGCCACGCCAATTTCCGGTCCGGCGTGCGTATAAGAACCTGCGTGGGTATTTCGGGCAATGCTTGAGCCTACCACATTGCAGATGCCAATTACGGTAGCGCCTTTGCGTTTTGCCAGGTCAATGGCGGCAAGCGTATCCGCAGTTTCACCCGATTGCGAGATAACAATCAGCACGTCGTCTTCGTTAATTACAGGATTTCTGTAGCGAAATTCGGAGGCGTACTCCACTTCAACGGGCACACGAATCAGATTTTCAAAAATATATTCGGCAACCAAGCCGGCGTGCCACGAAGTTCCGCAAGCAGCAATAATAAAGCGTTTTGCCTGAAGCATTTTGCTTTCATATTCGGTAATGCCGCCCAAAGAAACCACATCTTTTTTTAAGTTTAATCTGCCGCGCATACTATCCACAATGGCTTTGGGCTGTTCAAAAATTTCTTTCAGCATATAATGTTCAAAACCACCTTTTTCAATTTCATCTAATTTTAATTCCAATTTTTGAACAAACGGAAGTTGTTTTTCGTTACGAATATTGGTAATTTTAAGTCCTCTGTCAGGGTGAATTACGGCTACTTCTTCATCATTTAAATACACTACTTTTTGCGTGTATTCAACAATTGGGGCGCCGTCTGAGCCCACAAAAAACTCATTTTTTCCCAACCCGATAAGCAACGGACTCCCTTTCTTTGCGACAATCACCTGTTTAGGATATTCCGTTGATAAAATGGCTAAGGCATAAGCGCCCACAATAACAGACAGCGCCATACGTACGGCTTCCAGCAACTCTACCTTTTCGGTTTTCTTAATATCTTGAATAAGATGTACCAACACTTCCGTATCGGTATTGCTTTTAAAGAGATAGCCGCGTTCTATGAGTTCGTTTTTCAAACTCAAATAGTTTTCAATAATGCCGTTATGAATTAGGGCTAACGAACCGTCTTCGGAGAGGTGTGGGTGTGCATTTTCGTCGTTGGGTTCGCCGTGGGTTGCCCAGCGGGTGTGTGCAATGCCGGTAAAAGCGCCCACATCTTTTTTGGCGCAGAAATTTTCAAGGTCTAATACTTTGCCTTGTTTTTTGTAAAGTTGAATATGTTCGTTGGGCAGCAGCGCCACGCCGGCACTGTCATAGCCTCTGTATTCCAATCTTCGCAATCCGCTGATTAAGATGGGATAAGCTTGTTTGTTTCCCGTATAGGCTACAATTCCGCACATTGTAAAATATTAATATTCTGTATAATAAAGTTCCAATCGAAGTCTTTTAGCAGAATCAGCAGGATTTGTTCCACTTAAAATCAATCGGTTGGCATCTGCTGCGGCTCTGTTTGCCACTAAATACACAAAAGAGTCAGAGTCTTCTTTAAGAATAAGTTCTTGAATATATTTAGTAATTCGAAATCTGTATTCTTTCTTTTTTTCATCATAGCTACCTCCCCAATATGTTGTTCCGGCATCAGGCATAATTTGAGGTTTCCCTTCAGTATCCGTTCGATAAAGATTCAAATTGCCGGGTTGTGGAAAGATACTTAAGTCTTCTCCAATATTTGTTATCACTAATTCAGCTTTATTAATAACAATATTTCTATCCTTAAATTCTTTTATATGCGGAAAAGAGATTTTGGTTTTTACGCCTCCCATACATTGCACATACAACATATCTTTTCCCAGCAAAGAGTCTTTGTTAAATACCTGATTTACAAAGCAATAATCTCCTGCTTCATAATCGTGTTCATAGTTACTAACTCTGACAGTTTCAGTGCTTTTAATTAAGAATTGGAAACTACTTGCCACAGTATCATTTTTATAATAGAGTTGAATTCCAGACAACGCGCTTGTTAAGTTAAAATTAACGAGTGAACCGTTGTTTGAAAGAGGTTTGGCACAAATATACAATCCTTTAAAAAAGTTTTTAAAAACTTCGTTAGACGACATTTCTGCAGTACTTCTAAGCAATAGATTTCCTAATTCATCGCTTAATCTAATACGGGCGTGGGCTTCTACAATCGTATCTAACTTAACTTTACTTTTGGGTTTGGGATAGAATTGCACATCATTAATATAGGTTAGATTTTCAGAAGAATGAGCAAAGACATAATTTTGGTAGTAGGGTTCTGTGGAAGAAATATCTTCGGTTAATTGATATACTTTAACAGAAAATGGATTTAACGTATCTCCATAGACACCGCCCGCATATCTAAGCGTTAGCACAACAGAATCTAATTGAGGGTTGTTGCCGAGATTGACGCTATTTCCTTGTGGCACAAACTGTGTGAATATTCCGGTGGAGGTTACTCCAAAAACAGGATCTCTAATAAAGCCCAAAAAGTTGGATTGGAGATTTCGGGTATTCAAAGTATCTTCCAAAACAGAATATGCTGTAAGTGTTATACTATCCGTAAAAACGGCATTCAGTAGGTCGCGGTCTAAATCCAAGCCTATACTGCCGGGCTCTTTTTGGCAACCTTTAATACTTAATAAAAGGGCAAAGGTTAGAAAAAGAGTTGGAAAATAAAAGATTCGTAAATTAAAATTCGCGTGGAGAAAGTTCCAAAAGTTCTTCATAAAAATGGTTATATTCATCAACATATTCTAAATAATCTTCTGTTTCAGGGTGATAGATGTATGGGTATTCGTAATTTTTGAAATATTTTTTCAAAGACGGGGTAATGTTAGGATGCGCAATCACGGCAGCATCAGAAAAGTCAAGGGCTGTTTTCATAATAGTATCGTAGCCTGCAGCGCCCTTAAAATGGGTTAAACATTCGCGCGGAATGCCGGTTATTTTCAATTTTTTCAAAAAGTTGGAAGAAAATTTTTCAGGAAAATAATCATTATAAACAGATGTTATTATTCTAACATCTTGAAACAATGGATTATCTTTGTATGCAGTGCGGATAAAGATTGGAACTAACGCACTAATCCAGCCGTGGCAGTGAATAATATCGGGGTTCCAACCTAATTTGCGCACGGTTTCAATTACACCTTTTGCATAAAAAAGAAGACGCGAGTCATTGTCTTCAAAAAACGCACCTTCTTCATCCGAATATAGCGCTTTTCTTCTAAAGAAGTCTTCACTATCAATAAAATACACTTGCATACGCACCGCTTGCAAAGAAGCCACCTTGATGATGAGCGGATAGTCGGTATCTTCAATAATAATGTTTTGCCCGGAAAGCCGAATTACTTCGTGCAGCATGTTCTTACGTTCATTCACCAAGCCATATTTGGGCATAAATGTTCTAATTTCATTCTCTCTTTCTTGAATTCCTTGCGGTAAATATCTGCAGACAGACGAAATATAGTTCTCCGGTAAGTAGGGAAAAATGGCGGGAGTAATGAATAAAATCCTTTTTCTTGACATATCTAAAAAATCAGTGTGCAAAAATATATAAAAAAAACGGAAATAAATGAAATTATTTCAAAAAAAAAATCATTTCCCTTGAAATATTTAAAAAATATGCTATTATTGTGGCGCAGTTAAATTAAATA
>Ga0082212_10013300_pt1 | contig 10303 bp, 5 predicted proteins | sample TergutNt197P3_FD_71548 | JGI IMG/M metagenome (GOLD analysis project Ga0082212, IMG submission 71548) | Neocapritermes taracua P3 segment gut microbial communities from Petit-Saut dam, French Guiana - Nt197 P3 | ecosystem: Host-associated > Arthropoda: Insects > Digestive system > Gut ...
TCGGAACAAATGATAAAAGCAGCCGAATTATTAGCAAGCGAAAGAAATTCGCGCAGTTCTGCCCGCCCAACCAAAGGTTCAGCATTGGCTGTGCGCGCCAAAGCCTATCTGTATGCGGCAAGCCCATTAATGAATGGAAACACGGAGATGGCCGAGTTTGTAGATGACAAAGGAAAAAATCTCATCTCCCAAACCTATGATGAAGTCAAATGGGCAAAGGCCGCGGCTGCCGCCCAGGATGTAATCAACCTGAACACATACTCTCTTTACACCATTCCAAAACGCATGACAGGCGGTTTATTGGGAGCCTATCCTGCAACGGTGGATCCTCCTTATCATTCTGTTTATTCGGAAAACGCCTGGCCCAACGGATGGAATGACATTGACCCGCTGGAATCATACCGTTCCATATTTAACGGCGACCTCTATGTAGCTGAAAATCCGGAATTAATTTTTTCGCGCGGAGATAATCAATTGAACGACGAATGGGGTATCACTTCCATGTCGCGTCATCAAATACCTGTCAACCAGGGCGGCGGATGGAATTGCCATGGTATTACAGGTAAACAGTGCGACGCTTATGCCATGAGCGACGGCAAACCTTTTGATCGGGTCACAGCCCCGAAAGGATTTACGACAGCCGATGGACAGTACCCCTATCTGAGAAATAATGTTTGGCTGGAGTATGCCAACAGGGAACCTCGTTTCTACGCATCGGTTGCTTTCTGCGGCGCCAACTGGCCCTGCACAAGTGCACAGGATGCTAACAATCGAGACTTCCAGGTTTTCTATTATTATGGAGAAAATGAAGGACGGAAGATAATCAGTACCAACGACCGCTGGATACCTACCGGCATTGGGATGATGAAATACGTAAACCCAAAAGAAAGCTACCGCAACGGACAGGTTTATCCAAAAGTTGACCCGGCTATTCGTTATGCCGATATCCTGTTGATGTATGCCGAAGCGTTGAATGAATTGACCTCCTCGCATCAGGTTGCTTCATGGAATGGCTCGATGACATATACTGTTTCGCGCGATATAGCCGAAATGAAAAGAACAGTTCTGCCGGTGCGCCTGCGCGCAGGTCTGCCGAACTACGACGATCTTTCACCTACAGCCTATGACAACCGAGACCAATTGAGAACGGCGCTTAAACGCGAACGTCAGGTCGAGTTTTTAGGTGAAAACCAACGCTATTACGACCTCCGTCGCTGGAAAGATGCACCGAAAGAAGAAGGTGAACAGATCTACGGATGTACGACAACGGTTCCGAGGGAATACAGAGAGCTCTTCTATGAACAAATTATTGTAGAAAGCGTACAGACAACCTTTACGCAGAAACAATATTTCTGGCCGGTTGCATGGGAAGAACTGCGACGGAATGCCCGTTTGACACAAGCACCGGGTTGGCAGTCATACGATTAATGTTGTTGGGATGAAATTTAAATACAGAATAATAAAATATTTAGATATGAAAAAAATATATTTATACCTCACGCTGATAGGAACATTCTTTTTCTTTCACAGTTGTAATGACGAATGGGAAGATGAACTATACACGCAAATGGTATCGCTGAAAGCCCCGATAGGGAGCAGTAACACAAATATCATTTACTTGAGATATACCCCGGATGGGGAGATTATATACAAATTGCCGGTCATTGTCAGCGGGTCGAAAACGAATAATAAAAATTTCGATGTTCGCATTGAAGTGGATAGCGACACTTTGACTCACTTAAACCAATGGGTGTATGCCGATCGTTCTGATTTATATTATCTTCAGCTACCTTCCACTTTTTATGAGCTGCCCTCTCCAACCTGTCATATAGCGTCCGGAACCGATGTGGAGCTTTTTGATGTAAAATTCAAATTCGCAGGTTTGGATCTGGTAGAAAAGTGGGTATTACCGCTGACCATCGTGGCAGATCCTTCTTATGCGGTGAACTCATTCAATGGTCGCCAAAAAGCGTTGCTTTGGGTGAGACCGTTCAACGACTACTCCGGTACCTATAGCGCTACCAGCATGAATGTGTATTTCGGGAATAATACAACAAGTTACATGTCAGCCAGTAGCCGTACCACGCAGGTCGTAGATAATAATACCATCTTTTTCTATGCCGGTATCACCGAAGAGTTAACACAGGTTAGAGGCAATTATAAAGTGAAATGTAAATTCCTGAACCCAACCGAAGTGACGGAGCTGACAGATCCCAACACGGGTGAAAAAACAGGGCTTGTCGATAAAAGAGGTCAGTTGGAGTTAAGCGCCGATAATCCGGACATCAACTTTGAAGTTATAGGAAATCCTTCTTACACTATTCGGGAAGAATTTGATATTGACCGCCCCTTTGTGATTAGACGTATCTTTACGTTGACCATGGAGTACAGGTATCAGGATTATACGTCAAGTTCAAGTATGGATTTCCCATACAGATGTGTAGGAACAATGACGATGCAAAGAAATGTAAATACGCTGATCCCCGACGAAGATCAGGCCATCCTGTGGTAGAGGTATTATAGAGTTATGTTATCAAACATAAGTTAACATGACGATTACTATTTTGAAGTGAGTTTTGTGAATTTCGTGATTTTTGATAATCGGTTTTATCGACCTCGAATTTCGTAAAACTCACTTCCTTTGTATTTTAGATGTGAAGCAGGTTTAAATGGCTCACATGCAAAACCCTGTGTTTTGAAAAGGCTCGTATTAATTGAGAGTTGAATAGCGGAGCGCCTGTTTATCATACACATTAAATCAGGTCGTCAGGGCGAAAAAGCATCTTCGAAATGTTCGAGTTCATAATTCTGTTCATTATAAAATACGACAGTTATCAGGTCGAAACGTGTGTCGCCGCTCCAGTCGGTCTGCTGAACCCAGTTGTCGGCGGCTTCAATAACCTGCCGTATTTTTTTGTTGGAGATGGCTTCCGTGGGGTGGTCGAAGGGTTCGCCGAATTTCGATTTTACTTCGACGATGACCAGTTCATCGCCGTCGGCGGCGATAATGTCCAGCTCCAGATGGCAAAAATACCAGTTGCGGGCAATGATGCGATAGCCCTTTTGAAGCAGATATTTTTCGGCGACTTCCTCTGCTGCATTTCCCTTTTGGCGGGTATTTTGTTCCATAGTTATGCTTTTTCGAGAATTACTCCTTCAGCGCTCACTTCCAATCTATAACGGCGCCCCAAAACGATGGGGTAGTTTGGCGCTTCATGTCCGGCGGGAAAGCCGAAACAAACCGGAAAATCGTAACCGCGCGTGGCGTGCAAGACAATTTCGCGGAGCGACATTCCAAAAGGTTCAGCATTGTCCTTCAGATCGGAAAAATGTCCGATGACAATCCCTGTCAGCTTCGCCAGTTTCCCCGATAGCCGCAGGCTGGCCATCGTTCGATCTATTTGATAAAGATACTCGCCGACGTCTTCTATAAACAAAATTTTCCCATCAGTTTCCAGATCGTATTTTGTCCCCATCAGGCTGTAGATGAGCGCCATATTTCCGCCTGCCAACTGCGATATGGCAACGCCGCTTCTGTTTTCGGGTTGAGGCGGAACTTGATAATTCACGTTTTGTCCTTTAAGGGTATCTGTCAGAATGAGAAAATCTCTTGTCGGACGCCCGTTGTCGTCGGCATAAGAGGCCGCCATGGGCGCGTGGACAGAAGGAATACCCAGCGAGGCGCAGACGTTGTGCAACGCTGTTATGTCGCTGAAGCCGACAATCCATTTGGGATTTTGTGCAAAACGGCTGAAGTCGAGCCGCTCCAAAAGCCGTGTGGTTCCATAGCCGCCGCGCGCAAAAAGAATGGCTTTCACGGAAGGATCATCAAACGCCAGTTGCAAATCAGACAGCCGTTCGTCGTCGGTTCCCGAAAAGGAGTGGCAGCTACCATAGAGATTTTGCCCCTCAACAACCGCAAATCCGACTTGCCGGAGAAGCGAAATGCCGGCCTCCACTTTTTCGCGAACCACTTTGCCTGCAGGGGCGACCACCGCAATCCGATCATCAGGTTTGAGAAAATCCGGTTCTTTCATGCTTTTTTTGCGAAAGTTAACAAACTCGGATAAAATGCACGTTAAAAAAGAGAAAAACCCGACATTTTTGAATAAATGCCGATTAGGATTATCTTTGCAGAATTGAATTTGAGAAATAACAGTATTGATTTTCAATGTATTGATAATATGAAAATTTTTAAAAGGACTTTAATCACATCGGCTTTGCCTTATGCCAACGGGCCTGTTCACATCGGACACCTTGCGGGCGTCTATATCCCTGCCGATATTTATGCGCGTTATTTGAGGCTGAAAGGCGAAGAAACAGTTTTCATCGGCGGCTCCGACGAACATGGTGTTCCAATCACCTTAAAGGCTAAAAAAGAGGATGTTACGCCGCAGGATATTGTAGATAAATATCACAATATGATTAAAAGTTCGTTCGAGAAATTCGGCATTTCGTTCGATATATATTCGCGTACCAGTGCGCAGGTTCATTACGAAACGGCTTCCGCCTTTTTCAGGAAATTATACGACGACGGGAAGTTCATTGAAAAGACGTCGGAGCAATATTACGATGAAGAGGCGCACCAGTTTTTGGCCGATAGGTACATTATGGGCTCTTGTCCCAAATGCGCGTTCGACCGGGCTTATGGCGACCAGTGCGAGAAATGCGGCACATCGCTGAGTCCTGCCGAACTGATAAATCCGCGTTCGATGCTGAGCGGCAACCCGCCGGTGTTGAAGGAAACCAAACACTGGTATTTGCCGCTCGATCAATACGAACCTTGGCTGAAAGAGTGGATTCTGAAAGAACATACCGAGTGGAAGTCCAACGTCTACGGACAATGCAAGTCGTGGATTGACAGTGGTTTGCAGCCGCGAGCTGTAACCCGAGACCTCGACTGGGGCGTTCCCGTACCGCTCGACGATGCTGAAGGGAAAGTGCTTTACGTATGGTTTGATGCGCCCATCGGATATATTTCGGCAACGCGCGAACTCACACCCAACTGGGAAAAATATTGGAAAGATCCCGAAACGCGGATGGTGCATTTCATTGGGAAAGACAACATCGTGTTTCATTGCGTCATTTTTCCCGTAATGCTCAAAGCTGAAGGAAGTTACATTCTTCCCGACAATGTGCCGGCCAACGAGTTTCTTAATCTCGAAGGCGATAAAATTTCCACATCGCAAAACTGGGCGGTTTGGCTTCACGAATATCTTGTCGAATTTCAAGGCAAGGAAGATGTGCTGAAATATGTATTGACGGCCAATGCTCCCGAAACGAAGGACAACGACTTCACGTGGAAAGATTTTCAGGCGCGTAACAACAACGAATTGGTGGCCATTCTGGGAAATTTCGTGAATCGTGCGCTGGTGCTGACAGAGAAATATTTCGACAACATTGTTCCCGAACGGAACGCAACCACGCCCAACGACGAAGAGACGTTGGCGGCAATTTCGCAAATTAAGCAGGAAATTGAGAAAAGCATCGACAATTTCAGGTTCCGCGAAGCGCTGAAAAATGCCATGGATTTGGCGCGCCTCGGCAATAAATATCTGGCCGACGAAGAACCTTGGAAGGTTATAAAAACCGATTGCGAACGGGTGAAAACTATTCTGAATATCTCGCTTCAGGTGACCGCCAACCTTACCGTTGCACTGGAGCCTTTTCTCCCTTTCAGCATGGAGAAACTGCGCGGCTTCCTGAATATGGAAAAAATGTCGTGGCAGAAACTGGGTGGTCAAAACCTTATTTCTGTCGGGCATAAGCTGAATGCTTCCGGATTGCTCTTCGAGAAGATCGATGATTCAGTTATCGAATATCAGGTACAGAAACTGTTAGACGCCAAAAAAAATAACGAAAAAGCTGCTTGTGTGGTCAATCCCGCCAAAGAGAATGTTACTTTCGACCAGTTTGAAGCGATGGACATCAGAACAGGAACCGTGATTGCCGCCGAAAAAGTTCCCAAAACCAAAAAACTGCTGAAGCTGACCATCAATACGGGCATCGACGAGCGCACCGTGGTTTCCGGAATCGCCGAATATTATTCACCTGAAGAGATTGCAGGCAAACAGGTTTGCATTCTGGTCAATCTGGAGCCTAAGCTGCTGAAGGGCATTGAGTCGCAGGGAATGATTCTGTGTGCGCAGGACGCCGACGGCCGCCTTGTGCTGGTTTCGCCCGTCGATTTGGCTAAAAATGGTTTGGAAGTGAAATAATCTTTTCGCATTATCCACCCCAGTTGTCGCGGTCGAGGCTTCGGTAGTGGATAGCTTCCGAGAGGTGATGACTTTCAATGGGCAGGCTGCCGTCTAAGTCGGCTATGGTTCGCGACACTTTCAGAATGCGGTCGTAGGCGCGCGCCGACAGGCCCAGTTTTTCCATGGCATTTTTAATCAGGTCGCGTCCGGCGGCATCTAATTCCACATGTTTGCGAATCATGTTCGAGCTCATCTGTGCATTGCAATACACCCCTTTGGCGTCATGGAAACGCTCTGCCTGAATCATCCTTGCATTAATCACCCGTTCCCTGATTTGTTCGCTTTTTTCCGATATTTCTTTTTCGTCCAATTTTTTGAAAGGCACCGGAATCACTTCGAGATGAATATCGATGCGGTCGAGTAGCGGCCCCGAAATCCTGTTGAGGTATTTTTGTACGGTTCCGGCGGCGCATACACAATCTTTCGACGGGTGGTTGTAGTATCCGCACGGGCAGGGATTCATAGACGCCACCAACATGAAACTGGCCGGATATTCGACAGTAAATTTGGCGCGCGAAACGGTTATCCTGCGGTCTTCGAGCGGCTGGCGCATCACCTCGAGTACAGTGCGTTTAAATTCGGGCAGCTCGTCGAGGAAGAGTACACCGTTGTGAGCCAGCGAAATTTCGCCCGGCTGCGGATAGGTGCCGCCGCCTACCAGCGCTACATCGCTGATTGTGTGATGTGGACTGCGAAACGGGCGTTGCGTCATCAGCGAAGTTTCTTGGTCTATTTTTCCGGCTACCGAATGTATCTTGGTGGTTTCGAGCGCTTCCTGCAACGAAAAAGGCGGCAGAATAGAGGGAATGCGTTTGGCCAGCATCGTTTTTCCCGAACCGGGCGGGCCAATCAGGATAATGTTGTGACCACCCGCGGCGGCAATCTCCAGCGCACGTTTCACATTTTCCTGCCCCTTGACATCCGAAAAATCGATATCCGACATTGTGGCACGGGCAAAAAATTCACTGCGCGTATCCACAATAGTTTGCTCCAGTTCACCGTCGCCATTGAAAAAGTTGATGACTTCGCGAAGGTTGTCGGCGCCGTAGATTTTCAGTTTGTCCACTACAGCGGCTTCGCGTGCATTTTGGCGGGGAACGATGAAACCTTCGAAACCCTCCTTGCGGGCGTTAACGGCAATCGGGAGGACGCCCTTTATGGGCTGCAAAGCGCCGTCCAGCGACAGTTCGCCCATCATCACATATTTGTCGAGTTTGTCGGGTTTTATCTGTTCCGAAGCGGCCAGAACACCTATGGCCAGCGGTAGATCATAAGCAGAGCCTTCCTTTCGGATGTCGGCGGGCGCCATGTTGATGACAATCTTTTGCTTAGGCCACTTGAAACCGGTGAGGCGTAATGCCGATTCGATGCGTTGTTGGCTCTCTTTCACGGCATTATCGGGCAACCCTACCAACAAAAATTTGATCCCTTTTGTCATGTCCGCTTCGATGGTTACCGTTATGGCATTGATTCCGTAAACGGCGCTGGCAAATGTTTTTACAAACATATTCGTTTTATTATTTCGAATGGTGATTATCAGTCATTCAGCGTCTGAAAATAAAAAAAAAGAACAATAAATAAAATATCGCCCCGAAAAAACTTTGAACACCTTGGCATGAGCTATCGCGCCTCCATAATGACGCGTGAAATAGAAATACTTATTTTCAGATGTTTATAGTTTAAATCCTTTTGCCTCTTAATTACCGAAGAAGCTTCTTTAATCCTTGCTGAATTAGTTACCATAATCAAAAAAATGCCGAAATACAGGTTACAGGTTATCGGTTATACCGACAGCTAACACCACTCTTTATAACAGCGTTAATATCATCCTTGTTTTCCTCTATAAATTGTTCAAGAATATACGATACCAAAGAGGACGTCTTGATTTTACCTTTCGATTTCAACAGGGAAAAGACCTCCTTAATTTCTTCTTGACTTATAGAAACTTCGGCTTTTCCATTTTACTTTCTCTTTAGCCGTTGGGGTCTTAAACATGCTCGCTACGTCTTTTAAAGCTTGATAACTTTTTAAAATTTGCTATTTTTGTTGCACGGTAATTTTAAGGGTCATAACTTTGTGATTCAATCTTATACACAACTAAAAAAACAGGGTATGCAAAAAATGGTATTGAGGACTACAGCTATTTTAGCCATAATTTTTTTCATTGTTTTTCCGGTCGATGCACAACAAAGCGGCAATATTGTCGAATATTTCGGGCGCAAAGAAATAGAAAAACTCGAAGAAGGCAGTGTGTCACATGTTTTTACGCTGGGGTTGAAAACGCCGATGGGCATGGGTGGTGCAGGATTGTTGCCCGGACGCGATATTGTTGCATGGCAGTTTGCCTGCGGAACTTTTAAAACGCCGTCGGAAGGCGTGGTTTTTTATAGCGAAGAGGATAACAATTTTGTGTGGCAACCGATTCAGGCAACCGAAAATGATGTTTTTCAAGACAGGGATTTACGGCGTTCGTTTTTGTATACCGCCTTTGAATCGCCGCGTGAAACTACGGTACTGCTTGACGCCAAGGGGCATACGCGCGTTCACATAAACGGAAAAACCTACGAGGGCGACCACTATGACTTTGGTTATACGTTGATACCTGTCAGGCTCAAAAAAGGGCTGAACGAATTTATCTATACGCCCGGGCGTTTCGGGCGGGTTGCTTCCAAGCTGATCAGCCCTTCAAAACCGGTGATGCTGACAACCCGCGACTTAACGCTGCCCAGCCTGATTTTGGGCGAGAGCGGAACAAAATGGGGAGCCATCCGGCTTGTCAATGCAGGAGATGAAGATTTGCAGGGATTATCTGTCAGGTGTGTTCTCAGGTCGGGCGAGGAAGCCGTTTGTGAAACGGGTGGCGTCGTGGCGATGAGCGTGCGTAAAGTCAGGTTTGCCATCCCTGCGATATTGGCGCCGCCCGATTCTGCCAAGATGAATGCGATGGTGATTTTATTGGATTCAAAAGGAAAAGAACTCGATAGAAAAGAGATTTCGCTCAATGTGCGCAAGCCGGACGAACGGCATGAGCGTACTTTCATCAGCGATATTGACGGAAGCATCCAGTATTATGCCATTGCGCCGTCAACGGTCGATGCGCCCGAACAGGCGCTGGTGCTTTCGGTGCATGGCGCAGGCGTTGAGGCGCGCAATCAGGCCGGAGCGTACAAGCAGAAAGAGTGGTGCCACATTGTGGCTGCGACCAATCGGCGCCCATACGGATTCAACTGGGAAGAGTGGGGGAGGAAGGATGCCATGGAAGTTCTGGCCGACGTCCAAAAAGTGTTCAAAACCAGTCTCGAAAAAACCTATCTCACAGGCCATTCCATGGGCGGCCACGGAACATGGCATCTGGGTGTCACCTTTCCCGACCGCTTTGCAGCTATTGCGCCTTGCGCCAGCTACCCCGACATATTGGAATATGGCCGTCCTTCGATGGAAAATCTTTTCGGCGGTAATGTGCATTATCAAATATACAAACGGAGCGCAAACGGTGGACGTACATTGGAATTGAAAGAAAATCTCCTGCAATCGGGCGTTTATATACTTCATGGCGACGACGATACGGTAGTGCCGGTAAGCAACGCACGGCAGATGCGTCAGACATTGGGCGAATTTCATCCCAATTTTGTGTATTACGAATACCCCGGCGGCTCGCACTGGTACGGCGATCACAGTGTCGACTGGCATCCCATTTTCAGCTATTTCCAATGGCAAACCATTCCCGAAAATAAGGATGTGAAGCATCTTGAGTTCCATACTGCTTCGCCGGCTATCAATGCCGATAACTACTGGATAACCGTCAACCAACAGGAAAAACTGTGGGATTTTTCGTCTGTTAATTTCGATATTAGAAACGATACCATCAGCGGAACAACTCACAACGTGAAGTCGCTGACTTTCAAATTGTCGACACTCGGACTCAAAAACAATCCATCGATAATTATTGATGGGCAGACTGTTCGCGCCGGTTCGGAAAAGGAAGCGACTCTAAAAAAGGAGTCCGGGCAATGGCTGATTTCGCAGGTTTTGGCAACCGAAAA
>Ga0082212_10013301_pt1 | contig 10303 bp, 8 predicted proteins | sample TergutNt197P3_FD_71548 | JGI IMG/M metagenome (GOLD analysis project Ga0082212, IMG submission 71548) | Neocapritermes taracua P3 segment gut microbial communities from Petit-Saut dam, French Guiana - Nt197 P3 | ecosystem: Host-associated > Arthropoda: Insects > Digestive system > Gut ...
TCCACCGCCGGGATATAGGACTGAAGGGATTGAATTTCAAGCAATAACCGGCTTGGAAGGAACGGTTCGCTCATGCCTGACTACGGAGAATTGGTCATCCTGCTTGCGCCCGGCGGGCGGAGGCGTTTACGCCGCCTGGAAAAAGGGGTGGACGTCCACGGCGAGGGAGGGGTGCTGGCCGCCTCCGATATAGCGGCGGCGGAATTCGGCGGCGAGGCGCGCACGCATCTGGGCCTGCCGTACCGGCTTTTGCGTCCCGGCCTTTATGACTTGGTGCGCGGTGTGCGCCGCCAGACGCAGGTGCTTTACCCCAAGGATATAGGCTATATCTGCCTGCGGCTGGGCGTAGGCCGGGGGAGCCGGGTGATCGAGGCCGGTTCCGGATCCGGGGCGTTGACCCTGGCCTTGTCCTGGTTCAGCGGCGAGAGCGGCCAAGTTTACAGCTATGAAGCCAGGGAGGAATTTTTCAAGCTCTGCCGCCGGAACCTGGACTGGGCCGGGTTGGGCGGCAATGTCACCCAGTACTGCCGGGATATCGCCGAAGGTTTCCTGGAAAGCGAGGCGGACGCTCTCTTCTTGGATCTGCGTGACCCCTGGAATTATCTGGATCAGGTGGTCAGGGCCGTAAAACCCGGAGCGCCCCTGGCCTTTTTGCTGCCCACCGTGGGGCAGGTGGAGGCATTGCTCCTGGGTTTGGAACGCGGCCCTTTTGCCGAGGTGGAGGTGGAAGAATTGCTCTTGCGCCGCTGGAAGCCGCTGCCTGACCGTCTGCGGCCTGAAGACCGCATGATTGCCCACACCGGTTTCCTGGTTTTTGCCCGCCAGCAGGTCAAAAGCGCGGACTTCGACCAAGCCGCCCCCAAAGGCACCCGCGAACGCAAACAGGAGACCGCCCGCCTGGGCCGCCAGGCCGATATTTGAACCTTCATTTCCCGCCAGGGATCAGTTCCAGGATTTCCTTGATGGGCATGCACAGGGCGTCGGCCTCCAGGGAGCGTTCGTTTTCCAGGATGGTTCTGGCGGCCTTCATCATGGCCGGATATGAGGCCCGGAGCAGGTGGTTGGCATAAATGACGATGCTGGCTCCCCAGCCGGCGAGTTCCTGTTCGGTGAAGCGGTTGTAAGTGGTGGGCACCAGGACCAGCGGCAGGCGGCGGTATTCGGCGCGGAATTTTTGGCAGAATTCCCGGATGTCCTCGCCGGATTTTTCCTTGCTGTGGATCATGACGCCGTCCGCGCCGGCCTCCGCGTAGGCGCGCGCCCTCTCCAGAGCCTCGGCTGGCGTCTGCCCGGCGATCAGGCTTTCCAGGCGCGCTATGATCATGAATTCCCTGGTGACCTGGGCGCGTTTGCCGGAGCGGATCTTTTCGCAAAAATCCTCAATGGGAGCAAGTTCTTGGGTTACCTCAGTCCCGAAGAGGGAGTTTTTTTTCAGGCCGGCCTTGTCCTCGATGATCACCGCGGAGACGCCGTTCCTTTCCAGGGTGCGGACGGTATAAATAAAATGTTCCGGCTTGCCGCCGGTGTCGCCGTCAAAGATGATCGGCTTGGTGGTGCATTCCAGGATATTGGTGAGGTCCTGCAGGCGGGTGGTCAGGTCCACGGCTTCGATATCGGGCTTGCCCTTGCTGGCGGAATCGGTGAGGCTGGAAGACCAGATCCCGTCAAAGGCGCGTAGGCCGTTTTCTTTTTCTATTTCAAGGTGTTCGATGATCAGTCCCGATAGGCCGGAATGGGCTTCCAGGATGCGTAGCGGTTTCTTGAGATCCAGCAGCCGCCGCAAGGTTTTTAGCCGTATGTCCGGCGTGGTCCCAAGGGAGCGCATGCTTTCGTTGAGGGCTGAGGAATTGACGCCCTGGGTGTAGGGGATTTCGATGACCTCGCCGCCCATTTCCCGCATCAGGGCGAAGACCTCTTCGCGTTCCCTGCTTAGTGGGCCGGCGAGCCAGTCGTCGCCGTGGATGATGGCGTCGGGGCGGTATTTTTTCAGGTTGGGGAGATAGCTCCACTCTTCCTGGGGCACCCCCCTGGAGACGCCCTTGATGTTTGCCCCCACTTCCCGCCGCTGTTCCCAGGTCAGGTAGGGCAGGCGCTTGTGCGAGGCGATGGCGGAATCGGTAAGCAGTCCTACCAGCACCTCGCCGCGCTTGGCCGCTTCCCTGATAATGTTGATGATGCCGGGATGGATGATGTCGCCGCGCAGTCCCAGGTAGATCGTTTTCATCCCTTATCCTTATGGGCGGTTTTCAGCCGCCCCGAGAGAGCGCATGTAGCCTGCCAGCAGATCGGCGAAGGCGGTCATTTCTTCGGGGCGGATGTCTCCGATGTTGGCGATCCTGAAGGTGTCGGCCCCGGAAAGTTTTCCCGGGTAGATGGTGAATCCCCCGGCCCTGGCGAAATCGTGCAGGGATGCGAAAGAATAATCAGGAGAGGCGGGTTCGAGGATGGCGGTAATGAGTTTCGCCTGGGCTTCTTCTGGAACCAGCATGGACAGGCCGAGTTTTTTCACCGCCCCGGCAAGGATCTCCCAGCAGGCCGCGTAGCGGGCGTAGCGATTTTCGATCCCCTCCAGCCTGGTTTCGATGATCGCCTGGCGCAGGGCGTACAGGCTTTGCACCGGCGGGGTAAAGCGGGTTTGCCCGGTCTTTTTGAAATGCGCGTGCTGATCCCAGAGGTTCAGGTAGTAGTTGCGCATGGGGTAGAGTGCGGTTTTTTCCAGGGCCTCTTTGCGGCAGAAAACAAAGGCCACGCCGGCCATGCCCTGGATGTTCTTGTTGGAGGTGGAGGCCATGAAGTCAAAACCGTCGCGGTCCATGTCAATGGGGATGGCCGCAAAGGCGCTTACCGCGTCAACAATGGTGGTGATGCCCTTCTCCTGGCAGAAACGGCAGAGTTCCGGGGCGGGGTTGAGCAGTCCGGTGGTGGTTTCATGGTAAACCAGGGCAAAATGGGTGAAGTTCCCGGCGGTGAGCTTGTCTTTTAGCGCCGCGAGATCCAGGGGCGCGGCCCCGGAGCTTTTGTAGATATCGAAGTTGAGTTTATAGACCGAGGCGATTTTGGCGAGGCGCTCTCCGTAGGCGCCGTTGTCCAGGATCAGGAGCCTGGCCTCATCCGGCACGCAGGAAGAGATCATGGCCTCATCGGCGGCGGTGCCGGAACCGCCGAAAAGCACCGTCTCCACCCGGCCGGGCTTTCCGGCCATCATGGAGAGCTCGCCGCATATCCAGGCCATGATTTCGCCGAAGTCCTGTTCGCGGGGGCAGATATCCGCGCAGACCTGCGCGTATTTGACGCTGTCGCTGGTGGTGGCCGGTCCCGGGTTGAGCAGCACTTCCCGCCGCACCTGCCGCAGGGCGTCGGCTTCCCGGATTTGGGGAAGCAAGGAATTTTCCGCCTCCTCCCGCTGCTCCGGGCTTTGTATCCTGCTCCAGAGCAGGCGGTCGCACGGACGCAAGGGCGCGCCGGATATGGCCTCGTGCAGGGAGGCGGCCAGTTTATTGCCGCTCAGGCGGCAGATTCCGGAGGGTTCTTTCGCGGCCGAGGCCAGTTGCACATCGCGCCTATGTTCGTTGAGCAAAAGCGTGAGGGCGGCGGTTTCGTAAAGCACATCCGATAATAGAACCAGCGCGTCGCCACATTCTTCCAGCCAGGCAGCTCCGGGGGGCAAGAGACGCAACCCCGGATATCTGGCCGCGAGCTTCGAGTACCAGTCCGCGCCGTTTTCCGCGACGATGAAAATTTCTTCCACCCCGGCGGCGAAGAGGTTGCGCGCCGAGCGTTCCGCCAGCGGCATATCCCCCATAGGTAGCGCCCCTTTGGGGATGATCCGGTTTTTGAAGGACAGGGGCGGCCCGGCCTCGTGGATCAGCGCCCGGCGGAGCATGTTTTTTCCCCCGTGATAAAGCGCATAAAGGCTTCCTTGTTTTCTTGCGGGCTGGAGCGGGGCCGCCCCAGGTCTTTACGGGCGCCTTTGCGGACCAGCGCCTCAATGAAGAGCGGCCCGCCTCTTTCAGCCAAGGCCAGGCGCAGTTCTTCCTGGGTTTTGACGGAAAAAGCGCCGGGGTATCCAGCGGCGCGGGCGATGCCGGCCAAGTCAATTTTTTGGGCGATGGTGGGCTGTCCGCCGACGGAATCATGGGCGCCGTTATTCAAGATCACATGCCGCAGGTTCGGGGGCTTCCTTTCCCCAATGGCCGCGATGCTTCCCAGGTGCATGAGGGCCGCTCCGTCGCCGTCCAGGCAGGTTACCAGGATCTCCGGCTTTTGCAGGGCCAGGGCCAGAGCCAGCGAAGAGGCGTGCCCCATGGATCCGACCATGAGAAAATCCCGTTCGTGTCCCTGGTGGTGTTTTTCCCGCAGTTCGTACAGTTCACGCGAAGTCATGCCGGTGGTGGAGACGAACACCTCTTCCGGCGTGGAGGCGCGTAGGATTTCCTCGATGGCCTGTTCGCGGCTCATTGCCGCCGTGGAGGAGTGGGCATTGGCGCCGGAATCCGTAGTATAGGGCGTAAAGGTATCCTGCCGCGCGATCAGCGCCAGAGGGGATTTGTCTTTTTTAATTTGCGCGTGGCATTCTTCAAGCTGGTTACGGATCTCGTCCTCCCGGCGGGACAATACCCGGCAGGGGATGCCCATGGCCTCGAACAAGGCATGGGTTACTTTGCCCTGCTTGAGGTGCTGCGGTTCGTCCGGCACTCCCGGTTCGCCCCGCCAGCCGATCAGCAGGATCACAGGGATGCGGCACACATCGCCGTCGGCCAGAGAAAGTAGTGGATTCACCGCGTTTCCGATACCGGAATTCTGCATGTACACTAGGGGAATTTTCCCGGTGGCCAGGTGGTAGCCCGAAGCCAGGGCCAGGGCCGCGCCTTCGTTGACCGCGATGACATGGTTCTGTTCCGCCATGTTATCGCCCAGCCAGGCGCAGAAATGCTTGAGGAGCGAATCCGGAACGCCGGTGAAGAATTCCGTGTCCTGGGCGGCCAGCAGATTACAGAAAAAACCTGGATGAATCATGATTTTTTGTTCTAGCTTGCCGCTAGAATGCCGTCAAGGCCGCGTCCTCGCGCCTTTGCCGGCTGTAATTCACGGAAAGATTCAGGCGGCGGGGCGGCTTCCGGCTCCAAAATTATTTGCGGTCAAGGATCATCCGTAGCTCGGGGTTGCGGGTCAGTGCGGCCAGGGTGAAGTAGATCCCCGCGGCCAGAGGTATGATCAGGGCGAGGCGCTGGCCGCCTCCCAGTCCCAAATATTTGGTCCAGGCTTCCAGGCCCAGAGCCGCGCCCAGCATGGTTAAACTGAGCAGGAGGGCGCGGCCGAATGCGTCCCAAGGGAAAAGCCCCCCGGATATCGCCCCCGGCGTCTCCGGATTGCCAAGACCGTGGCGCAGGGCGCGGGTGAGCAGGGCCAGGTTCAGCCAGGCGGCCAGGCTCTCTCCCAGGGCCAGGCCGGGCAGCCCCCAGGCGGCCATGAGCAAGGGAGCGGCCAGGATCAGGCAGGCCAGGGAGATTATGGCGCTCGCGGCGGCGGCCCGTCGTTGCCCTTGGGCGTTCAGGGCGGCCAAGAGCGGCCTGCCGGCGGCCGCGGCCGGCAGAACCGGGGCGTACAGGAGCAGGGCCGCGCCGGTCAGGGCCGCGGCTGCCGGATCAAAGGCTCCGCGCATGAAAAGCAGGCGGACTATCGGAGCGGCAAAAACCATCAGCCCCACGGCCGCGGGCAGGGTGAGAAAGAGGGCCAGGCCGGTGAGGCGGCGCGTTTCTTCCAGCAGGGCAGGACGCGCCCCGGCCAGGACCAGAGCGCTGAAACCGGCCAGGCTGGCCATGCCCAAGGGCGCGCCCACCAGGGCCAAGGGCAATTCCACGAGTCGTTCGGCGTAATAGAGGGCGCTGATGCTCCCTTGTCCCAGGAAAGAAGCCAGCAGGGTTCCGGCCAGAAAGTGCAGTTGCTGGGCCGCGGCCCCGCAGAGTGAAGGAGGCAGGGAGCGCAGAAAGTTCAGGTGCGCGGGCTCCCGGATCCGGCAGGAACCCCGAAGGCGAAAGCCCCGGCCATACAGGGGCGGCAGTTGCAGGATAAATTGCAGGCAGCCGCCCAGGATGAAGCCCAGGCATAGGGTCATGGCCGCCTCCCATCCGCTCTGCCCCAGGAAAATGGCGGCCAGTCCCGCGCCCAGGAGTCCCAGGTTCAGGGCCAGGGGCGCGCAAGCCGGGGCGGCGTAACTCCCCAGGGCCAGGAGGATGGAAACGCCACCGGCAGCCGCGGCCGCAGGGGGCAGGTAAAAGAAGCCCAGGCGGAGGAGGCTTGCGGCCTGGGAGCTCAGTTCGCGGTCATGGGCCAGACCGGGCAGAAAGGCCAGGGCTAGTGGGCCTGCGGCCATAACCCCGGCCAGGGCCGGGACCAGGCTGAGCAGGCATAGGCTGAGCAGGGCGCTCCTTCCCAGGTTCAGGGCCGACTGCCGGCCGCGCTCCGCGTCCTCCCGGACGAAGAAAGGGATGAAGGCCAGGGAGACGGCTCCTTCCTGGAGCAGGCGGCGGACGAAATGCGGCAGGCGGAAGGCGGCCAGGAAGAGATCCCCGGCCCAGCCGCCGCCCAGGATAAAGGCGAAAAGAAGATCCCGGACTAGGCCCAGGAGACGGGAAAAAAGCGCGCCGGCGCTTAAGATCAGCGCCCGGTCCGGGACTGGATTGGCGGAGAGGCGCATGGATCCGGTCAGCTTTCAGGCCGCCGGCCTTTTTGGTTCCAAAGTTGGGCCAGCATGGTGGCCACGGCCTGGTAGAGATCCTCGGGGATCACTTCCCCCACCTCGGTCTGGCTGAAGAGGGCGCGGGCCAGGGGCTTGTTTTCGCGGATGGGCACGCGGTTTTCCCGGGCGATTTCCTTGATCCTTTCGGCCACCCGGTCCGCGCCCTTGGCTACCACCACCGGGGCCGGGGCGACCTTGAAATCGTATTTCAGGGCCACGGCCAGATGCGTGGGGTTGGTGATGACCACATCGGCCTTGGGCACCGCCTGCATCATCCGGCGTTTGCCGATCATGAGCATCTTCTGGCGCTGTTTGCTCTTGATCGTCTGGTCGCCTTCCGCTTGCCTCATCTCGTCCTTGACCTCGGACTTGGTCATTTTCAAGTTCTCTATGTAATCCCAGCGGGTGTAAATCAAGTCGACCACCGCCAGGATGATCATGGGAACCAGGGCGTAAACAGCCATTTTGAAGCCGATTTTCAGGATATAGACGGCCAGGCCGGCGGCGTCTGCATAATAGAGAGTGCTCAGGACCGGCAGTTCATTTTTCAGGACCAGAAAGGGGGCCAGCCCGATGACCACGGCCTTGAGGACGTTTTTGAACAGGCGGATCAAGGTTTGCAGGGAAAAAAACATGCGCTTCAGCCCATTTATCGGGTTCATCTTGGAGAACTTGGGACGCAGCGGTTCGGTGGTCCAGAGTTTGCCCACCTGCAAGCGTTGCACCATGTAGGAACAGAAGCCGATGGTCAGGAGTATGGGCAGGATCATCTTGGCCACCGAGGCCGCGAGGGAGAGAAAGAGCACATAGATGTTTCCCGGAGTGGGATCAAAGGCGTAGCTCTCCGGGCCGAAGAGGCGGCGCAGAAGTCCCATCAGCTCCCGCCCGACAAAGCTGATCCAGAAATAGGCGATGATCACCCCGATGAACACGTTCAGAGTGGAGCTGATCTCCGCGGACTTGGGGACATTGCCTTTTTGGCGCGCCTTTTGGATGCGTTTGGGAGTGGGTTTTTCCGTGCGGCTGGGATCTTGTTGCGGCATCTCAGCCTCCGTTCACGCTGCGCATGAAATTGTTGAGCATGGGAGACAGACCGCCCACGAATTCACGAATATTCAGGTGGAGCAGGGAAAACATGATGCTGAAAAAGAAAAAGCCCACCCCGATCTTGATTGGAAAACCCAGGACCATGAGGTGCATCTGGGGGGCCACCCGGGCCATCAGGGCCAGGGCCAGCTCCACCATGAACAGGCAGGCCAGGATCGGCCCGGCGATCTTCAAGGCCAGGACAAACATGCTGGCGGAAAGGCGGATCATGTCCTGGAGCGTGTGTTCCTTGATGAGCAGGCCCCCCGGCTCAACCAGCGTAAAACTGTTTACCAGGGCCTGGATCAACAGAAGATGCCCGTCCAGCAACAGAAAGAGGCTTAAGGCGACAGTCTGGAGCAGGAAAGAGGTAATGACCAGTTGCTGGTTGGAGGCAGGGTCCATCATGGTGATCATGCTGAAGCCCATCTGGAAGCCGATGACCTGCCCGCCCAGTTGCGCGCCCGCAAATACGAACTGCGCCATCAGCCCCATCCCCAGTCCGAGGATGAGTTCGCCCAGCAGCAAGAGGAGGATCTTGATGGAATCCGCTGGAAAGATCCCGCCCTGAACCGAGGTATGCGGCCAGATCGCAATGGTCAGCACCAGGCAGATCGCCGCCTTGACCTGGGTGGGAATGTTCTCGCCGCCGAAAAAGGGCAACAGGAAAAGCACCAGGCTGATTCGCATGAAGGTGAGGACAAAACTCAAAAAACTGGCGGGATCGAAGTTGAAAATATCCATGAAGTAAGACTAGCAAATAATGTGCCGCCGGGCAATGTCGCCCCGGACGGCTGGTGGACAAGCCGGGGCAATCATATTATAGAGGCTGTCTCAAAAATCTTTTTGAGCGGCTTCTGGCGAAGCGATTTTGTGAATTTGGGACCTGGCCGCCGGGGAGACTTGCGATGAGAATATGCATTGTGGGCACGGGCTATGTGGGACTTGTGAGCGCGGCCTGTTTCGCGGAAATGGGCAATGACGTGCGCTGTGTGGATGCCGATCCGGAGGTGGTGGAGAAGCTTCGGGCCGGAATCATCCCTATTTACGAACCGGGCCTGGATGGCCTGGTGTCGCGCAATGCCGGGGAAGGCAGGCTTTTTTTCGGCGTCCGCCTGGAGGAAGGACTTGTGGGGGCCGAGGTTCTTTTCATTTGCGTGGGTACGCCTTCCGGGGCGGACGGTTCGGCGGACTTGCGTTTTGTGCGGGCTGTCGCCAAGGAGATTGGGCAGAAGATGAGCGCCCCGCTGGTGGTGGTGAACAAATCCACGGTGCCGGTGGGCACGGCGGATTTGGTGCGGGATATCATTGCCGGGGAATTGCGCGCCCGTGGGCTTGAGACCCTGGAATTTCACGTGGCTTCCAACCCGGAATTTTTGAAGGAAGGGGATGCGGTCAACGACTTCATGAAGCCGGATCGGGTGGTGGTGGGTACGGATGACCCCAGGCCGGCGGCCGCGCTCAGAAGCCTGTACGCCCCGTTCGCGCGCAGCCGCGAGAAATTTATCAACATGAGCGTGCGTAGCGCCGAGATGACCAAGTATGCGGCCAACGGCATATTGGCGGCCAAGATATCCTTTATCAACGAAATTTCCGGCATCTGCGAGCTGGTGGGGGCGGATGTGCGCGATGTGCGCACGGGTATCGGAGCGGATCACCGCATCGGCTATCATTTTATTTATCCGGGCATGGGTTTTGGAGGATCCTGTTTTCCCAAGGACGTGCGGGCGCTGATCCACACGGCCCGCGCCCACGGCATGGATCCGCAGCTTTTGCGGGCGGTTGAGGAAGTGAATAACCGGCAAAAATTGGTTATGGCCCGAAAAATCCTGGATTATTTCGCGTCCTCGGGCGGTGTGCGGGGGCGCACCCTGGCCCTGTGGGGATTGGCCTTCAAGGCCAATACCGACGACCTGCGCGAATCCTCCCCGGTGGAGGTGGTCAAGGTCCTGAACGCCGAGGGCATGTCCGCGCGCATTTATGACCCGGCGGCCGGCGAAGGGGGGAGCAGGCTCTTTACGGGTAACCCCCTGGTGACTATGGTGGAGGACCAGTACGCGGCCCTGGAAGGGGCGGACGCCCTGCTGGTGGCTACGGAATGGAACCAGTTCCGCACCCCGGATTTTACGAGGATCAAAGACGCCCTGCGCCGCCCGGCCCTGTTTGACGGACGCAATTTGTACATCCCGGAAGAGATGCGCGGATACGGTTTTGAATATTTCTGCATCGGCCGGGGAAATTGAATAAAGGATTTGCCGTCATTTTTATTATTGGCAATTTTTGTCACTACTGTTATATGGGTATAGATAGCGCAAATAAGGGGTAAAGCTATGACTCAAGCGCAGAAAAAACAAGACGATGAACTTATTCAATTGGTTACCTTCAGCATAGGCGAAGAAGAGTTTGGAGTGGACATCCTGAAGGTGCAGGAAATCATCCGCACCATGGAGATCACCAAGGTCCCCAGGGCTCAGGATT